>JACCDY010913999.1_pt1 | contig 40767 bp, 36 predicted proteins | sample 7446391 | NCBI WGS metagenome assembly JACCDY01 (sample SAMN15323451, study PRJNA562643) | freshwater metagenome | isolation source: river surface water | place: USA:Blue River Watershed | collected 2017-08-18
GGGACAATCTGGCAGCTCGCATGCATAAGGTTGCTGACTCACTGCAGGGCTATGCTGAGACGCTAAAGCTCTCTATCAAAAACGCAGATGCTCCTGCACGTCGCCAGGTTGAAGAAGTTATCAATCAAGTTAACCAAATTACGACAGCCGATGGTTTCTTCAGAGAGTTTGCCAAGAATGCCAAACCGGATTCCGGTGAACTGTCTGACGCTCTGAAAAAGGAACTTCAAAAGGCAGCCGAAGCAGCGACAGAGGGCTATGCCAGGTTTGGTGCGTTTCTAAAGAATGAGTTACTTCCAAACGCTTCTACAAAAGATGCAATCGGATCAGAACGCTATGCGCTATTGAGTGAACGCTTTCTCGGAGCGGTCATCGATCCGGATGAAACATACGAGTGGGGACGCGAGGAACTCGCCCGAATCATCGCCGAGCAGCAAGAGGTTGCAAACCTAATCAAACCTGGCGCCAGCATTGAAAAAGCATTTGAGATTTTGGACAAGGATCCAAAGAGCAAGCTATATGGCACGGATGAGCTACAGAAATGGATGCAGAGGCTCTCTGATCAAGCCATTGAAAAGCTAAACGGAGTTCACTTTGAAATTGCCGAGCCAATTAGAAAGCTCGAGTGCATGATTGCTCCCACCAAGCACGGCGGCATTTACTACACCGGACCAACAGATGACTTCTCCAGACCGGGCAGAATGTGGTGGTCAGTTCCGGAAGGGGTAACTGAGTTCAACACTTGGCGCGAAACCACCACCGTCTACCACGAGGGCGTGCCTGGGCATCACCTTCAAATTGCTCAGTCGGTCTTTGTCAAAGATCAACTAAACGACTGGCGGAGATTAGCCGCGGGGACCTCTGGTCACGCCGAGGGCTGGGCACTTTATGCCGAACGCTTGATGGAAGGTTTTGGTTTCCTAGATGACCCAGCCGATCGCATGGGCATGCTAGATGGCCAAAGAATGCGTGCGGCCAGGGTGGTGCTCGACATCGGCGTGCACACCGAAAAGAAGAACCTCGAGGGAACTGGCGGATGGGATTTTGATTACGCCCTGAACTTCATGACAAAGAATGTAAATCTCAGCCCTGAATTTGTTCGCTTTGAAGTTACTCGTTACTTCGGTTGGCCAGGCCAAGCCCCCAGCTACAAGGTTGGTCAGCGGATTTGGGAGCAAATTTTGGCAGACTACAAAGCTCGCAAAGGCAGTGAATTCAGCTTGAAAGAATTCCACAAGGTTGCACTCAACCTTGGTGGGCTTGGGCTAGACAGTCTTAGACGAGCTATGGAGCGAGCCTAAACAGCGTTTTTTGGTTACGCTTAGGCGCATGTCTAAGGTTCTTTCTTCGCTACCAACAGGTGAGAAGGTTGGTATTGCATTCTCAGGTGGGCTAGACACTTCCGTTGCCGTTGCCTGGATGAAAGAAAAAGGGGCAATTCCCTTCGCTTACACCGCCAACCTGGGGCAATACGACGAACCTGACATTGATTCAGTTCCTGCGCGAGCTAAAGAATACGGAGCTCACGCTGCACGACTTATTGACTGCCGCGAGCAATTAGCTGAGGAAGGCCTCGTTGCAATTGCTTGCGGCGCATTCCACATTCGAACCGGTGGCAAGGTTTATTTCAATACCACTCCGCTCGGCCGAGCTGTCACTGGGACGCTACTGGTTAGAGCCATGCAAGAAGACGGTGTTGCTATTTGGGGCGATGGCTCAACCTATAAAGGAAACGACATTGAGCGCTTTTATCGCTACGGACTGCTGGCAAATCCCAACCTAAAGATCTACAAGCCTTGGCTTGATCAGGCGTTTGTTTCAGAACTCGGTGGAAGAGCTGAGATGAGTCAGTGGCTGCAAGAAAGAAATCTCCCCTACCGAGCATCTTCGGAAAAGGCTTACTCCACCGATGCAAATCTGCTGGGCGCTACCCACGAGGCGAAGAGCCTGGAGCAGCTGTCCACTTCTTACGCAATTGTTGAACCGATTATGGGAGTTAAGTTCTGGGACGAAGGCGTTGCCGTTGAAGCTGAGAAAGTAACTGTCACATTCGAACAAGGCAGACCTTCGGCCATTAACGGTAAGAAGCTGAAGTCTGCCTTGGAAATCTTGACCCTCGCCAATGAAATTGGTGGCAGGCATGGTCTTGGCATGAGCGATCAGATTGAAAACAGAATTATTGAAGCCAAGAGTCGCGGAATTTATGAAGCTCCAGGCATGGCCCTGTTGCACATCACTTATGAGCGACTAATCAGCGCTATCCACAACGAAGACACCATTGCCAGCTACCACGAACAGGGTCGGCGGATGGGAAGACTTCTATATGAAGGCCGCTGGCTAGATCCACAAACACTAATGATTAGAGAATCGCTAATGCGCTGGGTTGCCTCGGCAGTCAATGGCTCAGTCACTTTGGAGCTTAGACGAGGTGATGACTACACCATCTTGGATACCACTGGTGAGCTTTCCTATCATCCCGAAAAGCTCTCGATGGAAAAAACCGAAGAAGCTGCGTTTGGTCCTGCCGATCGCATTGGTCAACTGACTATGCGAAATCTCGATATTGCGGACACCAGAAGTAAGTTGGATTTGTATCGCAAACAGGGCCAGATTGATAGCGGAAATCTGGAGTTGACTTAGTTGAGCACCCACATTGCCGCCAAACCAGGCGAAATTGCTGAGTCGATTCTTTTACCGGGCGATCCCCTAAGAGCCAAGTGGATAGCCGAGAACTTCCTCGAGAATCCAATTCAATACAACTCGGTTAGAAACATGCTCGGATTTACCGGAACGGTCAATGGAAAACGCGTTTCAGTGCAGGGAACCGGCATGGGCGCTCCCTCTATCGGAATTTATGCCCATGAGCTGTTCAATGATTACGGAGTTCAAAAGGCCATCCGAGTCGGCACTGCCGGCGGGCTTGCCCCAACCAAACTAAGGGATGTAGTAATAGCAATCTCCGCTTCCACAGATTCCAAAATCAACCGCAGGACCTACGGTGATCTTGATGTTGCGCCAGCGGCAAGCTATGAGCTGCTCGAGCGAGCCGTATCTAAAGCCAGAGAGAGCGGCATAGCGCACCATGTCGGCATGGTTGCGTCGGGCGATTTGTTTTACGACGAGACAGACTCGCTAGAGCAGTGGAAGAAACTTGGTGTCCTTGCCTTGGAAATGGAAACAAGTCAGCTCTACACCCTGGCTGCCAAATTCCGCCGACAGGCACTAAGTATTTTGACTGTTTCAGACATGATGGATGGATCAGGCCACACCTCTGCCGAAGAGCGTGAGAGTGGATTCAAAAACATGGTTGAACTTGCGCTAGCGGCGCTTTAGAAGGCTTTACCTTGCCATCGACATCAAATTTGCTTGGTTTTTTAGTTCTTGCGATTGTGATCATTGTTGTGCCCGGTCCCAGCGTAATTTTCGCAATCGGTCGAGCACTAGTTCTTGGTACCAGATTGGCCGTGATTTCCGTTCTAGGCAATGCACTTGGAGTTGGTCTGCAAATTGTCGTTGTGTCCTTGGGGCTGGGCGTTCTGATTCAACAAGCTCCAGGGCTCTTTTTTGCAATAAAAATAATTGGAGCTCTAATAATTGCCTACCTTGGTGTAAGGGCATTCATTGATCGCGCCAATCTGGATCTGTCTCAAAAGGATTCCAGCTCGTCACGGGCTGTTTTGAAACAGTCAATTATTGTTGGCATAACTAACGCAAAAACCTTTGTGTTTTTCGTTGCTGCTTTGCCATCATTTGTTTCACCAGTAGACGGAAATCCAACCGTGCAGATGTTGTTACTTGGAGTGATTTTCAGCGTCATTGGTATAGCTAGCGACATGGTCTATGCGGTTGCTGCTGGAAAAGCGCGAGACTGGCTATCAACCTCGCAAAAAAGAATCGCGACTTTTCGCGGTCTAGGAGGTCTTGCGCTCACCCTGCTGGGCATTTACATGCTTTTTGACGCGCTATTGGGCTGAAGTCTGTACATTTAGCCCTAGCGAGCCCGTCGCATTTGTCCTAAATTGCAGGTGAAATAGTTGGGGGAATTCTTGCAATCATTTTTGCAAAGGAATGGCTTCAGTCTCATCGCGGCGGCGATGGCTGTGGTAATTGCCTCCTACGCTGCCTATCAAGCGAACAATCCCGAAATAATTTCCGAGGTTATTTGCGTTCCAGGAACAACCGGCGAAACAGGTCAAACGGGTTCCAAAGGAGAGCCAGGCGAACAAGGTCCAACTGGAGAATGTGGTCCGCAAGGTGATGTTGGCGCAGTTGGTCCAATGGGTCCGCAAGGCCCAATTGGACTAACCGGACCGCAAGGCTCGACCGGTTCAACGGGACCACAAGGACCAAAAGGTGATCAAGGTGACGTCGGTCCCGCTGGAATCCAAGGACCGATTGGTCCAGTCGGACCGCAAGGACCAACTGGTGCGCAAGGTCCCGCAGGTGGTTTTGGTGCGTATGGAAGTTTCTTTGACTACAACACCCTGCCCATTACAAAAAACGTAGCAAACCCAATACTCCTAAGAGATCCGGGTTTTGCCAGCGGGGTTTCAATTACTGATCAATACAAAATTACTTTTTCCCAGAGGGGGAAATACAACATCGCCTTCTCTTCACAAATTCTAAATAGCGCCAATAGCCGCAGAGTTGTAACTATTTGGCTGAGCAAAAATGGAATTGCCGAAGCAAATTGGGTGCCAAACTCTTCGACGGATCTAGTTGCCGGTAAAGACCAAGAGTCGGAAAGAGTAGTAGCGGCTTGGAACTTTTTTGTGGAGGCCGAGGCCAATGACTTCTACGTGCTTATGGTTACCTCGGATAATGACGGGGTATCGCTGTATGGAAATTCGAGTTTCAACTTGTTGCCAGCGGGGATTCCTCACATTCCTGCGACAATAGTGACTGTGAACCAGGTGGGCTAAATGACTAAGCAAAAGAGACTGCGCTCTAGATTTGAATACATGGCCAGCACCTTTGGCGTGATTATTTTTGCAATTTACTGGGGTGTAATCGCAACCTACAGTGAGTTCTACTTTGTCAATCCATTCGCCCAGCAAAATCCCGCCCTGATGCTGAGCCAAGCGCTACTGGTGCTGGGCTGGGTATCAATTTCAACGGTTGCCCCAATCGTGCTGTTCCAGTTTGGATCTGGCATGTCCAAAATCATTGCGCTGCTGCCCTACGCGGTTTTGGTTTGGCCAGTAGCAATCGGCATATCCCAAATCGTCAACATTGCAACCACTGGGCAGGATTATCTGCGCTACCTGATTGAGACTCCGATTTTTCTTGTTACTGATTTATTGATTCCAGTTGCTCTGTTTTCACTATGGCTGCGCTTACGCCTGCACCACCTGGACTAAAAACTAGACTCTAACCTTCAATAAAAGCTTGAAGCTGACATAGATCAAGCGAAACTTTTATAAAAAATCGAAACTAATTTCCGAACTTTTGAGCAAGTTGAGCAGAAAAGACACAAAAAATCTCTAACCTTGTCGCCATCACCCCAAAGCCGATCAAGCAAGGACCACTAAATGAAGAAATTAAGACCTATCGCAATCGCTGCGGTGTTGGCGACCACTCTTGGTCTCACCGCCTGTGCTGCTACACCAGAAGAAAACACTGAAGGCTTCGGAGAGCTAGCCGTTCAGTTTTCTTGGATAAAGAATGCTGAGTTTGCAGGTGAATACCTTGCGGACAGTCAGGGTTACTACCAGGAGGCTGGCTTCAGTTCTGTGAATTTCATCGCTGGACCTACGGCGACTGCTGCTGTAGTTCTGTCAGGTGATGTTTTGGTTGGTCTATCGGATGCAGTAGCTGTTACACCGGTCATTCTTGAGGAAGATGCTCCTCTGAAAATTATTGGTGCCACTTATCAGAAGAATCCCTTCACAATTCTCTCCCTGAAGGACGGCGCTAACATCCAGACCCCACAAGACCTGATTGGAAAGAAGATTGGTGTCCAGGCAGGTGGAAATGAAACCCTGTTTGATGCACTGCTGGCAGCCAATGGTATAGATGCAACTCAGGTGACTAAAGTTCCAGTTGAATACGATCCCGCGCCGCTGGTTAACGGTGAAGTAGATGGCTTCTTGGCCTATGTCACTAACGAATCAATTACCGTTGAAAATTTGGGTTATGAAACTACCAACCTATTATTTGCAGACAACGGCCTTCCATTTGTCGCTGAGGCGTTCATCGTCACCCAGGACTCCATCGACAACCGTCGCGAAGAACTAAAGGCGTTCTTGTGGGCAACAATTCGTGGCTGGAAAGATGCCATCGCGAATCCTGACGAGGGAGCACGGTTGGCCGTTGAGGTTTACGGAAAAGACTTAGGTCTCGACATCAACAAAGAGCGTCAGCAGTCCAAGGCACAAAATGACCTGCTGGTTCTCACCGATGAAACGCGTGCAAATGGTCTACTGACTATTTCACCAGCCCTTCAAGAGCAAAACATTCAGACTCTGGCTCGCGCAGGATACACAATTACTGCAGACCAGTTGTTTGACATGAGCTTGCTGGCCGAGGTCTATGCCGAACACCCAGAGCTTCTGGAGTAGTCTTCGGTGATGGAAACTAGTAATGCCGCTACCCCCTCAACGGGTAGCGGCATTACCATTTCGGGGCTGAGCAAAACCTTCAATCTTGGTCGAGAATCAATTGTTGCTCTAGACAACGCAACCCTTCACTCAGATCGAGGTTCATTTCTCTCTTTGCTGGGTCCATCGGGTTGTGGCAAGTCGACCATTCTGAGAATTCTTGCTGGATTAGAAACTCCATCTAGTGGAACAGTCACCGTGGACGGGATGGCCCCGGCTGAGCTTCGCAGGGATCATCGATTGGGAATTGCGTTTCAGGATTCTGCCTTGATGCCGTGGCGCTCGGTGACAGCCAATATTCGTTTGCCCTTCGAGCTTGCTCACGTTCAGCCAGATGAGTCACTTATTAACGAGCTCATTCGCTTGGTGGGCCTGCAAGGATTTGAAAATGCCAAACCTGCTCAGCTCTCGGGCGGAATGCGCCAGCGTGTTTCGATTGCCAGAGCGCTGGTAGTTCAACCAAGTGTTTTGCTGCTGGATGAACCATTCGGTGCACTGGATGACATGACAAGACAGCGACTGAACCTAGAGCTACTGAGGATATGGACTGAAAAGCCGGCTACCACCTTGATGGTTACCCACGGAATATCTGAAGCAATTTTCTTGTCTGATCAAGTCGCCGTGATGAGTCCAAGACCTGGCCGCATCAAGGAAATAATCGAGGTGAATCTGCCCAGGCCAAGAACTCCTGAAATGATGAGAACTCCAGAGTTCCATAAACTTCACGATCGGGCGTCAGAACTACTTTTTGGATCAAGTTCAAATCAAGCACATGACTGACACTCTGAATCGAAGAATTCCCTCCCAATTGACCGGGCTAATGGGAGTAATTGCAACTATTGGCGTGTGGTGGTTACTGGCCGTAACAGTTTTTGCCTCAGTTGGTGCAAGACCAGATGGATCTGGCGGTGCCATCCCAACTCCACTGCAGGTTGTTGAGCAGCTAATGGTCGATGGCTTCGACTTTTACTGGAGAAATGGCTCAGTGACTTTGACAGAAGCCGCCATTGGCTTTTTCTGGGGGAACCTATTTGCTTTATTGTTTGCCGGCTTAGCGCTTCTAATCCCTCGAGTGGAAGCCCTGTCAACCCAAATCGCCGTCATTACCTATTGCATTCCCATAGTCGCAATCGGACCAATTGTGCGGTTGGTAGTTGGTGCGCCGGGAGAGAGTGAGCCCGCCCCAGCTGCGGTGGTGTTAGCTGCGCTGAGTGTTTTTTTCACAACCTATGTGGGTGCACTAACTGGAGTAAGAAGCAGTGACAAGAAGACGCTTGACCTAGTCACCGCCTACGGTGGTAGTGCTTGGGATCGACTAATTAAGGTTCAATTGCTGTCCGCGCTACCTTCAATTTTTGCCGCTTTTAAGATTGCTGCTCCCGCGGCATTTTTGGGTGCGATTCTCGGAGAATACGTAGGTGGTCCAGATCTAGGCTTCGGCCCAGCCATGGTGAATGCTCAGCAATCTCTCGAGATAGCAAGAGTGTGGGGTGTTGCTCTGGTCTCGGGTTTGATAGCCGGTGGCGGCTATGCGCTTTTCTCGCTGCTTTCTCGCCTTGTTACACCCTGGAGTAGGGGTAGCTGATGAATTTTAAGATTGAGGACTCAGAAGATAAATCCCTGATAGCCACGCGTGCAAGGGTGCGGCGTGAGGAGATTCAGTATCAAGTCAGGCAGCTAGGGGAAGGTGTAACCAATACTCTTCTTTCGCTGTTGATAGTCATCTTGCTGTGGGTGGTTGCACTCTGGGCGTTTGATGTGACTCCATACATCGGTAAAGGGCCGCTGCAAGTTTTTGAATTTCTATTCCTAGATGAGAAAGCTGGCGAAAATCAGCTACTAGTCGCACAGGCCCTGAGCCAAACCATGATTGATGCATCGATTGGCTTCTCCTTCGGATTGTTCTTTGCAACTTTTGTTGCAGTGTTGTTTACGCTCTCTAAAGGTCTTGAACAGGCCCTGATGCCGATCGCGATGTTGCTGAGGTCGGTTCCTCTGATAGCAATGGCCCCCATTCTCATTCTGATATTCGGCAGGCAGCAGGTCACGGTCGCAGTTATGGGAGCGATTGTTGTTTTGTTCCCGGCGCTAGTGAACATAGTGTTTGGACTGCGCTCCGCCACTGACGCGATGCTGGATGTGGCAAAGGTTTATGGAGCTAACAAGCTGGCAGCCCTGCGGTACGTAGCATTTCCAGCATCTTTGCCTTCATTTTTTGCTGCCATAAAAATTTCTGTTCCTGGCGCAATAACCGGAGCGCTGCTAGTGGAATGGCTAGCGACGGGCCAGGGCATTGGTTACGCAATCATCTCGGCGGTGGGCAGAGCAAAAACAACGGAGGTTTGGACTTACGTTGTTGTGATTACGTTAGTTTCGATTCTTCTTTACAATCTCGTGGGGCTTCTAGAAAACTACATCTTGTCTAGATTTGGACAAGGAATTAGAAAAGCAAGGTGACAGGCGGATAGTCGAGTTAGATCGAGACAAAGATCACTTGCCGCTGGAAGCACTGTCCTTGGTTTGCCTTGGCTCTTTCTTTGTCGTGAACGCAAATACTGCAAGTCCCAGCACCAGAGCGCCTGCTCCAACCCCATATGCCAGCACCTCATCCGCCCGATTGGCATCGACGAATACACCAACGAAGACAACTGCGATTATTGCTACCACTACACCAATTAGCTTTGACTTCAAATCATCTAGGTCTTTTACCTGCAGCCAGTCAGGAACCTTAATATCGGCATCGACAAAGAGCTCATAGAGGCCGTAGCCAATTACCAATAAAACTGTCCCGAGCAAGATTGCGTCGACGGCAGTTAGAACCTCAACAATGGTCTCTTTCAGAGAAACTTGACTGGTAACAGCGAATACGAAAACCCGAATCATTTCAATCGAGCCCTGGGCCATTAGAAGTAGTGCTCCCACGATAGAAGCCAGAGCCGGAACAAAAACGGCAAATCGAGTTAGGCCAATAAGTCTTCGCATGAGGTCAATCTATACCAACCCCATGCCCTGAAAAGTGGCGCCCTCGGCAGGAATCGAACCTGCGACCAAGAGATTAGAAGGCTCTTGCTCTATCCACTGAGCTACGAGGGCGAACCTTGAGAAGTCTAATTTAGTAATCGAGACTGGGGCACCCCTCTATAGACACCAGTAAGTCTTTCTAGCGCCAAAAACCCGATTGGGGAGACCGTTGGAAAGTAAGTTAGCCAGCCCAGAGCCGCAGTCTTTGGTTTATCAGGGCTAAAGGCAAAATCAACTTTACGGGGAGGCCAAAGAGGTATTAAATGAAGCTATTGGAGGCAACATCATGAAAAAAGTAATTCAAATTTCAGCGGTAGTCGCGTCACTAAGTTTTCTCTCGCTGCCATCTTTAGCTTTTGACTTACCGGGAGGATTCACTCCCCCGCCGGGATACACGCCACCAAGTGGAACAGACTCAGGGATAATCCTTCCGCCTGGCGTCACGCCTCCAAGTGGCGGATCATTCCCAAGTTTTGAAGACATTTTGAAGAATTTGCCTCCCGATGCTCCAATTCCGTCCGCTCCGGCGGCTGGATTTGAGGACTATCTAAAATTCCGTGATCAGCTTGGGGCAATTGACCCAACAACACTTCGGTCAATTACTCCTGAGGAAATGGCGAAATTTACGCCTAAGGATATTTCCCAACTAAGTCCGGAAGCTGCCAAGGGTTTTACACCAGATCAGCTTGGAAGTCTAAAGCCAGATGTTCTAAAGAATTTTTCACCGGAGCAATTTGCCAACATTCCACCTACCGCGTTCAAGGAATTGGATCCAAAGCAGGTAGACAAGCTGCCACCCGCACTTATCAAACAATTAGAGGCGACAGATATTTCGCAGCTGCCGCTGGATGCGCTTCGTTCCTTCGACCCTAATCAGGTGAAAGTTCTGCCAGCCGCTGCAGCAGCGGGGATTAGCGACGAGCAAATCAAAGCATTTGCTGGCAAAGTTTTTGCTGCTTTACCACCAGGATTCATCTCGCAGCTAAGTCCGGATGCTCTGGGTGGTCTTGATCCCGCGCAGCTCAAAGCAATGGCTATCAATCAAATCAAATCTTTGTCCGCGGCTCAGCTCAGCGAGATTAGCCCGGCAACTATTAAGAGCATGATTCCGGCACAGGTGAAAGGTTTGTTACCAGCCGCTATTGAGGGAATGATTGATGAGCAAATTTCTCAACTCTCTCCGAGCGTTTTGAAATCATTTTCAACTGCACAATTCCAGGCTCTCACTCCGGAAGCATTAGAAGGTTTGCTGCCAGTGCAGTTCCGAGCACTGGGTGCTCCGCAAATTAAGGCACTCGATGCAGAAGCGACAGCAGCGCTTGATCCAAAGACATTCGGTGTACTGTCACCGGTTCAAGCTAAGGCCCTGAGCCCAGCAGCAGTGCCAGGCATCAGCGCAGAACAGCTTGCGACTTTGGGACCTAACAGTTTCAAGGCGTTTGCGCCAACCCAAATCGACGCTCTGACTCCCGCAGCGATAGGTGGCATGACTGACAAGCAACTGCAGTCAATGGCTGCTGGACAACTAAAGGCGTTAGATGCGAGCCAGTTTGGTGCGGTTGGCCCATCAGCCCTAGCTGCTCTCTCTGCTAAGCAGATGGACTCTGTTGTTCCAACAACGCTTGCAGGACTAAGTCCAGAGCAGGCAGGAGTCTTGGCTCCGAAAACCGTTGGTTCCATGGACGCCAAGCAACTGGCAGCTCTTGAACTCGAAACGTTGGATGCCCTAACTGCTGAGCAAATAAAAGCTATCCCGGCAGGCGTTATAAGTGCCTTGGACCCAGCTAAGGCTGCAGTGCTAGCGAACTAATTACAGTTCCATGAGACCCACTCCCATCGGGGGTGGGTCTCATGCTTTCCCAGCATGCATGTCCAAGAGGGTCCCGTTCTGGTCTTAGTTCAGCCAGAGCTTGGAACAGCTCAATCCCTTGAACTAGTAGGACCGTCAAGGCAAACACGAAGAAGGCTCTAACCTAGAGTGGTGCGGGAGACCATGACACTGAAGACAACCCAAATACCGAGCCTTCCTTCGGCCGAACTGGTGGATGCAACCATCGAACAAGTTTCAACTTGGGTTTCTGAGGCTAAGAAGCTGAAAGTCAATAAGCCATCTAAGCGACTGGCGGGGCTGCTACAGGATGAGCGTGGACTTGAATTTGCAGTTGGCTTTATTGACGGAGTAATACGCCCCGAAGATCTTCGCGTCGCTGCCAACAATCTATATAGCCTGCGTGCAATCACGCCGCGATTTTTGCCTCTCCACCTTCGTCTCTTAGTCGCCCTAGGTGCCAACTTTGCAGTTATTTTCCCTTGGCCCGTCATTCCGATTGCCAGAGCATTCCTGAGGAACTTGGTTTCCCACCTGGTCCTGGATGCCCGAAGAAACAAGCTGCAAAAAGCAACCAAGAAGCTTGGTTTGTCTGACACCACGCTGAACATCAATCTGCTTGGTGAGGCGGTACTTGGAAAAGTAGAGGCAAAGAAAAGACTTGAAGCGGTCAAGGAGATTCTTTCTCGACCAGAAACTGAATATGTATCAGTAAAGGTCTCAGCAATAGTCTCACCTCACTCCCCGTGGGCCTTTGATCAAACAGTGCGGGAAGTAGTTGAGCGACTGACACCGCTGTATGCCATTGCGAATAACAGCAGCCCAAAGAAATTCATCAATTTAGACATGGAAGAGTACCGCGACCTAGATCTCACAGTCGCAGTTTTCAAGTCACTGCTTGAAAAAACAGAATTCAAAAAGCTGACAGCCGGCATCGTCTTGCAGGCCTATCTACCGGATGCCCTCAGGGCCATGATTGACCTTCAGCAGTGGGCGGAACTCAGAGTGCTCAATGGCGGAGCGCCCATCAAAGTCAGAGTGGTAAAGGGTGCAAATCTGCCCATGGAACGAGTTGACTCGGAACTCCACGGATGGCCGCTGGCAACAGTTTCATCGAAAGCCGAGGCTGATGCTAACTACAAGCGCGTGCTGAACTACGCACTAACTGAAAATCGAATTAAGAACGTTCACATTGGCGTAGCTGGTCACAACTTGTTTGATCTTGCCTGGGCCTGGCTACTGGCTTCGCAGCGCGGAGCGCAGTCAGGTCTTGACTTTGAAATGCTTTTGGGAATGGCTCCAAATCAAGCAAAAGTTGTGAGTAAGAGCGTCGGGAAACTGGTTTTATACACACCCGTTGTTTATCCAAAAGAATTTGATGTCGCAATCGCCTACCTCATTAGAAGACTTGAAGAGGGTGCCACCAAAGACAATTTCCTTTCCAGTGCTTTCCAACTAACCGACTCGCAGTACTTTGAACTGGAGGTGGCAAGATTTAGAGCTTCGGTAGCCCTAATTGATACCGATGTCCCAATTCCAAACAGGATTCAAAATCGACTTTTGCAAGAGCCCGAGATTTTGGATGGTCCCTTTGTCAATACCGATGACACCGACCCCGCCATCGCTGAAAACCGCGAGTGGGCAAAGACAATTTTCAAGCGTCTTGCCACTTCGGCGATAGGCGAGGATTTGGTCGCGGAAAACACAATTGACTCTGAGGCAACCCTGAATCAGGTCATCGCTAATGCTCTTGTAGCGCAGGAGGCATGGGCAAGGCTGAGTCTTTTGGAGCGATCTGAGTATCTTCTTCGCGCAGCGGTAGTGCTTGAGAAAAACCGTGAATACCTCATTGAAGTTGCCATGTCTGAAGCTGGCAAGACAATTGATCAGATTGACACAGAAGTTTCCGAGGCGATTGATTTCGCAAACTACTACGCAAAGCAGGCGTTGCGACTAGGCGCTTTGCCGGGCGCCGTGTCCGCTCCAAGAAAACTGACGGTAGTGACTCCCCCATGGAACTTCCCCGTGGCCATTCCAGCCGGTGGAGTTTTAGCAGCGCTAGCAGCAGGCTCCGCGGTGATTTTCAAGCCAGCCAGTCCAGCTGCTCGATGTGGCGCAGTGTTAGCTGCGCTCTTGCTGGAAGTCCTACCAGAGGGAGTTCTGACAGTTGTCCACATCGGTGAAAAGCAACTAGGCAGACAATTGATTTCTAATCCAAAAGTTGATCAGGTGATTCTTACCGGTGGTTACGAAACAGCTCAACTTTTCAAGGAGTTTCGACCCAGTCTGAAGGTGCTGGCCGAAACAAGCGGCAAAAACTCAATCATTGTTACTCCGCATGCAGATTTGGATTTGGCAGCTAAAGATGTTGCCTACTCGGCATTTGGTCACGCCGGACAAAAATGCTCGGCTAGCTCGGTAGTGATTCTGGTTGGTTCAGTGGCAAAGTCGAAAAGATTCCGCAATCAGCTTCGGGACGCTGTCGAATCGCTAACAGTTGATTTTCCTAGTAACCCAGCTACTCAAATGGGACCGATGATCGCTCCCCCACAGGGCAAGCTTTTGCATGGTTTGACGAAACTTGATGCGGGTGAGCGCTGGTTCATCGAACCAAAGCCGCTAAGTGACGATGGGAAGTTGTGGTCGCCGGGTGTAAGGGATCGAGTAAAGTTTGGCTCCACCTCACACAAAGTTGAATACTTTGGCCCGGTATTAGCCATCATGACGGCGAAGAATCTTGAGCAAGCAATCAAGATACAAAATGCCGTCGACTACGGACTAACCGCCGGCCTTCACTCGCTCTCTGCCGGGGAAATCAACACCTGGCTAGAAAAGGTTGAGGCGGGAAATATTTATGTAAATCGCGGAATTACAGGTGCGATTGTTAGAAGACAGTCATTTGGCGGCTGGAAGAAATCCGCCGTTGGTCCAACCGCTAAGGCGGGCGGGCCAAATTATTTATTCTGCCTCTCTGACTGGAAATCAGTTTCCAATAATGCCAAAGAACCAATTGGGGAAAAGACAATTGAAGAACTACTGGTGATGGCAACTGCCAGCACTCTCAGTGACAAGCAAGTTGAATCTCTAGTTAGATCAGCCCAAAGCGATGTCGCTGCAAGGAATGAATATTTCCAAAGAGCCCAAGACGAATCCGGTCTCAGTGTTGAGAAAAACATCCTTAGATACTTGCGATCTGACTGCACAATTCGAATTCAAAAATCAGCCAGTGAATATCAAATTTGGCGAGGCCTTGTGACTGCGTTGGCACTTGGCAAGGTTGAGCTAAGTGTTAGTGAATTACCTGAGCGAATCCTAAAATTTGTTCGCAAAGCTGGCGTCAAGGTAAGTGTCGAGGAGGAGACAGCTTGGTTAGCATCCCTTGCTCGCTCGCCCAGAAGGGTCCGGGTAATTGGCGGTGTCAATAGAGAGCTTTCCGCCTTGGCAAATGTGGATGTGGCAATTTTTGATTCTGAGCAAACCGAGTCAGGAATTATCGAGCTACTTCCTTTTTATAAGGAGCAGGCAGTTAGCATTACCGCCCATCGTTTCGGTAATCCGGCCCGCCACCTGTCTTTGGTGCGCATCTAGACGGTATTTCCCAGCCTTTAGACAGGCCAATGGGAGTATTCTGGCTCCTTGGCTGGTTGAACCAGCTAGGAAAAACTAAGAGGTAATTTTGTCCATTCTTTCCAAGCTTTCTCTAAAGAATCGCTCCGTCGTAGCCCTGGTGACTCTAATAGTCGCAGCCTTTGGATTCATCTCCGTCGGTGGCCTGAAGCAGGAGCTGATCCCGTCCATCGAGATTCCATCTGCGGCAATCGTTACTTCATACCCCGGTGCCTCACCCGAAGTTGTCGACAGCCAAGTGTCCTCTCCAATTGAGCAAGCGGTAATCGGCCTAGAGGGAGTTGAGTCCACCACTGTCACCTCAACCACCGGGCTATCGGTTCTTCGTGTCTCCTTCGCATTCGGCACCACCTCTGACCAGGCAACGGAGAAACTAAATGGAGTGCTCTCAGACCTTGAAGGACTGCTGCCCAGTGACGCTGAACCAAGGATTATTTCGGGAAGTTTTGACTCTGTCCCAATCATTGTTCTTGCAATTAGTGATGACAACGGTGACAACGAGCGGATTGGTAAGAAGCTAGAGGAAGTTGCTCCGACCCTCTTCCAAAAAGTAGATGGAATCCGAGAAGTTGCTGTTTCAGGAGCAACAGAAAAACAGATCAACCTCACCTTGAACCAAGTTGCTTTGGCCGCTGCCGGTTTGACTCAGCGCGACATTATTACTGCCATCAACTCAAATGGTCTGGTTCTGCCAGTTGGTTCGATTACGGACAGTGAAGGCTCGGTTTCAGTTCAGGTCGGAAATGCGGTTGATACCGTTGAGTTGTTCGAAAGTCTTCCACTGATTCCAGCGGTTCCAAATCCAGCTGCTCCCGTAGTGACCATCGGCGATGTTGCCGATGTTGCTTTAGAGCAAGCTCCCGTTACCACCATCGCACGAACCAACGGGAATGAATCGCTTGCGGTTTCCATCGTCAAAACCCCAGAGGGTAATTCGGTCGCTGTCTCCAAAGGCGTTCAAGATCTAATTCCAGAGCTTGAGGAGGCACTGGGTGGTGGGGTGACGACCGTCACAATTTTCGATCAGGCTCCCTTTATTGAAAAATCCATTAAGGACCTGACCACCGAAGGTTTGCTTGGACTTGGCATGGCTGTGCTGGTCATCTTGGTCTTTTTGCTCAGCTTCAAGTCCACCATCATTACCGCAATTTCGATTCCAACCTCGGTTTTGATTACCTTTATCGGTCTTTCGGTAGCGGACTATTCCCTGAACTTGCTAACGCTTGGCGCCTTGACCATCTCGATTGGTCGCGTGGTGGATGACTCAATCGTTGTGATTGAAAACATTAATCGTCATTTGAGCTATGGCGAAAAGCGCAGAAAAGCGATTATGACTGCGGTGAAGGAAGTAGCTGGCGCCATTACCGCATCAACCATCACCACCGTTGCGGTCTTCTTGCCGATTGCCCTAGTTGATGGTCTTGTCGGCGAGCTGTTTAGACCATTTGCCTTCACGGTAGCAATAGCACTTCTGGCCTCACTGCTGGTTAGCTTGACGATTGTCCCAGTTTTTGCCTACTGGTTCCTGCGCATGCCAAAGCGTCTAAATGCGCTAAAGGAAGCAGATCCCAAGAATTTCGAAAAGAAGCAGCGCATTGCGGAGGAGGAGCGAGAGAAGAAGAGCCTTCTGCAGCGCTCCTACATGCCGATTTTGCGCGGAACCACTCGTCACCCATGGTTAACACTGACTGCAGCACTGCTGATTCTTGGCTACACCTTCTCGCTGGTTCCACTTCTAAAGACAAACTTCATCGATGGTGGCGGCTCCAACCAATTCACCGCCCGTCTTTCAATGCCTTCCGGAACCACATTTGAAGAGCAAAATGAGGCAGCCAAGCAGCTAGAGGCCGAGATTCTTGCAATTGACGGAATTGATGTCGTCCAAACTACCGTTGGTTCAGCGGCCGATGGTCGCGTAGCTTTCGGGGCAGCGGCACGAGGAATTGCCTTCAGCATCATTGCCGATGAAGGGGCTGACCTTGAGCAGTTGCAGGCAGCGGTTCTAAACCTGCCAGCGCCAGCCGACAGCGAAATATCCACGAGTCAAGGCGGAGGCTTTGGCTCCTCTGAAACCATTGACATAGAGGTTTCCGCTACGGATAAGGATCTGCTGCAGCAGGGCGTTGATCAAATATCAGATGCTATGCAGGGGCTGGAGAACATCAGTGCAATTTCCTCCACCCTGGAAGCGGATGAGCGCGTGCTCGAGATCGATGTTGACAGAGAAGCAGCAGCTCGCTACCTGCTAACTGAAACAGCTGTCACCGGAATCGTTGCTGCCCAGTTGAGACCAAGTCCGCTTGGAACAGTCAGAATTGATGAGCGCGATACTCAGGTATTTATTTCTGGCGCTGAGGCGCCAACCTCAGTCGCTGAGGTTAGAGAGCTACTAATCCCAACCTTCACAGGACTGGTTACTCTCTCCGAAATTGCTGATGTGAACGAGGTACTAAAGCCAACCTCCATTACCTCGCAGAGAGGCAATCGCACCGCGGAAGTTCAACTGACTCCGGAGGGCGATGACTTAGGTGCCATCACAGTGGCCATCAATGAGCGTCTGGCGGACCTAGATTTGCCAATCGGAGTAGAGGCAACTGTGGGTGGAGCAGCTGCCGATCAGGCTGAAAGCTTCCAGCAGCTTGGACTAGCACTCTTGGCAGCCGTTGCAATTGTTTACATTGTCATGGTTGCAACCTTCTCGTCTTTGATTCAGCCATTGCTGCTGCTGATTTCGATTCCGTTTGCTGCTACCGGTGCCCTCGGTCTGTTGCTGCTAACCGACACAGCACTGGGTGTGCCAGCACTAATCGGAATGCTGATGCTGGTTGGAATCGTGGTAACCAATGCAATAGTTCTAATTGATCTGGTGAATCAATATCGCAAGCAGGGCAAGAGTGTGTTTGATTCACTGATTGATGGGGCAAGGCAACGTCTGCGGCCAATTTTGATGACCGCCCTGGCCACCATCTTGGCACTGACGCCGATGGCATTTGGTTTGACTGGAAATTCGGGCTTTATCTCTCAGCCCCTTGCGATTGTGGTGATTGGCGGATTGTTCTCATCAACGCTGCTAACCCTAATCTTGGTTCCGACCCTGTACTGGCTAGTTGAAGGTCGAAAAGACCGCAAGGCCATTCGGGCAAACCGCAAGGCAGTTCGCCAGGCGAAAAAGAAAGGTGATGCTGCGCCTGCGATGGAACCAGCCACTGCCCCAGTGACAACTATGCGAGTTCATGAAGAGACTGTCGTCACCGAAAATGCAGCCCTGCAGTGGTCAGAGGTGAGCATTGAAACAGAGATGCCATTGGACGACGAGACTCAAATGCGATGGGCGGAAGAGTCAGTTGACTCCAAACCTGCTAGTGCGAAAGCAACCGGCTCAGTTCCTGAGTTTTTGACCAGTGAGTTGCCTATTATTCAGCAGAATGCGAAGCCTTCAAGAAAAGAACTGCGCGAGCAAAAGCGACAGGCAAAGCTGGAAGCAAAGCTTCAGCGAAAAGCTCAGAAGAATGCGCGCCACTCTAACGACTAGGTAGTGATGACTGAATACATCGTCTGGGCTGACTGTGAGATGACAGGGCTCGATATCGAAAAAGATGAGATCTGCGAAATTGCAGTTATTGTCACTGACGATCAGCTAAAGCCGGTCGACGAGGGTATTCAAATAGTGATTAAACCAAGCGAATCAGCTATGGCAAATATGGGTGATTTTGTAAGGCAAATGCACACCGACAGTGGACTACTGGCCGAACTGGATTCTGGAGTCAGCATTGAAAGCGCCCAGGAACAGGTGCTGGCTTACCTGGGTAAGTTCATTATGGAACCAAGGTCCGCTCCCCTGGCCGGTAATTCGATTGGGACAGACCGCATGTTCATAATCCGACAGATGCCAAAACTTGATGCATTTCTGCATTACCGAAACATCGATGTCAGCTCGCTAAAGGAATTGGTGAGAAGGTGGTACCCAAGGGTCTATTTCCAGCTACCCAAAAAAATTGGCTCACACCGAGCCTTGGCCGACATTCGAGAATCTATTCAAGAGCTGGCTTACTACCGACTGGCAGTGTTGGTGGCGGAGCCTGGCCCGGATAGCGATAAAGCTAAGCAGATAGCCAAGAAAGTCGCTGATACAATCTAGGAGTTCTGGCTAGTCCAGACATGGTGGGTATAGCTCAGCTGGTAGAGCACCTGGTTGTGGTCCAGGGGGCCGCGGGTTCAAGTCCCGTTACTCACCCCAAATTACTTGGCTCGTTCTAGGACCAATTCTCGAACTCTAGCCGCATCAGCTTGGCCACCCATTGCCTTCATCACAGCACCAATCACAGCCCCCGCTGCTTGAACCTTGCCCTCGCGAATTTTCTCAAGAACATCTGGTTGGGCTGCCAAGGCTTGATCAATCGCTGCAACAAGAGCGCCCTCATCGCTGACAACTCTGAGTCCGCGCTTTTCAATCACGCTTCTGGGTTCGCCTTCGCCTGCTAATACTCCCGCAACAACATCTCTGGCGAGGCGATCGGTTAGTTCGCCACTGTCAATCAAGGTTTGAATTTCGGCAACCTGGGCTGGAGTAATAGCTAACTCCTCGACAGCTTTGTTTTCTGCGTTAGCAATCCTTGCAAGCTCACCACTCCACCACTTTCGAGCGGACTGCGGAGTAGCTCCTGCTGTCACAGTGGCTTCGATAACATCGAGCAGATCAGCGTTCACAACATCACGGAATTCAAGCTCGCTGAAGCCCCACTCAGCTGAAAGCCGCTTGCGACGCTTCTCTGGATTCTCTGGCAAGCTAGCGCGAATAGTCTCGACCCAGTCCGCTGATGGTTGAACCGGAACCAAATCGGGCTCTGGGAAGTAGCGGTAATCTTCCGCGTCGGATTTAACTCTGCCGCTTGAGGTGAATCCACGGTCCTCGTGCCAGTGTCTGGTTTCCTGAATGATGGTGCCGCCATTAGCAAGAATGTGTGCTTGGCGCTGGATTTCATAGCGAACTGCGCTCTCAACGCTTCTGATTGAGTTCACGTTTTTAGTCTCGGTACGAGTTCCCAACTTGCTCTGACCCTTTGGACGCAGGGAAACGTTTGCATCGCAGCGAACATTTCCTCGCTCCATTTTGGCGTCGGAGACGTTCATCGATTTCACGATGTCTCGGATAGAACGAACGTAGGCAGCCGCTAGTTCAGGTGCTTTATCCCCCGCTCCAAAGATTGGCTTGGTGACAATTTCGACTAGCGGTACGCCAGCACGGTTGTAGTCGACCAGGGAGAAATCGGCCCCGTGAATGCGACCGGTGGCGCCACCCACGTGAGTGAGTTTCCCAGCATCTTCCTCCATGTGGGCTCGCTCAATTTCAACATCGAAGGTCTTTCCATCAGCAATCTCAATTGTCAGCTTGCCGCCAAAGGCAATCGGCTCGTCATACTGAGAGGTTTGGAAGTTTTTAGCTAGGTCTGGGTAGAAGTAGTTTTTCCTGGCAAATCGACAGGTTTTGGCAATATCGCAGCCAAGCGCCAGGCCAATCGCTATCGACGACTCAACCGCCTTCTTATTGACCGCAGGCAGCGCTCCTGGCAGGCCAATGCAAATTGGACAGACGTTGGTGTTTGGTTCAGATCCAAATTCATTTTTGCAACCACAGAACATTTTGCTCTTGGTGTTTAGCTCGACATGGACTTCTAGGCCAATGACAACTTCAAACTGTTCAATAGCCTGCTCGTAAGGCATTAGCTGATCTTTAGACATTTAGAGCCTCCAAATCAGGCGCCTGGCTAATGAGATAACCGCCCCACTGCTGCTTATAGAGGTTTTCAATTAGTGCCGCTACGCGATAGGCCTTGGCGTCCTGCATCGCCGGAGCCAGAATCTGAACGCCCGAGGGCAAACCATCCTCTTTGGCAAGACCGTTGGGGACCGAGATGCCTGGAATTCCAGCCAGGTTAGCCGGAATGGTGGCGATGTCGTTTAGATACATGGCGAGTGGGTCGTTGACCTTCTCACCAATCTTGAAAGCTGTGGTTGGCGCAGTTGGTGTTAGCAGCACATCCACCTTGGCAAAAGCATTAGCAAGATCTTGCTGAATTAGCGTTCTTACCTTCTGCGCCGAGCCATAGTAGGCATCGTAGTAACCCGATGAGAGCGCATAGGTTCCGAGAATAATTCGGCGCTTTACCTCGGGTCCGAATCCGGCTTCCCTGGTGGCAGCCATTACTCGCTCGATAGTTGGATTCCCATCGGGCATTACTCGCATTCCAAATCTGACCGAGTCATACTTAGCCAAGTTTGAGCTGGCCTCGGCTGGAAGAATCAGGTAATAAGCAGCAACCGAGTATTCAAAACTGGGGCAATCCACCTCAATGATTTCGACGCCGTTAGCGATGAGTTTGTTGATGGTGTCCTGGAAGCACTCTTTGACACCAGCTTGGAAGCCGTCAGAACTTAGTTGCTTGACGACACCAACTTTCAATCCCTTGAAATCAGCCGTTCGAACAGCTTCAGCCATCGAACCAAGCGAATTAGGCAGTGAAGTGGAGTCTTTTGAATCATGCCCGCTAATCACATCCTGCAATAGCGCAGCATCTGAGACTGTGTTAGTAACCGGGCCAATCTGATCAAGAGACGAAGCAAGCGCAATAACGCCGTATCGGGAAACAGCGCCATAGGTTGGCTTGGTACCAACCGAACCAGTGACGGCAGCCGGATAACGAATCGAACCACCGGTATCGCTTCCGATAGCAAGCGGAGCTAGCTTGCCGGCAACCGCGGAGGATGATCCTCCACCTGATCCGCCTGGAATGCGCTGAAGGTCCCAAGGATTGCGGGATGGACCGTATGCCGAATATTCAGTGGATGATCCCATCGCAAATTCATCCATGTTGGTCTTACCAAGTATTGGCAATCCACCCTGTCGGAGTTTTACCACCACGGTTGCGTCATACTGCGGCACCCAACCCTCAAGAATCTTTGAGCCGGCAGTCGTCGGAGCATCCTTGGTAACCAAGACATCCTTCACCGCAATAGGAACGCCGTGGAGTGGTGAATGAGTCTTGCCACTTGCCAGGTCCTGATCGGCTTTCCTTGCTGCAGCCAGCGCTGTTTCGCGATTGAGATGCAAGTAAGAAAAAGTTTTGTGATTGAGTGCTTCGCTTCTATCAAAGAATGCGGCTGTGACCTCAACCGAAGATACTTCTTTAGTCGCAATCAAAGCTGCCAGTTCAGCGGCAGTTTTGTGAACAAGTTCGCTCATGCTTACTCCTCATCCAAAATTGCCGGCACCTTGAAGCGACCCTCTGCACTGTCAGGGGCAGCACTTAGCGCTTCAGCCTGTGATAGCGAAGGGAGGATCTCGTCTTCTCGAAAAACGTTGCTCATAGGAATTGGGTGGCTAGTTGGAACGACATCGCCTGAGACGGCCTTATTGACCGAGGCAACTGCTTCGACAATCACACTCAGTTCCCCGGTTAGCTTGTTGACTTCCTCTTCCGTGACCAAAATTCTGGCTAGCGACGCTAGGTGGCGCACGAGGTCAGGCGTTACTTCAGACATTGGGGGTCTTTCCATTGAGTCGAAAAGATAAGTCTAGTTTGGCTTTGGGAGCCTTGAAAGAAAGCCCTGTTCATCGATGACTTCCACCCCGAGTTCCTCGGCTTTGGCCAGCTTGGAGCCCGCTCCAGGGCCCGCCACCACAAAGGAAGTCTTCTTTGATACTGACGAGGCTGCTTTGCCGCCCTCCGCGATGATTCGAGCTTCCGCCTCATCACGACTGAGCGTGGTGAGAGTTCCCGTCACAACAATGGTTAGCCCTGAGAAAACTCCCTCGCGCTTGACCGAGCCAGGTCCGCCATGCCCCGGAATTGCCAATTGAACTCCAGCCTTTTGCCAGCGATCAATAATTTCCCGATGCCACTTTTCATCCCACCAATCAACAATTGATTTAGCAAGAGTTGGCCCAACTCCTTCAACTTCCGCCAGCTCACTTTCGCTAGCGCTGAAGATTGCAGCGATTGAGCCAAAGTGATCGCAAAGTGCTCTAGCGGCAACGGGTCCGACGTGTCGAATGGATAGCGCAACCAAAATTCGCCAAAGCTCTTTGGTTTTGGCTTCCTCGAGATTCTTGAGTAATTTGGAAGCAACTTCAGCTGCAGTGCCGTCCTTCTTTCTAAAAAAGTCGACGACTTTTGGCGTTCCATCAGCCTCGTGCTTGGCCAGGCCTGTATCGGGATCAAGCACGTAGGCCCTAATAGGCAATAGCTTTTCAATCGTCAGGTCGAATAGGTCCGCTTCTGACTGAATTGGAGCCTTGGCAGGCTCCAGTGGTTGAGTCAAAGCAGTTGCAGAAACATACCCGAGGGCTTCGATGTCCAGAACCGATCTTGAACCGATATAGGCAATACGCTCTCTGAGCTGAGCTGGACAGCTTTTGGAATTTGGACAACGTAAATCAACATCGCCCTCGCTGGCGGGTGCTAGTTTGCTGTCGCACTCGGGGCAGTTCTTTGGCATTACAAACTTCTTTTCTTTGCCTGAGCGCAGCGCTACCACCGGACCAAGAATTTCCGGAATGACATCGCCCGCTTTTCTCAGCACGACAGTGTCGCCAATCATGATTCCTTTGGCCGAAACCTGATCGGCGTTGTGCAAGGTCGCAAACTCAACTTCACTGCCCGCCACTCTTACCGGCGCTAAAACAGCAAAAGGGGTTGCCCTTCCGGTTCTTCCAATCGAAACCCGGATATCGAGCAGCTTGGTGTTGACCTGCTCAGGCGGGTATTTGTAGGCAATTGCCCAGCGTGGCGCTCTAGAGGTAGTACCTAGTTGTCTCTGCCTTAAAAGCTCATCGACTTTAATGACTACGCCATCGATTTCGTGCTCAATGCTGTGGCGGTCTTTTTCTAGTCTGGATATAAATCCGTAGGCGGCAGCAGCGTCTGACAGAACTTGATAGCGAGAAGTGGTTGGTAACCCCCATGAGCTGAGCAGCTCGTAAACATCTGATTGGTGATCTAGCTCCCCCTGCCAGGCACCAAATCCATGGACCAACATGCGAAGTGGCCTGCTCGCTGTGATAGCAGGGTCTTTCTGTCTCAGAGAGCCGGAAGCAGAGTTGCGCGGATTTGCAAATGGCTTACCACCACTTGCGACAATTGAGGCGTTCAGCGCTTCAAAATCAGACAGCGCAAAGAAGACTTCGCCGCGAACTTCGATGGTGTCAGGGTGATTTTTGCCCTTTAGCTTGTGCGGAATTGACTGAATAGTTCTGACATTAGCGGTAACGTCCTCCCCGATCTCGCCATCGCCGCGGGTAGCAGCCGACACCAATACACCTCGCTGATAAGTCAATGAAATGGCTAGGCCATCAATCTTGGGTTCGCAAAGGAAAGGACCTCCACCTACCCGTTCCGCCCAAGCGAGGAATTCTTCCTCAGAAAATACGTTGTCAAGACTCAACATTCGTTCAAGGTGTGGGTGCTGAGCAAAGAGTTCACCAGCCCTAGCTCCCACTTTTGCTGCAGGTGAATCTTCCGCGAATTCTGGATGCTCGAGCTCTAGCTTGCGAAGCTCTCGCTCTAACTCGTCATATTCCTTGTCAGAGACCAAAGATTGGTCTTGGTTGTAGTACGCGTCGCGATAGCGAGCAATGAGCAGGCGCAGCTCTTCGATTCGCTCAACGCTAGACATTTACTGCGGCTTTACTCTTTGTTCGGTCAATGGTGGTTTGACCAAGCACTCTGCTTCCTTGATACAGAACTGCGGTCTGACCAGGTGCCACTCCATAGAGGGGTTGATGGAGCTGGATAACCAGCTCTGAATCGATTAATGCAGCCCTGGCAGGAACAGATTCGGCGTGCGCCCTCACCTGCACCTCACAGTCAAAAAACGAGCTGGGGTTAGTTGGTTCCTTGCCGCACCAAGAAAAGCGTGAGCCAGCCAATTCAGATATTGCTAGGGCTTCTTCAGGGCCAACCACAACCTCTTTAGTCTTGGGTCTTATCTCAAGAACATATCTTGGCTTGCCATCCTTGGCAGGTCTGCCAAGCCTCAAACCCTTGCGCTGACCAATCGTGAAACCAACATGTCCATCATGTTCGCCAACCACTTCACCGCTTTGATCAATGATTTTTCCAGGTTCACTGTCGACAAATTCTCTAAGCCACTCTCTGGTATCACCTTCTGGGATAAAGCAGATGTCGTAAGAGTCAGGCTTATTGGCAACGGTCAGTCCGCGCTGCGCTGCCTCGGCCCTGACTAAGTCCTTAGAAGCTGTTGCACCAAGTGGAAAGTAGGAGTGTTTCAGTTGCTCCTGAGTTAGCACGCCTAGCACGTAACTTTGATCTTTTGCCATGGCCAACGATCGGTGAAGTTCGTAATTACCCTCGCTGTCTTGGCTGACGGTGGCATAGTGACCGGTGCAGAGCGCATCGAATCCCAAAGCAAGTGCTCGCTCAAGGAGTGCAGCAAACTTAATGCGCTCATTGCAGCGCATGCAAGGGTTCGGGGTTCTACCCGCCTGGTACTCGGCCAAAAAATCATCCACTACGTCTTGCTTAAATCGCTCAGAGAAATCCCAAACGTAGAAGGGAATGCCAAGCTTCTTAGCGGCTCGCTGGGCATCCATCGAATCCTCGATTGTGCAGCAGCCCCTGGAACCAGTGCGAAGAGTTCCCGGCATGCGAGAAAGGGCCAGGTGAACCCCGACCACTTCGTGACCGGCTTCGACCGCGCGTGCAGCGGCAACCGCGGAGTCGACTCCACCACTCATTGCCGCTAAAACGCGCATCGGATAAGTCTAAATTGCCTGTCTACCGGCTTTGAGAGGCGGCTAGTGCCCTTGGATAGGCGCTCTTGAGGGCCTCCAGGAAGGCCGCAACGTCTTGATCAGTCGAGGTGTGACCCAGAGTCACCCTAAGGCAGCTGGCAGCCTCTGCCTCGGAATAGCCCATACCAATTAGAACGTGGGAAGGTCCGAGGACCCCTGCTTGGCAGGCGCTACCAGCGGAAACACTGACTCCTTGCTGGTCGAGTAAAAACAAAAGTGAGTCATTGTTAACCCCAGGAAAAATAAAGTGAGCATTGTGCTCAACCCGCTTGGCACTTCCCGCAGTAATTTTTGTCGTTGGAAAAAGATTTGTAATTTCCGTCTCTATTTGATCACGTAATTTTTTTAAGCGTGCTTGAGTAGTCGGCATCTCGCTGACCGCTTGTTCGGAAGCGGCAGCAAAAGAGCTAGCCAATGAGTAGTTCATTGTTCCAGAGCGCAGTCCGCGCTCCTGACCTCCGCCATGGATCAAACTCATTGGTTTAGCGTCTCTTCTTACCACCAGTGCACCTATGCCTATTGGCGCACCAACCTTATGACCAGAAATACTCATAGCGGTCAGCCCCGAGTCGGCAAAATCTATTGGAATTCTTCCCAATGCCGCCACAGCATCGGAGTGCACCGGAATGTCATACTCTGAGGCAAGCTGCACGATTTTATTGATGTCTGTAATGACACCAGTTTCATTGTTAACCCACATCATGCTGATTAGAGCTATCTCAAAGTGGCGCTGTCTAACAATTTCCTGAATTGCAGCTAAATCAACTTCTCCATTGTTAATGGAAATTTGAATAAATTCGGCACCCTCATTCTCGACCAGCCATTCAATTGGATCCAGTAGTGCCTTGTGTTCTATCGCCGTTGAAATTATGAGCTTGCGAGTAGGTGATTTCCTGCTCCACCAAATTCCTTTGATAGCGAGATTATTGGCTTCGGTGCCACCAGAGCAGAAGACAACCTCAGCCCGATTACAGCCAACCGCGGCGGCAATTTTGTCTCTGGCTTGCTCCAATATTTCCCTGGTGGCTTGACCGTGCGAATGAGTAGAGGAAGGATTACCCAGCTGGGACAAAGCATCCGTCAGTGCAGCCAAAGCTTCGGGGCGCAGCGGGGACGTTGCCGCATGATCAAGAAAGACTGCCATTTAGTAAAGCCTAGTTAGAACAGCAATGCCGTCAACTGCTTGCGAGCTGTGACTACTGTCTGTTCTCCCTCGGGAAAGAGGCTAAACAGTTGCAGCAAGCGTTCCCGAATGGCGTCCCTGTCACCTTTTGAGTCAACAAATAAGTCCAAGAGGAACTGGAAAGCACCACTGGGGTCTCCAGCCACCAGCTGCTGGTCCGCTGGCAGCATTTTCAAATCCAACTCACTCAGATCCTTGGTGCTAAGTCGAATCATCAGCTCAACCTGAGCAAGACCGGCTTTGGCATCCAAGTCGTTGGGATATTCAATCAAGATTTTTGAAAATTGGCTCTTTGCTGCAACTAGGTCGCCAGCTTCTACAGCTGCTATGGCCGCCTCGTGCTCTTTACTGAGCTGCTTTTGATTCGGACTTTCCGAAACGGCGACGCGGCCAGTGATTTGATTTTGGGCGGCAAGCTGCAGAACCTGAGACAGCACCTGGAGGAACTGCTGCTGAGAAATTTCACCTTGGAACAGTGGAGCGGGCTGGCCAGCCAGCAAAGCAAGCATCGCAGGAGCACTTGAGACGCCAAGTGCTTGAGCGAGCTGTGGCGAGCTGGTGAGGCTTACCTCTATTCCCGCGAAACGGCCATCGCTGGCTGGCAAAACTTTCAGCAATAACTGACGCAGCTGGTTAGAAGCATCGGAGTCGTCACTGATGAAAAGCAGAACTGGGACTTTTTCGCTCAAGCTCAAATAACTGCGCAGCGTCTGTTGGTCTGCTAGAACCAGCCAATTGCTAATGGTTAGCTTCTCACCTGCTCCCCCAAGCGAGGACAAATCCATGGCGCCACCAAAGTTGTTCAATCCTCCACCGCCGTTGCTGAAAGAAGTTGCTGCGTGGCTCCGAGCAAGGAGACTCTTTGATCGCTACCAGCGGCTGGAACATAGAACAGCAGCATGGCGCCATAGCGAGTTTCAATGCCCGAGGCGCTGCCGCCTGATCCCAGCAAAATAGCTTCGTCACCCGAAATTGCCACTGCATCGCCACGCGACTTGGGAATGATGCGATAGGTGTCGACCATGTATATAGCAACCAACGCTCCACCATCCACGGTTGACAGCAAAACTGGCTCTTGTTCGGATAGTTGGTGATCGAAAGTAAGATTCGCGTTAGTCAGGGTATCAACTAGGCCCTGTTGGACCGATGAAACATCCTTGATGTAATCATTGTTCGGGTCCAGAACCAGTGACCAGCTGGACTCGCGTCCTAAATTGAGCAGATCTCCAACCGCAACAGCTAAGACATCCGGCGAAACTTTTAAGAATTTGTTGTCTGGTTTTAGTTGGTTAGCACCGACTAACTCCGATGCCACCTCCGGAAAATCAGATCCCGGTAGCAAATTGGCATAGAAGTAAAGTTTGTAGTTTTCCCGCGGAGTCACTTGCTGCAGGACGAATAGTTGAAGATTTTCTTCCCCCGTGACAAACATCATATTTCTCGGCCAGGTGTCTGTAGAAGGTGGCAAGAACAGTTGAATGGGTTGAGAAAATAGTGGCTGAGGATCCCGCTCTGCGTCTGTGTAGCGCCGTGCGAGGTTGTAGTCAAATCTTCTAACCTCAAGCGCCGGTCCCGCGACACGTGTTTCCAGATTCACTCCATTGAGTGTTTGATCAGACTCTAAAACCGATTCAATTACCTGCTGCAAAATCCTCTGCCCTTGCTCAACACTGACAGCAGGTGTCAGTGTTTCCGGAGCAGGCAGAGGCGACGGAGAAACGATTGGACTTTGGTAGTCGGGCACGCAACCACTTAGAAGGCTGATTGATAGCAAGCTGGCGCTCACCATCGCCAGCCTGGCTCTTCTGCCGCGGCGCGGAGGCTCCCCCGCTTGACTTACCGCTCTTCTTGGCGAGCGCCGACGCGGTGGTTTCGGTCCGACAATCTTTCTGCGACGTTTCTTCCAATAATCTTTGGCATCCCAAAGTGCGAGGGCAGAGCCTGCGATCAGTAGGCCAATACCAATAAAGGTGATCGGTGCAATTGGACCAGGTTCATCCGGTAAGTCCCAAACAACAGAAACTGCCCTTGGGGCTTCCTCAATTCCAGTTGAGGCAAGTAATACCCCTGTTTCACCATCCAGCGGCGCTGACAATTTCGCATTTGCTTCTGCCACAACTTCACTTCGCCACAAGTCGCTCCCGCTGGGATCCGCCAAGACCCCAGAACCGCCTCTAGGCTTTTCCACCAAAATGGCCCGCTTGGCGTCTTGATCAATTTGCAAATCCAGCTCCACATATGGGCTATCCCCCAGCCAAGCCTCAATGTCAGAATCCCGCCCGCTTGCTATGAATACCCGTGGGCCCAACGACTCGACTGAAACAGGCGCGGCATAGGAGCTGAGCACCTTGCTCGGGATAAAGACATAGGTGGTTGGCTCAACCAGGGTGCCAGATGCAGTTATTCGGTCAAGCGGCTGATTCTCTAGCTGATTGACCACCCCAATGCTGCCCGCAACTAGCCCACCCACGAACAGCACGAGGGCAATCCAAATGCGCATAAGTAGGGCTCCGAGTAGACTTTGCTAGCTTGGAAAGTTTACTCGCAGAGGTAGGGGCCCGTTGGCAGCAGATTCACGCTTCGAGATCGTTCGACGAGGCTATGACCCCCTGGCAGTAGACCGCGAAATCAAGGTTTTAAGCGCAGAAATAGTGCGTTTGCAGGAGAGCAGCTCAGAGTTGGCTGAGCAACTCAGACTGATGAGCCAGCGCCTAACTGAGGCTGAGCAGGAAATTAGCCTGCGAGCCCAACCCAGTTACTCGGCGCTTGGTAGCAAAGCCTCCAATCTAATTTCTAACGCCGAAGAAATTGCCCTCAAACTCAAGCAGGAGGCGCAGAGCCAAGCCGATGAATTGATTAGCCAGACCGAGGCGCAGTTGGCTGAGCGGCTGAGAGATCTAGAGCAGAGGTATGAAGAGCAGCTCGCCTCCGCCGAGCGCAGGAGCAGCCGGAGAATTTCTGCTGCAAACTTAGAGGCAGAACAGCTGGTCAAGCAGGCCCAAGACAAGGCTAAAGAGCTGGTGCAGGAGGCAGAAGCAGAGGCCGCCAGGGTTCGCGGACAGGTGGCGACTGAAATTGCCTCGATGCGGACAACAGCTCGCCGAGAATTGGAACAGCGCAAGGCAGAACTTGAGTCACAGTACGCCTCCAAGCAATTTTTGCTTTCAACAGAGCTGAAAATCGAGGAGCGGGCCAAGCAAGTTGTACTTGCAGAGCTGGAGGCTCAAATCGCCACCCGCCGCAAAGATGCGGAAAACGAATACTTAGAAAAACACCAAGAGGCAGTTCGTCAAACACAGCAATACCTTGAGTCTGCTCAAAACGACATCACCGAGCTGAAGCGACTTGCAGCAAAACTTAGACTCGAGGTGCAGACTCTGGAGATGGAGACTTCACAATCTCAGGCCAAGATGCTGCAGGATGCTCGCTCGAGAGCTGAGGCGCTGGTTCACTCAGCGGAACTAGAAACGGTGGCAATCAGCTCGGCTGCTTCGGAAGAGTCAACGAAGTTGCTCAGAAATGCCAAGGCTGAGCTGGCAAGCTTAGAAAACGCCGTATCCTCTGCCAAGGCATATCTTAGAAACCTAAGCAAAGTAGTGAGTGAACTGAAAGACCTGGAGGAGTAGTGGAAAGAGCAAGACTTACCAATGCCTTCCAGCTGGGATTCTTGGGTGGACTGGGTGTGCTCGCTGCCATTTTTCTCGGAGCTGCGATTGGGCAGCTAGCGACAATTTTGACCTACGTGGGGTTAGCGCTGTTCATCGCCCTCGGCATGGATCCACTAGTCAGGATGATGATCAAGGCCCGGCTTCCAAGACCGCTCGCGGTAATCATTGTTATCTTCGGCTTTTTATCGATTGTCTCGCTTCTGCTGTGGGCAATTCTTCCGATGGCAGTTTCGGAAGCAGGCAAACTAATCAACCGCGTTCCAACCATTATTGAAAATGTTGTCGATAACAGGCTAATTGCGACTTACGATGCTCAATTTGGCGGGGCAATATCAACAGCTGCAGAAAACGCAATCAATTTTGTGAGCAACTCCAGCAACTGGCCGACGCTACTTGGTGGCGTGTTCCAAATTGGTGCTGGTGTTCTCAGTGGTGCAGTTGGGTTTGTAATCGTCGTGATTCTGAGCATCTACTTCATGGTTTCACTGGAATCACTCAAGGACTATCTGGCACTGCTGGTCGCAAAGAGCAAGCGTGAGAGATTCCGTAAGCTGGCGGATCAAATTTCCATCTCCGTCGGACGCTGGGTGATGGGGCAAACATCGGTTGCGCTTCTGCACTCGGTATTGCTGTTCACTCTGCTCACGCTTGTCGGTTCTCCATTTGCACTGCTGCTAAGTCTGACTGCATTCTTGCTTGCTCTAATTCCGCTGATTGGTCCGGCTAGCGCGGCAATTTTGGTGGTGGCTGTTACCTATCTGTCAGGTGCATCCTTTGTTCTAGCAGTTTTGATTTACTACCTGGTGTATCTGCAAATCGAGGCATACATCATTGGACCAAGGGTCATGCAGAAGGCGGTATCCGTTCCTGCCGCAGTGGTTGTCATTGCTGCCCTGGTGGGTGGAACGCTTCTTGGTGTTTTGGGGGCGCTAGTGGCGATTCCAATCGCTGCCGCAATTTTGTTGCTGGTTCGTGAGGTTTGGATGCCTCGCCAACAAGAGCGCTAGTACTCGGTTGGCAGCGGACCAGTTCCCGGAGCTACCTCTTCAGCAATAGCATTGAGCACTCTCCTGGTGGCGCTCTCCCCTACCCACAAATGCTTTTCACCATCAAATGCCAATAGCTTGAGCTTTGGCAAAATTGCAAATCTTGCCGAGGCTTGAGTTGGATTTAGGAATTCATCTAGCTCTGGCACTAAGGCAATCAGCTTGGCTGGGGTTTTTTCCCAGCGAAGCAGATCAGCGTCGGTAGAGCGATGAAGCGGCGGTGAAAGGAGAATCGCCCCTTCGATGTCGTGGTCCGGCCCGTACTTGATGGCCAATTCGGTACCGAAAGACCAACCAATCAACCAAAGTTTTGGCAGGCCGCGCTGCTGGCAAAACTTAACCGCAGCTTCAACATCAAACCTCTCCGCAACTGCGCCGTCAAAACTTCCAGTTGATTTTCCCCGTGGGGACTGGGTTCCCCGAGTGTTGAAACGCAGCACTGCAACCGAAAGCTGTGCTGGAAGCCGATTTGCCATTTTTCGAAACAGATGAGAGTCCATAAAGCCACCATGGGTGGGAAGCGGATGCAGCGTGATCAAAGTTGCAATCGGCGGTTTGCCAATCGGCAGAGCTAACTCTCCGACCAGCGTCTCACCGTCAGAGGTTTGAAGTTCAATCTCTTCGCGGTGACTGGGGAGTTCAGTGCTGGAGCGAATCTCGGTCACGGAAGCATTCCATCAAATATCTTCCAGCAATGATTGTGAAAGTGGCGACGGGATTGAACTCCGCGATGGGTGTCCCAAGCTACGGTGTGCACAACTCCAGGAGTTATCAAAACCACGCAAACTGGACAAACCCAACTTTTACCCTCTTCAGCATTGCTTCCTGCCGTCTGTGAAACTTCAAACTCCACACCACGCTTGACTTCTATGTGAGGGATGCTCATTCGTAGCCGACTGACATCGAGTTCCTGATACTCACGCTTGGGAGCGTTACGACGGCGCTTACCCCTTGCCATCAGTACCAGTTGTGGATGTCGGAGTGAAGCAGGGCAGCACAAGGACTGCCATAGCGGCTGTCGATGTATTTCAGTCCCCATCTAATTTGAGTCTCGGGGTTAGTCTGCCAATCAGCTCCAGCCGTTGCCATTTTTGTACCGGGTAATGCTTGCGGAATTCCATAGGCACCCGAAGAACGATTCTTTGCATTCCAGCGCCAATTGCTCTCTCGCTGCCATAGCTTGACTAGGCAGGAGAATTGGTTGTAATCCCAACCCTTGTCTTTGACTTGCACCAGAGCGAAGGCCTTGGGAGTTCCCTCCTCGGGAATCGGGGCAATTTGAACCGTTACGCTTCTTGCCTCAACTCCTGAAAGAACCTCAAAATCGGCGCGATCGAAGCTATCATCCGAGAGCGACCTGATGGTCAAGGATTGGTAATCGCCGCCAATGCGCTGGAAAATTTGGCTGGCATCAGCGCTCGCCATGGTCCCGGAATAAGGATCCACGACAGTAACCATCACCAAGGAGGACGCAAAAAAGTAGCCCAGTGCGAACAGGTGTCGCCTTGGGCGGTTCTTTTGAAACGCGTGTCTTCCCACATTCCTCCTGGAAGAAGCCTTAAGCCTATTGGCTATCAGTATTTTTTGGCAATCATCCCAATAAACGTTGGGTATGGAGGGCGGTAACGACAAGGGCTAAAAACTCGTTCACCTCTGAACGACTCGGTCCACCCTTGGAGCTGCCCAATTGACGAGTTCTAATGTCCATTGGTTCAGGCCCTGAGATGAGGCCTTCGGAAACTTTAATTTGTTTGATTAGTTGCTCCACTTGTTTGTGTCGATAGCCATTTGGGGAAGCCGAGAATCTTTCTTTGCCCGGTCGAGCCAAAGTCTCAGCCAATGTGCCAATTATTTTCCGATGGTCTCGCTTGATCTCAGTTTTTCCAAACTTGCCAATTCTTTCGGCTAGCTCTCGAATCTCAAAATCATCTGCGACTTTGGCAATCGCTAGATCGACTTCATTAATTCGATAGCCACCAGGAATTAAGTCAAACTTGGCAACGGCCAGCATTCCCGGAGTCACTAGGCGTAATGCTGGATTGTCATACTGTCTTCTAACCCGATCGAGCAGTCCATCGACCTGCTCCGGGTCATACCCGAGCATTTTCCCAGAAACCCTTTGGATGCTCATCAGAAAACAACTAGCGATAGCAGATAGGCAATAAAACAAGAAGGGAGCATCGAATCAAGTCGATCCATAAACCCTCCGTGGCCCGGTAAGACATCCCCCATGTCTTTCACACTTAAGTCTCGCTTAATCAGTGACTCAGACAGATCCCCCAAAACCGAACTGATCAAGATTGCTAGTCCAAAGAGTAAACCAAACCATACCGATGCACCTAATAAATACCCTGCGAGGAAGCCGCCAGCCAGTGCCCCCGCGACTGAAGCCAAAAAACCTTCCCAGGTCTTTTTTGGTGAAATCGCTGGTATCAGCTTCGTTCTTCCAAAGAACCTTCCAACTAGATAGCCAAAGGAATCGATCATGACCACGGTTATCACCAGCGAGAAGACCCATGTAACACCATTAGGTTTATTAATCAGCAGAACCGCAAAGCTAATTAGCAATGGAACGTAAACGAGTTGAAAAGCAATCGCACCAAACTCTCGAAGGGCTTGCTTGATGGACAAAAACTGTTTGCCAGCTAGCAGTTCAAGCCCGCGATAGAGAACCAAAACAAAAACCGAGACCAGCAAAGATAGCCATTGCCCCGCCGTTTGAAAAAAGTAAGTGGAGTAAACAATTGCTGGACCGGCCAATGGTGTGATTTTTGGAACTAACCAACCAGCTGCCCTGAGCACAGCTGTCAGTTCCCTGAGGGCCATGAAAACAGCGAATGATACCCACGTAGCAAAAGCGAGTGGATGTAGAAGTGAGAGCAGGAAGACCCCACCCAAGCTGAACCCTACGATCAGCCGCGGGCCGAGTGTGCGGGTCTTTGAGCTATCCACCTAAACCTCGAGCAGTTCGGCCTCTTTGTTTTTCAACGCTTCGTCAATTTTGTCAACGTGCGCCTTAGTAATTGTTTCTAATTCCTTTTCTGCTCGCTCAATGTCATCTTCGCCAGCGCCGCCATCCTTCTTTAGAGCCTCTAGGTCTTCCTTGGCTTTGCGACGTATGTTGCGCACAGACACCCGGCCATGTTCTGCTTTGTCGCGGGTGAGCTTGACGTACTCCTTGCGACGCTCTTCAGTGAGCTCTGGCAGATTGATACGGATGACATTGCCATCGCTGTTTGGTTGTGCACCAAGATTTGGAACAGCTAGTAAAGCCTTCTCGATGGCAGACAGGGCTGACTTGTCGTACGGGGAAATCAAGATTGAGCGAGCTTCAGGATTTTGAATACCGGCTAACTGAGCCAATGGCGTTGGGGTGCCGTAGTAATCAACCATGATTTTTTGGAACATGGCGGGATTCGCCCGACCGGTTCGGACCGAGGCAAAGTCTTCCTTGGTTGCCTCCAGGGCTTTGTCCATCTTGTCTTTGGCCTCAGCCATAATTTGTTGAATCATTTTGTTTCCTTATTGCTATGGCTTGACTCGGGTGCCGACTTGCTTGCCCAAAAGTGCTGCAGATACATCCTCCATGCCAAACACTCGCATCGGCATCTTGTTGTCCATGCACAGAGAGAATGCTGTTGCGTCAACAACTCGCAAGCCCTGCACGAGCGCCTCTTGATAACTAATCTCAGCTAGTTTCTTGGCTGATGGATCGCGCTTGGGATCTGCAGAGTAGACACCATCCACGCCATTTTTTGCCACTAGGACTTCATCGGCATGTATTTCTAGGGCGCGCTGCGCTGCAACCGTGTCAGTTGAGAAATATGGCAAACCAGCACCCGCACCAAAAATAACAATGCGGCCCTTTTCGAGGTGTCTAATGGCGCGCAGTGGAAGGTATGGCTCAGCAACCTGAGACATCGAAATGGCTGTCTGCACTCGCACTGTCGCTCCAGCTTGCTCAATGAAGTCCTGCAGGGCGAGAGCGTTCATGACGGTTCCGAGCATTCCCATGTAGTCGGCACGGCCTCGGTCCATTCCCCGATTAGAAAGTTCGGCCCCGCGGAAGAAATTTCCTCCACCAACCACGATGGCAATTTCAACATCTTTGGCAGCGGATGCAATTGACTTGGCAATCTCAGAAACAACGTCGGGATTTACCCCAAGAGATCCTGCACCAAAGGCTTCTCCGGAGAGTTTGAGTAGTACACGACGCTTCTTTGCCATCTTCAACCTCCAGCAGACTCTGAGGACAATCCTAGGGGGAAAGACAAAGGGGTCCGGCCTACGCCGAACCCCTTGATCAATTGTCCTTAGGCTCCAACACGGAAGCGAACGAAGCTGGTCAGCTTTAGGCCAGCCTGCTCGGCTACCTTGCCAACGCTGGACTTGTTGTCCTTGGCGAAGTCTTGATCAACTAGACAGGTCTCCTTGAAGAAGCCGGTAACTCGACCCTCAACAATCTTTGCAAGGGCAGCTTCCGGTTTACCTTCGTTGCGAGCAGTCTCGGTAGCAATTTCACGTTCCTTTGAAACCACATCCGCTGGTACTTCATCGCGAGTGAGGTATTGCGGGCTGAAAGCGGCAATGTGCACCGCAATGTCGTGTGCAACTTCAGCGTTAGCGCCTTCGTAACCCAACAAGACTCCTACCTGTGGTGGTAGATCGCGGCTGGTGCGGTGCAAATAAGCATCCACTGCTGGTGCCTCTACAACCGTCAGTCGTCGAAGTTCAACCTTCTCGCCGAGGATTGCGGCCTGGTCTGTGATTGCATCAGCAACACTTTTTCCGTTTGTTGTTGCCGCTAAAGCTGCCTGAGCATCCTTGGCGCCTGCTGCGAAAGCAGCATCCGCTACTTGCTCAGCAAGGGCAACAAAGTTCTCGGCTTTAGCAACGAAGTCGGTTTCACAGGCGAGCTCCAAAAGCATCGCTCTGCCGCCGTCAACTCGAGCGACGACTAGACCATTGGAGGTTGAACGTCCCTCTCGCTTAGAAACACCCTTGAGGCCCTTCAAGCGAAGGATTTCAAAAGCCTTTTCGATGTCACCATTTGCTTCATCAAGAGCAGACTTGCAGTCCATCATTCCAGCACCGCTTTTTTCGCGCAGTGCCTTCACATCACTTGCTGTGTAGTTAGCCATTTACTCGGCCGCCTTTTCAGTTGCGTCAGACTTGTTCTCGCCCTCAAGCAGCTCTCGCTCCCACTCAGCCAGCGGCTCCGCTTCAGCTCCGCCCTTGTTGTGGCGAGCAATCATGCCATCGGCTGCAGCGTCAGCAATTAGCTTGGTCAAAAGTTCGATAGAACGAATTGCGTCATCGTTACCAGGAATACCAATAGTTACCTCATCTGGATCACAGTTGGTGTCCAAAATCGCGATAACTGGAATACCAAGCTTTCGAGCTTCAGTAACGGCTAGGTGCTCCTTGTTGGTGTCGACAACCCAAATTGCACTTGGTGTCTTAGTCACGTTGCGAATACCACCAAGTGACTTTTCAAGTTTGTCTTTTTCACGCTGCAACATAAGCAGTTCTTTTTTCGTTAGACCCGACTTGGCTGGGTCTTCAAAGTCATAAGTCTCCAGCTCCTTCAGGCGCTGAATTCTTTTAGCAACGGTTGAGAAATTAGTAAGTAGTCCACCCAGCCAGCGCTGGTTGATGTAGGGCTGACCTACGCGAAGAGCTTCGGTGGCAATTGGGCCTTGAGCTTGCTTTTTGGTTCCAACAAACATGATGGAGCCGCCGTTTGCAACTAGATCACGAACAAAGTTATATGCCTTGTCAATGTAGTCAACCGATTGCTGTAGGTCGATGATGTAAATGCCGGAGCGATCAGTAAGAATGTGTCGCTTCATTTTTGGGTTCCATCTACGGGTCTGGTGTCCGAAGTGGACTCCAGCATCCAGTAGCTGGCGCATGGTTACGCTGGCCATAAGGCACTCCTTTGGACACAAGTGTGTCCGCTCAGTTTCTGGTGATTGCGGTTGCAATCACCCCTGGCAAGCCCATCCATCAGCACCCCGAAGGGACCGAACCAACAGATTTATTGGACTTACGCGAATTCGTCCCGACTAGCGGGACGTGTTGTAAGCATAACAGCCGAGGAAGGGTTTATCCACTGCCAGCCGAAGCGACAACTCGGGCCTGGGCCGCTTATTGCAGGGTGTTGGAATGCTAAAAGTCATCACCGTCCTACTTTTTATTTTTCAATCCACTTTGGGCCCTGTCGCACCACCAGAAATATGGGCGACCCCGATTCCTGATTTTGAGACCCGCCACAGCCGGGATTACCAACTTCCTGCACATGAATATGGCGCTGGTCATCGCGGAATTGATCTAAGTGTTAAACAAGGTGAGGAGGTCAAAGCGCCGTTTGATGGTGTGGTCAGCTTTGTCGGCCTAGTTGCAAATCGCAAACTAATAACAATTCACTCCCTCACTGGCTACAAAGCCAGTTTTGAACCGGTTTGTAGCAATTTGGAGGAAGGTGAATTTGTCCGGGAGGAAGAGATCTTGGGTTGGGCCTGCGCTGGGGAAAAAGATTACGAAGAACACTGCGACAATTGCGTTCACTTTTCAGTTCGGAGTGAACAAGGGTATTTGAATCCACTGCTTTTTGTTGGCCAGCTCTGGCCCAGTGTGCTAGTTGGCTAAGCCCTTGGGTGAGCCTGTTCAAAAGCGTCACGCAAGCGCTCGACTGAAACATGCGTGTAAATCTGGGTAGTTGCTAAAGAGGCGTGACCCAGGATTTCTTGAACCGCACGCAGATCCGCACCGTGATCAAGCAAGTGGGTCGCGGCCGAATGGCGAAGTGTGTGCGGGCCTGCTGAGCCAGTAGGAGTTTGTGCCAATAGATTCGCAACAAGTGAATAGAGCTGCCTCACTCCTACTCTCTTACCCCGCGACGTTAGCAACAGCGCATCGGGAGACGCTTCATTAGCTAACTTTGTTCTTCCGACCCTGATGTATTCATCCAACGCTTTGGCGGCCGCAACGCCGTAGGGCAACATCCTTTGCTTATTTCCCTTGCCAGTGACCCGAAGTAGCTGCCTCGAGAAATCGATGTCCGAAATGTTTAGGCTCGCCAACTCGCTGACTCGCATGCCAGTTGCATAAAGAAGTTCAAAGGCACACAGATCTCTAAGGGCTGAAGGATTTTGGTCCTTGGAAATTTCCGTGAGCTTATTGAATACCTCGGCCAAAGACTTTTCACTTGCAACCTTCGGAAGTGTTCTTTCCAATTTGGGAGCTCGCAACTTAAGTCCTGGGTCACTTGCCAACTCACCTCGCTCAAATAGAAACTCGGTAAAGGCTTTAGCGCTCGAAGTTTTTCTCGCTAGCGTGCTCTTAGAGGCGCCTGCCTCCGACTGTCGCCACATCCAATCGCGCAAAGCATCCAGAGACAACTCTTGTTTTGTGTCAGATAGAAATTCCAACAAATCAGACAGGTCAGCTCGATAGGCCTTCAGGGTGTTCTCGCTCATGCCTCGAGCCCGCAGCGAGGCCAAAAAGAGTGTTAGCGAGTCTTTCACAAATCCAGATTAGGCCTTACCTCTTCGAAATGCTTTGACATCCCGAAGGCTAAGGCCAGATTCTCGTGCAATTTCCTCTGCTGTTCTAGCACCATTCAAAACCGCATCCTCAATTCTTCGCCTGGTTTGATCAAAATCTATGATGGGGGTCTTTTCTAAATGAATTGGATCTGCAAACCCCGACTCGATCAATTGGTTGCAGCCAGCAGCCGGTGGGAAATCCTTAGGACCCGCAAGGGCAAATGTGCTTCGTCCGAGAATTCTTGAGTGGCCAGCGGTGTTCTTTGAGCCCGAGCGAAATCCTGCTTCAACGACAAAAGTGGACGTAGCAGCGGCAGCAATCAAGCGATTACGCTGCAAAAATCTAAAGCGCGTAGGTGCAGTGGTGCATGACATTTCACTTATCATCGCGCCACCAGTTTGGACTATCCGATGAAACAAATCCCAATTGGATTGCGGATAGGCCCTATCTAGTCCGCCAGCCATGAACGCCGCGGTAGGAAGTCCCATGGCAATCGCAGTTTCATGTGCAACGGCATCAATGCCTTTGGCACCACCAGATATGACGGGCCGATTTATCTTCCTAATCAATTTCCGAGCATTAGCAATGCCCACCTCTGAAGGATTCCTAGTTCCCACAATCGCAACTGGCTGCTCTTCAAGAAATGAAATATCACCCGCGACCCATAGCAAGTAGGGATTGTGCGGATGGAGATCACTTAGGCGGCGAAATAAATCAGGTGAATCAGCTTCGAAGACTGGTCTGGCATTCCATCTGATGGCTCTCTCAATCACGGCAATTTCGTCTCTATGCGGCAAGCGCAGAGAAATGCGCTCGACCATGTCTCTAAGTTGCTCGTGCCGCGAACTTTCAATGAAGTCAGACCAAATTTGCAACGCTTTACCAGATCGAAAGTCCTCTAAGGCTTCAATACCGCGCCTATCAAATACCGCTCTAGCTAATGAATCCCCTGGTTCATGCAGAAGCGACCAAAGAATAATCTGCTCTTGTTCGATGGAAGTTTGCATTTTCTCTCCTCGGAGAAAATGCTGGCTCGAATAAAAGGGATGCTGTTGGCCTAGCTGAAAATTGTGGAAAACTAAGGCTTATCGCCGACTGCTAACTCTTCTGGAATTTCAATATCGCGCTTGCCAATCTCCTCTAGGTTCACGTCCTTGAATGTCATGACCTTAACCTGCTTGACAAAGCGATCCGTGCGGTAGATGTCCCAGACCCAAACATCCTGCATGTTAATCTCAAAATAGAAGTCAGTGGCGGTATCAATCCGCTTGAGCTCCACCTCATTACAGAGGTAAAACCGGCGCTCCGTTTCAACCACATAGCGGAACATCTTCACAACATCGCGGTATTCGCGATAGAGCGAAACCTCCGCATCGCGGTCGTAGTCTTCGAATTCGCCTTCGTCCATCAGGGTCAGTCTATGCCCTTGGCCGA
>JACCDY010431067.1_pt1 | contig 40729 bp, 27 predicted proteins | sample 7446391 | NCBI WGS metagenome assembly JACCDY01 (sample SAMN15323451, study PRJNA562643) | freshwater metagenome | isolation source: river surface water | place: USA:Blue River Watershed | collected 2017-08-18
AGAACTTGATGACCTTGATGTTGTCCTCGGCACCCCACTCCGCAACCTTGGATCCATCGGATGCCACCATATCCTGACGGGGCTGCATAGGTGGTGCATCCACTGGAGGCATATCCTCAACACCATCAATATCAATGATGGGACCTATCTCGCTTTCGGTTGGTTGCGGTTGTTGGGCTTGTGCTTGCACTTGTTCAGGTGGTGGCGGAGGGATATTGGGGGCCTCAATGGAGTCTGTTGGAACCACGGGAGGGGCTTCTTTAGCAGCGGCATCTGCCACAGAAGCCCCAGCCGCCAATTCCTCACGAACACGCATCAGAATCTTACCCAGTTTATTCTGGCCCTTACCGGAACGTCCAATGCCCCAGAAGTTATCCTGAGGGGACATATCGCGAATGAGGACCTTGCCGGTTGCGAGGAGTTTGGCCTTGAGTGCCGGCGCCTGGAACTTGGCACGCACCGCGGTCAACATGATATTCTCGCGCACCTTGGACCAATCGGGACGCATAGGAACGTCCTTGGTCTTACCGAGTTTCTTGGCTGCTGCAGGTGTCTTGGACAGGCGAATCTGCTCCTGGTATTCCGGATTGGACGGGAACTTCTGGGCCTGGAAGTAATGCTCAACAGTTGGCCATACTTTATCATCCACCGTCATCTTCACCACGAAATAATTGGAAAACTCCTTATTTTGCTTGGTATCAAAGTCCACGGAGGCCTCGCCTGCAGGAGGTGCAACGACATCGGGTCCCTCGTTACGCTCCGGTTGACCTTCATCCTCAACATCCTCGGGTGCATCCGCGTCTTCTTCTACCGCTGCCTGTTGTTCGGGTTTGTCAGGTTGTATATTGGCAGGTGTAAAGGGTTTCGGTAGCGACGCGGTCTTTGTAGCCTTCTTTTCCGCATCGTCTACCTGGGCACTCAACACATCCCTCTCCTTTTCTTTATCTTTGGTTACAGCAGGTTCCAAGGCAGCCAGTGCCGCCTCCTCCTCTTCCGTGAGTTCATCGGCACCACCTTCGCCTGTAGAGGTTGTAGTCGGTTCCTGGAAGCGCCGAGGGGTCCTGGCTGTCAAGTAGCGGAATCCCGCATTCATAAACGTGGTCATTTCCTGGTCTAGAAGTTTTGCCGCATAGGGTATCGCCACCTTGCTAAATGTACACCGTGACTTCTTAACAGGTAGCACCATATTGATAGTATCCGCGGATACACCTTTGTATTCTAGGGGACCGTCGCACAGCGGGCAGACGAACAGGTTCTCCGCCTCGTTTACCACCGGAATGGTACCGCAGCCATTACATACCCAGAATTCCGTACCATCGGAGCGGCGCATCATGGACTCTGTTAAGAAATCCGTGATACCATGGGCAATCAACACGTCACGTTCCATTTCACCAATGCGCATGCCACCCTCGTTACCACGACCACCGGTAGGCTGATGGGTGCGCATCTCCTTACGACCTGCCCCACGGGCGTTAATCTTATCTTGTGCAAGATGCTTGAGACGCATGAAATTGAGGGGACCCATGAAGATGGAGGATGAGAACATTTGACCCGTCGTACCCGAGTACAGGATTTCCTCACCCATGGGGTGCAAACCCGCCATTTCCAAGGCTTTTGACACGGCCCCCAGACTATTCTCGTCGTTCATGAACGACGTGGCGTTAATTTTGGTACCAATGGTCGCCCCCAGCTTGCCAAAGAGCTGTTCCAGCATCTGGGCCATCGTCATACGCGATGGAATACAATGGGGGTTTACCATCACATCCGGCACCATGCCGTCGGCGGTGCGGGGCATATCCATGGCGTCAATCAACATACCAATAGTACCTTTTTGGCCATGGCGGGATGAAAATTTATCACCCAATTCCGGTACGCGTTCCTCTAAGATACGGACTTTCACGAGGCGTAGACCGTTCGCCTGGTGCAATACCACCACCTTATCTACGCGACCCTTTGTGAAGACTGTAGGAAGCAACGAGGCGTCCACGACCTTCCCCGTTTCTGGCAGCATCATGTAGCGGCCCACAAGCACCGTCTTCTCCGTAATGAAGGCACCCTCGCGAATGACGCCCTGGTCATCCAACTGAGAGTAGTCGTTGCCGGGTTTCAAATCGGTCCACGCCAGGACGAAACGGGGATTCCCAACACGGTACATCGCGCCGCTAATGGCGTCCTCTTCCTCCACGGTTTCGTAGGAGCGTAGGGCGAGCGAACGGAACAGGCCGCGTTCAATGGAGGAGCGATTGAACAGAATGCCGTCGTCCTGGTTGTAGCCGTTGAAGCAGTTGAAGGCGAAAATCAAGTTGGTGCCGTAGGGCATGCCGCCCCCCGCTACGGCGTCGTGGACAATGGTACGACACAGCGCCCCCTCGCCGTAGCAGAGCATGGAACCATAGGTATCAAACCGGTTCTCGTAGTTGCGGGCGTAGTAGCCGATAGCCTGTTTGGATTGGGAGCACGACAGCTGGTTACGCGGGGACTGATTGTGGTTCGCGAAGGGAATCATGGAAGCGAGGATACCCATCAACGAAGAGGGGTGGATTTCGGCATGGGTATGGTCACCGGTCAACGTGGCCTCGGCACCCCACCAGTGCACGTAGGCCTCGTTGCCCTCGTAGGGGTCCACGTACTCCACAGCACCCACATGCGGTGCCAGGCGCGCTACGTAATCGGTGAGCGTTGGCGCCTCCGCAGAGGCGAGAGGGTCCACGAACTCCGCGGAGGCTGTTGAGAATTCGGCGGTTTCAGGGAGAGAACCGAGAACGAGGTCGCGCCACGCGGGCATCTGCGCAGGTGGCAAGGTCGCGACCTTGGGCCACTTTCCGCCGCTCAGATGCCACAGGGGCCTCAAAGGGCGTCCGTCATCCAAATAGATACGCACGATGCGGTCGCCCGTATTGAAGGAAACGGAGGCCATGGGCGATAAGCAGCCCGTCCATTTCATGAGTTTCAGGACCCCTACAAGTGCCCCCGCCTCCTGCGTGAAGCCCACTGTACCACCGTTCACCTGTACGGAGATGGCAGAGGCCATCATCCAGCGGGGGGCGGCGGCGACCTCTACAACGCCACCGCGTGTGAGGAGCCATTGGATAAGCGGGCCCGCCGGAATATCCACGGAAACCGCCGTGAGAATAGACAGGTTCTTCGTAGCACCGATATGAGCGCCTGTGGGGGTTTCCGACGTGCAAAAGTAACCCACCTGGGAGGTGTGGAGCTGACGCGGTCCCGTGAGTTTCAGGCCGGTATCAAAATCCGACACGACACGGCGGGTATGCGAGGCGGCATCCAGGTAGGAAATGCGGGCGAGGGGCTGAATGACACCATCCTTCATGTTGAAGGCGGAGGTACCCCACTTCCCACGGAAGCCGCGCATGAGGGCGTCGTTCAACTTACCCGTGGAGAGGATGTTGGGCAAATTAGCAGGAACGAAGAGTTCCAGGAAATTCTCGCCCTGATACGAGGAGCGGTTGTAGTTGTACTGGGTATCCACGGCGAGCACCACGGCCTTTTTCCAGTCCTTCCAACACTCGGCGAAGAGACCTCGGAGGAGCGTACCTGTTGGGAGCAAGCGCTGGTTCCGGATATCATCGCGGTTCGTGGCGGGTTCCTCACCACCCTCTACACGAATCATCTTACGAATGATTTCGGCGAGGTATTGGGCTTTAGCGAGCGGCCGGTCCATGACGTGGGAAAACAGGTGCTGATGCATGATATCCAACACGTGTGCGGTAATAAAGCCCTTCGTCAGGGTACGCAGGAATTCCAGGGCGAGGGCCTGGGTCGTCACGGGCCACGCGTCGTGGATGGAGGCAATCAGGGTATCCTCGGCAACGCGGTTGGGAGTCGGTACAATCATGCGGACGATTTCCTCGTCGGACTCAACACCGAGGGCGCGGAAGATGACGAAGAGGGGTACGGCACCCTTCACGAAGGGGATGCTTACGCGAATGGCCCCCTCCTCAACACCGCGTGCTACGGCGTGTAGACGGTAAATGGCCACGCGATTCGTGCGACGCGTGAGGGGATGTTGAGAGACGACGGTGGCGTAGGTGCCGACCTTAAGGTCCGTGGGGGGTTTCTTGGAGACGAACACGGAATTGAGCGCCTGTTCCTGGCGGGTTATCAGCACTTTCTCGGCGCCGTCAATGATGAAGTAGCCGCCCTGGTCCGCGGAGCATTCGCCCATTTCCGCCAGCATCTCCGTGCTCGCCCCATGGGTTGCGCATAACCTGGACCGCAAGAGAATAGGCAACTTGAAAAGGGGAAATCCGTCAACACCGAGTGTCTGTTCCTTGGTGACAATGGCACCCGTCTCGGATATATCGGTAAACGTCAGGCGAATCTGGATATCTGCACGGAACTGCGCGGCGTACGTGAGGTTGCGGAGGCGCGCCTCATTGGGGAACATGCGACGCACGGTTTTTCCGCCGTTCAGCGTAATAATAGGGGGTCCTACATCCACACCGAGGTCCTCAACACTTCCAACATTCCCACCAATGAATATTTCCGTCTTGTATTTGTAGATACCTCGCGCGGAGTCCAGGGGTTCCTTAAGTACAACGATGGGATTCTCGGAGAAAATGAGTTCAGGAATCTCACGGAAGACGGCGGCCTCGTAGCCGTTGATATGGTGCTGTGTCAGGAATGTGGAGGTATTATCAAAATAGCGTTGGAGCACGACCGGGGCCTTATCCGCTAAGGATGCCGTGACCGTGGAGGCCGATTCGGCCGTTTGACAAATTCCGGCTTGGCTTTCAGCGGACATGTCCTTTCTGTTTGGTGGAGGAGAGGTTCTGGGGCGACATGAAACTCGGTTCTGTATGCTTTGGCAGAATTCGGAACCGAGTTATAGTGATATTTCGTTATGGGCATGTAGAGATTAATGACGTCTAGTGCGCTTACTGGTGCGGCTTTTGCGTCGCAGAGTGCGACGACGGCGTGCACCAGCACGTTGTGGTGGTGGAGGAATATTAGCAGGAGTAGGCGCCCATGTCTTGTAAAGGTTCTGAATATTGCTAGGAATAGTGGAAGCATAATTGCCTGGAATGGCACCAGGTGTTTGACCGGTTTGGTATTGCCAGGTGTGGTCAGTGGGGTCCGAGGAAGTAGGAATGGACTCCAACTTGCCCTGCCATGCATTGGTGGCACTTTGGGGGATATTCGGGTAAGGTGTAGCGAGGTAAGGGTGGTTGGCCACAGAGCTACCGGCATCACCGAGCTTACTGAGGAAATTGGGCACACCTACATCGGCACCACCGTACTTACGGCTGCCACGACGTGATTTGCGTTTACCGCCCACTTGATTGGAACCCATATCGGCCGGAACGACCAAGGAGCTATTCTCAACACCGCAGCCGCGTGTCAACGCGGACCCGAAATAGACATCCAGGTCCGATACCATCTGTGGGGAAACGGTGGGGTCCACTGGAAAACGGTCATATACTGCAACAGCGGGATTCGTCGTCATTGCGGAACCGGGAACCATAGCGTAATCCAAGGGAGCGCCCATGAGGGAATAGGAGGCCCCTGCACTCTGCTTTCTATGTCTACGAGACCTGCGCATTTTAGCCATCTTTCTAATTGGTCGCAGGTTATTCCATATACGTGTTAGGATTTCGGGATTCCACCTAGCATTCTCTACATTACCTGCAAAAGGCGTTTTGAACGCATGTTGCATGTCCATAATAGATTTCATAGGTCCCGCCTCTTATTTAGCGCAGGGTTAATCCAATGTAATGCGGCCCTTGCGCATTAACTCGCCAATCCGGGAACGCACGGTGCGTGCAACGGTGCCGAAGCCACCGCCCACAGTGGGCATAGTGAGGGCGGGCATGTTAGAGGATCCAGGGAGCACACTGCCAGAGCCGGATTGTCCGCGTGCAAAAAAGAAGAAATAGCCGATGAAGAGTACAACACCGAACATGAGAACACCGCTGTACTCGCGGAACTTGTACATCCAGGTAGCACGCTCGTATTCGGATACACCAAAACGGGTGTAATGTGAATAGAGGGCCCATGCAAGTATAACGGAACTCACAATGATGAGGATATTGGGTGCCAGTTTAGGAACCACAAAATAAGCCACTGCTACAGCGAGCAGCAAGGCAATAAGACTTGGCATCAACAACTCCATATTTCTACTTCACACCCCTTATATTTTTTCAATGAGGTCCACGTGTGTCAACAGGGTCTTTCGGCAGCAATAGCGTGTGAGACGCAGCTCGGCGTATACCTTGGCCTCCGCCGTCTCGGGCAGGGTCTTCCCATCAAAGCAGGTGGGCTCAGCGTATCCGGGTCCTTTCAGCTCACGCAAACGGCGCTGATAGTAATCCCATTTCTCGGCCAGGAGCTTTCCACAACTTACACAGCGAACGGGTATAATCATTTTATTGTGTGTACCGGAAAGAGGTGGTGGCCCCTACCGTCTCAACTTTTGTCGTTCTGCGGTTGCGGTTGCGGTTGCGGTTGCGGTTGCGGCTGCGTATGCACCATCTTCATCCATTCCTGCGCCATTTCATTGATGACGCCACTGTGACGAAGCATAATCTCCACATATGCGTCGCGGGCTTCGGCGGCTGTTGGGCGTTTCTCGTAATTAAAATCCAACATACGGACGACCAAGTCGTACATATCCTGCCCCATGGTTGCATAGAATTCCTTCGTAAACTCGTGCTTGAATTGTCGTTTCACGGGGTCCGCATCAGCAATTTGGCGTTCATTGAGAGACATAGACATATAATACATACCTTCAGATGAATAGCCAATATTGCACATCGTGATAAGAATAGAGTGAAGCAGGACGCCCAACATATAGACGTCCGCTTTTTCAAGAAGCAGCATGCACTTCTCGCTATCTGTAAAGTCCGTGCGGCTATCCAGTTCATCCAACATAGGAAAAAGACCCTCGCGTAGCTTGCTAACAGTTACGGCATTTGCAACATCCATCGGTACAAAGAAGTTATTGGTGTATTTTTCGGCTAGAATACGGCGCAGCTCCTCGTCTGTCAAGGCATCACGCTCCTCCTTGGTCCTGTAGGCAAACGCCAGTTCACAGGGGTAAATGCTATACGGTTGGCTGTAAAAGCGCATAATGGTTTTAAGGGGGGCGCGTTGGGCAATGAGGCCGGATATGGACATACCAAAATCAATGAACTTTACGGAGGCGATTGTTTGGGGGTCCTGAGGCGCCTGTAGGAAAACCACTGCATTTTCGGACTTAATGTCCATATGGTAGAACTTATGGTAATGGTAATGTGCTAAACCGCTGAGCAAATTGGTTGCGATTCCGAACACCGGACCCCACAAGAATACACTATGCATGGCATATTTCCCAATATATTTGTGCAGGTCCATGAAGGCCGCGGGGGATTGTATTAGGAGAAGTCGGTTCTTTTGGCTCACCACGTTTTCCACATAGGTATTGTTAGATTTTACGACACCCTGGGCTTTTAGGAACTTACAGTCACGCAGTTCGTCTTCACGTGAACGGATATTGTTTTCGCGGGGTGTACAGACCTTGCGCGGATACACGGAAAAATACATTCGCGGGTCTATCGTGGCGACAATATTTGCGCGGTCCAATTCCACCTGAGCATCGCGTTTCCCAATGAGCTTGGAGAGGATGTTGGGAGCGGGGTATTCTTCATCGTCGCACCGAAAGGCGGGCATGAAACCGCAGCCATAACTGCCTTGGCCAACAATACCGGACCCGTATCCTTGATATTTCCGGGTTCGTTTGTTGCTGTTACGGTTGCCGTTACGGCAGCGGCTGCGTGTTTTGTGCCGCGGTGCCATCTTACTAAAGGGTCCATGGTTTTTGGTGCGTTCCAGGATTCCCCACACGGTCTCTCACCCTCCGTAGAAACATGTCCTCCGTGCTATTCAACCGTGGTGTAAACACACAATCGGGTAATCCGGTGCGTGCCGAATTCGCCCGGCTTGCTGGGCGTATACAGGACCTGGAGAAGCGCTTGGAGGAAATGAGCAAGGTTGTTGGCAAGGCGGCTGTGGGTCCTACGGGTCCTGCTGGTCCTGCTGGCGCTGCCGGCACAGCCGGCCGTGATGGTCGCGATGGTCTTCCTGGCCCTGCGGGTCCTGCTGGCCCCGAAGGCCCTGCCGGTCCAGCTGGCAAGGATGGTTTGGATGGCCGCGATGGTCTCCCTGGTGTTGCCGGTGTGCAGGGCCCTGCTGGCCCCGCTGGCCTACCAGGCCCTAAGGGTGACAAGGGCGATGCTGGCGAACAGGGTGTAGAGGGTGCCCGAGGTCCTACTGGTCCCGCTGGTCCTGCTGCCACTCTGACTATTCCTGGTATGCCCTAGGGGAACTAACGTTCCCCACGGCAACGTAGTTGCCGCGGGGTCAGGCGCCAAATGTGGCGTAGCCACATTTCGGCGCTTTCCCCTTTGACCCCTCCTCATTATGTGCACCGGCCAAAGGCCGGTGCAAAAGTGAACAGCTAATACCATCACTTGAGTCCAACCACACGCACGACTCTCAACATGCATCCTGATATTCCTCTTCTTTTGACTGCAACCTTTCCCGCCCTTGTGGACACCGATATAGAATTGCCCTGGGACCATACATTTCATGTACAGAACTGCACAGCACACCACGACATCCTACATATCTCATGCGTATTAGATGCCACCATTTCAATTGTTTTAGAGTACGATACTGTGTCGCGTATTCTAAAACTTGTTCAAACTTCTGGAGCCGTAGATGTGGATGTTGTGAGTCGCGCCTCCTACGAGGCTATGCGCCCTCTCTATGAATACGAAGGGGGGGCGCATCCCGAAGAGGCTTGCGTAGTAGGCTTGACGGGTCCAGCCAAGACGGATGCGTGTTTCCTACCTACGTTTGGTTGCGCGGGTCCCTGGATTCCCTACATCCTCCAAAACATTCTTCTTCCTGTTGAGGGTCTCCGCGTTCAGTTGCCTTCTGTGGCACATTTGTAGGCTAGGCTACAGCCGCCATAGGCGTGAGTTTTTTGCGGGTAGCCTGCAGGACGGGTTTGGATACGGAGGTTGCCGGTGTGTATCGGAACTGCGTCAAGTCCAGGCGGCGACCCGTACTCGTTGCCTGCCACCCCTTCACATCCATGTCACCACGATGGTGGGCATCGTGACAGGCGTCGCACAAAATAACCAGATTGCTCGTCTCGTTTTTGTGGCGACCCGCCGCCACGAATCCCTTGCTATCCGCGGCGGCCTGTGGAACGATGTGATGCGTTTCCAGGCCCGCCGTGGCCCCACAGACATCGCAGACCTGCACGGGTACGGCGGCGTTGTATCGGCTCGTCTTGGCGACATCCGCGGCCCCCTCCCAGCGCCGCCGCAACGCGGTTGCCAGCTCCAAGAACTGCGGGTCCATATCCAGACCGCGGCACACTTCCAGACCATAGATGGCCGGCCCCCTTCCCTCACGAAGCAACCGGTCGTAAATGAGCGCCTGTCCCTCGGAAGCCGCCTTCACCGAGAGATGATAGGATTTCACGACTGTTGAGAGTGTGGCAATTTCCGGAACGTCCAACAGTTCGTGCAAGTGCGTGGCGAATATAAAATGCGCCCCTTTTTCCACGAGCCGTTGAATACCCGCGCCCACAATCGCAATCGCCGAGGTGGTTTCCGTGCCCGCGCACAGTTCGTCGCCGAGCACCAGAGACCGTTTGCCAGCATTCAGAATGGTCCGCAGCTCCGTCATTTCCACCACGAAGGACGACATGCCCGCCCACAGATTATCGTTGCCAAGAATGCGCGTATAGAGGCCGTTGTAGGGTGCGAGGGTCATCGCGGTAGCCGCCACGGGCATACCAATTTGCGCCATGAGTACCGCGAGACCCACGGCTTTACTGAGGGACGACTTACCGGCGGCGTTTACACCGTACAGAAGAATACCGTTGCCGGCTTGTGGCATTGTGCCGCTGCCGCTGGTGCTAACGCAACCAAGGGCGAGTGAGTGGGCGATGTAGGGAGTATCGGTGCGCACACGCTCTAAAATGGGGTGTCGCAAGCCCTCAACACAGATGCCCGCCTCTTCGCTATCCACCACGTATGTGGGTCTCGTGTAACCGTATTCCTCGGCACACCGAGCGAGTGCCGCGTCTACATCAGTGTCCGCAATCCATTGCGCAATATCGTAATTTCCCTCCCAGGCCGACCAGGCGGTGCGCCAGCGTTCTTCGGCAAGGGGCACCCATGCATCCCAGACGCGTTTTGCTTTCTGGGACAGTTCCGCGAGAAGGGGCGCGGAAAGCGTAGCCGTCGTGGAGGACCCGCGGGTAGCATACTCCAATGCGCCGTATTTCTTCCGCGTTTTTAACACGGTAGCCAGGGCAATCGCGCGGCGTTTCGTGGTTGTCCAGACGAATTCCCGTTCTTCGCGGTGCCATTCCACTTTCACCGCGTCTTCCCCCTCATCCAACACATCCATCCAGCTCTTATGCAGGGTGACCACCTCTTGTTGTACCGCCAACCAGTCGTCTTCCAGACTATCCAGGTCCGCATGGATGCCGCGGGCCCATGGATGATGGGGTCCCAGGGCAAGGGGGTGTTCCGTATTGCACGTACGCACACGTTCGGCATCCCACATACTCAACAGCGCAGCGGCATTCGCCTCTACGTCTGTTGGTAGCACGTGGGTCATACCAGCTGACCCCATGGCAGCCGAAAGACCGATGGCTTTCTTGAACGATACCAGCATTCCCAACAGAGCATCCTTATCGCCTCCGTGCATGTGGAATTTCCGGTACAAGCGGGGCAAGTCGGCAATATTGAAAAAATGGGGTTTCAAGGCCATAGCAGCGGGGGCGCGCCACTCGGCGATGCGGTCCTGACGGGCCTCTAGGTCGGCCACATCCGTGGAGGGACGTACACAACGTTCGCGGAGGGCACGGCGTCCCATGGGTGTGATGGCCTTCTGTAGCCAATGCAGCAGGCATTCGTGCGGTTTATGGAGGGGTAGCATACCGAGCTGTTGGAGTGCCGCGTTTCCGAGAATGAGCTCATCGGCGGGTTCCCACATTTTATGGTTGCGGAGGGCATTCAAGTAGGAGGGATTGTGGTCCTCAATCCATCGCAGAACGAGCGTGAGACATTCGCAGGCCGCGGGGTAGTTCTCTACATCCAAATACTGGTCCGTACGCAGCGCAGTATCGCGGGCATAAATGCGGTGGAGATACTGTAGAGAACCGCGGGTCGTGGCGGCACTGCGTACAGGTGCCTCGTAGATGTGAATGGGGCCACGGAACGTCCCCGCAAACCAGGGGCGCACCTGGGATTCCAACAGAGTCGTTGCGTTGCCGCTAGTGCTACCGCTAGCGTTAGCGCGAACCCACACGGTGAGCTCCGACGGCGCATAGGCGGACCAGAAGGCCTCCAATGCATCCATGTTGGGCCGACCCTCCGTAATGGGCACCACCGTTTCTATGGATACGCATTCACCCGTAGCGACTGTAAAGGCTGTGGAGGCGACGAGCCATGTATTACGACCCTCGTGGGTTTTAAAGGGCTCCACAAGAACGGCCACAACACGACGTTCCTCGCCAGCAACGGAGGAATCAATGTAGGTACCAGGCGATGTGACACATTCCAGAGAACGGCCCATAACACGCCCAAGTTCGTCGCGATTCTGTCCGATTCGCACCACGGTATACCCCGCTTGCACAAGAAGTTGCTCGTATCTTGCACACGACGCCTCTGGGAATCCCCACATAACGTGATTCCATTCGCCCTCCGTCTTTTCAACACGGGGCACACCGGCGCATACCTCGGCGATTTCACAGACATTGCGGAGCGATTTACCGGTCTCAACATGTATCTGGTCGTACATGGAATAAAAAGAGCCCACGTTCATCAAGATGGCCGTAGCGGGTCCCGATTTAGCAATATGCTCCTCATAAATTTCGCCGTATTGCTTATCCATACCGGGTTTTACCATAGCATGTTTCTTGGGGGGCATTCTGTTAAGGGCAGGGGGGACTGAAGTGTAGAGTTTTCTAGGACACGTAGGTGTTTCCTACATATCCTAGCACATAGAGCTTTAGATATTTGCTATTTCTTGAGTGAAAGGTAATCCGTCATAAGGGACCGCAGCATGGGTTCGGGTGTACGCTTACCACCCTTTAGGATACCTTTTTCCGTGAGGACTTTGCGGATATCGGCAATAGGCATAGCCGCCACCTGCTTGCGAATAGATTTACTGGATTTGCGGGTTTTCTTCAGGGATTTCATGGAAATACCGATGCGACGTTCGGTGAACTTACGACGGCGCCTGACACCACCTGCTTGCGCAGCTGCAGTAGGTGCCGCGGCAGCACTAATGGGTTTTATTGCATCTGTTTGTGTTGCGGTTACTGGTGGTGTAGCTACAGGTGTTGTAGGTGTAGCTGGAGTTACATGAGTTGCTGTTACAGCATCAGAAGGTACCTGTGCCTGACCACTTGCCTGACCACTTGCCTGACCACCAACAGGAATGCGCAACTTCGGTTTATCTTTTGAAGGTGGTGCATGGCGTTTAATTGGAAGTATGCGTGCACCTACAATAGATTTACTGGGAGCAGGTGTTGGAAGTATGGCCGACCCATGGGTTCTCTTTCGCGTTTTAAAGTGTACACTGTTGCTTGCTGCGCTAGCGCTAGCGCCAGCACCGCCACCTGAAGAGGGAGCTAAAACTACCTGAGGAGGTGTTGGAGTTGTTGGTATAGCAGGAGTTACAGCAGGTGTATCCGGAGTTGTTGGCGTAGCTAGCGTAGCAGCAGGCACCGGCTGGGGTGTCACAGGTGTTTGTTGGACGACAACGGGTGCAGAGGGTTCCTCGGCACCACCCTGCACTTTTCTGGTACGCCTACGGCGTGTTTGCCGGGATTCTGCTTGAATATCAGCCTCCGTCAATTGTACTTTGACTTCCTTTACAGTCATTTCCCTCCTTACTCTCAACAAAGAAAAAGAGCTGTGCTTTTTCTATTTGTTGGTTGTGCTGGTTATGTTGGTTATGTTGGTTATGCTAGCGAGCTCTAATTCTTCACAAGGAGGTCGTAATGGTTGTCCTTGTAGAGCAGATGAATTCTATCACCACTCTCACCGAAACTGTAGCGAACAACCTCATCGTCCTCGGATACCGCGTAAATATCCAGGCGGCACTGGAGAAGACTGGCAACAGCCACTGGCACCAGGTCGGCTAAATCGGAGTTCCATACACCCAAGCGCTTATTCGCAGTCAGGCGGCGTTTCATGGCCATGAAGGATTCAAAGAAGGGCTGGTAGATTTCCGCATTGTCCAACATATGCTCCATGGCAAAGAGGCGTAAAGTTGGGTGCATGGCGACATCCTTGTAGTATGCCGAACAAACGGCACGATAAAAGCAATTACCATCGCCTACCATGGAGACTTTGCGGAGTTTGCGAGTCTTCAAGAGAGTGGTAGTGGAAGCGAAACGGGAGGAGGACATGTTGGTTGCGGTTGCAAAGCGAGCGGGGAAGGAAAGGAATTAAGGAAGGAATGAAACGGTTGTAAACCACGACTCTCAACATCCTCCCATCGTCATCCCTTCAATTTTTCTCCACTGTAATCGCAACCAACTCCTAAAGACGATGCATGTAGATACATATACGACGCAATGGCTTTCGTAGCAGCAATGAACGCGCCTCCAGAAACCAAAGTGGGTGTAAACGGCGCCGATGTACTCACGGAGGCAGGTGTAGGGGATGTGCGTGTCTCCCTGTTCACCATGTTGAACCGCGGTCTCGGGGCTTCCTACATCGCCTCCGAGGTGGCCGCTGCTCCCGCTGCGGTCTTGGAGGACCTCCTCGTCATGGCTATGCAAACCCGTGATATTCGCGGCGGTAAAGGGGAGCGCGAGCTTTTTTACGCCATGATGGGGGCATTGTACGAGAAGGTCCCCGCTGCTGTAGAGGCCCTCATCCCCCTTGTACCCGAATACGGTTGCTGGCGCGACCTCTGGGAACTGCACGAGCGTGTAGAGGGTCTACGGGGCGCCATTTACGTGGCCGTGCGTCGCCAATGGCTGTTGGATACCGTGGCCGCCGAAGGGAGCACTCGGTCTCTATTAGCCAAGTGGCTGCCACGGGAAGGGTCCAAGACGTGGCCTTGTCTAGCATCCGTGTTGGCACGCCAGTTGTATCCCACCATTTCCAACAGGTCTCTCATGTCCCATTATCGCAAGGCGGTGGCCACAGCCAATAAAGCCCTTCGTACGGCGGAGGTGGCGATGTGTGGAGCAGCCTGGTCTACGCTGGAACCTGCACATATTCCGGGTCGCTGTTTCAAGATACGCAAAGCGGCGCTGCTGAATCAGCCATTAGCAGAATCTTTGCGTGGTGTCATTGTCCGCAGTAAGCGCTCTGGCTCCATCAAAAAACGCAGTGTGGTAGAAGGACAGCGGCGGTCCGAGAAGCCGGACCGTGTCAAGTGTGCCGAGAATGTCAGGGCGTTCTTGGAAAATGTAGCGGCATGCAAGGCAACCATCAAGGGTGCTAATGTTGTTCAACCCTACGAGCTCGTGAAGGAAGTTATGTCATATTGTAAGGAGGATTCTGATACACTGAATGTTGTAGAGGCGCAATGGTTCGCGTTGAGGGATGCCGCAAAGGAAAAGGGAGGCCTTGGGCGCGCAGTTGCCATGTGCGATTTCAGCGGCTCCATGGCGGGAACACCGCTCTATGTATCGCTCGCCCTGGGCATCCTGATTTCGGAAATCAACGACACCACCTTTCGCGACCACATTTTGACGTTTGATTCTACACCGAAGTGGCACTCCTTTACGAACCAGAACTCCCTACACAAAAAGGTAAATGCCGTCTTGAATAAGTGCGGCCAAGGTCTTTCCACGGATTTCTACAAGGCATGCATGCTCGTGTTGGAGCGCATGGAGGCCGCACGCGTGCCGGTAGGCGAGGAGCCCACGGACCTGATTGTTCTCACGGACATGGGTTGGGATGCGGCGCATGCTTCACCGGCGCATCTTGGCTATGGTGGCGGCCACGGCTATTCACAGAATACGGCCCCTTGGAAGACGCAGATTCAGCTTTTGCAAGAGAAGTTTAAGGAGGCGAGTGAGCGCGTGTGGGGGTTACGAAGCGACGACAGCTGCAGCAGCAATGGCTGGAAGGTACCGCGCATTGTTATCTGGAACTTGCGTGCGGACTACAAGGACTTCCATGCAGCAGCAGAGGATGAGGGGGTCGTCATGTTAAGCGGGTGGTCCCCCAATGTACTCACGGCACTTCAGCGCGACGGTGTGCTCACCCAGACACCCCTTGAGGGTGTGCGGGCAGCCTTGGATGCCCCGCGGTACGATGATGTCCGAGAAGCTGTGCGTGCCATGATTGCAGTCTAAAGGCGGCCCACGAGGGTAAGGTTGAGGAGAGCCTCTCTCTCCTCACCACCGGATTTCCATGAGAATTCCACACAACCCCACAAAAATAAATAGAATCACACACGAATATAATAATAAGGATACCTACAGCAACGTCATATGGTTCATAATCGCTTTTGATTTACATTATATGGTATCCTGTTTCAAAAGATAATTTTGGTGTGGCACTTGTGCCAACCCAACCCAACCAACACCGAAATGTTTCCTACAGCAACTTCACCATTTTCAATTGGATAATAATAATACGGAAACTAGCAAGGGATTGTATACCAATTATATTACGCGATATCATGTATTCCGAATACATGATACCGACCAAGACCAGGGTCGGCACGGTTCCATATAAATATCACATATGGAATCATGTAGAAAACAATGGATTCCTACAGCAATTCACAACTGAATTATAAAATTATGGAATCCCGTTTGTTTTCTGGCAGTGTTATTGTTGTAGTTTTTTTGGCAGGTAAGTGAGTAAGTGTTCAAAGCATGCGCATGCTTTCTAAATAAATACAAAAACAACTAAAATATGAATTTCAGCTTGTTCTTTCAGTTTCCCCTTCTTCCCTTCATTCCTTCCTTGTTCTTCTCTTTTCACCCACGCTCCCAACAGCAACCCCATAAATTCAGCATGAATTAAAAGACCATGGGAACACGACGGTTCATTTAAAATCCATCATAGTTCGCGATATGATATATCTTTGATATCTCATATAGCAAAAACACATAACAGCAAGCCTTAGGATGAGGCATTGCACAAAAAGGCATATCCGTGTCGGCAACTCGTGAGAACATCGTGACACGGCTTCCACCCCAGTTGTTCCATGCGCACCGGACAGGGTGCCGCGTACACCTCTGCCAAATCGCCAGGGCGTCGCGGGGCGACCGTGTAGGGAACACGAACACCCGTAGCGGCTTCAAAAGCGGCCAGCAATTCCAACACAGTCGTAGAACGTCCTGTACCTATGTTGGTAATGTAGGGATTTTCGGTTTCCACGAGTGCATCAAAGCGTTCAATGGCTGCCCCATGCGCTTCTGCGAGGTCCATGATATCTACATAATCCCGTGCGCATGTCCCGTCGCGTGTTGGCCAGTCCGTCCCAAAGACGGATAGAGACTGACCTTCCTGCACAGCTTTGAGCAGAATGGGAAACAGGTTATTCGGGGCGCCATTGGGGGCTTCGCCCAGTTGACCTGAGGGATGTGCACCTATGGGATTGAAATACCGAAGGATGACGGAGCGGACTGTAGAGGCTCGGGCTTGCATCAGGCACTCGCCTGCCCACTTGGTTTCTCCATAGGGGTTCGTGATGCCGTGGCCCACGGGGGACGCCTCTGTAAGCGGAGAGGGCGCCGTGCCATACACGGTTGCCGAGGAACTGAAGATGAAGCGGTCGCACCCCGCAGCCGCCATAACATCCAACAGAATTCCAGTGCCCCCTACATTCACCTCCTTGTATTCCGCCTCCGTGGCGAAACTCTCCTTGACGGATGTCAGACCTGCGAAGTGTACAACTGTGTGGATAGTCGGGTGGAGACGAAAAATACGCTCCAGGAGGTCGCGGTCACGAATATCGCCCTCGTGGAAAAAGAAGGTGGTGGTGGGATACAAAGTGCGAAAGGTGGCGAGGACGCCGATGTTGGAATTGCAGAGATTGTCCAGGATGACTATGGCTTTGGTGCCCGTTTCGGCCAAGTAGGCGGCCACATGGGAGCCGATGAAGCCGAGACCGCCGGTTAGGAAGAGCATTGCTGTTTAGTGGGGGGGGGTTTATATACGACATCTTTAACGCATATTAAGTGCTGATAGCATCCTGTCTCCCGACACAAGCTATGCCACAATGCTCATATAAGTTAGGCATCTTATTTTTATATAAACTGAAGGAGTAGGGATGCGAGTATGTCGGTTGTTGACCAAGCCAAGAGTGCTCTGAGTTCTTTTTTCCGATTATGGAATAACTATCCATCTTTTTTTAATAAAGCATCCGATATCACATTCGCAAAATGGTCCAATGCAAATACAGTTAATCCATCTAGTGTAGATTATACAGGAACTGGGTTTTCATCTTTAAATTCATCTGTAGTAAGTTCATATAATGTCCCATTTACAATAAACAATTCAACATACAACACGTCATTAAAGTTCATTAATGTGCGTATCAACGGTCAAACAATGCCAGATATGAATGTAACCATTAATCCTGCTACGACTACAAAGGAATGTAAGTGTCCTTCTTATAGTTGTAGATCATTTAATAAAGATTATGATAGAGGAACTTATACTTCAGGAGAACAATGTTATGCATCATGTGGTTCTATGACTAATTTTAGAACAGTTGCCTATCATGCTTACGGAATAGGCAAAGTTGTCTGCAGCAATATAGCAACTCCACAAACTACATCTACTAGCATTACAATTTCGCTGGGACAGGCCGCTGTGGTTGGAAGCGTTTCATTTGTTGTATTATTTGCGGACAATGCATCTGCACCTATAACAATCAATGGAACCACATACACTGGAAATTACTCACAGACTTTTTTATCCGTATCTGGACTTCTAACAGACTTCCAAATTTTATACACTGTGCTGCTCATTGATTTTTATACATCATTAATAAATTTATATACAAATAATCCAATTGTATCATTTGCTCCTCCTAACAATAAACCCAGTAATTCATCAACTGATAGAACAAATGCATTGGTTGGAACTAATGTGGCAAATTTACAAGCGCAATATATATCCTATTTAACGGACCTTTATGCCATTATATATACACAAAATAAATCTCTTATAGACATATTGACTGCTGTGTGGAATGTTATGACTGTTACGGATAAATCGCCATTTGTATCTCTTAACATAGATGCAGATATATCCACATTTGCAGGATTTACAGGCACATCACAACCTGCAACGTTAATACAAAATCTTATTCAATTGGCATCAATGTTTAATAAGTATAGAAATCAAGGGGTGTTGCTATCATTTAATATTAAGAATGCGATGGAAGAATATTATAAAAACACGTACATGCCATGTCTGCGCTATCTTACTAAATCGGATGGACAACTTGCTGCTATTCAAACTGCCGCTCAAAAATCTACTACTTACTGGTTAAATTCCAATGGAAGTGTGAAATCATCTTTTGCAGCGTTGGCTAGCGGAGATACCTACACATCACTTGGCACTGTAATAAGTACAGGGTTAACCACACTTGTGGATAAACTTGTACAAAGTTACAGTTCAACACAACAAAAATACATGGGGTTCGGCATGATAACTACAAGTGCTACAGTGGGTATGGTTCCGACAGTAACAAATGCGAATGCAGTGACAACACGAACTACTTATATAGGCGCAACGTACTGGCCACAACTTATAATGGATATTATGGCATTCGTAAAGGGGCGTATAAGTGCTACATCTTATTTGCGCGGGTGGGCGAGCAAACTTTCTACAGAGTCCATAGGCGCAACATCAACGCCTGTTTCATTGCCAGCCACAACAGGACTTGGTTTAAAACTGTAATGATACCGTTTAGGAGGTCTTCTTTTTAGCGGGAGCACGTGGTTTTGGCTTAGGTGGTGCTGCAGCAGCTGCAGCAAGTTCCTCCTCCGTTATCGTTGCGGGGTCCGCGTCCTTCGGTACACCGATGAACTTCGGCTTACCCTTGGCTGTTGCGGCGGGTTTCGTATAGAAGTAGAAGCCATATGGACCTTTGCGAATTGTGTAGGGACCCACGGTGCGTTCAAAGGCCTCCGCTTTCGCGGTGAGTTTGGCCTCCAAGGCCTCCAGGGTATCCTCGGGTTTCCAGGGTACACGGACATCACCGGCTTGTACATACCATCCGAAGGGTCCTTTCTTTTTCCGGATTTCCTCGGCGCCTGAAGACGCAGTCCACACACCCAACAGTTCGCCCTCGCGTGCTTCGGCTGCGGCGGCAAAGGCGGCGGCCACAAGTTCCGGTGTAAGGCGTTCGGCCGCATTGGCGGCTGTAATGCCACGCGGCAGGGGGGCAAATTCTGCTTGCGCTTGCGAAGCGCTGCCGCTGTCACTACCGGCCTTGGGTCGGACGAGGAGGGGTCCCTTCTTGGTCTGAACCACTTTGACACCCTCTACACCACCAGCATTCCCAACAGTCATCTTACTCGGCTTCTCCGCCATTGCGGCCTGGTAGCGCTCTTTGTAGGAATCCCAGGTGGTTTGAAGGACATCCTTCCACGGCTTGGTGCCCTCGGCAACGCGGTCCAGGTCGGCTTCCATGGCCGCCGTGAACTCGTAGGCAAAGAGGTCCGCGAAATCACGCAAGAGGGATTCAATCACCGAGACACCGAGGGGGGTCGCGGCGATTTTATTGCGCTCGGCACCGGCTTTGTGGGTCTCTTTGGTTTCCTTGGGTTTAGCGGCAAGTGCCGGTAACACGAGATGGCGCGTCTCGTAGGCCTTGCCCTCCACATTCGTCTTCTCCACATACTGGCGCTCAAAGAGCGTTTCCACGAGGGAGGCGAATGTGGAGGGACGTCCAATGCCTTTCCTTTCCAATTCACGAATGAGCGTGGCTTCTGTAAAGCGCCCTGGGGGTTTTGTGAAGACCTCGTCGCCTTGCAGGGTAGTCCATGCGGCGTCATTGCTGTTGCCATTGCCTACGACGAAGGTGGGCGTCCAGGCGGCCCAGGCCGCTTCAGCGGCCTTTGAGGCCTCCTCCGTTTTCGTAGTGCGCTCTACAATACGCCAGCCCTCAAACGCAGGCTTGGATTGTTCGGTGGACCAGGTGAGTGTAGGGAGTGCTGGTAGGGTGAGGGTCGCTTGGCGTACATGGGTGGTCGCGGCGGCCATTTGGGATTGCATGGCTTTCCTCCAAATCAAACGATAGACGACTTGTTCGGCATGCTGCATATCGGTGACGGCGGATATTTCGGGATGTGTAGGACGAATGGCTTCATGTGCCGCTTGCGCTTCTGGTAGCGCTAGCACTGCCGCAGGCGCCGCAGCAACCTTTTTGGCTTTTGTTGGTTTCGGTTTCTTAGCATCACTAGCAGTGCTATCGCTAGCATCCGTCATTGTATGCTGACCCACATTCCCAACATACGCCTCCCCCCATTCTTCGCGAATGTGGCCACGTAGGAGCTCCGCGGCTTCTGTAGAGAGTTTGGGATTGTCCGTGCGCATGTAGGTAATGTGGCCCGCCTCATAGAGTTTCTGGGCAGCGGACATGGTCGCCTTGGGACCGAGTCCATGAAGCGCCGAGGCTTCCTGTTGGAGCGTAGAGGTAATGAGGGGTGCAGGGGCGGCCGAGGTAGCCAGGCGTTCCTTCACAGTCTTGAAGATGGCCGCCGTATTCTTGGCGGCCGCAGCGGTTGCCAGATGGTTCCGCAGGGCCTCCTCGGTGTATTCTTCGCCAGTCGTCATGTCCAACAAAGGTCCTAACGACGTCGCTTTCTGTTGGAGAGTGCCTTGTAAGCGCCAGAAATTGCGGGGGGCGTAGTTGGTGATTTCGGCATCACGCTCGGCAACGAGGCGGAGCGCCGGTGTTTGGCAGCGGCCGGCAGAGAGATGCGGTGCAATGCGACGACAGAGCACGGGACTGATGGTAAAGCCCACCAGCATATCCAGAGCTGCCCGGCTTTGCTGGGCATTGGCACGGTGCATATCTAGACGCCGCGGGTTTGCCACCGCTTGTTGAATGGCCGACTTTGTAATCTCGTGAAAGACAATACGGGGTGTATCCGCCGGCTTGAGTTTCAGGATTTGGCAGATATGCCATGCGATACCTTCGCCTTCGCGATCGTCATCTGTTGCGAGCCAGACCTCAGAGGCTTCCTTGGCGGCCTTGCGCAACTTGGCGATTTGGTCGCGCTTCTTGTCCAACTCGGCATAAATCGGCTCCCAGTTTCGGTCAATGCCTACGGCATCTAGTGAGGGCAAGAGACCCCGTATATGGCCCATGGAGGCCATGACGCGCCAACCGGCACCGAGGAAGGACTGGATTTTCTCGCACTTGGCGGGGGACTCTACAATGACGAGTTTACTCATAGTTTGGGCAGTTGGATGTGTTGGGATTCCGGTAAGTTAGATGAGGTCTCAAATTTTCATCGCTAGCCATAATAAGATGGCAGTCCCTCCAGACATTAGTATCATCAACAGTATTACATTCAAAACTCTTCTAAAACCTGACGATATATCAAAAAAGCCGTATATTGTTGTAAATGACGCGAGTGTTGATAAAAAGCTCCGCGAATTGACGGAAGATGATATTCTGGGTATGAATGCAAAGGCCGTTGAGGCCATACTAGATGGTGCGGTTCCACCCCATGTTGATTGGATGAAGCACATTGTTTTGCCGATTGAATCTGGGGAAGCGCAAGAAGTGGGCTATACCAAGTCCTTTCCGACACAAGTTCAACTACTCGGCAATATGCAACAGGCAATTCTTGAGGCTATTCTTAACAAAAAAGCCCCCTTAACCTTCAAGAGTCCCTTGATTGCCAAGTATAGATGGGCCTTCCAAAAACTTGGCTTAGATACGGATGATTATGCCGAGAAAATACGTATTGAAGTGGAATCCGCACGCTTAGATGTCAAGTCAGTTCTTGATGTATATGGAAAGGTTTATGCTGACAGAACGCTTGGCACGCCTGACACGCCTACCACTTTAGCGAAAACAGAAACCACTCGTGCACCGGATGAGAGTAAAAAAGACGCTTTATCAGCACGGTTTAATCCAATTGCTGCTATAAAAACCCGTAAAGTAAAACGTGAACAGGAAAAACTTTTAAAGATGCTAACTGATATTCTGAAATCTTTAGAAAATAAGTTGCCATCCGAGAAGAAAGCAATACTGTACAAACAAAAAGATGCGATTCTTGATGCTATACCAAAAATGAAAAAGATACCAGATATTGAAAAATATCTTAAAGATTTGCAAAATATTACAGAAGGTGTGAAATCCTCAATCCCAACATCCAAATCTATGTTGCAACCTATTGTGGATAGCGTATCAAAAAAATTTATTGAACCTGTAAAAACTTCCGGTGGGTATTGGACACGGCGTGGGAAAAATTGATGATAGTACTGGCTACACTAGGAACTCTGGTGGTGCCTCGCATTATTTCCTTCATTACTTTCCTTACCTTCTTGCCTCCAACATGTCTGAGCTAGAACCTCCTTTCCCTGCCTTTCATTACCATCCTCATCAAGCCGAGGGCATCCAGTGGATGATGGACCGCGAGGATGGCGGTGTCTATTGCAACGGCGGTATCTTGGCGGACGAGATGGGCCTAGGTAAAACCTGGGAAACCATCGGTCTGCTGCTGAATCGCCCCGTTCCCTACACGCTCCTCCTCCTCCCTCCTGTTTTGCAGGGCCAGTGGTCAGATGCCCTTGCGCAATCCGAAATACCGCATACCCTTGTGCTCGGTAAAACGACGTTCAAGAAGGTACGTGGTAAACGCGAGAACTTGCATGTCGTCATCGCGACCTATGACCGTGCTGCACGCTATGCCGCGGCCATCAAGGCGGAGTACGCGGAGTTTGACCGTATTATCTGTGACGAGGGCCACGTCTTCCGCAACGGTCCCCGTACACGCCGCTTCCAGGAGATATCGGAGATTGAGGCGGGGTACCGGTGGCTCCTCACAGGTACGCCAGTACAAAACCGCGCTACTGACTTTCATAACCTGCTGAAATGGCTCGGCGCATGCTACGACCGTAAGCTGGACCATTTATCAGTCATTGCCGAGACCGTCATGTTACGCCGCACCGTCGCCGATGTACGCGAGGCTGTCCCCGCCTTCCCTGAGGCGAAGCCCGTACACTACATCCATCCCGTCATGATGCCTGAGGACGGCGACGAGAAGCGTATCTTTGACCGCCTCGTCCGCCGCTTCAAGGTGGCCGTCGCCGGCCATATGGAGAGCTGGATGATATTAGAACTCTTCCTGCGCATCCGCCAGTTTCTGGCGCATCCGCAGATATACAAGGACGCTTTCCGTAAGAAGTACCCGCCCAAGGAGGGTGACTCCCCTGAGCGCCACGAGGTGGCATGGACCGGTACTGCCAGTAAGATGGAGACATTTACCAAGTTCATGGCGACCAGTGCCCCCGAACCCACCCTCGTCTTTACGACCTTCAAGGAGGAAATGAACTACACCGAGGAGGCCTGTAAGAAGGCGGGGTACACCTGTTGGCGTATCTGCGGCGGCGTTGGCTCCGCGGGTATTGACAATGCCGTCCGCAAGTCACGTGCTGCTTGCGCTTGCGCAGCAACAGCAGGCGAGGGCAATGCAAAAGTCGCCGTGCTCGTACAAATCCAGGCAGGTAACGCGGGCATCAATCTCCAACATCTCTCCCGCATCGTCTTCATGTCGTCGCATTGGAACCCGGCGGTAGTAGACCAGGCTGTTGGGCGCTCCTATCGTATCGGACAAAGTAAACCCGTCTCGGTGCACCATATCCTCCTTGCCGACGGTGCAGAGAAGAACTTGGACCGCTACATGGCAGGGCTGCATTGCAAGAAACGCCTCATCGCGAAGGAGATTAACGCCAAATTGGCGTGTGACTCTGCTGTGGATACAACAGTCGTCCTTGATACACTCAATGCCGTATGCCCACCCGATGAGCCTATGAATGAAGAAGAGGAAACTGTTGCAGAAGACGCATAGATTTCCTTCATACTCAACACATCCCAATTCCTCCCTCAACTCTTTTTCATCATTAATAAATAGAAATGACTACACACCCTGTAAATGTTTTGTATTTAGGGATGGCGAATGATATTATGGCACCCCTATTACTTGTGCCAAACTTGGATACATTGTATGTCATAAATAGTCTTGATGACGCATATGGATCTTGGGAAGAACATAAAATGCGCATCCGTGCTACGCTAGAACAAGGAGACGATAAGAATATTGCTGACTCTTTTTATTTCGGCAAGAATGCAAAAGAATTAACTCCACATGGACGAACATGGGTAGATGTTCATACACTTGCAGGTCCTTCTGATATAATATCGGATGAGGATACCCCTGTATCGGTATGTATAACAGGTTCTGAGAGCATGAATAAATACTGTTACACACAAAGTGTATGGAGACTCACTTTTATGTACAACGGTAAAATCAGACAGTTGGTTTATTATTATAATTTCAATTTTGCACACTACGATTGGCCTGAAGATATCAAAAACATCCAACATTTTATATGGAATGGTGCATATTCATGGGATAGTATGACGGAGTATCCTGATGAGAAAAAGCTACGCCAAATGACTATGGAACGCGCTGCACCAGATGCATATGTATATGCATTATCATTTAATCATAGAAGATTTCCAGAACATATGTGGGTATACAACGGTCATGAAAGATATGGTCACTCTATTGCTAAAATGAAGTTGAACTTTTCGGATCCGAGTTGGTGGAAAAAGAACTATAATGGTGGAAGGCGTAAACAATTGCGCAAAACTAGAGGTACTTGCAGAAAGCGGAGAATTACACGATTATTGAAAACCGTATATACCAGGAAAAGCTAACCTAACTCAACCATTTTTCACGGTAGGTCCCCGCCTTATCCAGCCGTTTCGCAGACGCCTCAGGGTCGTGCCGGCGGAACGGCGGTGAACCGAAAGGTAACACGGATGCCACCGAAATCCAGTTCATCATATTCTGTGCCGGATCGTAATCTACGAGATGTCGGGCAAAGAAGCGCTCCCCCCAACGCCAATGGACGCCCTGGTCCTTTACAAGCCACGAGGCGACGACCATGCGCGCCCGGTTGTGCATGAACCCCGTAGCGAGCATCTGGCGTATACCGGCGTCTACCAGGGGTACCCCCGTCTCCCCTTTTTCCCACGCTTCCAACACCTCCTGCTCGCGCTCGCGCAGCCCCTTCTTGTATTTTTCGGGGGCCTGGAACTCCCATGGTTCCTCACCATATAGCGTCTTGAAGGCTGCCATAAGGTGTCCGTAGAAATCGCGCCAATAGAGCTGACGGCGATAGGCGGCACTGTTGGAAGCGTAGAAGGACTCACGGATACTCACCGTGCCGAAATGATGATGTGCCGAGAGGTGAGGGGATTCACGCGCCAGGTCGTCGTGTGCCGCCTCGTAATCTGTCGCGATAGCCGCGAAGCGTTTGAGGCCCTCCTGGCGTCCACCGGGTTGCACGTCATTGTTCCTGTGGGGCACAAGGCGTTTCTGCATGTCTTTCAGGGTCACGGCGTTCTCCAACACGAGGCGCCCTGTATGCCAATGCACTGCGGTTACAGCCGTTTTGGGTTTCGGCACGGGCCTTCCTTTTGCCGCCTCGTAAAACGGCGTGAACTTCTGGTATACGCGGCCCGTGCCTGTAAGCACTGAACCAGGTGTCGTGAGGTAGATATCATCCACAGCTTCGTACACGATACCTTTCTTTTCCGCAAAGGCGGCTATGGCGGCCTCGCGCTCCTTGGCATACGGTGTATAATCACGGGTTTCCAACACAGCGACCAGGTTCGCTATGCTCGCAAGGACCGCGACGGTATCGCCGTATGCGAAACGGAGGTGGCCACCTGCGGCCTTTATAGCGGCCTCCAAGTCCGCAAGCGAGTCGCACATAAATTGGATGGCGGGGACGGATTTGTAGGGATTGCGGGTTACCTGAGTGGGCGTAAAAACGAACAGGGGTATCACCTCTGCGCCGAGCTCTGCTGCAAGGGCCGCTGTTTGCTCCAGGCCACGGTGGTCCACGAGCCGTAAGTCCCGATGAAAGAGAAAGACGACGCGAGGCCTTTGTTGAGAGGGGGGCATTTCCTTAGTGTATGTGTTGATATTTTAGATACTTCCCCGAAAATTGATAAGCTTTCTGCACACTCGGATATCATTAGAATTCGTAAAAAGAATGACATCTGGATTGAGCAAAGGATACTGGGTGTGCATGTCGTGTGTCCTGGCCTCGTGGTATGTTGCACACAATCAGCGCAAACGGGATGAGCAAGAGCGCTGGCGCTTACACCAGCAGCAGCGCCGTAAGAAAGAGACTACGGCTATTCCATAAAATGGTTTAACCGCAGCATGTGTGTCATTTATTAGCAATCACCGCCTCTGAGTCGGAGTACAAGGTGGAGCGTGGATTCCTTCTGGATATTGTAATCGGACAAGGTACGGCTGTCCTCCAGCTGCTTACCAGCAAAAATCAAACGCTGTTGATCCGGTGGGATGCCCTCCTTATCCTGGATTTTTTGCTTTACATTTTCAATGGTATCACTTGGATCGGTCTCCAACGTAATGGTCTTGCCGGTCAACGTCTTCACAAAAATCTGCATCGTGATGGTGTTCTTTCTGTTTGTTGCTTGAGAAATTCCGCTTTAGCCCTGCCAGCTTGGGTCTCCAAAAAATGAAGAGGATTTGTGAAAAGTGGGCCATTCATCACATCCTTTACATTGCCACCACTTTCAACAATGTCTACTGCTCCTCTTCCTTCCGATGTTCCGGCGTACAAGTCTATCTTGGACCTGTACTTCGGACAGCACGATTCCCGACAGACGATTTACCATCAAATCGCCTCCTTCAATCATTTCATGGACTTTGACGTGGTGGATACCATTCAGCGCTCGTGCCCCATTAAGGTCGTCGGTTCGCCCGATTTGACGTTGACGGGAACTACGCGTGCCGCGGCCGGTACAGCCGGCACGGCCATCCGTGTGAGTGTAGAGGATGCCACGGAAATGCCGTCGGGTACTGCGCCCGCGGTGGCTGCACCCGGTGGCCGCTCCCCTCACGGTGGTCCGCCCCGTGAGATTGAGGTCGTCGTGCGCTTCCAGAACGTCAGCATCCGCAAGCCCACCATCTTTGAGAATAACGGTGCCCTGACACCCATGTATCCCAACGATGCCCGCCTGCGCAACTTCACGTATGCCGCCCCCGTCTACGTGGATATGGAAATCACCTACACGCTCACCGACCCCGGCCTCGGCACCAAGGAAGTACGCCAGCGTACTCTGACACGTGTCATGGCCGGTAAGATTCCGGTTATGGTGGGTTCCAAATACTGCCTCTTGAGCGAAAGTCCCGAGAAGCAACCCAAGGAACTCGGTGAATGTTCCGCCGACCCCTTCGGCTATTTCATCATTCAGGGCGGTGAGCGCATCATCATCAGCCAGGAACGCATGGCCGAGAACCGCCAGTTCGTGTTCCGCAACAACAAGATGAAAAACAAGGAGGCCGAGATTATTGAGTGCAAGTCCATCGGTCCCGATAACGAAGGGACACCCAAGACGCTCGCCATCAAAATCATGTACAATCCCAAGATCGCCACGGGTGCCGAACACATCCGCCTGACGATTCCCCGCATCAAAGCGGAGATTCCCCTCTTCGTCATGATGCGTGCCCTCGGCGTGGAATCCGACCGGGATATAATTGAGCTCATCATGGGCTCCACGGACAACGACTACTCCATGATATTCCAGGAGTGCGTGTTGGATGCGCAGGGAGTCCGTACGCGCGAGGAGGCCCTGGATTTCCTACAGCGTCACATCGGTTCCGGTGGCGGTATTCGTGAGCAGCTCTCAGCCTCCACGCTCGCCTCCGTCAAGTCGCCCCGTGAACGCCAAGTGGGCGAAATCCTCGCCGAGGAGGTTCTACCGCATGTGGGGGGTGCCGATGTGTCCTATGAGAAAGCCTGCTTCGTCGCGGCGATGACCAAGAAAGTCCTGGACGTCTACACGAATAAGATTCCCTACGATGACCGCGACGCCTACCCCAATAAGAAGGTGGAGCTGCCCGGTAACTTGCTCGGCAATCTCTTCCGCTTCTATTTCGGCACCAAGGTGGTCAAGGATATGAAGTCCACCATCATGAAGGAAATCCACAACGGGTCCTGGAAGGCGAGCGGAAAGTTTGAGAATATCATCAATCCCAGCAACGTCTACAAAATCCTGAAGACTACCATCGTGGATGTGGGTCTCAAGTCCTCCATGGCCACGGGCAACTTCGCCGCCGGCAAGATGGGTACCAAGACGGGCATTTCGCAAGTGATGAATCGTCTGACCTACCTGTCGGGTATCTCGCAACTCCGCCGGTTGTCCACACCCATTGAGAAGACGGGGAAGCTCATTCCGCCCCGTAAGCTCCACGGTACGTCTTACGGCTACATCTGCCCCGCCGAGACGCCTGAGGGCCATTCAGTGGGCGTTGTAAAGAACCTGGCATCCACGGCCACCGTGAGTTTACCGAGCTCCCCACATCCCGTCCTCCACGTCCTGTACGAGGAGCTGGGTATGCGCCACTTACCGGAGACGTCGGGTGTTGAGAAGCACCGATGCCTACGTGTATATGTGAACGGCGCGTGGATTGGTACGCTCCCTGGTGGTGCTGCCGCCATCCGATGCGTAGAGGCGCTCCGTGTGGCGAAGCGGGCGGGTCGTATCCATCCTTCCACCTCCATTGTCTTCCTGACATCCCAGATGCAGGTCTTCATCAATACGGAGGGAGGCAGGCTCATCCGACCTGTGTTGGTCGCTGCGGCGTTGCGGGAAATCGCTGCCGGTGGCTGTGCCGCACCCTGGCTGACCGCGCATTCCTGGGACGACCTGCTCACGTGGGTCTCGCCTGGTGGACACTCCCTGATTGAGTACATTGATGCGGGGGAAACCGAGAATCTCTACATCGCCCAAAAGATGGAGGACGTGGCGGCTGTTGCGAAGTCTCATACGCACGCCGAGATTCACCCTAGTACGCTCATCGGTACCATGGGTTCCAACATCCCCTTCCCTGACCATAATCAATCGCCGCGTAATGCTTACCAAGCATCGATGGGGAAGCAGGCTATGGGCCTGTACGCCCTGAACTTCAATGAGCGTCTGGATACGATGTCCAATATGCTCTACACGACTGCGCGCCCCCTCGTGAGTCCCTACATGTCCAAGTACTACAAAGCACAGGAGATGCCTTCGGGCAACAATGTGATTGTAGCTATCATGACATACGGCGGCTACAATCAGGAGGATTCGGTGATGATTAATCGCGCGGCGATTGACCGCGGCCTCTTCCGTTCCACGTTCTACCGTACATACAAGGACGAGGAGAAGAAGAACCAGGCGAGCGGTGAGGAGGAGCGCTTCTGCCGACCGGACCCCGTGCAAACCAAGCATATGAAGCTGGCGAACTACGGGAAGTTGGCACACGACGGCTTGGTGCCCGAGAATCAGTATGTTGGAAATGACGATATTCTCATCGGCAAGGTGGTGCCGTTGCGCCTACGTGCTGTAGAGGGTGCCATGGCGAGCGGTGTTTCCCACACGTCCCTCGCCTCCATGTCTGCGGCGGCGGCCTCGGCGGCCGTGGAAGCCGCGGGCGGTAAGCGTTTCCGCGATTCGTCCAAGATGCTCCGCAATAATGAGACGGGCTTTGTGGATAAGATTTACCGCGGCCGCAACTCGGAGGGTTTCTCGTTTGTCAAGATGCGCGTGCGCTCCGAGCGCATTCCGACGATAGGGGATAAGTTCTGTTGCTACGACAAGGATACTGAAGTCCTAACTGGACAAGGGTGGGTGAAATTCCCAGAACTTACCATGGAGCACGAGGTGGCAACGCTCATGGGCGATGCCAACAATCGTCTTGAGTACCGTAAACCGCTTGAAGTTATGCAGTATGATTACGAAGGCAAGATGTATGAGGTGGACTCCAATCAGGTCAATCTCCTGGTAACGCCGAACCATCGCATGTGGACCGGTGATCGCAATGGAAAGAACTGGAATATCCAGACAGCCGAGGAGGTGTATGGAAAACGCCGTAAGTACATTAAGAATGTGGAGGAATGGGTACCTTCCCGTGAAGGACGTCCTGACGTATTCTCATATGTGAATGGGGAAGGAGAGGAGTGTGAAGAGCCTCAGGAGTTTGTTCTCAAGGGTTCTGGTCGCAATCCGGATTTCAGCATGAAAATGAATGACTGGCTAGTATTCTTTGGAATCTGGATGGCCGAAGGTTGCGTCACGGGAGGTGGTGTTAGAATTGCAGCGTACAAGGAACGTGTTCGCACAGCATTGGATGCTATTGGTGAGCGAAACGGAATTCGTCTGAGTCTATGCAAGGATCACAAGGAGGATGGAGAGTTTAACTCCTACAGGGTTCACATTAAGACCTTGACAGACTACATGGAGCCTCTTAGTGTTGGAGCTGTGAATAAGTCATTACCCTCGTGGGCATGGTATCTCTATCCTAATCAATGTAAGCTCCTTCTTCATGGTATGATGTTGGGAGATGGTGCTACAACTGAAACAACCCGTAGATATTACACAAGCTCGGCACAACTTGCAGATGATTTCCAGCGTCTCTGTTTGCATGCTGGATACTCTGGCAATTCTACCATTCGTATCAAGGCGGGTGCAGAAAGCACCATTAAGAAGGAGGGTCGCAATAATGAGGTGATCAAGTCCACGGCTGATGCATGGACTATTACTATCGTTGAAAAGCAAAACACTCCCATTGTGAATAAGAACATTGTTGCGGGCACTGGAGAAGGTCGCAATGATAGATGGGTGGAAGGCTGGAAGGGTAAAGTATATTGTTGCAAAGTTGGAGGAACTGGGGTACTGTATGTACGTAGGAAAGGTTTGTCCGTTTGGTGTGGCAACTCAAGACATGCACAAAAAGGAACTTGCGGTATGATACTAAACCCCGAGGACATGCCACAGACAGCTACGGGCATTGTACCGGACATCATCATCAATCCCCACTGTATCCCGTCCCGTATGACGATTGCCCATTTGATGGAAACGCTCATGGGGCGCATCTGCTGTGAGGCGGGTACGCTGGGGGATGGCAGCCCGTTCACGGATGTCTCCGTGGATGGCCTGTGCCGTACTCTGCGTGACGACCTGCACCTGGAGCCGCATAGCAACGAGGTGCTCTACTGCGGCACCACGGGCAAACAGATGCCGACCTCTATCTTTGTAGGTCCCATCTTCTACCAGCGTCTCAAGCACATGGTCGACGATAAATATCATAGCCGCGGGTCCGGTCCTCTCGTGATGCTCACACGCCAACCTGCGGAAGGCCGAGCACGCGATGGTGGCCTCCGCTTTGGTGAAATGGAACGCGACTGCATGGTCTCCCATGGTGCCACGGAGTTCCTCAAGGAGATTATGATGGAAAAGTCCGATAATTTCCAAATGTTCGTGTGTAAAGCCTGTGGTCTCGTGGGCCAAGTCAATGCGAAAGCGGGCATCTTCAAGTGTTCCTCGTGCGAAAATACAACGGATTTCGCACAAGTCCGCGTTCCCTACGCATACAAGCTCTTCCTACAGGAACTGGAATCCATGTCCATCTGCTCGCGCATTATCGTGGACTCCAAGCTACGTACACTGGCACGCGAGATGGGTCAGGGACCCAAAGCCCTCCGACACGATTAGGCACACGTTGTAATCCACCAACAAATTTACAGTACCTTTCCTACATAAAATTGAAACCTTTCTACCCTAAAATACGATCGTTCGCGGAAAATCGCGGACTTTCGATCGACGACTTTCGGTGAAACTCCGCTATTTTTCGTCACTACACAAGGTAGCACCAAATTATGATAGGATTCCCCTTATACACTGAGGCCGGGGAAAAAAGTTGACGGTCATGAACGCACCGGGGGAATCCTTTAGGTCCAACCCACACTTCGCTACCCACATTCCCTACAATGAATTCCTCCTCTACTGCTACCATTCTGCCATCTGCTTGCATCTACGTCAATTACACAAAGGACAAGTCCGTGTTTGACTTGTTGAAGTTCCAGATGTTGCGCAACCATACGTTCCAAGTCGCGGTGTTTAACCAGGTTACCAAGGAGGACCTCGCAAAGGCAAGGCCCTACATAGTTACTGGCACGGATACCGAGATTCGTGATTACTTATTGGATTACTACGATTTCCTAGCGGAGGACAGGGATACCGAGCGTGCCCATTCCATGGATGTTCTCATTCCTGGATATCCTACAATCGGTGTATTCCTTCACTCAGAGGAGAACCCTTTCCCAGAAGGCCTCGTTGCCTATGCTCTGAAGCAATGGATGAGACGCACCAAGGCAGCGAATACAAAGCCGGACAGTGCTTAACAGACCCAAGACAACACAAGGTAAGTATAATGCACGGTAAGTATTTTTTACATGCACGCTACGCGAATGCCTACGCTAGCGCATGCTAGGAGGATATGTAGAGATTACGTTCTCATGGTGGAAAAAATTGAAGGGTCCGGTCAGCCCAAGAGGAGTCCGTGTGGCAACACAAATCCCTTCCTTCCCTTCCTTCCCCGCTCCCAAGCACCCCCTTCCTTCCTTCCCTTCCCAAACCCCTTCCTTAAAATGATGATTGATTTGACTCCCCGTATTGAGGCTGCTCTCAATGTCATGAACCATGATGAACTCCAAGCTGTGTATACAGCCACTATTGCCAACAACGAGGAGACCGTCCGCTCGTTGTTGGCAGCCAAGGACCTCCAGGTCATGCTGGAAAGCGACCCTCTCATGAAGCTCATGTATCACCCTGAATTGCGCTGGGGTGATTTGATGCTCGCTATGCCCGTCCCCAAGGCAATCAAGTATGCCGATGAGGAGGACATGGACCCTGATGCTGAGTGGGCCATGCCTGTTCTCCGTCTCCGTAAGCATATCTGGGAGAACTTCCCTGTCGTGGTTATCCCCATGCAGACCAAGGACAACCAGGAGCGCTACGCTGTGCGCTGGCACCACAAGAACTTCCAAGAGGCCCGTGAGGCCTGCGAGCACGGTTGGCAATACATGGACTACGAGGAGGACACCTACCGTCGCCTCATGAAGTCCCTGAGCGCCAGCCGCTTCTGGACTGTTGAGGAGGCCCGTGAGACCAACGACCTCTGCGTCATCGCTATGAACTTTGTAGCTTCCGAGGATTCCAACACTAAGCCAGTGAGGGCCTTTAAGCTCCCTTCCAGCGACGTGAACGATTCTGATACTGCTAGCGTAGCAAGCATGAGCAGCAGCGAGTGGGAGACTGTTGGTTCTAAGAAGACCGCCAGTTTACCTGTGCTCCGCCGTCTTAATGACGTCAAGACCCACTTCCCTGTTATCTGGAACGAGGTGCCCAACAAGAAGAACACCACCTACGCTGTAGAAATCTTCGGTAAGAAGGTGAAGGAACTCGGTCTCAATGCCATCAAGGTAAAGACCGACCTCCTTGCCGCTCTGAAGGCCTCCAAGTCCTGGACCGTTCTCCCTGGCACTAGCGACCGCGTTGTTTGCCTCCTCCAAATGAACCACGCCTAAACAACCTACAAAACCCAAAAAACCATAAAACCCCAACAAAAATACCAAGCATTTTTGGTTCGGCAACCCTATTCTAAATACACCTAGACTACCAACACATAACGATGCAGCAACCGCAACCCCAACCTCTCATATCCGTTCTCATTCCGGTGTCCAATGGCACGGAATACCTTTTTGAGTCGCTATCCTCGGTAATAGCGCAGACCTATACGTGTTGGGAGTGTTGGGTTGTGTTGAATGGGAAGGCGGGCCCAGAGACCGAAGCCGTTGCGAATGCCTTTGGGGATACGCGCATCCATGTTCTCACGCCACCTTCTACAGTTCGCTCCAAGGTAGCGGCCCTCAATGCTGCTGTGCCGCATACAAAAGGCGAGTGGATTGCGCTGTTGGACGTGGATGACCGGTGGCGACCCACGAAACTCGCGGAACAAGTCGCTGCTATGCGCGACGATGCCGCCGCTTGCACAGCGGTCGTTCTTGGAACACAGGCCGCATATTTCGGCGATATGAGCGGTCAGCCCGCTATCCCCGTGGGTCCCGTGCCTACTACCGTATTAACCACGGTGAATCCGCTCATCAATTCCTCGGTCCTCATTCGGCGCGCCTATGCACACTGGGAATACCCACCACAGACCGTGATGCAAAGGGAAGTCATGGAGGATTACTATCTTTGGATGCGCATTGCTCTAGCTGGTGATAGTGCTACCGCTACTGCTACCGCTACCGCCACCCCTGCACCCTTTTACAATGTACCCGCCGTTCTTGTGGATCATCGTATACATACCGATTCCGCCTTCAACTCTCAACACGATTCACCCGTTTCTCTGCAGCAATGGTTCGCCGCTACCGCCCTTCAGAAACCCGTGACGGTTCTCACAACCGTCTGCAATGCCCCCCATTTCCTACGCATTCAACATGCCTCCCTCCTCCGCCATATGCGTGTCCCTTGGCGTTTTGTGGCGTTCAATGATGCGAAGACGTGGCCCGATGCCACGAACTTTGGTGATACGACGATGCGCCAGCAACTGGAGGCGACCTGTAGGGACCTCGGCATTCTCCATGTACCTGTGGCAAACCAGCATCACCAACACGTCCAAAGCGCCTCTCATCGCCACTGCGATACGTTGAGGGCTGTGATGCATTGGATTCGGGGCAACGGAAACGGTAACAGCAACAGCAACCGCTATTGGATGTTGGATAGCGATATGTGGCCCATTGCCCCCCTGGAAGCCGTATACTTGGACAACCGCTTTGGTGGTGCCGGTACCTTTGTGCGCCAGGAACGTGACGGCATTGTATATGCATGGCCCAATCTGTGGTGGTTGGATACCGCCAAAACGGATGTCACGGAACTGTATTGGGATTTGGCACCCAACTGTGATACGGGGGGCGCCTCGGCACCCTGGGTCGCTTCACGCGCGAAGACGATAAACTGGCTCGCACCGCATCTATCCTCGGGCAAGTGGCATTCTCAACACATCCCTCCCTCTCTCTCTTCCGTTGTTGTTGGTGGTGGTGGTGGTGGTAGTGGCAGCGGCAGTGGTCTGCGAACCTTTTTGGCGGCGGATCCGCGCAACACGCCATCGGCGTTCTGGGCGGAGCTGTATGATGAGCGACTCTTCCATGTACGGGCAGGGTCCAATTGGAACGGCGAGGGACAGGCCCTCCATGCCCGACTTGCCGAGCTCACCTTAGATTGTTTCCTTCATGAAGGTGCCGAACCAGGTATCCGATAACTTCGTGGCCGCAAAAATACGGTCCGTGAGCTCGCGCACCTTATCCATGAGCGCCGTTTGGAAGAAGAGCATGGTAATGGAGGAGAGGAGAAGCGTTGTAGGGAGCGACATTTTCGCGTGGGTATAGCCGCCGTATCCCTCCAGGGGGAACGGAATACGCTCCACCACATTGCGGATTATCCAGAACGCGAAGACAATGAAGAACATATTGGCCACCACTTCAAACATGAGACGCCCCATGGATTTCTCCGCCGACGTATCTTTCATGGTATACGCCTCGTAAAACTGCGAAAGGAAGTTGAGACCCAGGGAGGCGCCGAGGGCAAGAAAGAAGTAATAGGTGGAAGAGAGCGCAATATCCACGGTTTTTGCCACGAGGAACTGTTGAGTGTACCCGGCATTTCTACCGTTCGCTGCTGCATAACCATTGTTTGCAGACATTGCTATATTTCTATACTCTTATATAGAATACAATGCTAAAGTATTTTGTAGAATTCCTGGGAACCTTTCTTTTCCTGAGCGTAATTATATCCACCGGAAGTCCCGTTTTAATCGCGCTTTCCTTGCTCGCGGTTATTCTGCTCGGCGGTGCTATTAGCGGTGGCCACTTTAACCCGGCTGTTTCCGTAATGATGTGGTTAAACGGAGCTATTTCCATGAAGGATATGGCGGTGTACGTGGCAGCCCAGGTTGCCGGTGGCCTCGCTGCGCTCGGCGCCTATAAAGCCTTCTTGGTGACCAAGACCACCAACATCTTTTAGAGTACAATGCATCATGATATGTGTTGAGTGTGTTGGAAATTCCGGTTCTACTTGAACTTCCAACAATCAGTCTCTTCATATTGCGACTTACTTTCGCTCACTTACGTAGTGGAAAGCGGAATCCTGTTGTGAGCATCAGAGCGCACGCCAGTGTTCCTAGGAGTATAACGGCACCTGCCTGGGACGACTTAATGGAAAAGGTACTTCTTTTGGCGGCGTCGGTTTCAGTTTCGGTTTTGTTCTGGAATCCGTCAAACAGACCCCCCGCCGTCTTAGGAGTTGCCTGGTACTCATCGTGCGATATCCATTTGTCAAATACCCACTTGGTTTGATGTGGCTTACCGCCCATATCTTGGGTCGCACCGGTAATCCACGGGGTTTTCGGATTATAACGGGAGGCAAGGCGGCCCTGGGCATCCCCAACAGGCGCGGTCATCTGTTTACACTGGGCGTACCCCCCGCGTACCATGGCATCCAACAGGGGCACGGGATTCAGCGACGTTGCGGCATCTTCCATAATGCCGGGACCGAGTCCTTTCAGATTTGGAAGTCCCATGGCCTGTACCTCTTGACCTACACGCCCCCCCATACCATTTGGAATGGTATCTACGTACTCCCACATCTTGGCGCCATTGGAACACGTGGCACCCGTTGGTGTAAAGAACCGTAACCCGAGGGGCGATTGCTTCATTCCCATTTCTTTTGCGAATACCGTGGACTCCCCGAAACCAATAGTGTCCGCGTAATAGTTTACACCTGCTACGGCGCGCATAATCCCGTCAAAGGAACCGTCGCGTTTGATACCAATTTCACGAGGGGACATAATTTCATCGGCATAATTGTATATTGGAAAGGCACCAGCGCCAGCGCCAGCACCAGTGTTCATTATGTTTCGGTAATACTCCTAACGTGACAGGCTATTTTCCGTTGCGCACCAACCCCAGCCATCTCTCAAAAATTGACCAGATGAGCCCCCCATTTTTTGGAAAGGTATGACGAACTATGGGGTCCCGTCTCTTTCCTGGCCTAGCGGCCATATGTAAAACGGAACACACGCTAACGCCGGCATTTCCAACATTGCCGCCCGATAAGCTCTTAGAGGCCTGGTGTGCGGAGGCGGTGCCGGAACTCCCAACATCCGCCTATATCTGTCCCGACTGCGCTACCGATGCATGGGTGGCGATAGAGGAGGAGGAGGCGATATGTGGGAAGTGTGGGTATTCCTTTGGCTACGAGGTGACGTCTTCGGCGGAGTACCGATGGTTCGGCACGGAGGACCGCTCACCGGACCCGACACGTGTAGGGAATCCGATGAATCCGTTGTTGCCGGAGTCCTCGTTGGGCACGCGGATTATCTCGCGTCCCGGCGAGTCCCGCGCCATGCAAAAAATCCGACAGTATCACCTCTGGAATGGGATGCCGTATCGCGAGCGTACCCTGTGGAATGTCTTTGAGGGGCTGCAGGTGCGCGCCGCGAACGCGGGTATTTCCGCGGCGATTCTGGAGGAGACGAAGCAGCTTTATGCACAGGTATCACCTCTCTGTATCTGCCGTGGACAGCAGAAGGAGGCCCTGATGGCCGCATGTCTCTTTGAATCCCTGAAACGCCACGATACACCACGGCGTCCCGCGGAAATTGCGGAAATCTTCAAGATTGACCTCAAACTCATTACACGGGGTGTGAAGCAGTTCGCGGGCCTGCTGGATGAGCACTTGCATGCCGCGGCCCGTAAAGCCTCCACACCTGTCGCGGCAGCTGCTGCGGCTTCCACAACGGCAGCCGTTGCGACTGAACCCGAAAAGGGTGCCACAGCGGCAACTGAAGTGGCAATTGGTACAGGCACAGCTGCCGCAGTAGCACCAGCAGCACCAACACCCCTCATTCTTACGCAGATTGCCACGCCATCTACGAACTTCCGACACTACTTGGAACCCGCGATTCTACGTCTGGAGACCCCCCGTGCATTGTTGGGTGTTCTGGAAGAGGGGTCCATTGCCTTTGGGTCGCTCCTGGATGAGCTGGGTGTCTGTCCCGAAACCACGCCCCCCTCGCTCGCCGCTTGCTCTATTGCCCTTGCCACGCAACACCTCGGCTTCCCGAAGCCCAACCAGGAAATCGCGGCGGTCTGTGGTATTAGCGTGGCCACTCTACAAAAGTGCATGAAGCGCATTGAACCCTGGAAGCCGACGCTCTTTCAAACACTCAGCGAGAGGCAGGAAGAATGTAGGAAGCCTAGGTAGAATGGGAGCGGGTGCATCTACTTTGGGTGTCGGTGGGCCTACTGCAGAGGTGGGCCGATTCCGCCTCAATCCCCAACAACAACAATATATGACGATGATATCCAATCTTTTTCAACTCCTATTGAAAGAAAATAATATCATGGACCTCAGTCAACTCGTATCCTCTCAACAGGATGCATGCAGTGACCTTATTATCACGCTCTCCGCGAGACTGGATAAGGAGTTCCAGCGCCTCCAGCTCCCAACGGGTACGGCCGAGATGACCCAAGTGGGCTTCATTAGCGACAAGCTGTACCGCGATATTCAAAAAAGCGATGTGCGTGTCAACGTGTGTAAACGTATTGCCGAATTCCTGCTCCAATTCGTCATACTCATATCCGCCCTTACCGCCAGCATAGTCATAACGGACCGTGACCCCTCCATTGAGCGTGAGGAAATTGTCATGGTGCCCATGGAATCCGCTACGGATGAACTCAAGGGCTCCCTGGGAATGCTGGATCCGAATATATTGGCGCGCCTCCAGAGTACCGGCGTTCTGCAGGAAGTGCGGGGGTCCAGAGGCGATATCTACAAATTCCTGTACGGCAATTATTACCTACACATATCCGGTCTCCTTTACACAGTGTCGGATAAGGGGTCAACATCACCTGTGTATGATATTAGAATAGAGCCCGTTGACGCGGCTTATTTTGGTGTGCAAACGTCCAGTGCGGCTGGTCCAGCATCTGCGAATACCGGCTCAAGAGCGAGTGCGGCATTCTACAACCCTGATCTTGAAAGGGAGCGTATTACCCGAAATGTACAACGCGAACTTTTGAAAACACAATTTGAGAAGGAACAAGAATTACAAAGGAAAACATTAGAAGCGCAATCCCAAAAAACCGAAATAGAGCGTAAGCAAGAACAGATAGACATTGAACGTCTCAGGCGCCAGGCGGATGGTGTTCTTCTTGCAGCTGACCGCGAACGAAAAGATATAAATTACTTTTTCGGCGAGATTGATTTCCTGTTGGGACTTCCGACAATAGATGCATTACGTCAGAGTATTGCGAATCTTTCTAGCCCACCTACTACACCAGGTGAAAGACAAGATATGTTCAATGCCAATGCTCTCTACAGAAGTGTCGTATCTAAGAAAAATGCGTTTGAGACGGCGATTGAGACATTGCGCGCCGAACAGGCCAAAACTTACGGAGTAACCAGAGATGCAATGCGTTCTAAATTGGATAGCGTTGCAAATGCGGATACGGTGGAAATTAAACGAAAATCCCAAGAAGTCCTGAATGCTCTACAGAATATTGTGCGCAAATATACAACTGTCATTTCGGAGGCCAATCGTACAAAGTATGCCGAGTATGTAAATGCACGACAGGCTAATATGGGTTCTGTTGCTATGGGGTCTTCATCTTCTAGTGGCAGGCCAAATCCGTTTAGCACCGTTGGAGGCGCGGCCTTGGAATTCCTGAAAGTTACAATCGTAACACGTTCCGATGTGCCAACAGCTGCACCAGCTGCGACATACACAAGTTCCGAGAGCGCATATGCACCCCAAGGTAATCGCATGCGCAATAGCATGCGCAATAGCAATCGCAATCGTGGCTACCCAAGTGCCATGGGTGCCCCTGCCCTGACACAGCCCCAGTACGGTGGCGCAGATACCGTCTTTATCATGGACTTTGCCGGAAATACATACGATGATGAATTTTTCCGACGCTCTGTGGGACGCGTTTCACCCGCCCAGCGTTCCCAGTTTTTGAGTGCGCGTCTGGATGCCCTTTTCAAGAGGGATGCTGCATCAACCAAGGCCTATTCCATTGTCAATAGATTCCAGACATCCTACGCCAAACTGAAGGAAGAATATGCCGCGTTTGGTAGCGCCGACTCTTACTCCTTTCGCACAGCCGCATCCGGTATTGTGGAACCGCTCCTAAATTATTTCAAGATAGAGCTGGATAAGTCAAGTTCCAGTATCCAAAGTCCCGCGGCTCAGCGCGCGTACCATCTTGTGAGCGATATTAAAGAAGGCAAAGTTATAACACGTATCTGTAAGGACCCGTGGGCAGACGTTGCTCTCAACAATATCCCCGCCTATGCTCTCTTTGGCGCGCTTTTCAAGAACTTGGCAAATCCAAGCCAAAGTGATATACCACAACCCGTAAAAGACGCGAGTGCCAACGAATTTAGGAGTGTGTTGGAAACCAAGAGTCTTACCACAGAGGATACATCGGATGTACAATGGCGTAAAAAGTTCGCCCGCGATGGGTCTTATTCCCAGCTCACGAACCTGTGTGATAATGGTGTAGAAGCCAAGCTGGCACAGGCTAAACTTCGC
>JACCDY010508335.1_pt1 | contig 40656 bp, 38 predicted proteins | sample 7446391 | NCBI WGS metagenome assembly JACCDY01 (sample SAMN15323451, study PRJNA562643) | freshwater metagenome | isolation source: river surface water | place: USA:Blue River Watershed | collected 2017-08-18
GGTTGTTATGCCTGATGATCAACACGACATTATTCGCTGTGCGAAGCGGTTCTATCGTCTGTACGAGAATATTTTCAGATCATTGCCAAGCGACGGATTTAGTCCTCCCTCGCCAGTGGGGTCAGAAGAGGTATTCTATGCAGCCTGATACACGCCGTTACACCGCGCTGATCACGGGCTGCTCAAGAGGGATAGGGCTGGCAATCGCTAGAGCAATCGCAGGCTCCTGTCGACGATTGTTTATCGTTGGCCGGGATGAGAAGCAACTCCAAGCTGCCAGCGCTCAGCTAATCTGCGACGAGGTCATTATTCTCGCGGGTGATATTACGAAGACACAATTTCGCGAGGATATTAAGTCAAGAGTAGATGCGCTAGGAGGTATAAATCTGCTTGTCAATAATGCCGGATTAAGTGACTTTTCAGCGTTTGTCGAACAATCACCAGAGTCAATAGCGGCGCTTCTCGATATCAATTTACTCGCACCGATCAGCCTGACACAGTTGCTCGTACCGCAGCTCCAGCGGGCAAGAAATGCTCAGGTTATCAATATTGGGTCGATACTGGGATATATAGGCCACCCAGGCTATGCAGCTTACTGCGCATCAAAATTTGGTTTACGTGGGTTTACCGAGGCTCTCGCTCGAGAGTTATCAGATAGCCACATACGGGTTCGTTTATTCTCGCCACGAGCCACAAAAACGGACCTGAACTCACCGGCTGCTCTCGAGTTAAACAGGCAGCTCGGCAACACAGAGGATTCCGCAGAAGACGTTGCTAAACATTTTCTTGCATTCTTAGAAAGGAAAGAACAAGAGTATCGGATGGGATTTGCCGAAGGTCTATTTACGAGGGTCAATCAGATGCTGCCGTTTGTTGTTTCGGGGCATCTGAAAAAACAATTACCAAAAATACGTTTGGCATTATCTGTTAAAGGAATAGGAAAGGATGGCAATAATGTTTAAGTTTTTAATCCTGATCGTAGGTATCTTCACTAACCTGAGTTATTCGTGGGCGCTGAGTCCTGAGGTCGCCCAGCTCCAGCAGGAGTGGGCAGATGTGAAGTACGGCGTGCCAGTTGAGCGTCAAGAGCAGCACTTTTCGAGTCTTGCAAAGACAGCAGAGCAGGTAGCGAAGAGGCGACCCAATGACCCAGAAGCGCTGATCTGGTTTGGAATCATTGAGAGTTCATATGCCGGTGCGAAGGGCGGCCTTGGGGCACTTGGCTTGGTCAAGAGTGCAAAGAAGAGTTTTGAGCGTGCGATTGAACTTGATCCGAATGCTTTGGAGGGCTCTGCACTAACAAGCCTGGGATCACTGTATTATCAAGTACCTGGGTGGCCGATTGGCTTTGGTGATGATCGAAAAGCGCTTGAATATTTAAAGCGGGGCTTGGTTGTAAATCCAGACGGGATAGACGCAAATTTTTTCTATGGAGATTTCCTGTTTCGCGGTGGCGATCATATGGGGGCTGAGCAATGGCTTAGAAAAGCCCTTAAGGCCGCCCCAAGACCCGGTCGTGCCTCCGCCGATTTGGGACGAAAGGCTGAAATCGAGCAGCTGCTCGTAAAAATATCGGATAAAAAGCGTTAGAGAGCAACTTATTTAGATGCATATTTTGTTAGTCGAGGATGATGAGCTAATTGCCACGGGCCTTCAGGTGGCGCTCGAGCGGGCTCACCATATCGTTGATTGGGTTTCGGATGGAATACAGGGTCAGGCACGCGCTCGATCCAAAAACTATGACCTCGTGATTCTCGACCTGGGCCTTCCTGGCCGTAACGGATTTGATGTACTGCGCAGCATGCGAGACAGTGGCTCCTTAGTGAGCGTGCTCATTCTTTCGGCCAGAGACGCTACACCAGATCGGATTCGGGGCCTTGATCTTGGCGCAGACGATTATCTTACAAAGCCCTTTGAACTCGACGAGCTCTTGGCACGGATTCGAGCCCTTGAGCGCAGACGCTCGAGTCATGCAACTAACACATTGGTTCGCGGAAAATTGAGTCTTGATATCGATAAGATGTCACTTAGCTGGAATGGCGCGGTCATTGATCTGCCCCGGAGGGAGTGGGTTCTTTTAAAGTTATTGATGGAGTACCCTGAGCGGGTGTTTAGTCGTGAGCAGATCGAAAATGCCCTCTATGGGTGGACAGATGGCGCTGAAAGCAATGCCGTCGATGTCCATGTCCATCATCTTCGGAAAAAGATTATCCCGGAGATCATTCAGACAGTTCGCGGAATGGGCTATCGGTTCGGGAGTGCTGATTGAGAGTGAAGTCCTACCCCTTGCGCCGACGTCTCATCCTGAGCTTAATCTTCACGCTATCTATAATTTTGGGTACAGTAGGTCTGCTTGCGAATCACGTGAGCGAACATGAGGCCGAAGAGATATTCAGTGCGAGATTAGCCACATCAGCGCGAATTCTCGAGGTCTTTCTCGCCCGCCAGTTAGAGAAGTCGACCTTAAGCCAGCCGATTGTGATTGCGCTTCCCCAGGAACTTGAATTTACGAATGAGGACATAAAAACGGATTCTGGACATCCCTATGAGAGCAAACTCGCCTTTCAGGTCTGGAGTTCAGAGGGACGTTTACTCGCGCGGTCGGCTTCTGCGCCAAATGAAATGATTGGTCCAAAGCAGCCTGGTTTTCACGAGGTTGTCAGTGCGTCTGCGCTTTGGCACGCATTCGTGCTGAAATCTGATGAGATCTGGATCACTGTGGCGGAGCGCCATGATGTTCGGGCAGAGATGGCTGATGAGATTAGCTTCAGTATTCTGACCCCCTTAATTATTGGTGGAATTTTACTGATCATCATCATGAATTTGATCATACTGCGATCTCTAAAGCCGTTAAGCACTCTATCGGCGGATATTTCGAGTCGTGATCCGGTATCGCTTGAGCCTATTACTCTGCGGGATACTCCGACCGAGCTAGAGCCAGTAGTTACCGAGTTAAATCACTTATTGACACGTGTTCATGAGGCATTTTCTCGAGAGCAGAGATTTATTGATTCTGCCGCACATGAGCTGAGAACGCCGATCGCAGCTGTTCAACTACATATTCAGAATGCGTTATCAGCACAGGATTTGTTTAGCCAGCGGTCATCAACTGAGAGTGCGTTAGTAGCAGCGCGTCGTGCTACAAAGCTCGCGGATCAGCTTTTATTCTATAGTCGAATCACGGCGTCAGCGGGAATGGAGAAGCGTGAATCGGTCTCACTCTGTGATGTTGTCATGAATGTCCGCGAGATGATGGCGCCTATACTCGGGGAGCGACACCAGAGCATCGAGATCTCGTGTGACACCAGCGATAAGATTCTTGCTGATAGTGAAAAGGCTGAGCGATTGATTCGTAATCTGATTGAAAACGCGTCACAGTATGGCGAGAGCCCAGGAATTATCGGATGCAGAGTGATGCAGAAAAAAGGCGAAATGCTATTCGTTGTCGAAAACGATGGCGTACCGATTCCGGATCAGGAGAAGCAAAGGGTATTTATTCCCTACTACCGAGTTCTGGGTGCGGGATCCTCGGGAAGTGGACTTGGGTTGGCGATCGTTGAAGAGATTGTTAGGCAGTGCGGAGGCAAGATTCGAGTCGAAGATAAAAGCCCCAATAATGGTGCGCGGTTTGTCCTAACGTTTCCGCTGGTTTAATCAACGATTGTCGTGATGCGTGTAAACTCGAGGGCTTCTACCGGATTTTTATTCAAGACACTATGACAAAACCTTCGATGAAGGTCTCAGTGGAGACCAAATTTCTTCCGGCCGACTCCTCAGAAGAGGGTGCCACCTATTGCTTTTCGTATTTCGTAACGATTGAGAACTCTGGGGATGTTGGGGCGCAACTGATTGCCCGGCATTGGATTATTGAGGATGCTAAAGGGTTGCATCAGGAAGTTCGGGGGCTTGGGGTTGTCGGGCAGCAGCCCTTCTTGCAGCCCGGCGAGTCTTTCTCCTATAACAGCGGCACACGGATTACCAGCCCGATAGGCTCTATGCACGGGTCATACTTCTGTGTAACGGAAGACGCCAAATTTTTTGATGTGGTGATCCCGCCGTTTAGCCTCAAGGCTGAGGGGCTTGGCCCCAAGCGGGATGCAGCCGCGGTATTGCATTAGGGCGGCGTCTCTAGCTGACTATCGCTTTCGTGTTCGTTGGCTTTTTGTTGCCCGCTCGTAGAAGTCGGGCGGTTTATTGGCTAACCATTTAACGAAGCTGGCAATTTCAGGATGTTCCAGCAAGGCCTCAACGGATTGGTAGTGTCGAGCCAGCTCTGTTTCGGTGAATAACGCGTGAATCTGTCGGTGACAGATTCGATGCAGATACTCTGTGTCACGCCCCCCCTTCGATTTCGGTATAAGGTGGTGTGATTCCATCTCGGATTCAGGGATTTCCCGCGTGCACAACGGGCAGATCACGATAACCTCTTGCTGCGCCTGGGCTGCCTCGTGGAGCTGTTCAGAGATGCGTCGTTTAATTCGTCCGGCCATGGGGAGGTTATAACATTGTGCGAACTATTTATGGGGGGGCAGGGAACTGTGAGCGCCAATTTTTCTGACAAAAAGCCGCTACACTCAGGGCGTCTGCGAGCCTTTTGGGTTTTATTTCCTTGAACCAATGCTTACGAGCAAGGGCTTGAAAATTGTCCGGCAGGCGAGAGTCGTCTCTTTGCATTCGACCCCAGAGCCGGTCTGATCTCGCCCACCTGAACCTTCGGTTCAGGAATGCTGCCCAAGAGTGCTCGCAGGCACCTTGGATTGTCTGCTTATCGATTGACTGATAAACAACGACCCGTGAAACGCCTCTCAATTGGATGCGTCAGTTCATAGCCCGGGGGTTTGACCTGCATGAGTTCTACTCGTTCAATAAGCGCCGTGAGTCGATTAATCACGACAGAGTAACGTTCGATCGTAATTCCGGCATGTTGAAACTGAGTCGCTGACTCATATGAAATAGAGTCTTTTGTCCAGCGATACGGGATCAATCCGTCGCGGCGCCCCCGCTCGAAATGATAGTGCTCAACCACCGTCTCGGATTCCGAGATTCCAGACTGCAACGCAGTGATAACTAGGGTTCCGCTGCAACGTAAGCTGCTGTTTTGAGAGAAAATATCCTCTGCCGCAAGGCTGCAATGTATTACGCTTACGAATCCAAAAATACCAAGGGCGACCGAGTAAAGTCTTGCCCTTAAACGGCTTTTGAGAATTAATGGAATCATTGCCATAGCGCAGTTTGAACTAGAGTCATTATGCCCATATCGCCAGAGAGCCCTCCCCCACAGTCCGAGCCCGGTCGGTGGCTATCGTCTCGGGCGGCGTCGACGCGGCCGTTTTACGTGATGGAGTTGCTCGCGCGCGCGGCAGACCGTGAGAAGGTTCACGGGGCGTCAATCAGTATGGTGGTGGGGGAACCCGATTTTCCTGCCCCAGAGCCAGTTGTACGGGCCGCACAGAGGGCTTTAGTCGAGTCGAAGGTGCACTACACCCATGCGCTCGGAATGCCTGAGTTACGACAGGCAATTGCCCGGGATTATTGGAGCAGAGACCAACTCGAAATTACGCCAGATCGTATCGCCGTGACTGCAGGCGCATCGGGCGGATTATTGCTGGTCATGGCAGCGCTTTTGAACCCCGGCGATGAGGTGCTCATGCCTGATCCTAGCTACCCCTGCAACCGGGAGTTTGTCGCCGCAATGGGGGGTGTTGTTAAAACGATTCCGGTAAATGGTGAGTCGGGTTTTCAGCCTACCGTCGCGCAGGTCTGTGGGGCTTGGACGCCGCGGACAAAGGCATTATTGGTTGCAAGCCCTGCTAATCCCACGGGCACAATGCTTAATCCAGGTGAGGCGGCGGCTCTCGCTCAGTGTGTGCGTGACCGCGGCGGGGTCCTGATTGTTGATGAAATCTATCAGCGACTCGTGTTTGAGGGGCAGCCCAAGTCTCTGCTCTCGCTCGGAGATGACATTATTTCAATCAACAGTTTTTCGAAGACATTTTCAATGACCGGCTGGCGATTGGGCTGGATTGTGGCGCCAAAGGCCATGATGGTGGGGCTCGAGCGCCTTGCTCAGAATCTCTTCATCTCGCCTTCTGCGCTTGCTCAGCAGGCGGCGTGCGCTGCATTTACGGAAGAATCCCTAGCAATTGCGCAAGGCTATCGAAAGCGGTTTCGAGAGCAGGCGGGCTACCTCTTGCCGCAACTTCAGCGCCTTGGGTTTCGTCTTCCTGCGCCGCCCCATGGGGCATTTTATGGCTATTTTGATGTCTCTGACTTAACTGATAACAGTTATCAGTTCTGTCTTGATCTCTGTGATGAGGTTGGGGTTTTAATGACGCCTGGTCGAGATTTCGGGGATTATCAGTCTGAGCGTTACCTCAGGGTCTCCTATACAAAGCCGATTGCGGTTTTAGCAGAGGGTGTCGAGCGACTAAAGACATTCCTTAATCGGGGTTGAAAATACGGGCGTTCATCACAATCTAAGCGAAAATGAGAAAACTAAAGCAAATCGTGACTGCGGTCCGCACCTCAGACGGGGCGGGTGTGTCGCTTTATCGAAGTCTCGGGCAGTCCTCACATGCGCGGGTGGACCCCTTTCTGATGCTCGACGAATTTGGCAGTGATCAGCCAAATGAATATATCGCCGGGTTTCCGCCGCACCCACACCGGGGGTTTGAGACCGTGACCTATATGCTCGAGGGTCATATGCTGCATGAGGATCACCTGGGCAACAAAGGGCATCTGAAATCCGGGGATGTCCAGTGGATGACCGCAGGCCGGGGGATCATTCACTCTGAAATGCCTCAGCAGGAGGAGGGTCTTATGCGAGGTTTTCAGCTATGGATTAATCTGCCTGCAAAAGAAAAAATGAAGCCCGCCGCCTATCAGGATATTGCGGCCGCAGAGCTTCCCATCATGGATGATCCTCAGGGTCTTCGGGTGAAAGTGATTGCAGGGGATCTAAGCCGTAATGGTCAGGCAATCACAGGCCCGATTCGGGGCGTATCGACTGAGCCGATATTCTTTGATGTCCACTGCCCAGCCGGCCTGTGTTTTGAAGAGGCGCTTCCGCCTGAGCATAATGCCTATGTCTACGTCTACGAGGGTGAGCTGGTGGCCAATCCCGAATCGAGCCTCACCCAGGCGCTTAAAGCCAAGCAGGGGGGGGTATTCAGCGCGGGCGATATGCTCTGTCTTTGCGCGGGAACGGCCGCCACAAAATTTCTCTTGCTCGCCGCAAAGCCACTCAATGAGCCTATCGTTCAGCATGGCCCTTTCGTGATGAACACCCGAGAGGAGATTGAGCAGGCCATTGCGGATTACCGTTCTAATAAGCTCGTCTAAACCTAATTAAGGAGTTGTAATGTCGACTGTGCATTCGTTGTATGAGCCATTTTCGATTGGCGATCTCTCTCTTGCCAATCGGATGGTGATGGCGCCCTTAACGCGCAGCCGAGCCAACGCCGAGTTGGAACCAACGGAGTTGGTTGCGACCTATTACGCGCAGCGGGCGAGTGCGGGTCTAATCATTACCGAAGCCACTCAGATCTGTCAGCAGGGCCAGGGTTACCTCGCGACACCAGGAATCTATACGGTAGGACAGATCGCAGCGTGGAAGAGAGTTGTCGCTGCGGTACATGCCCAGGGAGGGAAAATCTGCCTCCAGCTTTGGCATGTGGGCAGAATTTCTCACACCTATTTTCAGCCGAATCGGGCCTCACCGGTTGCGCCGTCGGCGATTGCGGCTGATGCGAAGGTATTTATTCCATCGGGTTTTGAGAATGTCTCAACACCGCGAGCACTCCTGCCCAATGAGATCGCTGACCTAGTGGCAACCTATCGGCAGGCCGCCCTTAATGCCAAGGAGGCCGGCTTTGATATGGTCGAGGTTCACGCAGCCAATGGATATCTTATCGATCAATTTCTGCGCGACAAAACCAATAAACGATCCGATCAGTACGGCGGCAGTATCGAGAATCGGGCGCGGTTTTTGCTCGAAGTGGTTGACGCAGTGTCTACGGTATTTCCTGCATCGCGAGTAGGAGCGCGGATATCGCCTGCGTCGACATTCAATGATATCGACGATACGTCACCACAACCCTTATTCCACTATGTCGCTCAGGCACTCGGCCAGCGTGGCCTAGCCTATCTCCATGTGATTGAGGGCCAGACGGGTGGCCCACGTGACGCCAGGCCCGAGGTGGATTTCCTAGCACTCGAGCAAGCCTTTAAAGCCGCAGGCGGCATTGCAACGATGGCCAACAATGGCTACTCAAAAGAGATGGCCGAAAAGGCAGTCTCCGATGGCACGGCCGATCTGATTGCCCTGGGTGTGCCATTTCTCGCGAATCCAGACCTGGTTTCCCGATTTAAAAACGCTTATCCGTTAAATACGCCAGATGCAGAGACCTTCTACGGCGGCGGTGAAAAAGGCTACACAGATTACCCGTTATATCGGCCGATCGCAGCCTGATAACGCATTGATAGTTCATCGTTATTGGCGATACTCATATTGAGATCGCGAAGCAGGCCGTCTTTTAGGCCATAGACCCATCCGTGAACTGTGACGGATTGGTCTCGCTTCCAGGCGTCTTGAACGCTTGTGGAGTGGCAGACATTAACAACCTGTTCGATCACATTGAGCTCACAGAGTGCATCAAGGCGAGCACCCCTATTCATAACGCTTCCAAGATAAGGCTCGTGTTTATCGCTGACATCTCGGACATGTCGGATCCAGTTGTCGGCTAGGCCTACGCGGGTGTTATCGAGTGCGGCCTTGACCCCCGAGCAGCCGTAGTGGCCCACAACAATGATGTGTTTTACCTTGAGTAGATCAATTGCAAACTGAATGACAGACAGAGCATTAAGATCTGTATGCACCACTACATTTGCAATATTGCGGTGAACGAACAGCTCACCGGGCGCTAACCCCGTGATTTCATTTGCGGGAACCCGTGAATCTGCACAACCGATCCAGAGATACTCAGGCGTTTGCTGATTAACGAGCTTGGTAAAAAAATCAGGGTCGCCTGCTGTGACGCCCGCGACCCATTCCCGGTTCTTGCTAAGAAGCTCTGTGAGCATTAAGTTTTTTGACCGATTTCAAAATTTGCAAGCTTTTCGAGCGCCTTAACCATTGCCGAATGATCCCAGGCTTTGCCGCCGTTTGCTGAACAGGCATTAAATAGCTCTTGTGCTGTCGCGGTATTCGGAAGTGAGACACCAAGCGCCCGCGCACTCGCCAGGGCAAGATTTAAGTCCTTCTGGTGTAACTCGATTCGGAACCCAGGATTGAATGTTCTGTTGATCATTCGTTCACCATGGACTTCCAAGATGCGGGATGCGGCGAATCCGCCCATTAAGGCTTGGCGGACTTTGGCGGGATCTGCACCCGCTTTGGCTGCGAACAACAAGGCCTCGGAAACGGCCTCAATATTGAGTGCAACGATGATCTGGTTGGCAACCTTTGCGGTCTGACCATCGCCATTGCCACCGACCAGAGTGATGTTCTTGCCCATTAACTCAAAGAGTGGTTTAACACGATCGAAGGTTGTATCGCTTCCGCCAACCATGATGGTGAGCGCTGCGTTTTTAGCGCCAACCTCGCCACCTGATACGGGTGCATCGAGGTATTCGCAGCCAAGCGCATTGACTTTCTGTGCGTACTCTTTGGTCGCGATTGGGGATATGGAGCTCATATCGACCACCACCTTACCTTGAGTAAGGCCAGAGGCAACCCCTTGATCTCCGAACAGCACGCGTTCGACATCCGGCGTGTCGGGAACCATAAGGAAAATTATATCGGCTCGCGAGGCCACTTCATGCGCAGATTTACAGACGGTGGCGCCTGTCTGTGCGATGGTCTCGGGCACTTTGCTGCGGGTAGTGACAAACATCTTATGGCCACCAGCGATGAGATGGCCGCACATGGGGGCGCCCATGATGCCGAGGCCGATAAAACCGAGATTCAGGGATTGGGATGCCATGAGGTTGTCCTTTAATTAAGTATTAGCAGAGAGTCGAGCGCCAGCCAAGGCCCGCTTCGGTCGTTGTGGCGGGCTTGTATTCGCACCCGATCCATCCGGGATACCCGATCTTATCGATAAATTGAAATAGGAATCGGTAGTTGATCTCTCCGGTCCCAGGCTCATTGCGGGCGGGATTATCGGCCAGTTGCATATGCCCGATCCGGGAGAGGAACTTCTGCATCGTGGCAGCAAGCTCACCCTCCATGCGCTGAGCATGGTAGATATCGTATTGAACGAAGGCGTTATCGGCGCCGACTTCATCAAGAATGCTGATGGCCTGGAGGGTGGTGTTGAGATAAAAGCCTGGAATATCGAAGGTGTTGATCGGCTCAATGAGTAGCCTCAGGTTGGCTTTTTTGAATTCTGCTGCGGCATAACGCAGATTCTCAACAAATGTCTTACGTAAGAGTTCGTGACTAACGCCTGCGGGCGCCTTGCCGGCAAGACAGTTCAGCTGTGGGGCGCCGAGTTGTGTGGCGACCTCGATTGCTTGCTTGACACCTGCCCTGAATTCATCAACCCGATCAGGCAGACAACCGATGCCGCGCTCACCGGAATCCCAGTTACCCGCGGGCAGGTTGTGAAGAACAAGACTTAGATGGTGTGCATCGAGCCTTGCTTTGATCTCTTGCGTTGGGTAGGCGTAGGGGAAAAGAAACTCGACTGCCTTAAAGCCATTTTTCGCAGCGGCCTCGAAGCGGTCCAGAAAGGGGACCTCGTTAAACAGCATGGTCAGGTTTGCGGCAAACTTCGGCATGTCCATCCTTTAGTCATTAATAAAAAGAAATCCGGCTGACATGCAGCCGGATTTGGTTTCAGTGCAACAGAAGTCTACTCGAGCAGCCCCGCCATCTCAAGGCCTTTGAGGCCCTCAGGGTGGCGACAGTCGACCGCTTCAAACTCATTAACGCTGTCAATCTCGGTGCCCATTGCAATATTGGTTACTTTTTCGAGAATGACCTCAACAACGACTGGAACCCGGAACTCTCGGGCCATCTTCTGGGCCTGGATCAGCGCGCTCTCAATCTTCTCGGGGTCTGTTACGCGTAATGCTTTACAGCCAAGGCCGATTACGACGGCCTGGTGATCCACGCCATACCCCTTGAGGACTGGGTCATCGATATTCTGATTCTCAAACGCGAGCTGAACATTGAAATCCATTTCAAAATTACGCTGCGCCTGACGAATCAGACCAAGGTAGCTGTTATTGACCAGGACTTGAACATAGGGCAGACGGAACTGAGCACCAACGGCGAGCTCTTCAATCAAGAACTGGAAATCATAGTCGCCAGCGAGCCCCACAACCGTGCGGGTGGGATCGGCCGCGACCACACCGAGTGCGGCGGGGATCGTCCAGCCCAAGGGACCTGCCTGGCCGCAGTTAATCCACTGTCTCGGGCCGAAGACGTTTAAGAACTGGGCCCCGGCGATCTGAGATAAGCCGATGGTGGTGACATAAATCGTGTCGCGCGGGAATGCTTTATTCATTTCCTCGTAGACACGCATCGGTTTAATTGGGGTCTCGGTGTAGTGCGACTTGCGCAGCATAAGCTTTTTGCGCTCTTGGCACCGGGCAACCCACTGTGAGAAATTCTTTAGCTTTTTTGCTGCCTGACGCTCGCGGGCTACTTCTATAAACAATGTGAGCGCAGATTTTGCATCGGACACGATTCCAAAGTCGGGATTAAACACCCGGCCAATCTGGGTGGGTTCAATATCGACGTGAACGAATTTCCGGCCTTTCGTGTAGACCTCAATTGATCCTGTGTGTCGATTTGCCCAACGGTTACCGATTCCGAATACAAAGTCGCTGGCCAGCATGGTGGCGTTGCCGTAGCGGTGGCTCGTCTGGAGCCCAACCATTCCGGCCATCAAGGGGTGGTCATCGGGGATTGTGCCCCAGCCCATTAGCGTGGGAATGACGGGGACGTTGACGAGTTCTGCGAACTCTTGGAGCAGGGCGCTTGCGTCTGCGTTGATCACGCCGCCGCCCGCAACAATCAGGGGCTTATCAGCAGCTAAGAGCATATCGATCGCTTTTTCTGCCTGCTTACGGGTAGCTGCGGGTTTGTAGACGGGCAGGGGCTCATAGGTCTCGATATCGAATTCGATTTCTGCCATCTGGACATCGAAGGGCAGATCAATCAATACGGGGCCGGGGCGGCCCGAGCGCATGAGGTGGAAGGCCTGTTGAAAGACTCGCGGAACGAGGGCGGGCTCGCGAACCGTTACTGCCATTTTGGTTACGGGTTTGGCGATGCTTTCGATGTCGACCGCCTGAAAATCCTCTTTATAGAGCCGTGCACGGGGGGCCTGGCCTGTGATGCAGAGAATGGGGATAGAGTCGGCAATTGCAGAGTAAAGGCCCGTGATCATGTCGGTGCCGGCAGGGCCGGATGTCCCGATACAGACGCCAATATTGCCCGGTGCAGCACGGGTATAGCCCTCTGCCATGTGGGAGGCGCCCTCGACGTGGCGGGCAAGAATGTGGCTTATGGATTGCCGCTCGCGCAAGGCCGCATACATTGGGTTAATCGCTGCGCCGGGAACGCCGAACGCCTGGGTGATTCCCTCTTTTTCCATCACTTGTACTGCGGCCATAACGGCCCTCATTTTTGCCATTTCTTGGGTCTCCTTGATTTTTTCAGGGTCTGCTTTGCTCTGAGGGGAGTGTGTCAGCCATGCACCGATCAGGGAACCTGCCGCCCGGGCATTACAGGTATTCCATTTTGGAATACCATGACGGTATGGACCGTATTCAATCCCTCAGGCTCTTTGTTCGCTTGGTCGACCTGGGCTCTTTTAGCAAGGCGGCTGCCGAGCTTGGCATCGGCCAGCCAACGGCGACCAAGATGGTCGCCCAGCTCGAGAAGCGGCTCGACGCCCGGCTCCTGCATCGCACGACCCATGGGGTGACGCCTACGGAGATTGGTGTGCTCTTCTACGAGAAGTGCCGGCTTATCGTTCACCATGTGGAGGAGGCGGACACCGTGGCTGCGTTGTTGCAGTCGCAGGTCCAGGGGGCCCTGCGGGTGAGCACCTCCGTAGCCTTTGGAAGACGGGTGTTAGCGCCCTTGGTGATTGAGTTTATGCGGCTTAATCCGAAGCTGCAGATCGATCTCAGTTTTGACGATCGTTATGTTAATTTGATTGAGCAGGGCGTTGATGTCGCAATTCGTATGGGGTCGCTCGCGGATTCAACACTTGGGGCGAAGTACCTTGCAATGAACCCTTGGGTGTTGGTGGCCTCATCAAGCTACCTTTCGGCACGGGGCAGGCCGACGCGGCCCGCGGAACTGAGCGACCACGAGGCCTTGATCTACAGCACCGTTCAGGGTGATGCCCGTTGGCAGTTGACCGGTGCGGATGGAAAAACTGAGTTAATTCCTGTGCACGGTCCGCTGCGATCAAACAATCTATCGGCCCTGCTCCTTGCGGCACGCTCGGGCATGGGCGTTGCCGCACTGCCTTGGGTTGTAGCCTATGAATCCGTGCGAACCGGCTCCGTTGAGCCGCTCTTAGAGCGCTGGACATTGCCTTCGCAGGAAATCCATGCGGTTTATCCGTCTCCTCGGATGGTTCCCGCCAAGGTGATGGGCTTTATTGACTGGCTGCAGGGCCAGTTCTCGACAAACTGGTGGGAGCGCACTTAGCCTGTTTAACGGCGTTTACCGATTTCGCCTGTTTTTTCGAAGGGGACATTAAGTAATCCGTTAAAGGTGGTGATACTGCCTGTGATTTTGTAGGGCAGGCCACCGCTCACCAATGCAAGCGTGCTTTTTTTCAGCGTATCCGGAAGGGATTTAAAAGGGATGTTGACCTTAATCGGGAGCATCACGGAGCCTGATGCAGGGAGTAGATATTTCGCTTGGGCAGATTCGATTTGACCTGCCTCTTGATTAGCCAGAAAGAACTTAGCCTGGATATCGGTGATGGAGAGTTCGATCGGATTAGGATTCTGAACCTTGAGCGTCACCGTGAGCTGGACTGCATCACGATCAAAGTCTGCGATCCGAACCTCGGCCACCTCGAGGGATGGTTTTTTTAGAGCGCTGCCTCCGCAGGCCGTAAGCATTACCGCCCCCACCAGGGCCCAGAGAAACACTCCCAGCCGCGAGAGTTTAAAAGTCTTCATCATGTCTAAAATACGCCTCTTCTCATCATCATAGTGCCTAAAGGAGTCTGCCATGTTAATGGTGATCTCGCCTGCCAAGACCTTGGATTTTGACACGCCGCCCAAGATTACAACCGCGTCGCAGTGTGATTTTTTAGAACAATCCTCAGAGCTCGTTAAAATTCTTGCACCCATGTCGATGGCCAAGATCGCTGCGCTCATGAGCCTCAGCGATTCGCTGGCTGCGCTCAATGTGGCCCGTTATGGTGCGTGGAAGAGGCCCTTTACAGAGAACAATGCGAAGCAGGCGGTACTTGCGTTTAATGGTGATGTCTATGAGGGGTTAGATGCCAACTCTCTCAATAAATCGCAGCTCGAGCGCACGCAAAAACACCTCAGAATTCTCTCCGGGCTCTACGGCCTGCTGCGCCCTCTTGATTTGATGCAGCCCTATCGACTCGAGATGGGAACTGCCTTGCCGAATCGGGAGGGAAAGGACTTATACAGGTTCTGGGGCGACCGGATTGGCTGCGCACTAAACTCGGAGCTCGCTGCGCACAAGACAAAGGTTCTGATTAATCTTGCCTCGGATGAATACTTTAAAGCCGTCAAGGGCCTCACCTACCCGGTGGTCACACCAGTCTTTCAGGAGAAGAAAGCAGGCCAATATAAGGTGGTGAGTTTTAGCGCTAAGCGCGCCAGAGGCCTGATGGTGCGGTATGCAATCGAGAATAAGGTGGATGATCCCGCCGGTCTTCGAGATTTTGATTATGAAGAGTATGGGTTTGACAGAAAAGCGTCCACGGATGATCGGCTGGTATTTCGTCGCGGATAAGGCCTAATTAAATCGCAGGCATAAAGATGGGTTCCGGCTCAAGAAATACCCCGAATTTTCCCACTACGGTTTGTTGGATCTCTTGGGCAAGCGCAAGAATCTCTCTTCCGTTTGCATCTCCGTGATTCACAATCACAAGGGCGTGCCCGTCGTGCACCCCTGCATCGCCCCGTCGCGCGCCTTTAAATCCACAGCGCTCGATTAGCCAGGCAGCAGGAATCTTACAGAGGTCTTCCTTGCTGTCTGTAAGATCGTACTGCGGCAGATCGGGGTGAAGAAGTTTTAAGTGTTTGGCTTGCAATCGACTGATGATTGGATTTTTAAAGAAGCTGCCTACATTTCCAATCTGTTGGGGGTCGGGTAATTTTTTCTGTCGCAGGCAAATCACGGCCTGCGCAACATCCTGAGCAGTGATCGGTTGCGGATAGCTCTTGATGGCCTCACCAAGATCTGCATAGCGTGTATTGAGGGTCGCCTCAGACGAGACCGAGAGCTGACAGGTGATCTCTGTAATGAAGTAGCGTGGCTTATTCCATGGGCCCTGTACCGAGGCCTGCTTAAAAATGCTGTCTCGATAGGCAAACTGGCATTGATCCCGGGTGAAGCTTACGAGTTGGGCCTGATGAAAGTCCCAGGCCGCAAGGCGCACGAGGAGGTCCTTTAACTCGACCCCATAGGCGCCGATATTCTGAACAGGGGCGGCACCCACCGTGCCGGGAATGAGGGCGAGATTTTCTAATCCCGAGAAGCCCTGATCCAAAGACCACATCACCAACTCGTGCCAGAGCTCACCCGAGGCGCAGGTAAGCTCTCCTGTTGGCGTGATCGATTTACCCTTTAGTCCATTGATAAGGGCGGTTGCCTTGATCGGTGCATGCAAGACAACATTTGTTCCGGATCCGAGGATGACCCGTGGGTGATCTGCGAGCTCAGGCGTAATCTGCGCGAGAGTATCGAGCCGATCGATCACGATGCTGTCGGTGGCGCGTGCCGCAAGCCCAAGGGCATTTGGCAGAGGAGCGTTGCGAGTTGCGCGGGCGGTTAATTCCAAGTCTGGCGCTTTCAGAGCCAGTTCCTAAGAGGCCGTGAAGCCCAATCGAACATAGATAGGAGCATAGGCCTCGGCCTGTGTTACTTCTACAAGGCCTTCGCGTGCAAGTTCGAGTAGAGCAAGAAAATGCACAACGACAATCGGGACTCCGCCACCGTGGGCAAGCTCTTCCATGAAGAGTTCTGAGAATTCAACAAAGGGCCTGCCTTGCAGAAACTTTAGAATTCTTGACATATGTTCACGAACGGATAACGGCTCTCGTGAGATGGTGTGGTGGGCGGTGAGTTTTGCTCTGCGCAGTATGTCGGCCCAGGCAGCACGCAAATCGTTGGGGTCGACATCGGGCAGACGCGGCGCCATCGTCTGGTCGACCACCACCTGAGCGACTAGAACATCGCGGCCTAACTGCGGAAATTTATCAATCTGCTGGGCGGCAATCTTCATCTGCTCGTACTCTAAAAGTCGACGGACCAATTCCGCGCGTGGGTCATCCACTTCTTCCTCCCCGTCTTTTGGACGAACGGGCAGGAGCATGCGCGATTTGATCTCGATGAGCATCGCTGCCATCAAGAGGTAATCTGCTGCAAGCTCTAGATTACGCGAACGAATCTCCTCAACATAGCGGAGATATTGCTTCGTGACCTCTGCCATTGGAATATCAAGAATATTGAAGTTCTGTCTGCGAATTAAATACAGTAGGAGGTCCAAAGGTCCCTCGAAGCTCTCGAGGATTACCTCTAGCGCATCAGGGGGGATATAGAGATCTTTTGGAATCTCAGTAAGGGGCTCCCCATAGAGCCGGGCAAAGGCTTCTGGCAGCAAGGCCGCGGCAGCGGACTCTGTCAATTGATCCGCAGGGTCCAAGGCCTGGGCTAGTTCAGGCTCAGTGGCTGAGGGCTCTGCGGCGTGCGTCATTAATGAAATCTGCAATTAGGATGGGATTCGGCCTTGCGAGCTCAGTCGGGCTGATACACGTAAGGTTTTTGTTTGACCTTGACCGTTCGAGCCCGCTCACTATCGTCAAGCGCGATGGGTGTTTTGTCCCAGAGAAGAAGACGTCCCGCCTGTTGGGCATCTTCAAGCTCGGGTTTGTTGTCCTTCAGGGTACGAAGAAACTGGGTAATGTCGGATTCGTAGAGGGCCATGGCTGGATTTTAGCCGAGGGATTGCTGATTCACAGCAACTAAGGCGTCTATAGCCTCCCGATCGACACGGGTCAGCAGATGCGAAAAGCCCTGTAATCGGCAGATCGGTGGGGCCTCGAGGTCCGACCAGGAGAGCGGCCGCTCGAGGCCAAAGACCTCTCGTTCAATCCGCTCGGCCGTGGCGGGTAATACCGGTTTGAGCACGATCGTTAGCTGGGCAAAGGCCTTCAGCACGATGGTGCAGATCGCCTGGAGCTGGGGTAGGCGCTCGGGAGATTCAGCCGCCTGCTTGGCCAACTCCCAAGGTTTTTCGCTATCGACGAAGCCGTTAATGAGATCCATTAGGGCTGTTGCCTCCCGGATTACTCGGGCGGTATCTCGGGATTCGTAGGCCTGCGCAATCTCAGGAGCGGTTGCGAGGATAGCCTGCGAGAGCGCATGAGTGCTCTGAAGCGATTCGAGGCAGAGCGCCCCATCGAATCGCTTGGAGATAAAACCCGCTGAGCGACTCGCGATGTTAATAAACTTTCCGACAAGGTCGCTATTAATACGGGCAATGAAATCGGCGAGGTTTAGGTCGAGATCCTCCATCGTTCCATTGAGCTTGGCGGCGAAGTAGTACCGTAGCCACTCGGGATTGAGTTTCTGGTCCAAATAACTCTGTGCAGTAATAAAGGTTCCCCGAGATTTGCTCATCTTGGCACCATCAACTGTCAGAAATCCGTGTGCAAACACATTGGTTGGGGTTCTGTAGCCCGCAAACTTCAGCATGGCAGGCCAAAACAGGGTGTGAAAGTACAGGATATCTTTGCCAATAAAGTGGTACTGCTCAACATCAGAGTCCGGCGCGACAAAGCGGTCGAAGTCGCGTCCGGTGTCGCTGCAGAATTTCTTAAGACTTGCGTAATAGCCGATTGGGGCGTCAAGCCAGACATAAAAGTATTTGCCTGGTGCATCCGGGATTTCGAAGCCAAAATAGGGCGCATCACGGGAGATATCCCAGTCGCTGAGACAAGCCTCCTCTCCAAGCCACTCCTTGAGTTTATTGCTCGCCTCAGGCTGAAGGCGCGCATCGTCGATAGCCCATTGGCGAAGGAAGTCGGAGCAGCGGGGATCAGAGAGTCTGAAAAAATAATGATCAGATTCTTTCCGAATCGGGGTTGCACCCGAGACCACTGAAAACGGATTTTTTAAATCGGTGGGCCCGTAGGTTGCGCCACAGGACTCGCAGGAGTCGCCGTATTGCTCTCTTGCGCCGCACTTCGGGCACTCTCCCTTGATAAATCGGTCGGGTAGAAACATATTCTTAATGGGATCGTACATCTGCTCAATACATCGCACTTCGATAAGACCTTGAGCGCTCAGCGCCGCATAGAAAGACTCGGAGAGCGCCTTGTTCTCGGGCGAATGGGTTGAGTAATAGTGATCAAAGGAGATACCAAACCCAGCGAAGTCTCGGGTGTGTTCGGACCAGACTTTGTCGATTAAGGCCTCAGGGGTGATGCCTTCCTTTTCTGCGCGAAGCATGATGGGTGTGCCGTGGGTGTCGTCTGCACAGACATAAACAACGTCGTGTCCCCGCATTCGTTGGAATCTCGCCCAGATATCCGTTTGGATGTACTCCACAAGGTGCCCGAGATGGATCGCACCATTGGCATAGGGAAGCGCCGACGTTACCAGGATCTTTCGTTGGGGCTTCTGAGAGGCGTTGGCAGAGGATTGTTCGGGCATTTGCGGGGGAATTCGGGAAGATACGAGGGCTTTTTGATACTGTTTGGCACTTCAAGCCATGTATTCTGCCCCAACTATGACAACAGATCTCCAGAGTTCAGTAAACGCCCTCTTATCCACGGTCTTCGACCCCCGTCTTGGCCCTGCGCCGGGCAGAGACCTCGTGTCCGCCAAAATGGTGGGTGAGGTTGCCATTAAAGATGGTGCTTTATCGGTGGAGATTGTTCTGCCTTACGCGGCCATGGGCGAGGAATCTCTCTGGAAGGAGCGTGTGAGCCGCGCCCTCGCTGGGGTGGCGCCGGGGGGCAAGGTCGTTGTTAGTGTGAGTGTGAAGGTGAAGGCGCGCGCCACACCAGCGTCGATGAAGCGTTTGAGCGGAATCAAAAATATCATCGCAGTCGCATCTGGCAAGGGTGGGGTTGGCAAGAGCACGACCGCTGCCAATCTGGCGTTGGCTCTCGCCGCAGAGGGGGCCCGTGTGGGGATGATGGATGCCGATATTTATGGCCCTTCGCAGACCATGATGCTGGGGACCGCGGGCCAGGCCTACTCGAACGATCAAAACAAAATCGAGCCGAAGGTGGCCCATGGTGTTCAGGTGATTTCAATGGGCATGTTGACGAATGACGACACCCCAATGGTCTGGCGAGGACCGATGGCCTCGTCAGCCATGGAGCAACTCCTGACTGAGACCGCTTGGGATGATGTGGACTACCTCGTCGTGGATATGCCACCAGGCACTGGCGATATTCAGCTAACGCTCTCCCAGCGGGTACCGGTGACTGGGGCCGTTATCGTGACAACGCCGCAGGATATTGCGCTGCTTGATGCAAAAAAAGGCCTGGTCATGTTTGAGAAAGTAAAGGTGCCGATTCTGGGCATTATTGAGAACATGGCGATGCATATCTGCTCAAAATGTGGAAATGTTGAACATATCTTTGGCGAGGGTGGTGGTGCCCGCATGGCCGATCAGTACGATGTTCAGTTCTTGGGCTCACTGCCTTTGGATATCCGGATTCGTGAGCAGGCGGACTCAGGTCGCCCTTCGGTAGTCGCCGAGCCGCAGGGGGCAATCGCCCAGGCCTACCGGGAGATTGCACGCACGATTGGGGCCCGGGTGGCGCTCTTGTCTGAGGATCACAGCGCAAAATTCCCGAGCATCAAGATCGTCGGCACCTAGACCTTCGGGTGTGAGAAAATTCTCACACTATGAGCATAAAAAGCGACAAGTGGATCCGCCGTATGGCGGAGTCTCACCAGATGATTGCCCCTTTTGCTGCCGACCAGGTGCGGTACGTTGGGGACCATAAAATTGTTTCTTATGGCACATCTAGCTATGGCTACGATGTCCGATGTGCCGATGAATTCAAGATTTTTACGAACATCAACAGCACGATCGTCGACCCAAAGAATTTCGATACGGGCTCATTCGTCGATTTCAAAGGCGATGTCTGCATTATTCCACCCAACTCATTCGCGCTGGCGCGCACGGTCGAGTATTTCCGAATACCCCGCAGCGTCCTAACGGTCTGCCTGGGTAAAAGCACGTATGCCCGCTGTTTTCGCGGTGATACGCGCGTGGCCCTTGTCGATGGCACCGCACCAACGTTAGAAGAGATGGCACGTCGTTATGAGGCGGGTGAGCGTTTCTGGGGTTACAGCATTGGTGAAAACGGACGCTTAATCGTCACACAACTTGAATCCCCCCGATATGTTGGCAGAGACAACCTGGTCGAAGTGGAACTCGATAATGGACAGGTGATTAATGCAACACCTGATCATCTGTTCATGCGACGGGATGGTCGCTGGGTGGCGGCGGCCGAACTTGGCCCTGGCGATTCATTGATGCCGTTATATCGGTCGATTTTTCGAGGCTATGAGATGGTTTATCAGCCTCTAAATGGCCATCTCATGCCGACTCATCGATTGTCAGACGATTGGAATGTTCGTTTCGGTATGTATGCGGATCAGGTGGGAACCCACCGCCATCATGTAGATCACGACCGACTCAACAATAATCCGTGGAATCTGGTGCGTATGTTGGCTAAAGAGCATGTTGCCCATCACAACCAAACGAGCTACGGCGATGAGTTCGATCCGCAAGAGCATGGCGCATCGATAAAAGCTGCCCTTGCGACGTTAATGCAGGACCCGCATTGGGCGGAGCGTTTTAGTCAAAGTCAAAGTAAAAAGGCTAAGGAATTCTGGTCTGAGGACAGATATCGGGAGACGAGGGATCGATTGCTTGCCCAACGGCAATGCGTATCCCACCAGACGCGCGCGCTTCAGAGCGCAGCGCATCGTTCGCGTTACGCGGATCCGATCGCGCGGCAGTTGCACAGCGAGTTGATGCGCAGCGCCTGGGCAAACGGATCACCGGAACGCAAGAGCCGACAGGCTGAGATTGCTCGCCAGATCAATTTGCGCTCTGAGATCAATGAGGATTCGGTGTTGAGGGCGCTTCATCAGACAGGATCAATTCGTGGCGCGGCCAGGTTGTTAGGATGCGACCGATCGGTTTTCCGTCGTTTTCCAGAATTAATTTCTGCGTTCCAAGGTAGAGGTAAAGGATTTAAGGCTGAAGAGCCACGCATCCAATACGGACAGTTAAACCACAAGGTAAAGTCGGCTCGTTCATTAGGTGGAGAGCATGACGTCTTTTGTTTAACCGTTCCTGAGGCTGGAAATTTTGCTCTTGAAAGCGGTGTGTTCGTCAAAAATTGCGGAATTATCGTGAATGTAACGCCCTTAGAGCCCGAGTGGGAAGGCCATGTCACTCTCGAGTTCTCGAACTCAACGCCGCTGCCGGCAAAGATCTACGCTGGAGAGGGGTGTGCGCAGATGCTGTTTTTTGAAAGCGATGAAGTCTGCGAGACCTCTTATAAGGATAAAGGTGGGAAATATCAGGGCCAGACGGGCGTGACGCTTCCGAAAACCTAAGTCTGGGGCGAGCGATCTCCTCGTTACAATCAGGCAAACCGATCAGTGGCAAAAGCGGCATTGATGAGCTGTTGTGTATAGGCCGCTTGTGGACGATCGAGAACATCAACGGTCGGGCCTGATTCCACGATTTTCCCCTGATGCATCACAATTACCCGGTGAGCCATTGCACGAATCACAGCGAGATCGTGGGTGATCAGACAATAGGCCATTGCATGCACCCGCTGAAGCTTTACGAGGAGCTCCAGAACCTGCTGCTGAACCGAGACATCAAGTGCGCTGGTAGGTTCATCAAGCACGATTAAATTGGGCTGCAAGATCACGGCGCGGGCAATCGCAATGCGTTGGCGCTGACCGCCCGAGAATTCATGGGGATAGCGTGAGACGCAGTCTTCGGGAAGACCGACTTCACGGAGCATTGTCGCGAGACGGGTGTCGCGATCCACGCGGCCCATCTCTGGAAAATGGAGTTTTAACCCCTCTTCAAGAATCTGGCCGATGGTCATACGCGGTGAGAGCGCACTAAACGGATCCTGAAAAACAATCTGCATATGTCGGCGCAGGCGCCGCAGGTCCGCTTTGCTGGCTTGTGTAATGGATTGATCATCAAGCGTGACTTCGCCCGATACCTCGGCGGCACTTAGGCGAAGTAAGGCGAGCGCAAGTGTGGTTTTGCCAGACCCGGATTCACCTACGATGCCGAGAGTTTCTGCGCTATTGAGGCGAAGCGAGCAGTCATCGACAGCAATGAACTCACGTTTTTTCCACCAGCCCAGAGGAATATTAAACTGACACCGCAGGTGACGGGCCGACATCAATTCCTTGGAGTCGACCGTTCCGGATACCATCCGCTGGGGTCGGCTCGAGAGAAGGCGACGGGTGTACTCATGCTCCGGGCTGGCAAACAGGGCGCCCGTGGCTTTATGCTCAACGAGCAAGCCTTGCTGCATAACGCCAACTGCATCGGCAAAGCGAGCCACGAGCGGGAGATCATGGGTGATTAACAGAATTGCCATGCCATCTTCACGCTGAATCTGTAGCAGAAGCTCTAGGACCTGCTCGCGAATCGTGACATCAAGGGCGGTGGTGGGCTCATCGGCAATAAGCAGCTTCGGATTGCAGGCGAGGGCCATCGCGATGACCGCGCGTTGACGCTGCCCACCCGATAATTGATGAGGAAAGGCATTCGCACGGCGTTGCGGCTCTTCAATGCCCGTGCGATCAAGCAGTGTGACAGCGCGATCAAATGCGGCTCTCCGCGATAGCCCCTCATGCGTTTCGAGCACCTCAGCAATCTGCTGCCCGACGCTAAATAAGGGATTAAGCGCAGACATCGGCTCTTGAAAGATCATTGCGATCTCCCGGCCGCGAATCGAACGAATCTCTCGGTCCGAACAACACGCCAGATCAACCCCCGGGTCTCCGTTCGATGTCCATAGAATCTGCCCAGTGGTCTGGGCATCAGGCAGTAGCTTGAGAATAGAGAGCGCCGTCACTGTTTTACCGCTGCCGGATTCACCGACAAGTGCAAATCGCTGGCCTGCATAGATATCGAAACTGACATCACTAACGGCAATAGTGGAGCCAGGGTCTTCTGGTGCCGATCCGGAGTGCAGGCCTACCCCGAAGCGCACCCCGAGATGGCTCACACGTAAAATCCGCTGAGTTGATTTATCCACGACGGGTATCCAAGGCGTCTCGGAGAGCTTCTCCGATAAAGATCAGAAGCAGCAGTAACGCGACGAGTACACCGAAAGTACCAAGGGAGATCCACCAGGCGTCGAGATTGGCCTTGCCTTGTGCGAGCAATTCGCCAAGGCTTGGGGTTGAGGAGGGCACACCCAAACCCAGAAAATCAAGGCTAGTCAGCGCAAGTATTGATGCGCTCATTCGAAACGGTAAGAAAGCAATTACGGGTGTGAGACTGTTGGGCAGGACGTGCCGCCAGATAATCTGAGAGCTATTTAGTCCAAGTGCGCGTGCCGCAGTGACATAGTCAAGCGATCGATTTCTTAGGAATTCGGCTCGCACGTAGTCGGATAGGCCCATCCATCCAAAGAGCGACAGAATCACTAAGAGAATGAGTAGGCCGGGCTCAAAGACAGAGGCCAAGATAATGAGAAGGTAGAGTTCGGGTACCGACCCCCAGATCTCAATGAAACGCTGAATAATTAAATCAGTCTTGCCCGCGAAGTAGCCCTGTAAAGCGCCCATGATCACGCCCAGTACTACCCCAATAACGGTTAAGGCGAGACCAAAGAGCACTGAGGTACGGAATCCGTAGAGCAGCCTGGCCAGCACATCGCGGCCACGGTCGTCTGTGCCCAGCCAGTTCACCGCTGAGGGTGCTGCCGGGTTTGGGCTTGGTGCAAAATAATTGAGGCTGTCAAATGCATAGCGATTGAGCGGATAAATCGCCCAGTTATCTCCGGACCGGATGTTGCCTTCAATAAAAGGATCAAGGAAATCGGTCGGTGTTTCAAAGTCACCCCCGAAAATCTTTTCAGGGTATTGCTCAACGAGCGGGAAGTAATACCGGTTATCGTAGTGAACAATCAGGGGCCGGTCGTTGGAGAGAACATCCGCGAGTAACGAGACAGAGAACGCAACGACGAATAGCCATAGGCTCATCGTGCCGCGACGATTGCGTTTAAATCGTAACCAAGCACGCTGGCTGGGCGATAGGCTGGGGCTCATGAGTTCTTCGATCCCTCAAATTGAACCCGCGGATCCACCCAGACATACATCAGATCATTGAGAAGTTTGGCAAACAGGCCAATCAGAGAAAAGAAGTAAAGGGTCCCCATGACAACGGGGTAGTCGCGCTTAATGACCGATTCGTAGGAGAGTAGCCCCAGTCCATCCAGAGAAAATAGGGTCTCAATGAGTAGTGATCCCGTAAAAAACGCACCGACAAAGGCGGCCGGAAATCCCGTGACAATGGGAATGAGTGCGTTACGGAATACATGACGCCAGAGTACGATATTCTCGGCCAAGCCCTTGGCGCGCGCCGTTAAGACGTATTGCTTGCGGATCTCCTCGAGCATTGTATTTTTTGTCAGCATTGTCGTTACGGCGAAGCTACCCAAGGTCATGCAGATAATCGGTAGCGTGAGATGCCAGAAGTAATCGGCGATCTTCGCACCCAGGCTCAGGGTCTCCCAGTCGTCCGATGTCAGACCCCGCAGTGGAAAGAGTTGCAAAAAACTACCCCCACCAAAGAGCACCAACAGGGCCACTCCCAACACGAACCCAGGGATTGCATAGCCCACCAAGATGGCAGTGCTTGTCCAGAGGTCGAACCGGGACCCATGCCGAACAGCCTTGGCGATGCCCAGGGGTAGCGAGATGAGGTAGGTGAGGAGAAAAGTCCAGATTCCAAGGCTGATGGAGACCGGCAGTTTGTCCTTCATCAACTCCCAGACGCTGCGTTCATGGAAAAAACTCTTGCCAAGATCAAACTGGAGAAAACCCGTGATCATCTGAAGAAAGCGTTCATGAGCAGGCTTATCAAAGCCATAGAGGGCTTTGATTTCTTCGAGCTTTTTAGCATCGACACCGCGGTGGCCTCGGTAGATATTGCTGGTCTGGCCCACCTCATTGGCCGCTCCACCGGGAAGGGTTGCTGCCGCTCCCGCTGTCGCGGCATGATCCCCTTTGAGCATCTGAACCATCTGTTCAACTGGTCCGCCCGGCACAAATTGAATCACCGCGAAGGTAATCAGCAAAATACCGAATAGCGTTGGCAGAATCAGGAGCAGTCGCTTGGCGACATAACGCAGTAACGCTGGCGTAAAGAGTCTTGAATTCATTTTGCCTTCTCCCACCACCAGGACGCGACGACCCAGTCCTCAGAGTGGTAATACTCCGGGCGGGTGTCGGGCGCGATGAGCCCCGAGCGAAACGAGACCCGATGAACATTATTGTGCCAATGCGGAATCGCATAATGCCCCACCCGGAGTACGCGGTCGAGAGCACGTGCGGAGGTAATTAGTTGTTCACGAGACTCCACTGACAGGATTCGGTTAATCAGTGCGTCGACTACAGGATCTTTGAGTCCAATAAAGTTATCCGCTCCTGGTTCATCAGCGGCGTTACTCATGAATCTAAACACGAGCTCATTACCGGGACTCTGGCTCGAAAGATACCAATGCACAATCATGTCGTAGTCGTAATCATCAACTCGTTTTTTATAGAGCGATGTATCGGTTACACGGACTTTTGTCTGGATGCCGAGTTTGGCCAGATTTCGTGAAAACGGGGCAAGAATTCGTTCCCAGGTGCGGCTACTGAGCAGCACCTCGAATTCAAAGGCCTGACCACTGGCGTTGCGAAGGGCGCCATCCCGGTACGTCCAGCCCGCTTCTGCAAGAAGGCCACGGGCTTTACGAAGGTTATCTCGCAGGCTATTTGGTGGTTGGGTGTTGGGCGGCATCGGGACAGGACCAAATACAGCGGCGTCGACGCGGTTACGAAATGGCTCAAGTAATTTTCGCTCCTCATCGGAGGGCGCATCGGTTGCAGCCATCACCGTGTTGGTGAAGTAGGAGTAAGAGCGCTTGTATTGGTTATAGAAGAGTTGTCGATTCATCCACTCGTAGTCAAGCGCCAGCGCGATGGCTTGGCGAACCCGAACATCTTGAAACATCGGTTTGCGGATGTTGAAGTAAAAGGCCTGCATACCCTGGGCATTGGCGTTGGGGAGTTCTGCTTTTAAGAGTGAACCATCGGAGAACCGTTTGCCGCTATAACTGCGGGCCCAGTTTTTTGCGGCGTTCTCGTGGACAAAGTCGAACTCACCGGCCTTGAAGGCTTCAATCCGGGCGAATTCATCTTTGTAGTAGCGAAAGGTGATTGAGTCGAAGTTAAACTGGCCCTTTCGGGTCGGCAGCTGCTCGCCCCAATAGTTGGGTTGCCGTTTAAACCGAATTGATTTCCCAAGATCCAGCCGTTCAATGGTGTAGGGGCCGCTTGCAATTGGATGGTCTTGGACCCACTGCTCAAAGGGCTTGTCGCGTGCCTGCTGGCTACCCCATTTTTTTGAAAACACCGGCACTGCGCCAACGATCATGTGGAGCTCACGGTTTTTCTTCAAGAAATCAAATCGTATGGTGTGCGTGTCAACGACAACGGCCGCACGAACATCTGCCCAGTAGTTTCGCCAGATCGGACTGGCCGCTTTGCTGCGCAAGGTATCAAAGGAGAATTTCACATCCTCTGCTGAAATCGGATCGCCGTTTGAAAATCTCGCCTCTGGACGCAGGCGAAAGGTTATCGAGAGTTGGTCCCGAGCAAGCTGCATGTCTCTGGCAATGAGGCCGTACATACTCATCGGCTCATCTAGGCTTCCGATGGTGAGTGACTCGAACATGAGGTCCATAACGCCACGTGCAGCAATGCCCTTCAAGGTAAAGGGGTTGAGCTTATCGAAGGTTCCCATTGCAGATAACCGCAACTCGCCGCCTCGGGGGGCGTTGGGATTGACATAGCGAAAGTGGGTGAAATCAGACCCGTAGCGCGGCGTGGCGCCCAGCGCCATTGCGTGGACAAAGTCGGACGGGCCTGCTGGTCGGACTTTTGGGGCTGACTGGGCCTGTGCCTGGACCGCGAATGCGGTGATGAACACCGCGACCAGCAGAGTCACCAGCGCGACGAGGGCTCTGGCCCCCTCTTGCGTCAGAGGGCTGGGGGCGGGCCAGCCTGGCCGGCGGCAGTCGAGGGTTAGGGGATGCATAGGAGGCAGTGTAGCGAAGCCTAGGGTCCGAGACGATTAGAATTGGCCCTAACGCCCGGGAATTCCCCTGTGCGAGATCCCCGGTTTCTTTTTAGGAGTAGTTATGGCGTTTCTCAAGGGCAAACGAATTTTAGTGACCGGCCTGCTCTCGAATCGGTCAATCGCCTATGGAATTGCCCAGGCGTGTCACGCTCAAGGCGCCCAATTGGCGTTTACCTATCAGAATGATCGGTTTGAGCAGCGGGTCAAAGAGATGGCAGCCGAATTTAATAGCAGCCTCTGTTTTCCGCTCGATGTTGCAGAGGATAGTCAGATTGACGCGTGCTTTGCTGGACTGCAGGCCCACTGGCCCCAGTTAGATGGTCTTGTCCATGCCATTGCATTTGCGCCGCGCGAGGCGATTGCCGGAGACTTCCTTGAGGGAATTTCACGAGAGGGCTTTCGAGTTGCCCACGATATCTCCGCCTATAGTTTTGCGGCTCTTGCAAAGGCGGCCTATCCGATGATGCGAGAGGGCGGTGGTGCAATGCTGGCCTTGACCTACCTTGGCGCAGAGAAGGTTGTCGCCCACTACAACACCATGGGTCTGGCGAAGGCCAGCCTCGAGGCGTCGATTCGTTACGTGGCCTCGAGTGTTGGTCCGGCCAACATTCGGGTCAATGGTATTTCCGCGGGCCCGATCAAGACGTTAGCCGCAGCAGGTATCAAGGGATTTGGGAAAATTCTTGATTTTGTGGAGTCGCACGCCCCTTTACGTCGAAATGTCACGATTCAAGACGTTGGTAATACAGCAGCATTTTTACTGTCAGATCTCGCCTCGGGTATTACCGGTGAGATTACCTATGTGGATGCGGGGTTTAATACCGTTGCCGTTGGCGCACCGGAATAAATGACCCGCCGTATTGATGTTCGAGTACTGACGCCGTTTGGCGCCGCCTCGGGAATGGGAAATTGGCGTACCGCATCGCGTTACGCCCAGATGCTGAGATCCAGCGGTATCAACGCGTCGGTCTATGAGCCTATTGATATTCTGGATGCCTGTTTAAGCTCAGGTCAGCGCACTGTTGCAATTGTTCTTAATGCGGCACGGTCCCATCAGGAGTTACAAGCGTTTGTTCGCGCAGAGATCCCGGTGATCTTGGTGATGACGGGCACCGATTTGTATGGTGCTCTCGATCCGGCAGCAGAGGGGTCAAAGCGATACGCTGAGGCGGAAGCATCTCTGAAGGCCGCAGCGTTAATCGTTACGCTTCAGACTGAGGCGCAGCAAGAGATTCAGCAGCGTTGGCCCGAGCTCTCAAGCCGAGTGCATTGTATTTTTCAAACATCTCCTCAACGCAAGCCCTATGCACCGACTGTCTCGGCAAATAGTAAAACCGTACGTTTTCTAATTGCGGCCCATATCCGCGAGGAGAAAGACCCACGAACGGCATTTCTGGCATTTCACCGAGCATTTCCAGAGGGCTGGGCAACTCGATTCGATGGGGGTCGGGTTCCTGTACGGTTAATTCATGTGGGCAGTCATCAGGACCGCACGCTTGCCCAAGAGCTTATCCATCTGGGGTCTCAGTACCCCGGGATTCTTCTCGAGGGGGCCCTCACCCATGCCCAGACACTGCGCCAGATCACTCATGTGCACGCTTTAATTCAGTCGTCGGTATCGGAAGGGGGCGCCTTGGTGGTGCCGGAAGCCCTTGCCTGTCGTTGCCCTGTCATCGCAAGCGACATTGCCGCTCATCGCGCCCAGCTCGGGGCGAACTACCCGGGGCTCTTTCCAGTGGGCAATGTGGAGGTGCTCGCCCAACACCTGGTTCGCTTTATCGCAGACGAGGATTTCTCCCGTAGCCTTCGCCAGAGCAGTCTGGCTCTCGCGCCGCGGCTGACCTCCCCGGCGCATGAGCGGGATGCCTTGGTACGCCTGGTGCGTCAGCTGGCTGACGCACAGGCGTAACGGCGGAGTGCGATACTCAACAATGCAGACTAAAGCTTCATGGAGCGAGAACGATGGCAATAACCCGTTTAACTGAGCTAGCACACGGTGGTGGTTGTGGCTGCAAGATTGCACCTGCGATTTTGTCAGAGATCTTAGCGAAGATGCCGCTTGGCGTGGTTGCCAAAGAGCTCTTGGTGGGTACCGAGACCAGCGATGATGCTGCGGTCTGGCGTCTGAATGATTCACAGGCCTTGGTGGCTACGACCGATTTTTTTATGCCTGTGGTTGATGACCCCTTTGAATTTGGTCGAATCGCTGCGACAAATGCGATTTCAGATATCTATGCGATGGGCGCGACTCCGATCTTTGCGTTGGCCTTGGTGGGGATGCCGATTCAGGTGCTCTCGAAAGAAACGATCGGCAGGATTCTTGAAGGGGGCCAGTCAGTGTGTACCCAGGCGGGTATTCCAATTGCTGGCGGCCACACCATCGATTCTGTTGAGCCGATCTATGGGCTGGTGGCGCTGGGCATCGCCCACCCAGATCACATCCGTCGCAACCGTGATGCACAAGCTGGTGATGTGCTCATCCTCGGTAAGGGTCTAGGTGTTGGTATCTACTCTGCTGCACTGAAAAAAGAGAAGTTATCTCCGCAGCACTACAAAGAAATGATCCAGTCCACTACGCAACTCAATACCGTTGGCGCCCAACTCGGCGCGGACTCATCGGTCCATGCGCTGACCGACATCACAGGATTTGGACTTGCTGGCCACCTCCTGGAAATTGCGCGCGGCTCAGATTTAGATGCAGTCGTCTCGGCCTTGGCGCTTCCAGTGCTTCCCGGTGTAAAAGAATTGATAGCCCAGGGTCATTTCACGGGGGCATCGACGCGCAACTGGGAGGGCTATGGTAATGCCGTCGCCATTGCACCCGAGTTACCCGACGAGATTAAAACCCTGATTACAGATCCGCAGACAAGTGGCGGCTTATTAGCCTGCGTGGCCCCGGATGCAGCAGACCGAGTATTGAATCAGTTTAAAGCCGCCGGTTTTTCTTATGCCCGGGCGATCGGTCATATGGCCAAACGCAAAGGTGTAGACGCGACAGTACAGATACGGACATGAAGACCTACCTTGACATGATGCGCCATGTACTTACTCATGGCTCGCCCAAAACCGACCGCACAGGAACCGGAACGCGCTCCGTATTTGGGTGGCAGATGCGATTTAATCTATCTGATGGATTTCCAATGGTGACCACCAAGAAGTTGCACACCAAATCCATCATTATCGAATTGCTGTGGTTTCTAAGTGGCTCGTCAAATGTGCGCCCGTTGCAGGAAAAGGGTGTTTCGATATGGGATGAGTGGGCCAGAGCAGATGGTGATCTCGGCCCTGTCTACGGAAAGCAATGGAGATCCTGGCCCGCGCCCACTTCCGAAAATGCAGAGGCCACGATTGATCAGATGACACAACTGATTCGCGATATTCGTGCGACCCCGGATTCGCGGCGGCTGATTGTCTCGGCCTGGAACGTGGCGCAGATTCCGCAGATGGCACTAGCGCCTTGTCATGCCTTGTTTCAATTCTATGTGGCCGATGGTCGGTTGTCGTGTCAGCTTTATCAGCGCAGCGCCGATATCTTTCTGGGGGTACCTTTTAATATTGCAAGCTATGCCCTATTAACGCATATGGTGGCGCAGCAGACTGACCTTGAAGTGGGTGACTTTATTTGGACAGGCGGGGATTGCCATCTCTACTCGAATCATATGGAGCAGGCCACCGAGCAGCTGTCGCGGACGCCTTACCCCCTGCCAAAGTTAGTGATCAACCGCAGGCCTCCCTCGCTGTTTGATTACCGTTTTGAGGATTTTGAAATCCAGGGGTACCAGAGTCACCCCCACATCAAGGCCCCTGTCGCGATCTAGTCGACATCGTACATGACGACATGATTCAGAACGAGATGATTCCCAGTGAGATGATCCGCAGTAAAAATCAGCAGATTATTCTTCTCGCTGCAGTTGCTAAGAATCGTGTGATTGGGGCCGATAACGACTTGCCGTGGCATCTGCCAGAGGATTTAAAACGATTCAAGGCCCTCACCACAGGGCATACCTTGGTCATGGGCCGAAAAACCTTTGATTCAATTGTTAGGCGACTGGGTAAGCCGTTGCCGAATCGGCATTCACTCGTACTGTCCCGCGATGGCGCCTGGCGCCCTGAGCCTTCGGTATTAGCGGCGGGGTCATCAGTGGGGGCTCAGGTCTCCGTCATGCATAGTGTTGACGATATTATTGCAATGGCAGAGCCTCTGCTTTATGTCATTGGAGGGGCGGAAATTTACCAGCTCATGATTGATCGTGCGACTGCGCTGGAGATTACCGAGATTGATCTTGAAATTCCAGGCGATGCTTTTTTTCCGATTATCGATCTCAAGGTCTGGCGATGTTCGGCCTCTGAACTTGCGCTCAGTAGCGCGTCCAGTCTCCAGTATCGGTTTGTTCGTTATGACCGACACCGTGAAGCCTAAGGAAGTTCAATCAGTGGTGTCAATTAAGCGTATTGCTGGATTGGCATTGGCGACCGCGCTACTGGTTGGCTGCGGAGAACCTCCACAGAAGCCTGCGCCAATTAAATTAGTGAAGAGTTTTATTGTGGGGCACTCCATCGAATCTTTTACGGATTCCGATTCCGCTCGCGCATTCCAGTCCGCATCAAGGGGCGGGCTGGGTAAGGATCCCGCCCAGTTGTCTTTTGATGCCACGGGCAGACTCTTATCGGTCTTGGTGATGCGCGGCGATCGGGTGGCCGCAGGCCAGGCGGTTGCGCGCTTAGATCCGGTTGATCTCGCCTTATCTGAGTCATCAGCGCGCACGCAATTCGTTGCCGCTCAGGCGGAGTTAGAGTCTGCAGAGGCCGACTTTAAGCGCTATCAGGGGCTCTACGACAAGGGCTTTATTTCCCTGGCTGAATTCGAGCGTCGCAGGGCCCAAATCCAACTGGCCCGCGCCCGATTTGAGTCGACGAGCGATCAACTCGGGTTTATCACGCTTCGTGCTCTAGAGGCCGGGCGTGTGGAGGAGGTTCTTCGGAGAGTGGGTGATCGAATCGAGCCACACCAGGTTGTGGTGATTATGGGACTGACCGGGAGGTCCGGGTCTGCGGCGTCCGCTGGCCCACCGCAGGGTCACAGGCAAGGGGCTGCGGCCGGGCTCTGGATACCAATCGGTGCTGTCTTTAATGGTGAGTTCGTCTTTCAGATCGAACCCATTTCCGGTGAGCAGTATCGGTTAAAGAAAGTGCCGATCAGATTGGGTCGGGCAACGGAGCAGGCGGTTGAAGTGATCTCCGGATTAAAGAGGGGTGATCGAATTGTTGCGGCGGGATTGCATGTGTTATCCGATGCGGAGCCTGTCCGATTCCTAGACTAATGAATCCTGCAGGACTATCAAGGGAAAGCATTCGGAATGTTTCGCGAAGGATTTAATCTTTCCCGTTGGGCGCTTGAGCATCCAGCACTTATTCGTTATCTGATGGTTGTGCTGTTGGTGATGGGTGTCGGGGCGTTTTTTCAACTCGGCCAGGATGAGGATCCGCCATTTAATTGGCGGGTGATGGTGGTTAAAACGCTCTGGCCTGGCGCGACTGCCCTGCAAGTCGCTGAGCAGGTCACTGATCGTGTTGAGCGCGTGCTGCAGGAGGTGCCCTACGCCGATAAGATCCGCAGCTACTCAAAGCCGGGCGAGTCGGTCGTTATTTTTCAGATTAAAGATTACGCGCCGGCCGCTGATGTGAGTGGCGTTTGGACCACCGTTCGTAAAAAAGTTGGTGATATGCGTGCGGCGCTGCCCGCGGGAGTTCAGGGCCCATATTTTAACGACGATTTTGGCGACACCTATGGGGTGATTGTTGCTCTGTCTGCACCGGGATTCAGTACCAAGGATCAGCGTGACTACGCCAACCAGGTTCGACAGTCGCTATTACAGGTTGAAGACGTGGCAAAGGTCGAGATCTATGGCCTGCAGGAAGAGCGAATCTATGTGGAGTTATCGAGACGCCGATTAGCCCAATATGGTCTAACAGTGTCAGAAGTTGCCCGTCAGCTTGGGTCACAGAACACGATCGAGTCCTCGGGGAGAATTGAGACTGACCAGGTTAACCTGGCGTTGCGGCTCGAAGGCAGTCTGCGTTCAATTGAGGCATTGCGGGCCTTACCCCTGAAGCTCGGTGGCCAGATACTGCGCCTGGGAGATATTGCTGAACTTCGTCGGGCGCCCATCAATCCCGCGGAGTTGAAGGTGCGTTTTCAGGGCGAAGAGGTGGTTGCAATCGGAGTCTCAATGCGTCGGGGCGGCGATATCGTGGCACTTGGCAGACGTCTGACAGTCGCTTTGGCTCAGATTCGAGACGAGCTGCCCGCTGGGGTTACGCTGACTCAGATTCAAGATCAGCCTCGAGTGGTCGCAAGCTCTGTTAACGAGTTTTTAACGGTACTTATTGAGGCAATTGCGATTGTGCTTGGGGTAAGTCTTTTGGCGCTTGGCTTACACCGCCATCCGTGGCGTATTGATCCGCGCCCCGGTCTTGTTGTTGCGATAAGTATCCCCTTGGTGTTGGCAGTGACCTTCTTAATCATGCAGCTCTGGGGGGTTGGATTACACAAGATCTCTCTGGGCTCTCTGATCATCGCGCTTGGGTTGCTGGTCGATGATGCCATCATCGTCGTCGAGATGATGGTGCGCAAACTCGATGAGGGTGCAGACCGCATTACAGCGGCGACAGCCGCATACTCACTAACCGCTATGCCGATGCTTACGGGTACATTAATTACGGCAGCGGGATTTCTGCCGATTGGAATTGCAAAATCTTCGGTGGGGGAATATACCTTTGCCATCTTTGCAGTAACTGCTGCTGCATTAATTATCTCCTGGTTCGTTTCTGTAATCTTTGTGCCGTATCTCGGGTTCTGCCTTCTGAGGGCGCCCGCGCTCGGATCTCCTGTGCACGAGCAGTTCGATACAGCGTTCTATTCGCGTTTTAGATCCCTGGTGGCGTGGTGTGTTGATTACAGAAAAACCACCATCGTGCTCACCCTCCTGGTCTTCGTGCTCGGTGTGTTTGGGATGGGGAAAGTTCAGCAACAATTTTTTCCAGACTCCTCCCGGCCTGAAATCATGATTGATGTCTGGCTGCCGGAGGGGTCGAGTGTCTCGGCCACGGAGGCGCTGGCAAGGCGGGTTGAAGATCGAATTCTCGCAACCCCCGGGGTGCGCACTGTGAACTTCTGGATTGGCTCGGGTGCCCCTCGATTTTTCCTGCCCCTCGATCAGATTCTGCCGCAGACCAATGTGGCTCAAGCCATTGTGTTGTCCAAATCCGGGGAGGACCGTAAGGCCTTGATGGAGTCTCTGCCTCGTGTGCTGGAAGAAGCGTTTCCTGAGGCTCGCATCCGTGCGCGGCTTTTGCCTAACGGCCCACCGGTACCCTATCCCGTTCAGTTTCGCCTTGTTGGGCCGGATCCCACGGTGCTACGCGATATTGCAGAGCGCGCTAAAGCGTTGATGCGGGCAGATCCGCGAATGATGGGGATTAACGATAACTGGAATGAGAAAATTCCCGTCGTCAGGATGGATATCGATTCGGCGCGTGCGCAGCAGTTTGGTGTATCGGCCCAGTCGATTGCGCAGACCCTTGCGGCACATTATTCAGGTGTGGTGATCGGGCAGTATTGGGAGGCGGATCGTCTTATTCCGATTATTCTTAGGTTACCGAAGACGGAACGTGATCAGTTATCTGAGTTATCGAAGACCTTAATTCCGTCGCACATGGGCGGTAGCGTCGCTCTGACGCAGGTTGCCCAATTTAAATTAACCTGGGAGCCCGGAGTGGTCTGGCGTGAGGGTCGAGAGTTCGCGATTACGGTACAAGGCGATGTTGTTGAGGGTGTTCAGGGGGCTACGATGACCAGCTCGCTCATGAAGGTGCTCAAGCCCTTGGCCGCAAGTTTTCCTCCGGGCTATCGTCTTGAGATCGGGGGAGCGGTTGAAGAAAGTAGCAAAGGTCAGGCATCTATTGCTGCTGGCCTGCCCGTGATGCTCTTTGTAATTTTTACATTATTGGTGATTCAGCTTCAGAGTTTTGCGCGCGCGGTATTGGTGTTTCTCACCGGCCCCTTAGGGATCGCAGGAGTTGCTGCTTCGCTTCTGGTGTTAGATCGCCCCTTTGGATTTGTCGCCTTACTAGGGGTGATCGCGCTTTCTGGAATGATTATGCGTAATTCGGTGATCTTGATTGACCAGATTGAACAAGATCGTAAGCGTGGGGTTCCCGATCGCAAGGCGGTGATCGAGGCGGCCGTTATGCGGTTTCGGCCTATTGTGCTGACTGCTGCTGCTGCGGTATTGGCAATGATTCCTTTGTCAACGAGTATCTTCTGGGGCCCGATGGCCGTGGCGATTATGGGTGGCTTAATCGTGGCAACCGCATTGACACTCTTATCGTTACCAGCGATGTATGCTGCCTGGTTCAGAGTAGCCAAGTAATCACCAGGGCGCCAGGAATTCCATGCAAGTTAGAAGCGTTGCGATTGCCTTATTAGTAGCCCATGTGCTGTCGCTATTGGGTTTTTCGACCTACGCCGTCGCTCTGACACAGCTGCAGGCCCAGTGGGGTCTATCCAATAGCGAGGCGGGCTGGATCGCCAGTGGATTCTTTATTGGCTACGTCGCGACCGTATCGACCTGGTCTAGCCTGACTGATGTGATCGATGCGAGAAGAATCTATGCGGCGGGGAGTTTGATCGCCGCCTCGGGCAGTATTGGGTTTGCGATTGGCGCCGAGGGCTTTATCTCGGCGTTAGGCTTTCAGATTCTGTTGGGTATCGGTATTGCTGCGACTTATATGCCCGGACTGAAGATTCTGTCTGATCGAACAACAGGAAAGGAGCAGTCTCGGTTTGTGGCCTTTTATACTGCGTTCTTCGGGATTGGTGCTGCATCTTCTTTATTTCTCGCGGGCCAGTCGCTGCCCGTATTGGGGACAAATTGGACCTTCTTTTTATGCGCTCTGGGCCCTTTGCTCGGTGCATTGATCGTATTGTCCCGCACCCGGCCTTTGGCGCATGAGCGCCATCCTGCGGCTATTCACTGGTCGTGGCAACGTCTGTTTCCAATCGCAACATGGAAGCGGGTTCTCTCGGATCGAAAGTGTCTTGGGTATACCGTGGGCTATGGTGTTCACTGCACCGAATTGTTCGGTTCTCGCACTTGGATTGTGGCCTTCTTGATTTTCAGCGCGGCTTCGCTACCAGCAGGAACGGTCACATGGGTGTCTGCTGCATCAGCGGCAGCAATTGTGAGTATCTTGTCGGTACCCGCTTCGATTATTGGTAATGAGATTGCATTGAAAATCGGCCGTCGGGGGTGGATCGTGATCTCAATGGCCATGACCTCTCTTGTTGGAGTTGCGATGGCGTTGGCTGGAGGAAGTCACTGGCTAATCGTTTTTCTTCTTGTGGCGGTCTACTCCATGCTGATCATGGCCGACTCAGCCACCCTGACTGCGGGGTTAGTCTCCTCTGCAGAGCCTGGGGTAAAAGGTGCTGCGATGGGTCTGTATTCCCTAATTGGATTCGGTGGGGGTGGCGTTCTGGGCCCGGCGATCTTTGGTTTTGCGCTGGATCTTTCAGGCAGGGGCCTTACCCCTGTGAGCTGGGCAATTGGGTTTGCAACCCTCGGCCTAGGGTGCTTACTTTTCCCGTTGTTTGATTGGTGGCTACATCGAACGAACCCCTTTCGTGATCGTTAATTGTCAACACGAACTCCGCGCGAGGCCAGCAGAATTTCAATCAGGTAGAGCACACAGGCTGCAATGAAGCAGCCGAAGCCGCTTAAAAAAGTAACGGGTACCCATCGGGACAGCTGCAGACGGCCTTGCATTCCGGTGGAATAAAACAACTCCACCACGGTTAATCCAATAAAGACAGCGCAGATCACCATAAGCGCTGTGGCCCCATTAATCACACGCTTTCTCACGTCGATGGATTTTAGTTCGAGAAGAAACCTGTAGTGTCTCGGATTGTTCTGCGGCGTCGAGGTGAGAAGCCACTCTTCGAGCGCCCGGCTACGGTCCACCACACGTGCGAGTCGGCTACCGAGCGCATTTAACATCCCAGCGACACCCGTGAGCAGAAACACGGGGGCTACTGAGAGTTGAATAGCTTCGGTCAGGGGATTCAAGGTCTCGGGTGTTGGGATCATGTCGGCTCCTTGGCCACTGTTGTGAGGTATGGTGAAAGTCTAACCAAAAACCAGCATGGCATTCCTGTGGTGGGTATCGATGGCGGTCCAAGGCGGGTCTGGCGATGAAGTGGTGTAGAGTTTTAGCACTATGTTGAAGTTTCCGTGGGTTAGCGACCCGTCTCTTGAGGATAAGAACCCCGAGCAATCGTTGGCGCAACAGGTCCGTGAGGAGATTCTGCGCCTAATTCTGCTGGGCGAGATTCGAGCCGGGCAACGGCTTAGTGAGCCCGATATTGCCAAACGACTCGGCGTCTCCCGCGTGCCAGTTCGGGAGGCCCTTCGCAGTCTCCAGCCCACGGGGCTGGTGGTCTCGAAGTTGAACTCGGGCGTCTTCGTTCGGCAGTTAACACCCGCGGAAATCCATGATCTCTATGAGATGCGGGGCCTGCTTGATGGCCACGCGGTACGCCTTGCCTGCGGGCTTGGCGCCAAGGCAAAAGCTGCGCTGATTAAAAACCTAGGTCTGCAACTCGATGTCATGAAGGATGCCGAGGCACAGGGTAATACGCTCCTGTATTACCAAGCGAATCTCGCCTTTCACTGGGAGACTGTGACGGTTATGCGTAATAAGAAGTTTATTGAGGTCTATCAATCCATCACTCAACAACTCCATCTCTGTCGGGCCTCTAATCTTGCCGAAGGTGCGAGCCGATCGGCATCTCTGCGTGAACATCAGGCGCTCTATAAGGCGATTCGGGATGGCAATATCAAGGCGGCAGAGCAGGCGGCATACGATCATGCGGCCCGCGCACTCAAGAGGCTGGAAAACCCTTAACGTCTCGGCAGCCGTCGAGACTAATTTCGTATACGATCTGACCTGCGGTGAGCACCTCAACAACGCGCGTTTCCTAGCGATTGAATTCATAAAGCGAGTACAGCATGGCGAAAAATACAACAGTGAAGGCGGACCATAACGCGCCCCCTATTACAGAGATTCTTGCGAAGTTTGTCGTGAATCATCCGAGCCAAGGCTGGTCAGAGGCGGTCGATGAGCAGGCCCATAGAACCTTCGCCAACTGGATGGGTTGCGCTATCGGCGCATCACGCCACCCAACGCTCGAAGCTGCCCTACGTGCAGTGATGGTACTTAAGCCTGCGCCACAGGCCAGTATTCTGGGTCGCAGTGAGAGAGTTGATATTGCAAATGCAGCGCTCTTAAATGGTATTAGCTCGCACACCTTCGATTTTGACGACACGCACCTGAAGACCATCATTCATCCAGCGGGCCCGGTTGCCTCGGCAGCCTATGCAGCGCACGAGTTGTTCGGTACTACAGGTCGGGAGTTGATCGATGCGCTCGTGCTGGGCATCGAGGTGAGCTGCCGGGTGGGCAACTCGATGTATCCCGATCATTACGATCGTGGATGGCATATTACGGGCACAACGGGCATGCTCGGGGCCGCAGCCAGCTGTGCACGACTATTAAAGCTCACCCCCGAGCAGACGCAGATGGCGCTGGGCATTGCTGCGAGTCAGCCGGTAGGCCTGCGCGAGCAGTTCGGTACGATGACAAAGCCTTTTCATCCCGGAGGTGCCGCAAAGGCTGGATTAATGTCAGCCTTGATGGCAAGAGAGGGGTTCACGGCCTCGCCAAAAGCACTCGAAGCGCCGAGAGGGCTGATTCAGGTGATCTCCGATAAATGCGACTGGCGCGAGATAACAGAGGGGTTAGGCGTGCATTGGGAATCCGCACTTAATACCTATAAGCCATTTGCATGTGGGATCGTGATTCATCCCAGCATTGACGGGTGCGTGCAGCTACGCGATCAACATGGTGTAAAGCCCGCCGATATTGCGAAAATTGTTCTCAAGGTCCATCCTTTGGTGATTGAGCTCACGGGTAAGAAAACGCCACAAAGGGGCCTCGAAGGAAAGTTTAGTGTCTACCACTCCTGTGCGGTGGGTCTGCTCTACGGGAAGGCCGGTGAGCATGAATACTCTGACGAGGCAGTCCGTCACCCCGAGGTGATTGCGATACGGGATCTTGTTGAGGCGATCGTTGATGAGGAGATGGATGAGGCCGCCGCCGATGTCACAGTGATCACCAAGGATGGAAAGCGTCATCAGGTCTTGGTCGAGCATGCCATTGGTAGCCTTGAGCGCCCAATGTCAAATGCTCAGTTAAAGGCAAAGTTCATTGACCAGGCTTCAGCTGTGATCGGCGCTGCAGATGCAGAAAAAGCCTGGGAGCGGGCACTCCATTTCGGCCGTAAGTAACCGGTCAAAGCCCGCGTGCTCGATTACTCTGTTCTCTTTCTCGGTGCAGGCGTATGTTTTATCGGAGGGCTCTTAGGTGGCCTCAGTGGGGCGGGAACGGGGTTAATTGTGGCTGCGTTCCTAACGCCAATTGTTGGCGCCAAGGCAGTGATGCCGGCGCTTGCCATCATTATGCTTATTAATAATGGCAGCCGGGTTTTCTATTATCGGCAATCGGTCGATCTCAAGATTTCAGTGATCATGATTGCGTTGGCGTTGCCGGGGACGTGGTTTGGAACGCAGCTCTATATGAGTCTCTCCGTTGGTACGCTTGAATTTATCCTCGGCGCAGCGATTCTGGCGGTATTGGCCCATCGGGTCGTGCATCGCCACAGGCAGTCTGCGGTGACTCGAGCTACCTCGAGCAGCGCGTCCCCAGAGAGCCCGGCCCCATCGACCTTAACCCAGCGTTGGATTGGCGGCCCAATCGCACTGGCCTATGGATTTATCAATAGCGTTGTTCCCGGTTCGGGGGTGATGGTCTTGGCATTCTTTAGTGCAATTGGAATGTCAGCCTCTGCGGTGATTGCCAATGATGCGGTGTTGTCGGCGGTACTCAACCTTGTGAAGATTGCTCTCTTTAGAAATCTTGA
>JACCDY011310251.1_pt1 | contig 40611 bp, 32 predicted proteins | sample 7446391 | NCBI WGS metagenome assembly JACCDY01 (sample SAMN15323451, study PRJNA562643) | freshwater metagenome | isolation source: river surface water | place: USA:Blue River Watershed | collected 2017-08-18
GTTTGCGCTGTTCTTCATCTACTTTTTTGGCGCGGACTACAAAAACGGTAAGCAGTTAAGCCTCAGCCAGAGGTTTAAGGTTTCCCAGCCGCACGAATTTTTATAAGAAGCATCATGGCAAGCCTGAGCAACAACTACCTCGCAGTCCTCAAAGTGGTCGGCGTCGGAGGCGGTGGAGTCAACGCCATCAACCGTATGGTCGAGGCTGGTTTGCGCGGCGTCGAGTTCATTGCCATCAACACCGACTCGCAAGCGCTGCTGCTTAGCCCAGCCGACGTCAAGATTGACATTGGCCGCGAGCTAACCCGCGGTCTCGGTGCCGGTGCCGACCCAGAAATCGGTCGCCGCGCTGCAGAAGACCACGCTGACGAGATCGAAGCAGTATTGCGTGGGGCAGACATGGTGTTCGTTACCGCCGGTGAAGGTGGTGGCACCGGAACCGGAGCTGCCCCGGTAGTTGCCCGCATCGCCAAGCAGACCGGTGCTCTAACCGTAGGTGTCGTAACCCGGCCGTTCTCTTTTGAAGGCGCTCGTCGCGCAGACCAGGCAAACGCCGGTATCGAGGTGCTTCGCTCAGAAGTTGACACACTTATCGTGGTTCCAAACCAGCGACTTCTCGAGATCGAAAACCGTTCGGTTTCGTTCGTCGACGCGTTCATGATCGCCGATGACGTTCTTCGCTCGGGTGTTCAGGGCATCACCGACCTAATCGCCGTGCCTGGCCTAATCAACGTCGACTTTGCCGACGTTCGTTCGGTGATGCAGGGTGCAGGTAGCGCCCTCATGGGAATCGGCAGCGCCAAGGGTGAAGACCGAGCCATTCGTGCTGCAGAAGCCGCTATTTCGAGCCCAATGCTTGAGACCAGCATCGATGGTGCACATGGCGTTCTTCTATCGTTCCAAGGTGCATCGAACATCGGCCTTCACGAGATCGACGAGGCCGCTCGATTGGTTCAAGAAGCAGTGAACCCACAGGCCAACGTCATCTTCGGTTGCACCATCGACGACAGCCTCGGCGACGAGATTCGAATCACCGTCATTGCAGCTGGCTTTGAAGGCGTAAACCAGGTCAAGCGACCTGCGCGACCAATCTACGCACCAGCCACGGCGGCAGCCCCCGTAGCCGCGGCCGCAGCTCCTGCAGCGTTTGCAGCGGCTGCAACCACTGGCTCGATTCCGGTGGTTGATGAGCCAGCAGCAGAGCCAACCAGATCTTGGTTTGACGATGCTGAAGCGGCAGCACCTGCTTCGAGCTCAAAGTCTTACCTCGATGACCTGGTTGACGAATCTGCGCCTACCACTCGTGCCATCAACACTGTCGATGAGACTCCACAGTCTGAAGACGGCACCTTTGGCGATGACCTCGACATTCCAGACTTTCTTCGCTAGACGATGACTCTCGAACAACGGTTAAATGCCGTTGAAGGGCAAATTCGCAGCACGCTGCAAAGGCTTGGCAGAGGTCGCGATGAGGTCACTCTCGTTGTAGTGACCAAGAACCATCCGGTCGATTTAGCCGTTGAGCTTTATGGGCTCGGCATTCGAGATTTCGGCGAAAATCGCGATCAAGAAGCTGCGCCCAAGGCGGCCGAACTCGCTCAATTAGTTTCTGGGTCAAAGCCGACCTGGCACTTCGTTGGTCAGCTGCAGAGCAATAAAGCCAAGAGTGTTGCCGCTTATGCCGATGTTGTGCACTCGGTAGACCGCGAGTCACTTTTGATCGCGTTAGAAAAGGCGACGGCCGAGAGACCTAGTCCACTTGACGTGTTTCTACAGATAAATCTGACTTCAGACCCAGGTCGCGGCGGCGTAAACCCCGCCGAACTGGAGCCTTTTGCAGAGCGCGTGGCCGGTGCATCCGGCCTAAATCTGCTGGGAATCATGGCCGTTGCAGCACTCGATGAACCTCTCGAAAGCGAGTTTGCGAAAATCGCCAACCTAAGCCAGAAACTCATGGCTGTTGCGCCGCAGGCGAAGTTCATTTCGGCTGGCATGTCACAAGACTTCGAGACCGCGCTCGCCTACGGTGCGACACACTTGCGCATTGGCACAGCAATAACGGGCAAACGAAACTACTAGCCATATTCTTAGAACGAAAAGTTCACTAGGAGGACTCTGATGGGCCTGTTTTCAAAAGTTACTGGTTACCTTGGCATCGGCGATGACGAGCAGCCAACTACTACTACCGCAGCCAGCGCACCTCGTGCAGCTCGACCTGCAGTGACTCGCCGTCGTTCTTCGGGAGACATCTCAGAGATTCAAACCTTTGACCCGGTTAGCTACGCAGAAGCGCGTTCAATTGCCGAGGTTTACAGAGTTGGCGTTCCAGTAATCGTGAACATGGCGCAAATGTCAGAAGCGGATGCTCGCAAGCTTGTCGACTTCATGTGTGGCCTCAAAGAAGGTCTAGAGGGGCACATCAAGCGTGTCACCGCAAAGGTTTACCTACTCACTCCGAACAGCGTTGAAGTCAACGATGAAGACGAGAGTGAACTAGACGGCAGCGACGACCTCGTCAAGCCGTAATGGGCATTCTCTTTATCGCCCTTGATTGGGCGTTACGAATTTTGACCTATGCAATGATCGGTCGTCTGATTTTCGAACTGATCAGAAGCGCGAACCCAGCATGGAGACCAAAGGGTCTACTCATCGCTGTGGCTGAAATTTGCTACACGGCAACCGACTGGCTGGTGAACAGCATCCGCCGCTTCATTCCGACAGTTCGAGTCGGGATGCTCGGACTCGACTTCGGCTGGACCATCGGTATGGTGCTGATCTTTGTGGCCCAAAATGTGCTCAGGGTGTTAGCAGCCACTCTCTAGCCGACCAGAGTGAGGTAACCTTACCTCTGATAAGTGCTGTCAACGAATTGAGGACTGAAATGCCTTTGACTCCAGAAGATGTGGTCAATAAGAGATTTCAACCAACGAAGTTTCGTGAGGGTTACGACCAAGACGAGGTCGATGACTTTCTAGATGAACTCGTTGTTGAGCTTCGTCGACTAAACCAAGAAAACGAAGATCTTCGTCAGCGTTTACTAGCTTCTGAGGCACGACTAGCCGAGCTTCAACGCGGTGCCGCCGGCATGGCGAACCAGTTAGTTAGTTCGCTTCCTGCTCCTACTCCGACCCAAATCGTTGACCCAACCAGCGCTTTTCCAGAGGCCGTTGCAGACCCGTCTTCACTTGATGGCAACAACACCAACAACCTGCTTCAGTTGGCCCGCAAACTTCACGACGAGCACGTTCGCGAGGGTATTGCCAAGCGCGACGCACTTATCGCCGAAGGTCACGCGACCGCGGCTCGCATTGTTCGCGAGGCCGAGGCTAAGCAAAAGTCTGAAGAGAACCGTTTTGAACAAGAAAAGGCTCTCATCGAGCACACCATTTCAGAACTGCGCGCCTACGAGCGTGAATACCGCCTTCGTCTAAAGCAATTCATCGAGGCGCAGCTCAGCGAAATTGACAACAACCGTGTGTCACCTTCGCCTTCGATTCAGACCGGCCCAACGGTCATTCCAACCAACCCTGCTGCTTCGATCACCGAGTACTAGGAATTGCGCGAGCTCACGCTAAAGCCGGCACTGCGAACGGTTTCTGTTGCAGTGATTGCTCTTGCCCTCGTTTTAGTTGACCAGTTCACTAAGTGGCTAGCGCTTGAAAATCTAGAGCCGGGGCGAATCGTGCCAGTGCTTGGTGACGTTCTGGCCTGGCGACTTACCTTCAATGACTCAGCCGGTTTCAGTCTTGGTTTCGGCGTTACCTGGTTCTTCACACTTCTTTCGACAGCTGCATTCTCGATTCTCATTCTTCGTGCGCACAAGGTGCACAACAGGCTCTGGCTTGTTCTGGCCGGAGTGCTCGGTGGTGGCATCCTAGGAAACCTGATCGACCGTTTGGTTCGTGAGCCAGGCTTCGCCAACGGTCACGTAGTTGATTTCATTCAAATACCGTTCAACTTTCCGATTTTCAACTTCGCCGACATTTGCATTTCTGTAGGCATGACCTTGGTCGCATGGAGAATCATCGCTGGCGACAAAATCGGTGGCGCTAAGGATGTCTGACAATCGTTATCTACCCGTTCCTGAAGGGCTCGGTGGTGAGCGTGCCGACGCGGGCGTTGCCAAACTTCTTGGGCTAAGCCGCTCGGCCAGCGCTGACATCATCGAGGCCGGGGGAGTAACCCTGTCTGGCAAGGTGCTTTCAAAGAGCGACCGTCTGGTTGGCGGCGAGATGCTCGAGATCGTTTTACCCGAGCCCAAGAACCCGCTCGAAATAGTGCCCGTGGTGGTCGACGACTTTCGCATTGTTTACGAAGACGACGACATCGTGGTCATCGACAAGCCGGCTGGTATGGCTGCGCATCCATCGGTTGGTTGGTCAGGGCCAACCGTAGTCGGCGCGTTGGTTGCCGCCGGTGTGAAGATCACCACATCTGGTGCGAGCGAGCGCCAAGGCATTGTGCAGCGCCTCGACGTCGGTACCACCGGCTTGATGACCATCGCAAAATCTGAACTCGCCTATTCGAGACTCAAGCAGGCCTTTCGTGACCGCACCGTGCACAAGGTTTACCACGCCATTGTTCAAGGCCACCCCGACCCGTCGAGTGGCACCATCGACGCCCCGATTGGCCGACACCCCAAGGCCGAGTTCAAGTTCACCGTCGCCAATGACGGCAAACCTTCGGTCACTCATTACGAGACGCTCGAGGCTTTCCCGTCGGCATCGTTGCTTGAAATCGTGCTCGAGACCGGTCGCACGCACCAAATTCGTGTTCACTTCTCAGTGTTCAAGCATCCGCTGCTTGGCGACACCATGTATGGCGCTGACCCAAAGCTCGCGGCAAAAATGGGCATCGAGCACCAGTGGTTGCACGCGACGAGACTCAGCTTCGAGCATCCGATTAGTGCAATGAAGGTCGAGTTCGAGAGCCCTTACCCGGCCGAGCTTGAGATTGTGCTTGAGCGCCTGCGCAACCAGCACTAGAAACACTGGGATGTCGCGGCCAAGCCCGTAAGACACGTCTTTTGCCATGGGCGAACACCACCGAGAAATGCCTCGGCACCAAAGTATCGTTTGAGTTGCAGTAACTATCTATCAAGGAGTTCGTCACAATGGCAGAACACAGCCCATGGCCTAACAGCACTTTCGATCGTCTTTTGAAAGACCGCATCATCTGGCTCGGAGAAGACGTTCGCGATGACAACGCCAACGAAATTTGCGCCAAGATGCTTTTGTTGGCTGCCGAAGACTCCAAAAAAGACATTTACCTTTACATCAACTCACCGGGTGGTTCGATTACCGCCGGTATGGCAATCTACGACACCATGCAGTACGTGCCAAACGACATCGTGACCGTCGGCATCGGCATGTGTGCTTCGATGGGGCAGTTCTTGCTTTCGTCTGGTACCAAGGGCAAGCGCTACGCAACCCCGAACACCCGCGTTCTACTTCACCAGCCACACGGTGGCTTTGGCGGAACCGCAAGCGACATTCAAACCCAGGCCCAACTGATTCTTTCGATGAAGCGCCAGCTGGCTAGTCTCACCGCCGAGCAAACCGGCAAAACCGTCGAGCAGGTAATGGCCGATGGTGACCGCGACCGTTGGTTCACGGCCGAAGAAGCTCTTGCCTACGGTTTCATCGATCACATTCAAAAATTCGCTGGCTCTGCCACCGGCGTCGGTAGCAAGTAAGGCACAAGGAGAACACAGTGACCGATTCAAACTTTCTAAGCCCACAGGCTCGCTACATTCTGCCGAGCTTTACCGAGCGCACCTCATACGGTTACCGCGAGCAGAACCCTTACAACAAGCTTTTCGAAGACCGTATCGTATTTCTCGGTGTTCAGGTTGACGACGCATCTGCCGATGACATCATGGCGCAGCTGCTGGTTCTTGAGTCTCAAGACCCAGACCGCGACATCACCATGTACATCAACTCTCCAGGTGGTTCGTTCACCGCGATGACCGCGATCTACGACACCATGCAGTACATCCGCCCGCAGATTCAGACCGTTTGCCTCGGGCAGGCAGCTTCGGCTGCTGCGGTGCTTTTGGCTGCAGGTGCGCCAGGCAAGCGTCTCGCATTGCCGAACGCGCGCATCCTGATTCACCAGCCAGCCAGTGGCGGCGACCGTGGTCAGGCCTCAGACATCGAGATTCAGGCTCGCGAAATGATGCGCCTGCGCGAGTGGCTAGAAGAGACCATCTCGAAGCACTCAAAGCGCACTGTTGAAGAAGTCAAGAAAGACATCGATCGCGACAACATCTTGACCTCAGAAGAGGCGCTAACCTACGGTCTCATCGACCAGGTTCTAACCTCGCGCAAGAACAAGTAATAGCTTTTAGACCAAAGCGGGTGAGCGTTGCTCGCCCGCTTTGTCTTTGCCTGCCTATAGGGTTTTATCTATGAGTACCCTGACCGAATCTGGCGACATGCTGAAGTGCTCTTTCTGCGGAAAGAGTCAGAAGCAGGTTCGCAAGCTAATTGCCGGACCAGGTGTCTACATTTGCGACGAGTGCATCGGCCTCTGCAACGAAATCATCGAAGAAGAACTCGGTGAAGCGGTTGCCACAAAAACCTTCGACGAAACCGAACTGCCGAAGCCAAAAGAGATTTTTGCCGCTCTCGATGAATACGTGATTGGTCAAGAGCAGGCCAAGCGTGCGCTTTCGGTAGCCGTTTACAACCACTACAAGCGCATTCGTTCGCGTGGAACTCTAACCACTGCGGGTAAAGAACACGACGATATCGAAATTGCCAAGTCGAACATCTTGATGATCGGTCCAACCGGATGCGGCAAGACCTATCTGGCTCAGACCCTGGCTAAAAAGCTAAACGTTCCCTTCGCAGTTGCCGATGCAACCGCTCTAACCGAAGCCGGTTACGTTGGTGAAGATGTCGAGAACATCTTGCTCAAGCTATTGCAGGCGGCAGATGGCGATGTAAAGCGTGCCGAGACTGGAATCATCTATATCGACGAAATCGACAAGATTTCTCGCAAGGCTGAGAACCCCTCAATCACCCGTGACGTTTCGGGCGAGGGCGTTCAGCAGGCCCTACTGAAGATTCTTGAGGGCACCGTCGCTTCGGTTCCGCCACAGGGTGGGCGCAAGCATCCACAGCAAGAATTCATTCAACTCGACACGACCAACGTCTTGTTCATCGTCGCCGGTGCATTCGCCGGCCTTGAAGAAATCATTTCGGCCCGTGCTGGCAAAAAGGGAATCGGCTTCGGCTCACCAATCGCCGGCAAAGACGACAACCTCGAAATCTTCTCTGAGGTTCAGCCAGAAGACCTTCGTAAGTTCGGTTTGATTCCTGAGTTCATCGGTCGTCTGCCCGTGATCGCTCACGTTCGTCAGCTCGACCGCAAGGCGCTTCTGCAAATTCTCATCGAGCCAAAGAACGCTCTGGTCAAGCAGTACCAGCGCATGTTTGAGCTAGACGGCTTCGCCATCGACTTCGAACACGACGCCCTAGTTGCCATCGCCGATAAAGCCATTGAGCGCAACACTGGAGCACGCGGCCTTCGAGCTATCCTCGAAGAAATCTTGGGCCCAATCATGTTTGAGCTGCCGGGTAGCCCAATCACCGGCACCGTCATGATTACCAAGGCAGTGGTGGTCAGCGGCGAGATTCCAAAGGTTGTTCCCTTCAACACCGTGCGTGAGAAGTCGGCCTAAAACCAGTGGCTGGTGACCTCAGAGCCCCAATTCTGGCGGGCACCGTTGCATCTGTTACCGGCACCGCAGCTTCTATCGGAGTTGTTCTCACCGCTCTAAACGCGCTAGGCGCAACCGCAGACCAGACCGCAACCGCAGTAGCCATTATGCTGCTCGGTTACGGCCTTCTCTCGATCGTGCTTTCGTGGGTTTTCAAACAGCCAATTTCAATCGTCTGGAGCACTCCGGGGGCAGCTCTTTTGGTGGCGTCGGGCACATTGGGCTTAGGTTTTGCCAACGCTGCCGGCGCGTTTCTAGTCACGGGGCTTCTGCTTACCCTCACAGGTCTGTGGCCAGCGTTGGGCAGGTTGGTTGCCTCGATACCAAAGCCAATCGCCTCGGCAATGCTCGCCGGAGTTATCTTTCCATTCTGCGTAGCCCCGTTTAGTGCCCTTGCCGAGTATTCAGCCATCGTTCTGCCAGCCCTGATCGTTTGGGCGGTGCTCTACCGTTTCGCAAGGGTTTGGGCTGCGCCAGCATCCATCGCGCTCTTCTTTGGTCTAGTTGCGTGGATGCTCCCCACCGAGCTTCACTTTGATCGAGTTTTGCCGCCCTTTGCCGTCGTGACCCCGAGTTTTGACCTAGTTGCCATCATCGGCATCGCAATTCCGCTCTATCTCGTGACCATGGCCAGCCAGAATGTGCCGGGTATCGCGATTATGAAATCTTTCGATTACGAGGTTCCGTTTAGACCGGTGTTGGTCAGCACAGGTTTGGCAACGACGCTTGGATCTTTCTTCGGCGGCTTTGCTCTGAACCTCGCAGCCATTACGGCGGCGCTAAATGCCAACGAGAACGTTCACAAAGACCCCAAACGACGTTGGGTTGCCTCGGCATTCGGGGGAGCGGTCTATGTTGCCCTGGCATTCGCGGTTGCACCGCTGGTCGAGTTTGTTCTGGCCGCACCGAGAGTGCTCATTCTCGCTGCCGCAGGTATCGCACTCTTTGCAACTATGGCCAACAGCCTCACAGCTGCACTCGAGTCGCCTGCTTTGGCGCTGCCGGCAGTGGTTACTTTCTTAGTCGGAGCATCTGGACTTGCAGCATTCGGAATCGGCCCCGGTTTCTGGGCGTTGGTCGCCGGCATCGTGCTGTGGCAAGTGTTAGAAATGAGAAAACGGGCCTAGATTACCTAGACCCGTTCTCTACTTGAGATCGCCTTAGTTCAGGCCCCTACGAGCCAACAGCGGCTCGATTGAGGCATCTTGACCCCTGAAGTCACGGAACAATACCATCGCATCGTCACAGCCACCGCGAGAAAGCAGAGTCTTTCTGAAGTGGTCACCGTTGGCACGGGTGAGCCCGCCGTTGTTCTTGAACCACTGCACGGTTTCGGCGTCTAGAACCTCTGACCAGATGTAGCCGTAGTAGCCGGCCGCGTAGCCACCCGCAAAAATGTGGGTGAAGTAGGTCGAGCGGTAGCGAGTTGGAACCGGAGCAAAGTCAAGGCCGTAGTCGGCAATCGCCTTAGCTTCGAATGCCTGAACATCGCCAACATCGGCACCAGGCGCGAGTTCGTGCCAAGCCAAGTCGAGAATGGCCGCTGCCAGGTAAGACGTGGTGGCGTGACCCTGGTTGAACGTTTCTGTCTTGTTCAGGTTGTCGATCCACTCCTGCGGCAAAGCCTCACCGGTGATGTGGTGACGCGCGTAGTTCTGAACAACCTCAGGCCAGAGCATCCACATTTCGTTCACCTGTGACGGGAACTCAACGAAGTCGCGCGGGGTAGAGGTGCCACTAAAGCGTGGGTAGTTCACGTTTGAAAGCATGCCGTGAAGTGCGTGACCGAATTCGTGGAACAGGGTGTTGGTCTCGTCGAAGGTGAGCAAGGTTGGCTCGCCGACCGGAGGCTTGGGCACGTTGAGGTTGTTTACCACGACCGGCTTCTGGCCAAGCAGGTGTGACTGATCAACCAGGTTGTTCATCCATGCTCCACCGCGCTTTGATTCGCGGGCGTATGCATCGAATACGAACAGCGCCAACTCGGTGCCGTCTTCGTTGTGAACCTCAAACACGCGGGCGTCTGGGTGGTAGGCAACAAGGTCGTGGCGCTCGCTGAAGGTGATGCCAAACAGCTTGGTTGCAGCAAAGAATACGCCGTCTTGTAGCACGCGCTCGAGCTCGAAGTATGGCTTGAACTTTTCGGTGTCTACGTTGTACTTGGCAACGCGAACCTTCTCGGTGTAGAAATCCCAGTCGGCCGCTGATAGCTCGAAGTCGCCGCCATCAGCGTCGATCATCGCTTGGATGTCGGCTGCCTCGCGCCTGGCGTTGCGAACGGCCGCTGGCGCGATGCGTCGAAGCATGGTGTGCACGTTGCCTGGGTTGCCTGCGGTCTGGTCGCCGATGATGTATTCGGCGTGAGATGCGAATCCGAACAACTTGGCACGCTTGGCGCGCAACTCAACGAATTCTTTGATCAGGTCTTGAACGTCATTGTCGTTGCCGCGCGAGGCCTTGATTAGCGAGTTGTGCATGATTCGCTCGCGCAGGCCACGGTTCTTGAGTGCACCGAGTAGTGGGTGGCCGGTGAAGTTCACCATTGGAATGACCCACTTGCCGGCTAGCCCGCGAGCCTCAGCTGCAGCCGCGGCGGTAGCAATCTGCGAGTCGCTCAAACCGTCAAGTTCGGCAACAGAGTCGACGAGTACGGCGAGGTCGTTGGCATCGGCAAGAACTCGCTGACCATAGGTGGTTTCGAGCACCGATAGACGTTCGTTGTAGCCCTTGAGGGTTTCGCGGTCGGCCTCACTGAGGTGCGCGCCGGCCTGAATAAAGTCGCGGTGGTAGCGCTCTAGCAACCAAGCCGATTCGGCTTCTAAGCCGAGGTCATCTTTCTTAGCATAAAGCTCATTGATTCGAGCGAACAGCGCCGGGTTTAGTCGAATCGCGTCCATGTGACCCGAGAACTTGGGAGCAATCTCTGCCTCGATTTCGTCAAGCTTTGGCGAGGTGTCGCTCGATGACTTATTGAAGAAAACCAACAGCACGCGAGTAAGTAGAGCACCGGTGCGCTCCATCGCGACAACAGTGTTTTCAAACGTGACATCTGGCTGGGCGAGAATCTCGTCGATCTCGGCTAGGTGAGCGGAGCATCCGGCATAAAACGCGTCGAGATAGTGCTCTTCACGGATGCTCGCAAAAGGCGGCAACTCGTAAGGCAGGGTCGAGCGGTGGGCAAACGGGTTTTCATCGTTGAAGGTCATGGCTAAGAGCCTAATACCCCAACAACGTTGCCGCGAAAAGGGTTATTCGGCCTCGGCAAGCACGATGTCGGTGAGCTCAAGCTCGTCGCCGGCAACGATGTTCAGCGCCTGAATTCGACCCACAGAACGCAGATCAGACTCGATCAGGGCCAACTGCTCTATCTGAGCCGCCGGAGCCTTCAGTGTAGCGCTGACGACTTCGGCCTTCATAGAAGCCTTGGCGTCGCTCTTAGCCTTGCGCACGCCGCTTAGAGCGACGGATGCTTGAGCCAGAAGTCCGCGGTTGGTCGAATCTAGACCGTCACTGAGTTCGCTAGCTTTCGGCCAGGCAGCTCGGTGAATCGAACCGGCGTCAGTTTGCCACCATGACCAAACTTCATCGGTCGCGTATGGCAAGATTGGCGCGAAAAGGCGCAGCATGACGTGAAGCGCTTTGCGCAGCGCGATGGCGGCAGAGGCCTGTTGCGCCTCGGTTGCTCCGCCCTGCCCGTAGGCACGCTCTTTGACCAGCTCTAAGTAGTCGTCGGTGAAGTTCCAGAAGAAACTCTCGGCGAGCTCTAGCGCCTTGGTGTGGTCGTAACCTTCGAATGCCTTGGTGGCATCGGTCACGACATCGGCTAGAGCAAGGAGCATTGCCTGATCGACCGGCTCTGAGACCTCGGTGTAGCCAGCCGGAACTTCGAACGAGAGTGCGAATTTGGCTGCGTTGAGCACCTTGATGGCTAGTCGGCGACCGACCTTCATTTGCCCCTCGTCGAAGGCTGCATCGGTGCCCAAACGAGCCGCAGCTGCCCAGTAGCGAACCGCGTCAGCGCCGTGATTGTCAATCGGCTCGGCAGGCACGACAACGTTGCCCTTCGACTTCGACATTTTCTTGCGGTCAGGGTCGAGAATCCAACCCGAGATTGCTGCGTTCGACCAAGGCAACTGCCCCGACTCGAGCTCTGAGCGAAGCACGGTTGAGAACAGCCAGGTGCGAATGATGTCTTGGCCCTGCGGGCGAAGGTCAAATGGGTAAACCTTGGCGTACTTCTCTGGGTCAGAAATCCAGCCACCGGCCAACTGTGGGGTTAGCGACGAGGTCGCCCAGGTGTCCATGATGTCGACTTCACCGATGAATCCACCGGGAACTCCGCGCTGCGTCTCGTCGTAGCCGGCAGGTGCTTGCGAAGACGGGTCAATCGGCAACAGGTCGTGGCTAGGCACAAGCGGCGAGTCGTAGTTCGGTTCGCCATTTTCATCGAGTGCGTACCAAACCGGAATAGGAACGCCGAAAAAGCGTTGGCGCGAAATCAGCCAGTCACCGGTTAGGCCATTGACCCAGTTTTCGTAGCGAACGCGCATGAAGTCTGGGTGGAAGGCGAGCTGCTTACCCTGCGCGATGAGTTTTTCGCGCAATGCGGCATCACGACCGCCGTTACGGATGTACCACTGGCGGGTCGAAACAATCTCGAGTGGCTTGTCGCCCTTTTCGAAGAACTTAACCGGGTGGGTGATGTTTCGAATCTCTCCAACTAGGTCACCAGACTCGGTGAGCAGTTCAACAATTCGAGTCTTCGCCGAGAAAACGGTCTTACCGGCTAGCTCGGCGAACACTTCAAGGCCGCGCTCTGAGGTGATGCCCTCGGGTGCATCGGCAACGATTCGCCCGTCAAAGCCAAGAATTGCACGGTTGGGTAGGTCTAGCTCACGCCACCAAATCACGTCGGTAACGTCACCGAAGGTGCAGATCATGGCGATACCCGAGCCCTTGTCGATCTGGGCCAGGCGGTGTGCCACCACCGGCACCTCAACGTCGAACAGTGGGGTGCGAACGGTTTTGCCGAACAAGCTCTGGTAGCGCTCGTCATCTGGATGCGCAACCAGCGCCACACAGGCTGGCAACAATTCTGGGCGGGTGGTCTCGATGAAAATCTTGCCGTCTGGGCCGTTGAAACCAAGGCGGTGGTATGCGCCCGGCTGGTCGCGGTCTTCTAGTTCGGCTTGAGCCACAGCAGTTCTGAACGTGACATCCCAGAGGGTAGGTGCCATCGACTGGTATGCCTCGCCGCGCTCGAGGTTGTTCAAGAAGGCCTTTTGCGACACCGCTACAGCGTCTGGCGAAATGGTTTGGTAGGTCTGACTCCAGTCAACCGAAAGCCCGAGTCTGCGCCAAAGCGCTTCGAACTGCTTCTCGTCTTCGGCGGTTAGTCGCTCACAAAGCTCGATGAAGTTGCGACGCGAAATGGCAATCTGGTCGGCAGCCTTTGACGACTTGTTGTCGCCACCTTCGAATGGCGGAAGGTAGTTTTCTACGTAAGGCAGCGTTGGGTCGCAGCGAACACCAAAGTAGTTCTGCACGCGGCGTTCTGTAGGTAGACCGTTGTCATCCCAGCCCATCGGGTAATAAACCTCGAAGCCGTTCATGCGCTTGAAGCGGGCAACAACGTCGGTGTGGGTATAAGAGAAGACGTGACCTACGTGTAGCGAACCCGAAACGGTTGGTGGAGGAGTGTCGATCGAATAAATCTGCTCGCGGGTGGCGGTGCGGTTGAAGCGGTAAACCCCGGCTTCATCCCAGGCCACAGACCACTTCTCTTCGAGCCCCTCGACGGTTACTTTCTCAGGCGCGTTGGCCGAAGCGAGGAAGGCTGGTGTGGGCGAGGCAGTGGTCACGCTTGATGTCTCCAAAATAGGGGTTTGTATAAGGTTAACATTGACTGTTGTAACACTGCACGAACGCACGAAAGCAAGCATGTATCCAAAAAACAATGATGGTTCTTCCAGCGCGAGCGAAGGGGTAAACCCAAGCCCGAGTTTTCCGGCTGTCGAAACCAACATTTTGGACTACTGGGCCAAAGACTCGACGTTCCAAGCATCCATCGATGCTCGCAGTGAAGCCGAAGAATTCGTGTTCTACGACGGCCCTCCCTTTGCAAACGGTCTGCCACATTACGGTCACCTGCTCACCGGCTACGCCAAAGACATGGTGCCGCGCTTCAAGACCATGCAGGGGTACCGGGTAGAGCGCCGTTTCGGCTGGGATACTCACGGCCTGCCTGCCGAGGTTGAAGCAGAACGCCAGTTGGGAATCTCGGGTAGACCTGAGATTGAGAAATACGGCATCGATAAGTTCAACGCCTACTGCCGAACATCCGTGCTCAAGTACACCGATCAGTGGCGTGATTATGTAACCCGCCAGGCTCGCTGGGTTGACTTCGACAACGACTACAAGACACTGGACACTAACTACACAGAGAGTGTGCTTTGGGCGTTCAAGCAGCTGCACAACAAGGGCCTGATCTATGAGGGCTTCAAGGTTCTGGCTTATTGCTGGCGTTGTGAGACCCCGTTGTCGAACCACGAGCTGCGCATGGATGACGAGGTTTACCGCAATCGTCAAGACCAGACCGTAACCGTCAACTTTCCGATTCTTGACGGTCAAGGCTTTGACGGCGTCAAGCTACTTGCCTGGACGACCACACCTTGGACCCTTCCAACCAACTTTGCGCTCGCGGTTGGCCCAAACATTGAATACGCCGTAGTTGCCGGCCACCTCTTGGCCAAGAGCTTGGTTGGCGCACACGCCAAGGAACTCGGCTTCGAGTCAGCCGATGATGCCGTCACCGCAATCGAGCGAACCGTCATGGGTCGCGCACTCGCGGGATTGCGTTACCAGCGCATCTTCGACTTCTATTCAGACGAAACAAAATTCGATGTAGCTAACGCCTGGCAGGTTTTGGTCGACGATTACGTTGGCGAGGGCGATGGCACGGGAATCGTTCACCAGGCTCCTGCCTACGGTGAAGATGACCAGCGAGTTTGCGAAGCGGCTGGTATTCCGGTTTATGTTTCGGTGAACGAGCGCGGTGAGTTCAACTCGGTTGTCAGTGAGTTTGAAGGTCAGCACGTTTTCGATGCAAACAAGAACATCATCGCTTGGCTCAAAGCCAACGGTCGTTTGTTCAAGCAGGCATCTTATGACCACCCATACCCGCACTGCTATCGATGCAAGAACCCGCTGATTTACAAGGCCGTTTCATCTTGGTTTGTTGAAACCACCAAGTTGCGCGACCGCATGCTCGAGCTGAACCAGCAGATTGACTGGACTCCAGAGCACACCAAAGACGGCTCGTTCGGCAAGTGGCTCGAAAATGTGCGTGACTGGGCGATCAGCCGCAACCGTTTCTGGGGTGCACCGATTCCGGTTTGGAAGTCAGACGACCCGAACTACCCGCGTCTAGACGTCTATGGATCGCTCGACGAGCTTGAGGCCGATTTCGGCGTTCGAATTGACGACTTTCACCGCCCGACGATCGACCAGCTAACCCGCCCAAATCCAGACGACCCAACCGGTCGATCGACCATGCGTCGCGTGCCTGAGGTGCTTGACTGCTGGTTTGAATCAGGTTCGATGCCATTTGCTCAGGCACACTACCCGTTTGAGAATCGCGAGTGGTTCGAAACCCACAGCCCCGGCGACTACATCGTCGAATACGTTGGTCAAACTCGCGGCTGGTTCTATACGTTGCACGTTCTATCAACCGCACTCTTCGACCGCCCAGCTTTCAAGTCTGCGATTTCGCACGGCATCATTCTGGGTAACGATGGCCAGAAAATGTCGAAGTCGCTTCGCAACTATCCAGACGTGAATGAAGTTTTCGACCGCGACGGTGCCGACGCAATGCGCTGGTTCTTGCTCTCGAGCCCGATTCTTCGCGGTGGAAACCTGATCGTGACCGAGCAGGGTATTCGCGAGGGTGTCCGCCAGGTGCTTTTGCCACTCTGGAACACCTACTACTTCTTCTCGCTGTACGCCAACGCCGGCAACTACGAGGCGAAGATTTCTTACGACAGCACGGATGTGCTCGACCAGTACCTGTTGGCGAAAACCCGCACACTCATCGTCGAACTAGAAAACGACTTCAACCACTTCGATTCATACTCGGCCGCTGCTCGTTTGCGCGACTTCGCCGACGTGATGACCAACTGGTACGTGCGTCGTTCACGCGATCGCTTCTGGGATGTCTCGACCGAAGCCTTCGACACGCTCTACACCGTGCTAGAAATCTTCTGCCGCCTAGCTGCGCCACTGCTGCCAATGATCACCGAGGAAATCTGGCGCGGCCTAACCGGCGGACGCTCGGTTCACCTTGAGTCTTGGCCAGATGCTTCACTGCTCCCACAGAACGATGTTCTTGTTGCCGCGATGGACCAAGTACGCGAACTCACCTCAGTGGGCTCGAGCCTGCGCAAGGGCTCTGGTCTTCGAGTTCGCTTGCCACTCGCTAACCTCACCGTGGTAACTGCTAATGCTGCCGACCTGGAGCCTTTCAGCGACATCATTCGCGAAGAACTTAACCTCAAGAACGTCACCCTGGTCGAGCTGTCACTCGACTCGACCACCGAATTCGGCGTTGCCAAGCGCTTGAATGTAAACGCTCGAGCCGCAGGGCCTCGCCTTGGCAAGAATGTTCAGACGGTCATCCAAGCAGCCAAAGCCGGAAACTGGACCGAGGTTGATGGCGTAGTGACCGTTGATGGCGTTGTGCTTGAAGCCGGCGAATACGAGCTCGACCTCGTTGCCGACTTTGCCGGCGGCGCTGAGGGTGAAGCGCCAACCGACTTGATTGGTATCTTGCCGGGCGGCGGTTTCTTGATTCTCGACGGCGCGGTAACTGCAGAACTTGCCGAAGAAGGCTTGGCTCGCGATGCAATTCGCCTAATTCAGCAGGCTCGAAAAGATGCTGGGCTAGACGTTAGCGACCGAACCAAGCTTTCAGTGAGCGGCTCGGCAAGCGTGCTTGCGGCAGTTGCGGCTCACCGAGAACTTGTGATGGGCGAAACGCTGGCGCTCGAACTTGACGCCAGCGAGGCAGAACTTAGCGAAGGCTCCGAGCTTGGCGACGGTCAGCTTATCGCGGTTTCGGTAGTCAAATCTTGAGCACCGAAGCACACTGGGCACGCAAGGCCGCCGAGGTAGAGGCTGCACTGGTTGCGCGCATCCCCGAGAACAAACTTCGCCCGCGCCTTGAGCCAACGCGACGGGCCGTCGAATTACTCGGCGACCCGCAGCGTTCGTATCGCGTGATTCACATCACCGGAACCAACGGCAAAACTTCGACCACACGGTTTATTGAACGCTTACTTCGCGAACACGGCCTTCGCACAGGGCGATTCACGAGTCCGCACCTAGTCAAACTCAACGAGCGTATGGCAATCGATGGCGAGCCCGTCGAAGACCGGGTGCTCTGGGAGGTTTATAAAGACATTGAGCCGGTTCTCGACATGGTAGATGCCGAGCTAGTAGCGGCGGGCGACACCAAGCTCACGTTCTTCGAGGCGCTGGCGGTTCTAGGCTTCGCCGTTTTTGCAGATGCTCCGGTCGATGTTTTGGTGCTCGAGGTGGGCATGGGTGGCGAATGGGATTCGACCAACGTTGCCGATGGCGATGTGGCGGTTTTCACGCCAGTGTCACTTGATCACATGGAGCGTCTGGGCAACACCATTGCCGAGATTGCCAAGACTAAGTCGGGCATCATCAAGCCAGACGCGATTGTGGTCAGCAGTGCGCAAACAGCGGATGCTCTGACCGTGATCGAGGCAAAGGCTGCGTCGACCGCCGCAGGGTTCAAGTTGCTCGGACGCGATGCCAGAGTTTTGACCGCTGAAGTCGTGGCCGGTGGACAACGCATCACCGTGCAGGGCCTGGCGGGGGAGTACCGCGACCTATTTTTGCCGCTCTACGGGGAGTTTCAGGCCGAGAACCTAGCCACTGCGATCATGTCGGTCGAGGCCTTCTTGGGTGGCGGCAATCATGCCATCGCCGAAGACGTAATTCGAGTGGCGGTAGCTGACATGTCTTCGCCTGGGCGACTTCAGATTGTTAGCAACAACCCGTTGACCATTCTTGACGGAGCCCACAACCCCGGCGGCGCTGAGTCGCTGGCCAAGGCCCTGGCCACACACTTCGAAGCCCCAAAGACAATCGGCATAGTCGGCGTTCTTGGCGAGAAAGATGCGGCGGCAACGCTTGCGCCGCTGGCTAAATCGTTCGACCACGTCATTGTCGCGGCATCCAGTTCGCCTCGTGCGGTTGCAGCCGAAGACTTGGCCAAAGTTGCCGCTACGGTTTTCGGTGCCGAAAACCTTTCGGTCGCCGAATCGGTTGCCGATGCATACGAAATCGCTCAAACGATGGTGTTCGAGGGTGGAGCAATCGTTGTGACCGGCTCGCTGAGCATGGTTGGCGATATGCTGAAACTGGTACAAACCGAAACGGAAGAAGACGATGAAGCCTAAATCGACCCAACGAGCACTCGGTTCGATCGTTCTTGCCTTTCAATCTTTCGCCGTTTTCTTCGCGACTCTCGTCTCTTTCGGCCTCAAAGTTGCCGATGGCCCAACGGTCTGGATTGTTGGACTCAGCCTCGCGGTAGTAACCATCGTGCTTCCAGGTGTGCTTGGGCGCCCAGGCAGCTACGCGATTGGTTGGGCACTGCAGATTGCACTGCTGGCGCTTTCGATTGCCATTTCAACTTTCAACGGTGCAGGCATCTTCTTTGTAATCATCCAGGTGATCTTTATGGGGCTGTGGATTTGGGGCATGGTCGCCGGTAGCACCGTCGACGCCGCCCGCCGAGCATGGATGCGCGAAAACGGCCAAGACCCTGGTGCAAACCCTGAGATTTTTGTAATCGAAAGCGAGAAAAACTAATGACCGAAGTTATGCAAACCCTAGTTCTGATCAAGCCAGACGGTGTTGCTCGAAACCTGATCGGCGAGATTGTTTCACGCTGCGAGGCCAAGGGTTATGTTGTGCGTGAGCTAAAGAGCATCCACGCTTCTCGCGAGCTTCTCGAGCAGCACTACGCCGAGCACGTCGGCAAACCGTTCTATGAGCCACTTGTTGAGTTCATGCTTTCGGGTGCGATCGTGGCCATTCGACTCGAAGGGCATCGCGTAATCGAGGGCTTCCGCTCCTTGGCTGGCGCTACCGACCCAACCGTCGCTGCACCGGGAACCATTCGTGGTGACCTCGGTCGCGATTGGGGCCTAAAGGTTCAGCAGAACCTGGTTCACGGTTCGGACTCACCAGAGTCTGCGGCGCGTGAGCTTGCCCTCTGGTTCTAAACCAAGAGAAAACATCAAAGGAACGACACTTGGTTGACTTTGCGAGCCTTGACACCGATGCCCAAGTGTCGTTGCTCACCGATCACGCGGGCCAAGTCTTGAAGCACTACGATCTCGGCGAAGTCACCGAGATCGAATCAATCAACCACGAATACAACTCAACGTTTGCCATATCAACCGCTGATGGAAACCGCTACGCACTGCGCATCAACATCAATTCGCATCGCAGCACGGCTAATGCGCTAGCCGAGCTCGAGTTCATTAACCACCTAAAGGCCAACACCGACCTAAATTTTGCGTCGCCGATTGCCAACCTGTCGGGCGATTACTTCACAGTTGTTTCAAACGAAGAGATGGGCAAAGCACTTTTGTCGGTCTTGTTCTCATGGCTCGAAGGTCAAGAACTAGGGGGTGAACCTGCCGAAGAGCAGCTCTTTGCGCTTGGCGCTGCGATGGCAAAAATGCACGATGCCGCGGCTGGTTTTGAATTGAGCAAAGACGCGGAGCTGCCGAATCTGCGCGACGTGCTTTGGTTAACTGACGACCTATTGACCACCGAAGCGTCGCTGCTTTCGAGCGAAGACCAGGCACTGGTGCGGGCCGGGTTAGGCAAGATCGACGGCGTGATTGAAGGTTTGTTTGAGCGAGACTCGGTTCGCCTCATCCACGCTGATATGCATGGTTGGAACCTGATGTGGCACGACGGCGCATTGAGCGTTTTTGACTTTGATGACTGCGGTATCGGCCTGCCAATTCAAGATATTTATACGGCGTTGTACTACCTAGACACTCCTGAACAGGATGCCGCGCTCAAGTCTGGCTATGCCTCGGTTCGCCCGATTCCAGAGCACACCGACTACGAGGCCAAGGCTCTGCTTTTGCAGCGAAGAATCATTTTGTTGAACTACCTGTTCGAAACCAGCACGCCGGAGCACCGCGAAATTCTGCCTAAGTACACGGTTGAGACCATGCGCAGAATCAACGAGTTTCTAGAAAATAGTTAGCCAGTCTTCCCACAGCGCGAAGAAAATAATCACCACTGCGAGCACCTCGGTGGTGAGGCTAAAAACCCATGAAGAGCCGGACCAGCGCATAAAGAAGCCAAAGGTTCTAGTCGGCACTTCGATTACACCTTCGGCCGCCGACCAGAGGAAAGTAGCCCAAAAGATCGCGATCATCGCAACCCAGGCGAGCATGCAATAAGGGCACAGCACGCCGAGCACAAACGTGCTGGTGATGAACAGGTAGATCACGAAGATAAAGCCGAGGGTCACGCCGGTCATAAACAAGCGCCAGAACCATTTGGCGAATTTTGCTCCTGCCAGAATGGCTACGCCGACGGCAATAGGCGCTACGAAAGCACCCAAGCCGATGATTGGGTTGGGAAAGCCGAACATTGAAGCCTGAGCGCTTTTCATCACGGATGCACAGCTGATAAATGGGTTGACATCACACGACAGCGCTTGACCAGGGTTGGTGAGCATGTGGATTCGTTCGATTACCAGAGAAAATGCTGCTAACCAGCCGAGGATGCCGGCCCAGATCATCGTGATGGCAAACTTCTTGCCAGGCGATTCGATCGTTTCGATTCCACTTGCGTTGCTCATGGTTTCAAGTATCCCACTTGCTTGGGTGACTTTTGGGGGAGTAACTGCCATACTTGAAGCAAGTTGTTCTGGCCACACCAGAAACGACTGAAGGTTTATCGAGCGCGAACCACGCCATGTATAAGACCCATCGGGCAGCAGCTGGTTTTGAAATCCGACTCGAGTTTGAAGATTTAGTTATTCGCCGAGGCGGATAACACGGAGATTTGAGCCAAGAGGCTGATGTGTGGCACGGCCCCAAGGCAGCTTGGAGTGCACCTTAAATGGTGGAGAAGAAAACTAACCTAGACGCTAACAACGCGGCTGAAACCAAACCAACTCGCTCACGCGCGAAGGCTACCGACAAAGCAGATGCGAATGCGCCCGTGGCTAAGGCTGCGTCAAAGCCTGCCGCCAAGAAGGCCCCAGCGCGAGCAGCTAAGTCCAAAAGCGAAACCGCAGCGGTAGAAACCGTTGCTTCGGCTGAGACTAACGACGCGCCAAAGAAAAGTTCTGGTCGCTCGAGATCAAAGACTGCTGCCACCGAAGCCCCGGCTGTTCCGCCGATCGTGTCGGCGACATCCCTGCTCTTTCAAGCGCCTGATCTGCCGACCCCTGTGGTTGACCCGAAGCGTGGCAAAATCGTGGATGCTCCGAGCGATGGTGAGAGTCACCTACGTCGTCGCAGCCGCCGTCGCGCCGGTGAAGAGGCCAACATTGGTGACCTTCCAGAAAACGTGGTTGTCAAGGTTCGCACTCCGCGCGAACCAAAGGCTCCGAGTAATGAACCACAGCGCGTCAAGGGTTCGACTCGTCTAGAAGCAAAGAAGCAGCGCCGCCGTGATGGACGCGATGCAGGTCGTCGCCGTTCGGTAATCACCGAGAGCGAGTTTTTGGCTCGTCGCGAGGCTGTAGACCGCACCATGGTTGTGCGCTCTAAAGAGGGCAAGATTCAAATCGGTGTTCTCGAAGACAAGGTTTTAGTTGAGCACTACGTGGCCAAGGCATCTGAAGCCTCGCTGATTGGCAATGTCTACCTAGGTAAGGTGCAGAACGTGCTTCCGAGCATGGAGGCAGCCTTTGTTGACATCGGTCGCGGTCGCAACGCTGTGCTTTACTCGGGTGAAGTCGACTGGGAGCTTGCCGAAACAGGTAACCAGCCGAAGCGAATTGAGCTCGCTCTAAAGTCTGGCGACACCGTTTTGGTACAGGTAACCAAAGACCCGGTTGGTCAAAAAGGTGCCCGATTGACATCGCAGGTTTCGCTTCCTGGCCGCTACTTGGTTTACGTGCCAAATGGTTCGATGAACGGAATCTCTCGCAAGCTACCCGAAAGCGAGCGCGCCCGTCTTAAGAAGATTTTGAAAGAAGTTCTACCCGAAGACGCCGGCGTGATTGTTCGCACCGCTTCCGAAGGTGCAACCGAAGAACAGTTGACACTTGACGTTGCTCGTCTGCAGAAGCAGTGGGAAGACTTGCAGGCCAAGGTTCAGAAGTCTCAGGCTCCGGTTCTGCTTCACAGCGAACCAGATCTTCTTATCAAGATTGTTCGCGACGTCTTCAACGAAGACTTCCAAAAGATGGTCATCTCTGGCGACGACGCATCAGAAACCATCGAGGGCTACCTCGCTTCGGTTGCTCCCGACTTGCTAGAGCGTGTAGAGAAATACACCGGCAGCAAAGATGTCTTCGACGAATTCCGCATCGGCGAGCAAATTGCCAAGGCCCTAGATCGTAAGGTTTTCTTGCCTTCTGGTGGTTCCTTGGTAATCGATAGAACCGAAGCCATGACCGTTGTTGACGTCAACACCGGAAAGTTTGTTGGCTCTGGAGGAAACCTCGAAGAGACCGTAACCAAGAACAACCTTGAAGCTGCCGAAGAAATCGTTCGCCAACTGCGCTTGCGTGACATTGGTGGAATCATCGTGGTCGACTTCATCGACATGGTTCTCGAATCAAACCGCGATCTAGTTCTGCGCCGTCTGATGGAATGCCTATCGCGTGACCGAACTAAGCACCAGGTTGCCGAAGTTACCTCGTTGGGTCTGGTTCAAATGACTCGTAAGAAGCTCGGACTAGGGCTGCTAGAAACCTTTAGTGAGAACTGTGATGTCTGTGCTGGTCGCGGCATCATCGTGAACAACGAGCCGCACATGCGCGCGAAAACCTCTCACGAGCAGCACTCTCAGCCGAAGTCTGAAAACTCGGGCAAGCGTGGCAAGAACCAGAAAAAGCCTGAAGTTGCCAAGGTGGTAACACCTGAGCGTGCAATCGAGATCAATAACGTGGTTGCTCAGATTGCAGCATCCACGCTCAATTCTCAAGAAAACACCTCGGACCAAGCGGCGACGACGCAGGTCAAGGCCACTTCAAGTACTCCTGAAACTGTTCTTGATTCGGTTCTAGGCGCACTTCCTGAGCCGGCAGCACCGGGTCAGGGTCGCAAAAAATCTCGACGGGTAACCACCGAGATGCTAAGCGGCGAAAATTCATCAGAAAACGCAGGCTAATTGGTTTGACCTACGGGGCAGAAGCAGGGTAAACTCAATCCTTGTTGCTCGCCTTGTGGCTGAGCCCATCCAAGTCTTAATGAACAAAGGGTAGATCTGTGGTTTACGCAGTAGTCCGCGCAGGCGGTCGCCAAGAGAAGGTGTCGGTCGGCACAATCGTTACGCTCGACCGCATTGCTGGCGACGCTAACGGCAAAATTCAGCTCCCAGCCGTGTTGCTGGTTGACGGTGACAAAGTCACCACCGACGCCAAGGCTCTTGCCAAGGTTCAGGTAACCGCCGAGATCCTCGGCGATCTTCGCGGTCCAAAGATCGTGATCCAGAAGTACAAGAACAAGACCGGTTACAAGAAGCGCCAAGGTCACAGACAAGACCTAACCCGCGTCAAGGTCACCGAGATCAAGTAAGGACTGACGAAAAATGGCATCCAAAAAAGGTGTTAGCTCCACTAGAAACGGCCGCGACTCAAACGCACAGCGCCTTGGCGTAAAGCGTTACGCAGGTCAGGTCGTAAACGCTGGTGAAATCATCGTTCGTCAGCGTGGAACTCACTTCCACCCCGGCGCAAACGTTGGCAAGGGCAAAGACGACACTCTGTTCGCACTTGCTGCCGGCGTTGTTGCCTTTGGCACCAAGGGTGGCCGTCGCGTTGTCAACATCGTTGAGGCAGCCTAGAGCGTCAAATTTTTTTGCGGGAGGCGAGCCTAGTGGCTCGCCTTCTGTTGTTTCATCACTACTAAATCGGAGGTTGTCATGGTCACATTTGTTGATCAAGTGACCCTTCACGTGCGCGCGGGCGACGGCGGAGACGGCTGTGTCTCTGTGCACCGCGAAAAATTCAAACCACTCGGTGGCCCCGATGGTGCAGACGGCGGCAAAGGCGGATCAATCAGCCTCGTCGCCGACCCGTCGGTAACCACGCTTCTTGATTTTCACTACCACCCTCACCGCGCAGCCGGCGACGGTGGCGATGGTGCCGGTGACTACAGAAATGGCCATCACGGTGCCGACCTTGTGCTTTCTGTGCCCGTTGGAACAGTAGTCAAAGACTCAAAAGGTAAATTCATTGCCGACCTTGACGAGCCTGGCCTAGAGCTCGTGATTGGTGAAGGTGGCCAGGGTGGCTTGGGTAACGCTGCCCTTGCCTCGACCAAGCGCAAGGCACCGGGTTTTGCACTTCTTGGCGTGCCAGGATGGCGCGGCGACATCATTCTCGAACTAAAAACTGTTGCCGACGTAGCTTTGGTCGGTTACCCAAGTGCCGGAAAATCTAGTCTCATCGCCGCTATGTCAGCTGCGCGTCCAAAGATTGCCGATTACCCGTTCACCACGCTTCACCCAAACCTCGGTGTCGTGCAGGGTGGCGACACTACCTACACAATCGCAGACGTGCCAGGACTCATCGAAGGTGCATCTAAGGGCAAAGGCCTAGGCCTCGAATTCTTGCGTCACGTTGAGCGTTGCGCTGCCCTACTTCATGTACTCGACTGCGCAACTCTTGAGACCGATCGAAACCCGATTAGCGACCTCGACATCATTTTGAACGAACTGAAGGCCTACGAAGTTCCAGAGGGTCAGGTTCCGCTACCTGAGCGACCACAGCTGATCGCTTTGAACAAGTGTGACCTTCCTGATGGTCAAGAGATGGCTGAGTTTGTGCGCCCAGAACTCGAAGCACGCGGCTATCGCGTGTTCGAGGTTTCTGCGGCCTCCCGCGCTGGTTTGCGTGAACTGAACTTTGCTCTTGCCGGCTTGGTTGAAGAAGCCCGTGAAGTAAAGGCGGCCGAGCCTGTCAAACAGCGCATCACTCTGATGCAGCAAAAGCGCGACGAGGGCAAGTACTCGATTCACCGCGAAATGTGGGGCGATGAAGAGATTTTCAGAATCATCGGTGCAAAGCCAGAGCGTTGGGTTGCTCAAACCCAATTCTCGAACGAAGAGGCAGTGGGTTACCTTGCCGATCGCCTGGCCAAACTGGGTATCGAAGACGAACTATTCAAGGCTGGCGCTGTAGCTGGCTCAACCGTAGTTATCGGCCCTGGAGCTGGTGTTCTCTTCGACTGGGAGCCAACCATTTCAAGCGCTGCAGAGCTCATCGCTGGACCTCGTGGTACCGATGCTCGCTTTGACCTTCGCGAGCGCCGCACAACGACTCAGCGACGTGAAGAATACAAAGCACGCATGGATGCCAAGGCAGCGGCGCGAGCCGAACTTGAGCGAGAGGGTAAGTCGGGCATTTGGAATGCTGCCGATAACCTTGACGAAGACAAAGTTCGCGAAGACGACAAAGAGAGCTAACTGTGGCCGTGCATGACCGTAGCGAGATTTTGACCGCAAAGAGAATTGTGGTCAAGGTTGGTTCGTCTTCGATCAGCGGCGAGAATGTCGGTCAACTTGGCGCCTTGGTTGCGTCTCTAGCCAAAGTTCACTCAAGAGGCACTCAAGTTGTTTTGGTTTCATCCGGTGCTATTGCAACAGGTATGCCCCTGCTGCGCATCGATACTAAGCCAGCCGATCTACCAACTTCTCAGGCGCTTGCTGCCGTCGGTCAAAGCCGTCTGATTACGCGATACCAGCAGGTTCTGGAGCAATTCGGCATCATCGCCGGGCAGGTTCTTCTCACTGCTGACGACCTTGAAGGAAACCTAACCAGGGCCAACGCAAAAAACGCCATGAACCGTTTGCTTGAACTTGGCGTTCTTCCGATTGTGAACGAAAACGACACCGTTGCCACCGCTGAAATTCGCTTTGGCGACAATGACCGTTTGGCGGCTTTGGTTGCAGAACTTCTCCAGGCCGACATCCTAATTTTGCTAAGCGACGTGGATGCTCTGTACACCGCACCGCCGGCTGAGCCAGGCGCGACCCGAGTTGTGACGGTAGCGGCCGATGACCAGCTTGAAAACGTGAAAATCGGCGGTAGTAGTTCTACCGTTGGAACAGGTGGAGCAGAGACAAAGGTTTCGGCAGCCAAACTTGCCAACGCCTCAGGCATTCCGGTGCTGTTAACCAGCACGGCCAATGTTTCACTTGCTCTCGAAGGTCAAGATGTGGGCACCTGGTTCGAAGCAGTAAAGGCAGGGGAGTAATGACCGCTTTAGAAAAGATCCGTCTCGCTAAGCAAGCTTCTGGCGCACTGGCTCAAGCAAACACCCTGCAAAAGAACGCAGCACTTGAAGCAATCGCTGTCGCACTCGAGGCAAACACCGCGGCAATCATTGAGGCAAACGCTCGAGACGTCGAATTGGGAGTTGCCAGCGGCCTCTCAGTGGGCTTACAGGACCGATTGACGCTCAATCCACAGCGAATTAGCGCTCTTGCGCAAGCCGTTCGTGCTATCGCCACACTCCCAGACCCTATCGGCAATGTAGCCAATGGCATGACCTTGCCTAACGGCCTAAAACTTACTCAGGTTGCCGTGCCTTTCGGTGTGGTTGGTGCAATCTACGAGGCAAGACCAAACGTAACGATTGACATTGCCGCGCTAGCTCTCAAAGCCGGTAACGCAAGCGTTCTGCGCGGCGGTTCAGCTGCCGAGAACACCAACCTTTTGCTAGTTGGGATTCTTCAGCAAGCTATCGCTTCAGTTGGTTTGCCGGGCGACAGCGTTCAAACAGTGGATGATTTCGGCCGAGCCGGAGCGGTTGAAATGATGCAAGCTCGTGGCTTGGTTGATGTCTTGATTCCGAGAGGTAGCGCAAGTCTGATTAAGGCGGTCGTCGAGGAATCGAAGGTGCCAGTCATTGAGACCGGTGACGGTGTTGTTCACATTTTCATTGACGAATCGGCCCGTCTCGATTGGGCTGTTGATATCGTTCACAACTCGAAGGTGCAAAGACCCTCTGTTTGCAATGCTCTCGAAACACTTTTGATTCATGAAGCGGCTTTTGATCGCGTTGCCAAACCCATCTTTGACAAATTGAGCGCTTCTGGCGTTACCATCCACGGAGATGACCGTGTCTGTGCCGCCTGGCCCGACGCAGTAGCCGCCACCGAGGCTGACTGGTCTGCTGAATACTACTCACTAGATCTTGCAGTTCGAGTAGTAAGCGATCTTGATGAGGCTCTTGGCCACATTGCCAAGTATTCGACGCATCACACCGAATCGATCATCACCGAAGAACTGGCCAATGCCGAGCGCTTTTTGGCCGAGGTCGACTCAGCCGTGGTCATGGTAAACGCTGCAACCCGTTTCACCGATGGCGGAGAGTTTGGCTTTGGAGCCGAAGTTGGCATCTCGACCCAAAAGTTGCACGCCCGCGGACCGATGGGCCTTGCTGAGCTCACCAGCACCAAATGGCTGGTTCGTGGCTCTGGCCAAACCCGTGTCTAGGCTATTCTTGAAGAGTTGTAAGGAGAACAATGTCTTTCTTGGCTAACGCGACCGAAGAACACGGCGAGCACGCTGTAACGCTGCTCGACACCATGCCCTATTTCTTGGTTGCTATGGGTGTCTTTCTACTTTTGGCATGGGTGACCTGGTCATACCGTGATGTGGCTAACCGTCACGACCACAAGACCAAAGACTCTAAAGGTCACCACTAAACCGCATTCGCGGAGCATTCATGACCAAGGTGCGTTTGGGAGTGATGGGTGGAACCTTCGACCCTATTCACAATGGGCACCTCGTGGCAGCATCCGAGGCTGCAGCAGCGTTCAACCTATCTGAAGTCATCTTCGTACCAACCGGTGAACCCTGGCAAAAAACACGCAAGGTTACCAAGTCTGAAGACCGCTATCTGATGACCGTTGTTGCAACCGCTTCAAATCCTAGATTCAAGGTCAGCAGAGTCGACATCGACCGAGCCGGGCCAACCTACACAATCGATACCCTGCGCGAACTTCGCACTCTTCACCCAGACGCCGACCTTTACTTCATCACTGGTGCCGACGCAATCGCTCAAATTCTTTCTTGGCGCGACGTTGACCAAATCTGGGGTCTAGCCCACTTCGTTGCCGTCAGTCGACCTGGGCACCAGATGACTCTGCCCGAACATCCAGAAGGCGCCATCTCTGTTCTTGAGATTCCGGCCCTGGCTATCTCAAGTACAGACATTAGACAGCGAGTGAGTGGAGCCAAGCCGGTTTGGTATTTGGTTCCAGACGGCGTTGTGCAATACATCGCTAAGCACCAGCTGTATGTGGGGGAGAACCATGGCTAACGAAGCCGTGCAATACCCTTCATACTCCCAAAAGGCTGCCTACCCGGTTTCGCATAAGCCAGTGGGTAGCGAGACCTCAATTGAGCACAAGCCTGTTGCTGCCGAGACAGCAATCGAAGCCCTACCCGCAGAGGCTGTCGATTTTGTTGAAGTGGTCCAAGCCACGACTCCCGAAGTTCTTGACGAGTTCGAGGCTACGACTGCCGACATCACCGAAACCGCTCCAGCGTCCCAAGATCAGGCACCCAAGTTCTTCCCTCTACTTCCTGTTTCTTCGAAGCCCGTTGTCGAAGCGGATGCCGTCGCAGAAGCTCCGGCCCAGGCAGAAGTTACCGACCCGGTCGAATCAGACGTCGCCGGGGCGGTCGAGTCAGAGCCATTTTCAGAGCCTGTGGTCGAGCCAGATATTTCACCTGAACTCTCGCCATTTCAGATTTCTGGTTCACTTGTGCTCGAACCGCAGACTAATTCGATCGTGATCGCGCAAGTCCCAGACGCTTTGCTAGCTGGGTCTATCGTGACCGAAACCGGCGAGATTCTTACTACTGGCGCGATCGAGATCATTGCGCCTCCAGCCACTGGCGAGATTGAAATCATTCCGGATTCACCAGATGCAGACTCGGCCGATGCAATCGATTCGGCGACGGAATATGTTTCTTCGGTAGCTCCAATCAGGTCATCTGGAGTGATGAACTCTAAGGCGAAGATTGGCGTGCTGCCAGGCAAACTTCGAAAGTCCATGGAACACGTGGTGCTTGCTACAACGCTGGCGGTATCGATTATCACCGTCTCATCACTTTTGGCACTCGCCTACATGTTCGGCATCTTACGATAGATGTAATGACTGCAACCAAACAGGCCGTAGCTGCCACCCAAATCGCCGCAAATGCGGCCCTCGACAAACTAGCCGAGAACGTCGTCGCACTTGACGTCAGCGCAAATTTGGCCCTCACCGATGTTTTTCTTATCGTTAGCGGGCGCAGTGAGCGCCAGGTAGCGGCTATATCTGACGAGGTTGAAGAGAAGATGCTTGAAGCGGGTTTCAAAACTCTGCGCCGAGAAGGAAAGACTTTAGCGCGTTGGATCCTTCTTGACTTCGGAGATGTCATCGTGCACGTAATGCATGAAGAAGACCGAATCTTCTATTCGCTTGAACGCCTCTGGAACGACAGCCCTATCGTGAAGCTAGACGCTGCAACCTCGGCAAAACTGTAGTAATCTAGTCAAGTTGTCTTATTGACGGCTCGGGCCTGTGGCGCAGCTGGTAGCGCACCTGCATGGCATGCAGGGGGTCAGGGGTTCAAATCCCCTCAGGTCCACCAAAGAAAAAGGAACTCCAATTGGAGTTCCTTTTTTTTGATTTAATCGTGCGCGAATTAGCCACCCAGGGCGGCCCAGAAGCCCGAGACGTCCAGTGTCCATAGATAAATCGCGATTCCGCCGATTACGTAGATAACTTTCGATCCGCCCAGTTTTTCATAGATTCGTTGAGAGGGTTCGGCGAACATCGCAAGCAATGAGAGTGCGATTACCGGAATCGGCGAAAGAACGAAAGACAAGTCCTTAAAGTTTTCAAAATCTCCGAACAGCAGCTCGACCAATGTTCCCGACCAACCGGCAACAAGGGTGGCAACGGTCAGGGCCAGCAAACCGCTAGGTATAAGTTGCCACACAATCTTGCTGGTCGGAAGCTGAAGGTCAAACTGTCCAACCAGGCTTGGGAAGAAGATTACGAATGCGCCAACCCAGAGTTGCCAACCCGAACCAACAATCGGGGCGAGCATGTAGCAAAGCACCGCATACTTCACCAGCAGCGAGAACCAGGTCTGTAGTTTCGATGGGCCATCGACCTCGGTTGGGTTGATGTGCTCTAGTCGAGCGGTGAATCCAGCTGCGGCAAGTTCTTCTAGCAACACGCGCACTGTCGCAATGGCGGCGACCATGAGCCCCACTGACTGCGAGTTTTCTGAAATGCTTACCGAAGCACCAGAGAGAGCCGAGACTGCTCCAACCAGCGAAGTTGTTGTCAGGTAAGAAATGAAGAATATGATCGCCAAGTCGGTGATGCGTTCCCAGATTCCAGAGAGGTTCTCAACTTTGTTTCGCCTGATCTTTCTAAATGCAGTCGAAAGAATAATCGGACCAAAACCAAGCATCGCGAGCGTGAGCAAGTAGCGCCCCACTCCGCCGTCAGCTAAGCCGTAGTAGCCGAGTGAAGTCACAATCACAGCAAGCATGCCCACAAAGCCGGCAAGGGCGTCAATCGTTCCCAGAGCGATAATCACGGTGATCAGCACAACGCTGGCCGAGGTGTAGATACTAGGTTCGTCAGAAGATACTGCCAAAACGCCCAGGATGCCCGCCACGATCGTTGGGACAATCGAAAAAATTCCAGTCATGGCGGTGAGGTACGAACCGTCGTTGACCACCTTTCCAGCAACCGGCGAGAACTTTGAAAGAACGTTGGCCAGTTTGAAGTAGATGTGGTCCGCGGCAGTCATGAAAGGTGATTTCCAAATCGCGAGACGGTCACCCCATGCGTTTCTTTCATCGGTAAAGTCGTCTAGGTCACCCTCGATGTTTCCGTAGCCTGCATCAGAAGAATCATCATCGCCGGCGCTGTCTCCGTCTTTGCCGCCCGATGCGCCACCAGACGCTCCTCCACCAGAGGATCCTCCGCCAGAACGTGTGCTTGAAGTCGAGGAAGAACTGCTGGTTGCCGCACCAGTTGCCGGTGCCGAAGGCACGCGTGTCGGGGTTTGCGCAGGCCCTCCAGAAAGTGCGCTCACAGAAGCCGCTGCCGCGGTTGCTCCAGCGACCAGGCTGAGTGCAGCTACGACGGTCACCACGTTTTCGGTTTGTTCCTGAGTCACCTCTTGAGGAACAAGTGATGCCGGGTCAATGCCAAGAGCCTGAAGGAATGCGGCGTCGTCTGTGAGAGCTGTGTCGACTTCTTCAGGTGTTGGTGGCGTGCTTTGCGGAAGCGTTTCGAGCAGGCCATTGGCGGTCACTTCGAAATAAACCGCTTCGACGACTGAGTTGTTGTCATTGCCAGTAGTTCGCAGTTCGATGCGGTGCCACCCTGGCTCGAGGCCTTCTGGAATAGTAGCCGAAAGTAATAGCGCACCAGTGTCTGGAACAACACCTTCATCGAGCACGATTGGATCCGAGTGCAATTCAACGATGTAGATTGCACCGCTCTTTACGCCGTCGGCCTCAATCACAACGTTCGAACCGGAAATCGGTGCGCCAAGCTCCGCCTTGAGTGAGATTTTCTTTACGATCGAGGCCGATTTTTCAACGACAATTGAGAACACGCGCTCTGTGGTTTCACCGAAGTCGTTTGAAGCCTTTGCAGTTAACTCGAAGACTCCGGCCTCGGTTGGTTTACCTGAAATGGTCGCGGATGCTGCACTGAAGCTCAACCCAGCAGGAAGGTTGCCGTCCAGCGAAAGCGTTGGTGCAGGGTAACCGCCTGCCTGCAGTGCAAGAGTGAAGGCATCCCCGATCTTTACCGTGCTTGACGTTACTGGTTCGAGCGTCGGCGATTCGGTCACTACAACTTTGTGCGTTGAGACGCTTGAGCCAAGGCGGTTACCAACCGAAATAGTGAATGAGAATTCGCCGGTGCGAGTTGCGACACCACTGAAGGTTCCATCGGAGTTCAACTTGATGCCAGCAGGCAAAGCGCCAGATTTGACTGTAACCGCGGGCACGGGGAAGCCCGTGAAGGTTATAGCTTCGGTAAATCCTTGCCCCAACTTAACCCGGCTTGGCAGGGTGAAACTCTCAACCTGTGGCGCATTTTCTACTCGAATTGTGAAGTTGCCAGCATCGAGTGAACCGACTTTGTTGCTTACGAGTATGCCGAAACTGTAGGTGCCCAGATTGGTAGCAGCGCCAGAGATTTTTCCGGTTGATTCATCGAGAGTCAAACCAGGTGGCAGTTCACCCTCGCTGATTTTGAAGGTGGCACTCGGAAAGCCATCGGAAACGAAGGCGAAGTTGACCGACGTACCTTTGCCAATTTCGCTAGGTAGGTTGCTGGTCACGCTTGCCGGTGGCGCTAGTACTTCTAGGCGAATGGTGTCAGAAACCGTGCTACCGGCCCAACTTCTCGCCTCAATCTTGAATTCAAAGACTCCAGGTGCGGTTGGCGTGCCTTCGATTAGTCCATTCTCGAGCAGCAGAAGGCCGGCTGGCAGGTTGCCTGAAGCCAAACTGTACTTTGGCGTTGGAACAGCGGCAACGCTGTAGTCTGCCTGATAGCTCACGCCTTTTCGAAGCTCAAATGGACCTAGGTTTGAGAAATCGCCTGGCTTAGCGCCAACCATGATTGTGAACGGTTCAAATGTGAAACTACCCATTTCGTTGACCGCTCGTAAAACGAACTCGAATGTGCCCGATTGAGTAGTGAAACCTGAAATCTGCCCAGTTTCGGCATTTAGAGAAACGCCGTTTGGAAGACTTCCGCTAGCCAATTCGTAAGTGGCGGCTGGGTAGCTTTCAACCGAAATCGCTGCTGAGTACTCGCTTGCGAGCGAAACCTGGTTGTCTAGATTCGCATTTTTCAGCTCAGGTGCGCTTTTGACCTCTAGAGTGATGACTTCGGATTCGGTCACTCCAGCCCAACTCGAAGATGAGATCGTAAACGTGAACTTGCCGTGGCTGGTCGGGGTGCCGGATAGCACGCCAGCGCTGCTCAGCAGCATCCCAGTTGGTAGAGAACCAGAGGCAACTGAGTAAGTCGGGGTTGGGAATGACTCGACTGCGAACTCGGCAGAGAACGCCTCTCCACGATTCGTTTCGAGCGCTCGAGACTCGATGCGTGCCGGAAGTTCTCCGACCACAAGAGTCACCGGTTCAGTGTCTGCGTGCCCGACTTTGTTGCTTGCCCTCACAACGAAATCAAATTCGCCGATTTCAGTGGGTTGACCCGAAAGCTCGCCGGTCGCCGAGTTCAGAGTGACGCCGCTTGGCAGCGCGCCAGACGCCAGAGAGTAAGAAGCAGCGGGATACGCGGCCGACGAAACTGCACCATCAAACGCGTTGGCAACCACTACCTGCGTTTCCATCTGTGAAATCTCGATGGTTGGCGCACTCAGAACCTCTAGTGTGATGGTTTCTGAATCGGTGATGCCGGCCCAGCTTTGTGCTCGAACTTTGAACTCGAACTTGCCATCTTGCAGAGGTGTTCCCTCTAGTGAGCCGTTCTGGGTTAGGGCTAGGCCGAATGGCAAGGAACCAGAAAGAATCGTGTATTCGGGAGTTGGGTAGGCCTCAATCGAAATGTCTTCGACAAATGAGACGCCCTTGGTGATTTCGATTGTTCTCGAGCTGAGCACCTTAGGCTCTTCGCCGACGGTAATTGTTGCCTGCGTAAAGTCGTAGTAGCCGGCTCGGTTTGACGCACGAATGACGAACTTGTATTCGCCGGGGCTGGTCGCGGTGCCATAAAGCGCTCCGGTACCGCTATTCAGGGCAACACCCGGAGGCAGGTCACCAGATTTCAGACTGTATTCGGCTGCGGGGTAAGAGTTGACTTTTACTAACCCTGAAAATTCGCTGTCAACCATGATCTGGCCGTCGACCGACTTAGACACAAGGCTAGGAGCTTTCAGAACTTCGATTTCAAGTTCAAGCGGCGCGCTTTCGGCGTAGGCGTGTTTGGCTACTATCGCGAAGCTAAATCGACCCATTTTGGTGGCCGTGCCAGAAATTGCGCCTGTGTTCTCATCTAGCAATAGGCCGTTTGGCAAACTTGACCCGTTAGCGAGTTCGTAGGTCGGAGACGGATAACTCACAAAGGCAACTGAATCTGAATAGCTCGCACCTAGATTCACCTCAGCCGAGATAGTCGCTTTTGTGACCAACGGCACAGAAGCAACCAACACTTCAAATTCTTCCGAAGTTTCGCTGCCGGCGGCGTTTGCGGCAACCACAGTGAATTTGTAGAGACCAGCTGTCGAAACTGTGCCCGACAGTTCACCAGAGTCAGCATCCAGAGTTAAACCGCTAGGCAGTGTGCCAGTGGCGACAGAGTAGGTTGCAGCCGGAAAAGAGATTGCGGTGAACTGGGCTTGATACGAATCGGAAACCAAAACCTGTGAATCGAGGATGCTAGGCAAGAGCGTAGGCGCACGGTTCACGTAGATCGTCATCGATGTCGGCTGGCCCCAACCGGCTTCGTTCTCTGCGGATACTGAAAAGTCGAAGCGACCGAATGACTCCGCGACGCCCGAAATGGTGCCGGTGGCAGCATCCAATGTGAGGCCCTCGGGCAGCGAGCCAGAGTTGATTCGGTACCCGAGACTCCAAGGGCCACTAACTGAGAGTTGTTCGGAATAGGCGTCACCTAAATTGATTGTCTGGTTGATTGACGCCGAGTTAGTGATGCTTGGCGCAGCGTGAATGGTTATCGAGTAACCCAAGCTGGTGCTCGTGCCAACCCAGTTGGTGGCCAGGAGTGTAAAGGTGTAGCTCCCGGTGGTGGTTGGGCTGCCGCTGAGGGTTCCGGTTTGAGAATTCAGAGTCACGCCCGGCGGCAACGAGCCGCTGTTGAGCGTGAATGTCGGCGTAGGGAACCCAGACGAGGTGGTGCTGATCGAGATTGGTACTCCGACGAAACCGCGCTGTGGCATTTGTTCGATGGTCACAGATGGTCCGACACCGATTTGAATGCTCAGTGAAGTAGTGGAGCTTGAACCATAGGTGTTGGTGGCTGTCACAACAAAACTGAAGTCACCAGTAGCGTTCGGGGTTCCGGTGATCTGGCCGCTATTGCTATTGAGGGTGAGCCCATCGGGGAGTGAGCCAGAGGTTACCGCGTACGTCGGCGCTGGCGATCCCGTCGCCAGTACCTCTGATGTATACGCAACGCCCAATGAGCCTCGCGGGTTCACGGCCGAGTCGGTGTAAATCGGTGCGGCGGTTACCGACGCGGATGTTGTAACCAACGTCACACCTGACGGAGCGAACACGTTGGTTGCTCTGATGGCGAAGTTGTAGTTGGCCATCGTGTTTGGTGTGCCAGTGATTGCGCCGGTTGAAGAGTTGAGCGTGAGACCGGCAGGCAAAGAACCAGATGCCAGTGAATAGGTTGGTGCGGGAAATCCAGTTGCGGTAACAGAGGCCGAGTAACTTTGCCCCAGTTGCATCGTCGAGGTGAGCGTATTCGTTGCCAAGACGGGTGCCTCACCCACGGTCAAGGCGAGGTCAGGGGTGGTGACTGTCGTAGAGGTGCTGCCGCTCACAGACGTGGCTGTGATCCTGAAGGTGTAGTTGCCGTTAGTTGTTGGCGTTCCCGTGATCGCGCCCGAGTTGGTGTTTAGTGCCAAACCAGGTGGCAATGAGTATCCGTTGGTCACTGCGTAGGTGATTGTGCCAGTGCCGCCGGCTGAAACTTGGTCGGCATAACTTGTTCCGTTTAGGGCGGTCGCGACAATTGTTTGGTCGTCCCACGATGCTGCAGCCTGGGCCACTTGGTTTACCACTGTGCCTATTTCGGCCGTTGAACCAGCAGCGTAGTACCAAGACATTTCGCTTGTCGAAGTCGGTGTCAGGTCGACCATTGGCACAAACATCGCGTATGAACCATCGTTTGTGGCACTCAGGCCAGAAGTCGCTGGGTTCGTGTTGTATGCGTTGGCGAAGCTACAGCAGGAGTTGATTGCAGTGTTGGCGTTTGGGCTTGGTGAGAAGAAGATCACGGCCTCGCTGCCGGTAGAAATCTTCAATGCAGGATTCAAAGTCGAATTTGAGGTTGCATTCACGAATCCGTTTGTAGTGTCAATGCGCCCACGCTGTTTGGTCGGGGCATCGGTCGAGCCAACCCAGTCGTCACGCGTTCCAGACCAGGTTCGTAAATTTGTGATCGTGTTAGAACCAACATTTTTTATGGTGGTGGTGATCTTTACGAAACTGCTCGACTGAGATAACTCGTAAAGGTTGGTTATTTCGAACAAGTAGGTTAATCCACCAAAGCTTTGGGTGATTGTTCCTCTGCTAGTTACAGTTCCATAGCCTTTGACTCCAGCTCCAACGGCGGAGGTTTGCACAAACTGCGAATAGTCAATCGTGAGATTGGTCGGGGTGTAATTCGAAGTTTGGGTACCAAAAATCTGTCCGTTTAGGTTCCAGGTTCCTGTTCCTGAGCCGCCAAATCCAACCGCGAAGTCAACCGGTTTCACGCCATGAGTCAGTTGATACCAAGTTCCGTTGGAATTGTAGAAAGGCTGCTGAAGCAAACCCATTGTGTTAACAGAGTTTTCGCCACCGTTACCAAAGCGAATTTTGCCATTGTCTAGCGAATAAAAAGATGGAGTAGCAGCCTGGGCTGGGCTAACAGCAGGGATGAATGCGAAGAAAAGCAGGAACGCCAAAACAGGCGATAACCACTTTCTGATTCGTTCCACTTTCACCAGCCACTATGCGCGGAAAATCGGGCAACAACAGCTTCAAATTTACTCAGAAAAACAAGTCGAATCTAGTGAAATATTCTTTTTAGAGAACATTCTTGAGCAACCGGTCGATGGGGTATCAAACCTATACTGCTCTTATGACAACAAGCTACCGTGGCTACACCTTTGAGCAGGTCGCCAAGACCATCGACCATTCGGTGCTTAAGCCCGACGCAACCAAGAACGACATCATCGCCGCGTGTTCACTGGCAGCCAAATACCACGTTGCCACCGTCTGCATCAGGCCCATGGATGTCGCCCTAGCGGCCTCGCTTTTGGCAAACACCGACGTTGGCGTGGCTACAGTTATCGGTTTTCCACACGGAACCACAACTACTGCAACCAAGGTTTTTGAGGCAGTCGAAGCCATTCGCAACGGTGCAACCGAACTAGATATGGTTCTAAACGTTTCGGCGCTGATCTCTGGCGATTACCAGTTGGTTGAGGAGGACATCCGCGCTGTTGTTTTGGCGGCTAAGGGTCAGCTTGAAACCGCCAGCGTGAAAGTGATTTTCGAGACCGCGCTACTCACTCCAGACTTGATTGTGAAGGCTTGCGAACTTTCTGAAAAGGCACGCGCCGACTACGTGAAGACTTCGACCGGATTCGCCAGTGAAGGAGCAACCATTGAGAACGTGCGCCTCATGAAGGCGACAGTAGGCGACCGCATGAAGGTAAAGTCTTCGGGCGGTGTGCGAACTCTAGATCAGCTCATCGACTTTATGAACGAGGGTGTGACTCGTTCTGGTTGCTCAGCAACTGAGGCCGTGCTCTCGGAGTTTTTGGCGAACGCTCGATAGCTCTCATTGGGTTTTCAAGAACCTATGGTTTTCTCAGTCATTTTTCAGGTTCGTGCCTAGACTGAAAACTATGAGTAACTCACACAACCCAGTATTCAACCGTGTGCTTAAGGCACCTACCGTAAACCAAGAAGCCGTTGACGCTCAGTTTGAGCAAATCACCAGTGGCAACAAGATGACCTTTGAAGGTACCTCGGTAAAAATCGCAGGTCTCTTCATCGTTCTTTTGGCTGCTGCCGGAGCAACCTGGCTACTAGCCCCTCTTGAGACTCAAATCGCCCTGCTGCTACCGTCGGCCTTGGTCGGTTTCGGTCTCGCGCTGTGGCTAACCTTCAGCCGCAAAATCAACCCGGTTGGCGTTGTCGTTTATGCGGCAGTTGAGGGTGTTTTCTTGGGTGGTCTTTCGAGCCTCTTTGAGCAAATGTATCCAGGCATCGTTTACACGGCTGTTATGGCAACCCTTGTCACCGCTGGTGGAATGTTTGCTGCCTACTACTTTGGTCTAATCAAAGTGGATGCTCGATTCACCCGCATCATGTTCGCATCGCTTATCGGCTATGGCCTTTTCGCTTTGGTGAACTTTGGTTTCTCGATGTTCACCGGTGGTTCGATGAACGCCTACGGAACCGAATGGGGCTGGGCGATTGCTCTAGTAGGTGTCGGTCTAGCTGCGTTCACCTTGAACCTTGATTTCGAAGACATCAAGCAGGGTGTGGCTAAGGGCCTACCAGCCGAATACGAGTGGCGCGCGGCCTTTGGTCTTACCGTGACTCTGATCTGGCTCTATGTCGAGATTCTTCGACTACTTTCGATTCTGCGTCGCGACTAACCCTCGCGGCAGTTTGGTCAAGAGGCATCCGCGAAGGCGGGTGCCTCTTCGCTTTGCTGTTGCGCTTGCCAGTTTGCCCAGAGTGCTTTGAGATCCCACGCGTTTTCTGCCATAAGTGACACCCCTCGCACTCCGGTGCGGCGGGTTTTCGCCGAGATTAGCAACAACTTGGTGTTGAAGAGAGTCGAAGCGCAGCGCTGCTGGGCTTCGTCGAAGAACGTTGAGTCAGAGCATCCGTGCCCGTCGTCGAGGGTAATGAACACCACTCGTTTGCCGGATCGCATTGGCGGAGTCTGGGTGGCAACTCGCACACCGGCCACCAACACCTCGGTCTTGCTGCGCAGGTGAACCAGTTCGTCTGATCGTGTTACTCCCATGGCATCTAGCATCGGTCGGTATTTATCGAGGATGTGCCCCGAGATGTCCATCTTGAGAATGGCTAGCTCGGCCGCCACCCGCTCTTCTGTAGTTATTTCGGCGTTTCCGGTTGGCATTCGTTCGGTGACTGTGAAATCGAGCATCGGTTGGTTCGGGTCGAGGGTTGGTCGCTTGACTACCGAGTTGAGTTCTCGAACTCTCATGACGATGTCGCCACGGGTGTGGCTATCGACATTCGCCAACTGGTCTAATGCTCCCACGGTAGCTAGTCGCTCTAAGGTTCGCCGGCTTGGCTTGGCTCGTAGGTAGAAATCGGCCACATCGGTATATGGCTGATGTTCAATGACGCGCTTTATTTCTGCCTCGCTTACGCCTTGAATTTCGGTCAGCGCCATTCGAATGCCGAATGCTGGTTCGTTTGGGTCTGTGGTGACCCGAGGTGCCGGTTGCACCAGGTATTCGTCGGTTGATTGATTCACATCGAGCGGAAGCAGGCGAACACCCAAACGTCTGGCTTCGGCGAGTAGCAATCGCCGCGGATACATTCCAGGGTCGTGGGTAAACAGGCCGGCCATGAACTCGGTGGGGTAATGGGTTTTGAGCCAAGCGCTTTGGTAGGTGGGCATCGCGAAAGCAGCCCCGTGAGCTTTGCAGAAGCCGAAAGACCCAAACCCTTCGAGCGTGGCCCACACCTTGTCGATGGTTTCTTGGGTGTAACCCTTCTCTTTGGCCTTTTGTTTGAAGAAAGTTGCCACCTGTGGTGCGAGTCTCGGATTTTCTAGGTTTCTTCTGAATTCATCGGCCTTAGCCAGGCCGCATCCGGTCATTACGTTGAAAATGCGCAGTACGTGTTCATGAAAAATCACCACACCGTATGTCTCGCGCAGAATTGGCTCGAGGTCTGGGTGCAGATATTCTGGCGTTGCAAACCCGTGCCGCCCATCAAGGTATGGCGCAATCATGTTGCCCTTCATCGGGCCTGGGCGAAACAGAGAAATTTGAATGGTCAGGTCGTTGAATTCGGTGGGCTGATGTTTGCCGGTTAGCTCACGTTGGCCAGGGCTTTCGATTTGAAAAATGCCTAGGGTGTTGGTGGTTCTAATCTGCTTGAAGGTTTCTGCATCGTCACGGGGTATCTCGTCTAGTTCGAGTTTTTCTCCTTTTACCCGCTCAAGTTCTCGAACCGCATAGGCCATCGCGCTTTGCATGCGAACGCCAAGAACGTCGAGCTTCAGAAAGCCCATTGGATCCATGTCGTCTTTATCGAATTGGCTCATCGGCAACCCCATGCCGCTGGTTTCTACCGGGGTGAGATTCAGCAGAGTAGCATCACCCAAAATCACGCCGCACGGATGCATCGAGATATGTCTGGGCAATCTATCGAGCCGCTCGGTGATGTCTACCAAAAGGTTCATTTGGCGGTCGCTCTCGACCGATTGGGCGAGTGCGGCCAGTTCGGGTTTGCTTGCTAGCGCGTTTCTGAACGTGCGAGCGCTGAAACGCCACATGTTTTTGGCGATGTCATCGATTTGGTCTTCGTCTAAACCGAGCGCCAGCCCTGAGTCTCGCATGGCACCTCGGCCACGGTAGGTGCTCTGCATTGAGAGTAGGGTTACGCGATTGCTGCCGTAGCGTTTGAAAACCTCACGGTAGATGTCGTGCCGCCTAGCCGACTCAACATCGATGTCGATGTCTGGCAGGCTGCTGCGTTCGGTGCTCAAGAATCGCTCAAAGAGCAGCTCGTTCTCTATCGGTTCGACACCGCTTATGCCCAGCAGATAGTTGGTTAGCGACCCAGCTCCCGAGCCTCGCGCGGCAATTCGTATCTTCATGTCGCGAATCA
>JACCDY010280372.1_pt1 | contig 40564 bp, 41 predicted proteins | sample 7446391 | NCBI WGS metagenome assembly JACCDY01 (sample SAMN15323451, study PRJNA562643) | freshwater metagenome | isolation source: river surface water | place: USA:Blue River Watershed | collected 2017-08-18
GTAACACCAAATCCTGTAACACCAAATCCTGTGTGTCCTTGTGCTCCTGTAGCTCCTTGTGATCCTGTTACACCAGTATGTCCTGTACTACCAAATCCTGTATGTCCTTGTGATCCTGTATGTCCTTGTGCTCCTGTATGTCCTTGTGCTCCTGTTACACCTGTGTGTCCTGTAATACCAAATCCTGTGTGTCCTTGTGATCCTGTATGTCCTTGTGCTCCTGTTACACCAGTATGTCCTGTAACACCAAATCCTGTAACACCAAATCCTGTGTGTCCTTGTGCTCCTGTAGCTCCTTGTGATCCTGTAGCTCCTTGTGATCCTGTTACACCTGTATGTCCTGTAACACCAAATCCTGTAACACCAAATCCTGTGTGTCCTTGTGCTCCTGTAGCTCCTTGTGATCCTGTTACACCAGTATGTCCTGTAACACCAAATCCTGTGTGTCCTTGCGATCCTGTGGCACCTTGTGATCCTGTAGATCCGGTTACACCTGTATGTCCTGTGGCACCTTGTGATCCTGTGGCACCTTGTGATCCTGTGGCACCTTGTGATCCTGTGACACCTTGTGCGCCTGTAGATCCTGTAGCACCTGTTACACCAGTATGACCTGTAATACCAAATCCTGTGGCACCTTGTGCTCCTGTAGCTCCCTGTGCTCCTGTTACACCAGTATGACCTGTAGCTCCAGTATGTCCTGTAATACCAAATCCTGTGGCACCTTGTGATCCTGTGGCACCTTGTGCTCCTGTAGCTCCCTGTGCTCCTGTTACACCAGTATGACCTGTAATACCAAATCCTGTGGCACCTTGTGATCCTGTAGCTCCCTGTGCTCCTGTTACACCAGTATGACCTGTAACACCAAATCCTGTGGCACCTTGTGATCCTGTAGCTCCCTGTGCTCCTGTAGCACCTTGTGCTCCTGTAGATCCGGTTACACCTGTATGTCCTGTAATTCCAAATCCTGTAGAACCTTGTGCTCCTGTAGCTCCCTGTGCTCCTGTAGATCCTGTAGCACCTGTTACACCAGTATGTCCTGTAATTCCAAATCCTGTAGAACCTTGTGCTCCTGTAGCTCCCTGTGCTCCTGTTACACCTGTATGTCCTGTAGCACCAGTATGACCTGTAACACCAACACCTGTGTGTCCCTGTGCTCCTGTAGCTCCCTGTGCTCCTGTTACACCTGTATGTCCTGTAGCACCTGTATGACCTGTAACACCAACTCCTGTGGCACCTTGTGCTCCTGTGGCACCTTGTGCTCCAGTTACACCTGTATTTCCTGTAGCTCCTGTTACACCAACTCCTGTGTGTCCTTGTGCTCCTGTAGCACCTTGTGCTCCTGTTACACCAGTATGACCTGTAGCTCCTGTATGTCCCGTAATACCAACACCTGTGGCTCCCTGTGCTCCTGTAGCACCTTGTGCGCCTGTTACACCAGTATGACCTGTAGCACCTGTATGACCTGTAACACCAACTCCTGTGTGTCCCTGTGCTCCTGTAGCACCCTGTGCTCCTGTTACACCAGTATGACCTATAGCACCTGTATGACCTGTAACACCAACTCCTGTGTGTCCCTGTGCTCCTGTAGCACCTTGTGCTCCTGTTACACCTGTATGTCCTGTAGCACCTGTAACACCAACACCTGTGTGTCCCTGTGCTCCTGTGGCACCCTGTGCTCCTGTTACACCTGTATGTCCTGTAGCACCTGTAACACCAACTCCTGTGTGTCCTTGTGCTCCTGTGGCACCTTGTGCTCCTGTTACACCGGTATGTCCTGTGGCACCTGTAACACCAACACCTGTGTGTCCCTGTGCTCCTGTAGCTCCCTGTGCTCCTGTTACACCGGTATGTCCTGTAGCTCCGGTATGTCCTGTAATACCAACTCCTGTATGTCCTTGTGCTCCTGTAGCTCCTTGTGCTCCTGTTACACCTGTATGTCCTGTAGCTCCGGTATGTCCTGTAATACCAACTCCTGTATGTCCGTATGCGCCAGTTGCTCCAGTTGAACCAGTTGCTCCAGTTGCCCCATCACCAACAGGTAGTTTTCTAGGTATGAATGATCTGTTTCTTGGAAATAATGCTGTAGCCATATTATATTAAGATATAATTAAAATACATTTTTTACTTTTAAATTTTATTTTAATTATGTCTGATCTAGTATTTATATTTATATTTATATATCTTTATGCTATTCGTGTATATGTTAAATTTAAAGATACTTGTAATTGATAACTAGAAAAAAGAGGAGATATTTTAAGCGCGTCAGAATAAATTATGCCTGCCTTAATATTAATATATAATGTTGTATTATCATTTGTTGCTACATATACACCACTCATTGATAATATTTGTCTAGTTCCTGCGCCTCCCGGTTCATCATCAATTTCATCATAGTAATGAAACCCACCACTTATGGGTACAGCTCCTCCTCCTGTAATTGATGTTGAAATCTCACTAATTAATAATTCTTTATTTTGAATATTAATAGTAGATTGAGCATACCATTTATGACTTAATGATATAAACCATACACCTTTATTTAATTCAAATGACATAAAAGTAGTCAATTTATTTGCTGTAGCAATACCAGTTAAACCTAAAAACTTATACCCTGTATAACCAAGTTGATTATCAGTAATTGTTTGTGATATAGTACTTTGATTAATATAAAAATTACCAACTAGCTTTAAATTACTATTTATTTGTCCACCATTTCCATCATTAATAGACATAATTGTAGGTTTGGTTGTTGTTCCTAAAAATAAATTTGACATTGTTCCCAAATACATATTTCCTCCAGAATTTGTGGGTCTTAAATAGGTATTTGTATTATCGCCTTGTAATAATAAATTGTTACAATTTATTTGATATGGTGATATAATTGTTTGAGAACTGGGTAATTGATCATATGAAAAATATAATAATACAACACCGCTACCACCAGCACCACCATTACTTACTAGATTTTGAGAAGAACTAGTGCCTCCACCACCACCACCACCCGTATTTGGTGTTGCATAAGTTCCATTTACAGGTATGCTATTAACAACGTTTCCACCACTTCCTCCACCGACTAAACCACCATTATTTGGAGTACTACTTCCAATACCACCACCACCACCACCACTGAAATATATACCACTTGTATTATTATCTGAGAATGTAATTGTTGGACCATTAGAGCCACTACCTCCACTTCCTCCAGAACCACCATTTCCACCATTATTTGATGATGTTCCACCAGCACCATTGCTACTTGTTCCAGCGTTTGATCCATCTGCTCCAGCTGCTGCTATAATATTATTAAATGATGATGCTTGTCTAGGAGACCCGACAGATACAGTATAAGTTCCTGAAGTTAATGATGTTGAACCTGTTATAACCTGACCACCTTCTCCACCACCTCCTTTATTTCCATTATTACCATTTCCTCCTCTACCTCCACCTCCAACTATAACATAATATATATTTAATGGAGTAGATTCTTGATATGTAAATGTTCCAGTTGTTGTAAATTGGTAATAATAATATCCTAAGCCGCTAACATTTGTATATGGATTTGTGGTTGTAAATGTTGCTCCTGAGAAACTTATATAATCAGGCGTTTTTACTATTACATTTCCGGTATCATAATAAATATCTGGATTTGTTCCAGTTTGATCCCAATACCCGGTACCTGTAGCGCCTTGAGATCCAGTAGCACCTGTAGCACCTGTTGATCCAGTAGCACCTGTTGATCCTGTAGCACCTGTAGCACCTGTAGCACCTGTAGCACCTGTAGCACCTGTAGCACCTGTAGTACCTGTGGCACCTGTGGCACCTGTGGCACCTGTGGCACCTGTGGCACCTGTGGCACCTGTATCACCTGTTGTCCCTTGGGAACCGATAGTACCTGTGGCGCCTGTGGCACCAGTATGTCCTATATCACCTTTTTCTCCAGTATGACCTATATCACCTTTTTCTCCAGTAGGACCAGTATGTCCTATATCACCTTTTGCTCCAGTAGGACCAGTATGACCTATATCACCTTTTTCTCCAGTAGGACCAGTATGACCTATATCACCTTTTTCTCCAGTAGCACCTATATCACCTCTAACAGCACCTTGAACACCTCTAGCTCCTTGAGATCCTGTAGCTCCTTGTGATCCTTGTGCTCCTTTAGCTCCTTGAGCTCCCTTAGCACCACTATTAATGCTACTTGATATAAAACCTTCACTTCTATTATAAAATGGTGTATACATATAATATTTGAATATAAATAAAATAATATTTGAATTTATTATTTCATTGTTTATTTCATTGTTTATTTTATTGTAAAAAAAATATTATAACAAAATAAAAATCTAAAATTATTCATCTATATCTATATATATTATAATGTTAACTAACAATGGGTCAAATTTTGATTTAAATATAGCTAATTACAGAATACCGGAACTAGAGCAAATTTTAGAGTTACCATCTAATTATGATGAATCTATTATTGAAATGAAAGAAACAAAATTAAGGCAAAATATATTAAATGATAAACAAATATCTGCTATTATAAAAACAAATACACTTAATTTTATTACAGAAGTTAAAAAAAAATTAATTTTAAATATTCAATCCCATAAAAATAATTTGCCTGATATTGGAAAACTTGCGAAAACATATCAAGATGTTTATAATTTAGATAAAAGTTTGAAACCATCTGATACAATTTCAAGCGGTTCAACATATATTATTAAATCTCATCCAACACCTTATGGACAGTCACAACCAAGTGAATTCTATCCAGGCTCAATTAATCCATTAAATAAACGTATATTAAGACAAAATATTAATATTGATACTCGTTTCAGAGATAATTATTATAGTACACAAGCCTCAAATTTTCATCTAGACTTACCATTGCGTCTTACACAAGTTGTGTCGCTACAGCTTTCAGCTTTAGAAATGCCGACAACCTTTTACGCAATATCATCAATATTTGGTAATAATTTTTTTATATTACAAATCGCAAATCCTGGTGTTGATCCTTTAATCGTTCTTATACCAGATGGTAACTATGATTATATGTCATTTAGTGATTATATAAATAATTTTCTTCAAAATCAGACGGTTAATGTGTTATATCAGGATATTCAATTTATTGCCGACGCAAATACTCCAATTAGTTCTGGTTCAGGAGGTACTGGACGAATGGTTGTAGGTATTAGTGCTGGTTCTACAATTACTAGTTTTTCAATTAATTTTCAAACAGACCGTTATGGTAATGAAGATAAACAAACACCTTTACCATTAAAATGTGGATGGGCAATGGGTTTTAGAGAAGGGTTTTATGAAAATAATGTGTCTTATATATCAGAAGGTCTTATTGATCTATTTGGAATTAAATATATTTATCTAGTTGTGGATGATTTTAATAATAGTGTTAATGATGGATTTTATGCCGCATTTACTTCATCAATTTTAAATAAAAATATTTTAGCTCGCATTTCTCTACAAGGAAATGTCTTTAATTTATTATCACAAAACAACTTTAATCTAATAACAACACCAAGACAATATTTTGGTCCAGTTGATATACAAAAACTACAAATACAGTTACTGGATGAATATGGACGAATCATCAATCTAAATAATATGGATTATAGTGTTTGTTTGACATTTCAGACTATTTATGATTTATAAATTACTTGTTATTTTTTTATTTTTTATGTCTGCCATATTTACAATATTGTTTTTGAGAAAATCCTTTAGGTCTTCTACAATTAATACTATTTTTGTATTTTTGCGACCACCTTCGTCTTTTCTTTTGACTTTTTTTTAAAGTTTTTTTGTTAGTAATATTTTTAATAATTAAAGAAAGCATTATATAATATTAGATAATATAATTAATTTATATTTTTGTTTATTTTTGTTAGTATATATAAGACACATACTAACAAAATGCCAAATAAAACAATAGAAAATATGACAACTGAAGAAATAGAAGACTTTATTAATAAACATTTACCAGTCAAAATATTAGAAAAAGCAAAATATGGCGAAGTTTTTACTCCTTCCGCTTTAATTAAAAAAATGCTGGATAAATTTGAGTCATCAGTTTGGTCTAATCCAGATTTAAAATGGCTTGATCCGTGCTGTGGAACAGGTAATTTTTTAATTCATATTTACCAGCGGTTAATGATAGGGCTTCAAAAATGGATGCCAAATGAAGCCAAAAGAAGTGCCCATATTATTGAAAATATGTTATATATGGTTGAGCTAAATCCAAAGAATTGTAATATTTGTAGAAAGATTTTTGGTCCTAATGCTAATATAGTTTGTTCTGATTTTTTATCAGATAAACAGTTTTTTTTAAACAAACAAAATATTACTGAATTTGATTATATTATTGGAAACCCGCCATTTCAAGATGATAATACAAGTGGCGGAAGTGGCGGCAAAAGTAAGTTATATGAACGCATATTTTTAAAATCAATGACTCTATTAAAAGAAAATGGTTATTTATCATTTTTGGTGCCAGATAATATGTTAAGTGGAAATGGAAATGTCGGATATAATACGCTAATTCAATATAATGTTAAATTTGTTAGTTTTAATAAAGAAATACAGACGTTTTTTCCAAAAATACAACAATATATTTGCTATTTCTTATTACAAAAGAAGAAACCTGGATCAACTACTATTGAAAATACAGATGGAGACAAATTTAATACACAGTTACTTGACCGACCAGTTAATCCAGTGCGTAATTGGACTGCTTATGTTGAAAAACTTTTGAAGACATATATTGTTAATGAAAAAAATAATGCGGTTTATAATCGTGGTAAACAATTGTCTTTGTATAATGGAACTAAATATTCTGTTATTTATACTAGTTCAAAAAAACTACGAACTAACAAATTAGAGTATGCGCCAGGATTAAATGTTAAAAAGGCTGTTATTTTTGCTATATCGCCCAAATTAGAATTTGAAATGGATTATACTGGTAAATATGGTGTTGGTCCAAATACATTTTATATTCCATTTAATACTGTATTTCAAGGTAGAAAACTGAATGCGTTTCTGAAGAGTGATCATTATAGTGTAATGGCACTTGCGTGTAAAACTAGCAGACAATTTCTCAAAATTGGATTTATAGAACATCTAAATTTACGTAAAATAATGGATACAAATGAAGGTAATAAAGGTAATAAAAGTAATAAAGGTAATAAAAGTAATACTAATACTAAGAGAAATAAAATAAATAAGATAAATAACCCAAATAAAACACGAAAAAATAAACAGATGAACTAACAAAAATTATCTGTATTAAATGAATTTAATATATAATATATTAAAGTATAATGTAGTATAATATATTATGCCTATAAATTTTGATTTGACAAAATATATAAACCCAGTTTTTATTGAAACTGGAACATATATGGGAGATGGTATTCGAAAAGCATTAAAGTCCGGATTTACTGAAATTTATAGTATTGAAATTGACCCAGATAGATATTTATCTTGTAAGAAAATGTTTGCTGAAAATAAAAATGTAACAATTATTTTAGGAGATAGTGGAAAAGTATTACCAGATTTATTACAAAAAATAAATAAAAAAATTACTTTTTGGATAGACGCTCATTATTGTGCTGATGGAGCATTTATTGGTGATAAATGGTGTCCATTAAAAGAAGAGTTTGAAGCTATAAAAAATCATAATATTAAATGTCACACTTTATTGGTAGATGATTGGAGATGTATGGAAAATACTCATATTGATTATACTTGGAAAAAACAACAAATAAAGTATAGTAAAAAAGTTATCATTGAAAATGATGGTAAAGAAGTTGGGTTTCTAGGAAAAGAAAATTGTTTTAAAATAATAAAAAATATTAATAATAATTATGAGTTTTCATTTGAAAATGGGATTGTAGAAAATGATGTTTTAGTATGTCAAGTAATTGAAAATGAAAATGAAAATGAAAAATGAAGGTATTATTATGGATCCTTTTTTTTATTTTTCACCAAAAATATGTAAAATATTAATATATTAGTATAATAATAATGGCACACGCATTTAAATTAATATCAGCAAAACCTACATTTGGCACATTACGTTCTAATACATTTCAAAGTGACTATATTACAAATAAAAAATCTCGTCTTGCTTATTGTAACACATCTAACAAGTGTAATAATATTTCTGGCTCTTATAATCAGATAAATTTACTTAATAATGGTAGACGGCTTAGCTATATTTATTTATCTAAGAATGGTCTTATACCATTTAATAAAACTAATGTAATAGCTGGTCTATATTCAAAGATGAATCTTAAAAATGTTTGTACATTAATTAATGGATTTCCTTGTAATAATATTAATACATCATGTGAGGCTTGTAGTGATCCAGTAAGTATAGATATGTTATCTACTGTCCCTTTTAATTGGACTAACACTATTGATCCTGTTGGTGCTTTATTTGGAGATACACCTTGCGGAATAGAAAACTATGTAAATTATATGAGGTTTACTTGTTAAAATAAAAAATGTAAAAATTTGTTAGTATAATGCGATTTTAGATTATATTTTTATTAAATAATATAATATAAATGAGCGCAGGCAGTATTGATTTAGATATAAATAATTATACAATTGGTGAACTAATAAGTTTTTTTAAATTAGATAATAATTATTCTGCTGATGATTTAGATAATAAAGAAGGTGAATTAATTAGTAATATATTAAAACTCTATAATAATGGTAATAATAATAATGGTAATAATAATAATGGTAATGATAATAATAATATTGAATATCGTAATGAAATAATTAGTTTTATTAAGACTGGAAAACAAATATTATTAAGTAAATTAATAGTAACTAAACGTAAAGAAGATGAAAAGAGAGATAAATTAGATCATACTCCTACTAGTTATAAAACGCAGAAATCTACACCATCAACAGTAGAAGAATCTGAAGAAGCAAATATTACAAATAAATCAAATATTTCTAGTAATCTACCTAACAAATATAATAATGTTGGTAAAATTATTAATCCAGCATCAAACCATCCGGCATTACAAAGACAATCTATTCCATCTAATTCTATAAATGGATACAATGTGGAAACAAATGTGTCTAACTATATCTATAATACACGATTCAGGGATAATTATTTTGGCTCTTCATCAAGCAACTGTTCATTTACATTACCTAACAAAATTAAAAATGTAATTGCTATTAGTCTTTCTGGTATACAAATACCCAATGTTTCCAATACATTTTCATCAGTAAATGAAACTAATCAGATATATATTTATGAAGAGACTACAGGTTTAAATGCGATTGTTACTATTCCATCAGGTAATTATACAATAACAACATTTGCTCCTGTATTAGAGAAAGCTATTAATTTACAAGTTATTGGCTCATATCCTAATCGTTTTACCGTCACAATAAATGATAATTTAAATACTTTAAATATTATAAATAGCACAAATATATTTAGAATAAATATATTAAAAAAAACAAGTTCTATTGATGCTCTTTATGATTGCGCAGAATTTGACTATACACACGCATTAAATACAAATTATGATAATTCAGATATAAAAAAGAAGATAAAACCATCTGACTATTTTACAACAATGGGTTATTTAATGGGTTTTAGACAAATAGAATATACTGGGTCTACTTCTTATACTTGTGAGGCACCATTTGATGATTCATTACAGGACTATTATTACTTTGAATTAAATGACTATAATGATTACCAATATGATACAACTTATGGTATTTTACCTACATATGTTCTAAGTAAAAATATTATAGCTGTGCTGCCAATTACGACACCTAAATATATTTCTACATTTGATAATAATTCAAATGAAATTTATAAGACACGAAATTATAATTCACCAGTGGATATTTCAAAAATAAGTATTAAAATTCTTAGTCCTGAAGGTTTGTTAGTTGATCTACATTCAATTGATTTTTCATTTATTTTACAAGTAACTACAATTTATGATAATATGATACCTTATAAAAATAAAGAAGTATCTATTATATAATACTTGTATAATGTTTATAAAAACTAATATAAGAAAAACAATATAGCAAATGGTATTAGTATTTTTATATAAGAGTTAAAATTTAAATATAATGATATAGGTTCTATTTGATTATCTTCTGTATAAGAGTCATTTATCTCATCAATATTTATATTATTTGTAACAATTATTTTATTTTCATTTTGTTTTAAATTATGCGCTGGCACTTCAGTATTTACAAAAAAATCCCAATCTGGATTGTCGTCATTATCATAAAAATCTTCTGGATCAAAAATTTTTTGTGAAGGGGTAATATATATATCTCTGTATTCAGAAAATGATATTATTTTATTCATTTGTTAGTTGGTTAATATTTTAGTATATAAAATATTATACGTTTATATTTAATACTTCTTTATTTATATTTTAATGGTATAAATTTTAATGATATAATTTTTAATGATATAAAAGACGTTTGGCTTTATTTGCAATAGTTCTATATTTACGTGTGCCTTTAATTGTGGCAAATTCATTAGCGCGAATATAAGCAGCATAAACACCTTTTCTATTTATTTTACAAGTATTTTTAGAGCAAATAGGAAATGTCTTGTTAGGTCCTAGGAAGCATTTTTTACCGCATTTATGGAGCATAACAGTTCTATCATTTGCCCCAGGATTAATCTTTGACCAGCCCTTTAAATATTTACCTCGGCCCTTAATATGTGTTTTTAGTGTTCTTGGCATTTAGTTTATATATTATACTAAGTTTTTTTTTTACTATAATATAAGATGTTTAAAAGTAATGATATAAAAAGTAATGATATAAAAAGTAATGATATAAAAAGTAATGATATAAAAAGTAATGATATAAAAAGTAATAAAAAAAATAATCTTACACTCGTAACAAATGAAACAAATATTGTATCTGAAATACTTAAAGAAAAAGATATTATTAAAAATATGGAAGAGGGATTTTCTTTAAATACTAATATTAATACAAATATAAATAATAATAAAAATACTATTATATTTGATTATGATGACTCTAATTCAGATGATAATAATTATCAGTCAGAAGATGAAAATTTAATAACATTGTCAGCTAATTTAGTTTACAATAATAGTAATAATAATGATAATAATAGTAATAATAGTAATAATAGCAATAATAGCAATAATAGCAATAATAAAAAAAACATTATATCATTTAAAAAACTTGATTATAAAGATGTAGAGCACCGAGTTGATAGAGCATATTTTGATATAAACCATAAATACAGTAGTGCTCTTGATATTTTAGCTAGTTATTTAAAGGGACATAAAATTATTTATATGGAATCCAAATTCTCCTGCGAAACACATTTAAATATGTTTATGATGCCTGCTATTTTGCTATCAAGTGCCGCAACAGTTTTGACTTCATTTATTACAACTTATGATTGGGGACCCATTTTTATTGCTTCATTAAATGCTGTAATTGCTTGTTTATTAGCAATTGTTAACTACCTAAAACTAGATGCCGCATCTGAAGCACATAAAATATCATCACATCAGTATGATAAATTACAAAGCACTGCTGAATTTACATCAGGTTCTGTTTTATTATTTCGTTATAATGATTTACAGCGACTTGAATATGAATATGAGTGTATTAATAATAAATCTGATAATGAACAAACTAACAAAACGGCACTTAAAAAACAGATAGATGAACGACGTTTTGCAATAGAGAATGAAATGAAACAAAAACTAGATGATGTTGAGAAGAAGATTGCCGAAATAAAGGAGACTAATCAGTTTATTATTCCGCGCAAAGTTAGGCTGCGCTATCCTGTTATTTATAATACCAATATATTTTCAGTTATTAAGCGTATTGATGACCAACGTAAAAGATCAATTACCGATCTAACAAATGTTAAAAATGAAATACGTTATTTTATTAATTTGAAAAATGTATATGAAGTAGATAGTAACTGTGGTGAAAATAAGGAGAAAATTAAAGCAATTGCTAGGATAGTTATTAAGTTATTTGAAAAGAAGAGAGAATTATTACAAGATATTATTTTATTAAAGTCAGCATTTTCAATTATTGACCAAATGTTTCATAAGGAAATTAGAGATGCTGAGGAGAAACGTTCTAACATATTTTATGGTTTTTATAATAATATTGGTAATAATAATGGTAGTAATATTGCTTGTAATAATAATAATAATAATAATAATAATAATAATCCTGAAAAATTAAATGAATTCATAACTAATTTAATGGATCCATTTGCTAATTATAATTACAAGTCAAAAATCAATAATAGCCATAGTAATACCGCATTATATTATGATGACTACAGAATATTATATGATATTGATAATGTAAATAGTGAATATGAAGAATGTGGATATAAATAACATTTTATTATAGTAACATATTATATAACATATAATAAAATGAATAAGACAAAAAAAAACAGAAAGATAGATATAGATAAAAATAAGAAGAATGATAGTGATAATGGTAAATATAAAGAAAAAATGTCATTTGAAGTAAATCAAAATAGTAAAAATAGTAGGAAAAATAAAAAGATCAAATACAAAACAATTAAATATAATCAACATATGGGATTATTAGATGATGAAATTATCGTCAATACAAATGTTAATTTAAAACCATTTGAAAAAGATCATGAAGACCATTTTTCAGATAAGCAATTAATTATGACTAATGATCAAGTTAAGAAAACTTTTATAAAACAACTATTGGCACCATTTTCACCATCTTCTATTAAACCTACATCTAATTTTTATAATTATATTAACTATTTATGGTTAAAAACTACAAAACTAGAAGATGAAAAGCAAAAATATATAACACAAATTGATAGTTTTAGATTAGTTCAGGATAAGATCTATAATCAGTTACACGATATTGTTATAGACTATATTAAAAACAATAATAATAGACTTTCAAGAAATTTAAGCAATTATTATAAGACTGTTGTTAGTTATAACTCTGCTGAGTCTGCCAGAAAATATGCCAAAGAATATACATTATATGTAGATAATCTGAGAAAAGATAAAAAAAACTTGTGGAAATTGCTTGCTAATGTAAATCATCACGAAATTATAGGCACATTTGCGCCATTTTACTGGTCAATTAAACCAGACGAAAAGAACTCAAATATTTTTGAATGTTATTTAGAACCACACGCATTTAATATTGTTGATTTTAGTGTTTATATTGATGATGGAACAAATGTTGAGTATAAAGAAAGTTATCGTAGAGCATTAAAAAAAACTTATAGAAGAGTATTTAAATTTATTCTTGGTCCTAACAATATTGATATTAATAGCATTTATGATATTGAAGTAAAGATGTTTAATGCTTTATTTTGTGACAATAAAAGTACTGATGCCAGTCAATTTAATAGTTATAATAGAATACATAAAGATGAAGCATTATCTAAATATGGCTTCAATTGGGCTGAATTTTGTAAAGAATTTGGCTTCACAAATGCTAATATTCCAGAGTTTTTTATTTGTAAAAACTTAAACTATTTGAAATGTTGTACAGAGTTATTATTAAATGAATGGAATTCAGAAGCATGGAGACCATATTGGTTGCTTATAATTTACAGAAAAATTGTTAGAATAACAAAAGCGTCTAGACATATATTCTTTGATTTCTTTGGCAAGTTCCAAAGAGGTGAGTCTGGTGCTATTTATAAGAGTGTTCAGGCTTCTACTACTATATTTTTATCATATCCATTTAATGCTTTTCTAACAAGAGAGTATATGAAAAAATATTATGATGCTAAGAAGATTGATTTTATACGTGTCTTAGCAGAAGATTTGCGCGTAGTTTTTATAAGAATTATTAAGAGAAATACTTGGCTATCTGAGAAAACCAAGAACTATGCCATAAGAAAATTAAAAAGTATTAAATTTATATTAGCACAGCCTCCAGAAATATTACAAGATCCTGATTTAGACTATTGCTCAGATGACTTATATAAGAATATGAATATAGTAAGTGAATGGAGACATAGATTATTTATTCAGCTTGTCGGTAAAAAAGTTATTGATTATCCTATTCTTGATTGGAAACAATATCCTGCTAAAATGATTAGTAATCAGTCTTATGTTGTTAATGCGTATTATACACCATTTTTGAATTCTATTTATATTCCACTTGGATATATTCAAGAGCCATTTATAGATCTAAATGAGCGTGGTATTGAATATAATTTGGCAAATATTGGCTTCACAATAGCACACGAATTATCACATTCATTGGATGAATTAGGCAGTAAGTATAATATTAAAGGCAATTTGGATAACTGGTGGACAGAATCAGATACTAAAAAATATAAGAGTATTCAAGAAGATATTATTAAACAATATGAAGAATTTGCGCTACGTGATGGTATTAAATTTAATGCGTCACTAAGTATTGGCGAAGATCTTGCTGATATTTCAGGTTTGGCTATTTGTGAAGAATATTTGAGAGATTATCAAGAAAATAATAATATGTTAACACCTAATAGAGCCCATTCATTCCATCAGTTTTATACATATTATTGTATTCAGATGCGACAAATTATACCTAAGAAAGCACTTATGGCGCAGTTAAATACAAATCCACATCCACTTGATGTGTATCGCTGTAATGTGCCGCTAACACGTTCGCAGGTGTTTAGAGCGCTATATAATGTTAAAAAGGGTGACGGAATGTGGTGGCATAATACGGATACAGTTTGGTAAACTTGTATCGTAAACTTGTATCGTAAACTTATATCGTAAACTTATATCGTAAACTTATAAAATATTGTATAAATAATTTTATAGAATATTTATTTTCCGACTTACCGGAATCGAACCAGTGACAATTTGATTACTTTTTCCCAATAAAATGGGCAACATCTACAGTCAAACGCTCTACCAACTGAGCTAAAGTCGGAATTTCTTCTCTTGTGTCTTGATATGCGGTTAGGGTTTTATTTTTAAATTAGAAGTAAAAAAATTTTAGATTGCTGTATCCTAACATATTAGTATTTGAGTTGTCTTTAAGTTGTTTTAAATATAATATATTTGGTGCCTTAATAAAAAATTAAAATATTTCTTCAGGATCTGGTGCTGGTGCTGGCGCTGGTGTTGATACAGTAACTGTCGTCTCTTTCTTAGGATAAACTGGTGGAACTAATCGGATGTTTGATGTATTACAAGCATTGCCTACACTTGTTACACTTGTTCCACCGGTTAAAATACCTGTGCCAGTTTGAACCGCATATGGAAATGGTCTTTGATCTGGTCTAGGATCAGCACATTTGCGCTGAATACGTAATGTGTGTTGACTAGAATCTTGCGGCTGTTTAATATTCTTTGTATAAGCGGCATTACTTTGCATTAAGTTCATTGTATATCCACGAGCAGGTGTACTTTGACATAATGTCGCACCACAAGATACTGTATGTCCAATATATTTGTCTTGATTATTAATATCAACAACACAGTCTGATGCGGCACTTAATTGTTGTAAATATAGACCTTGACTTGAGCTATCTGTCTGATTACCTGTATAATTAGGCTGAACCCAATAATTAGGATATTGTCCTGAATACACCCATCTAAAACGCTTCTTTAACATTCCATTTGTAGACAAAACTGATGGTTTTATAAATTCCCATTGGTTTCCTGCTACAGTAATAATTCCATCACCAGCATTTAGTAGCGGTTCTGCTTTGAAATAACGGCCATTATGTCCACCATGTCCAATAGGATGGATTCCTCTGAAACGTGTTCCTTGCTGACTAAACTTCATATCTTTTCCAACTGGTATTGATCTATGTGCTCCTTGTAATGAAAAACCAGAAGGACCATAATGTGAAATTGTCTCTGAATACATAACAGATGTTAATGATGTAGGCTCACCATATGGACCTTGTGTAACCCAGAAGCCACCAGGAGGCTTACCTGATCTTTTTGTTGCTGATGACATATAATTTGTTGTTTTTTTCTTTAAAGTGGCAATTGACATATATGATAAACAAAGATAATTATCTGATTATATTAGTAATAATATATTTTGATTTAAACATCGTTTTAAAAACCAATATGTTTTTGTGTAAAAAATTGGTTTCAAAATGCTATCAATATTATTTATTTCTTGATTTTTTTCTGGATCTATTATAACATTTAATATACAATATATAACTAGTGTGGCTAAACTATAATATCCTTCTTGAAATGGAACTTTTGTTGGTAAAAATGTGATTTGTTTTATTAATGGACTAACAAATTCTGGTTTTTCAAATGGTGATATAAAAGTAATTATATTACCTTCTTGTATTGGTAATAATGTATTTGGATTTATATTAATAAATATATTGTTGTCTATGACTAAAATATCTTCTATATTATGCCCATAATATGCGTATTTATGTGCTTCTAGACATTTAATTTGCTGCGTCAATGAATCTATCATTTTAATACAAAGTGCTTCTGATAATAATCCTGGTTGTGAATCTAAGTATGTTTCTAATGTTTCCACTTTATCTGCTGTGAAACAAATTGTGTTTTCATCGGGATTATAAAATATATTTGTTAGTTGCTTTGTTTTTAATAATGATAAATATACAGGTTTATTATTGCCTTTTATTTGTAAGTCATAAATATAGTTTCCTGTTTTAAATAGTTTATATAATTTGGTGTCTTGTATTATAGATTTATTTTTAGATTTAGATTTTGATATTATTTCAGTTGCCATTTTAATATTTATATTATGTTGTTTATATTATGTTATTTATAAAAAATAATAATACAACTAATTATTTAGTTTGTATTATTATACTTTGTTACTATCTTTGTTGTTATCTTTATTGCTATATTTATTCATTGAAACTTTCCAGAACCAAGGATTATTATGAACTATTTTTATATCTTTACCTGAAAATATTCGTTCTTTAACACTTTTTGCTGTTTCATTTGTATACCAATTATGAAAATGAATAAATACACGTTTGTAATAGCTTCCTCGTTCTGTTTTGCGCTCAATAATATCAATGCGATTTATATTTCCTAGTTTTAGTTTTTCAAAAATATCTCTTATGTATTTATAACTTACATTTTCCAAAATGCGAGGAATACATAGACTTGGGTTTTCATTTTGAATATTATTTGTTTCCATTAGTTTAAGTTTAATTACATATATTATTTTATATTTAATAGTTTATTTCTTCAATTTTTTTATTAGTTAATAGGTGTTCCATCTTCGTGTTCAAAATGTATATTTGAGATAATAGTAATTTGATCTATTTTATCTCCCTTTTTAAATTTTTTATTATCACTTTTTAAAATCACTATTTTACTATATACTTCAGCAATTTCGTCTTCATCAATTTTTTCAATACATTTTTCTTCATATGAAAAATGTAATCCACCAAATATTATACTATTCATTATACTATATATTATAGTATACCATAATTTCTTTATATCATTTTTATTAATAATTGACATCCTCGCAAATTATGAAATGTCCAAAAGTGTAAAAAAAATTGAATAATATTATGTGTTTTATTTTTTAAAATAAAGATAATAAATAATACTTTTAAACCAAATTTTAAAAATGGACTCATCATCATCATCGCCATCATCTGTTGTTCAAATTAATATTACTGATAATATTAATAATAGTAATAATAATACTATGTGCTCATTTTGCGGGCATATAGGACACGATATTCGTAGTTGTGAAAGCCCAGAAATACTTACTATTGAACAATCCTTTGCTCAGCTTTATATTGATAATCTTTGTGAAAGTACTTATTTACAACTAAATGAGGTCCAAACCGAAGAGTTCTTTGTATACAAGATGACCTCACGTTATTTGCTTAGATATATACGTGTTGTGGCAGTTACAACTGGACTTGCTAGAGCATCTGGATTTACTAAAGCCGATTACGCTACTCTTATTTATGGACTTTATAGGCAAATGTTTTTGAATATTGCGTTAGGTAATTATGTACCTAATAATGATTCTGAAACTAATACAAACACAACTAATTATATAAGAAATTTAATAGACGAGTTTAATTTAGCCGCGGCTACTGTGAATACAAATACAAATATTATTAATGATTTAAAAAGTTTTAGGTTTGATATAGGTCTTAATTTAGATACTAATTCTGATACAAGTTCTAATACAAACTGTGAATGTGGTATATGCTTAGAGCAAAATATTGAAAAGAAAAATATGGTTAACTTGAATTGTAACCATTCATTTTGCGGTAACTGTGTTGTAAGAGTTTTAGAAATGTCTTCACCGAGTAAAATACCTTGTTGCGCATTTTGTCGCACTAACATTGTTAATATTGAAACAAGTAGCAGTGATAATTATACACAACTTGCTGAGTTTTGTAAGACAATATAATAAAGGATTTAAAGACTAAATACTATTATGAACTATACAATTTATAATATGTCTGTTTTTTCTGCTTTAAATATGCCTAATAATAATATTTATATGTTTAACAATTTTATGAATAACCTGTTACACAATACTTGTCATGATAAGTTTATGTATTTAAAAATGTTTATTGATAATTCTGATATTGATAATAATACTGATAATTTGAAGACACTTTATATTAATGCCGCAAATAGTCATAATCAAAAGATAATGGATGACCCGCATTTTTTTGATGCTGGGTTTGACCTTTTCTTGCCATCTAGTACCAGTTTTACACCAAATCAGGTGAATAAGGTAGATTTTAAAGTCAAGTGCTGTGCCAAAATATATCATTTAAACTTGGCTTCTGAGCCTAGTTCTAGAAAATATTTTACTGGATTTTATACGCATCCAAGATCTAGTTTATCAAAGACACCTTTACGCCTAGCTAATTCTACAGGAATTATTGATGCTGGTTACAGAGGCAATTTAATTGGAATGTTTGACTGTAATAATGATTTATATAGATCTGAAATACATTCTAGATTGCTTCAGATTTGCGCGCCCAGTTTGATGCCTATTTATGTTGAGATTGTAGATAGTCTTGAAGATTTGGGACCTAGCACTAGCCGCGGTGCTGGGGGAATTGGATCTACTGGTATTTAATTTTTTTTATTTTATTTCATTATTTTATTTCATTATAATATGACTGATTTAAATTTATTTTCTCAGAAAAATTCTAATTTAGTTCTAGGTTTTGTCGCAGTATTAGTTGCTATATGGATTTTCTTCTTTGCTGTACCTTCATTATTCGCAGACTTACTTAATAATATTTTAGGCAACCTTATTTTAGTTGGTATTGTTATTCTTACTGGTATGTATAATCCAGTTATCGCAATTTGTCTTGCTATTATATTTTTTATATTGGTGCGCATTTTCCATTTATATTCTTAGATTTTTTTTATTTATAGTTTTTAATTTACAGTTTTTATTTATAGTTATAATGTAGTATGAATTTTAACTATAATATTGTATTTGTATTGTTTATAATATTTTTTGTATGTTTATTTAATTTTAGAAGATGGGTTGTAAATAAAAATATAAATATTGAAGGATTTTCTTTATCTGGGAACACATTTGTCCCGTGGCCTAAAGATTTAGTTCACCGATTTAAGGTTTATCAAGCAACTGTAGGTGAAAATAATTACCAATATAATATGTATATTTTACAACAGCAAGCAACTGCTGCCGATGCTGAACATTTATTAAGCACTGGATATTGGCCGTGGTCTGATGATACAAAACAAAAATATATGGACGCAGTTGCTGTAAGTCCTCTTATTAGTATAGATCCTGGTGAAGCGGCAAATAATGCTATGAAAATATACAATGAAAATGCGATTAAAGAACAATTGGCATTTAATACAAAGGAAGGTAAGTTTCTTATTTATGGGACTGTTTTAAATAATGATAAATCTGATGATAATGATAATCAAAAATATGGCGTCTTTAATGGTAATAAGTTAAATCCAACAACAATAAAGTGTTCAGATGATATACATTCATCTGTTCTACAGAAAAAGGTATTTAATGGATATAATCTGTGGAATGGCTACAAAAATACTACAACTACAACAATACAGAATCAGGATATACCTTCAGAAGTGGCTGGGTTTAGTTTTGTAAATGGACCTTGTAATCCCTGTGACTATACTTGTCCATTTAGAATTGATATTGGCGACAAGACTGGAAATAGAATTAGCCCTGTTTGGGCTGATTTATGGGGATTAGCTTAAATAAGTATTTAGTATTTGATGTTTAAATGATTTTTAATTAATTTTTAATTGATTAAAAAAATAAGTATTTAAAACAATAGTTACAATAGAATATATAATGGAATCAAATTCTACTACACAAATTCCTTCCGCTAATGGCGAGAAAAAACAGACTCGTTTGGTTGATATTCATGTTACTAATCAGAATGAGGCCTTACAGCTTATTGTTACTTTTTTGAACTTGGCACAAAAGAGAGGCGCATTTACTTTGGATGAGTCTGCTAAGTTGTGGGAGTGTGTTAAGCATTTTCAGTAAGTAGTTTTAATAAATTATAATATATAATAGATTTTATAATTTATAATAAAAAATAATTTATATTAAAATATAAATTATTATATTTTAGGTCTCACCGGGATTCGAACCCAGGTTAACAGATTCAAAGTCTGTGGTGCTAACCACTACACTATGAGACCAGAAAAACATTATTTATTGATATTTTTATTTATATAATTGATATTATTAACTTCTGAAGTTAATCTAAAATTAATTATCAATTATTTATATAGTCCTACAACTTAATGTTAGACTAATAATATATCTATAATATCTATAACAATGAAAACATTGCTGTTTTTTTGGTTATATTTTATAATTTTTTAAATATTTGCTGTTATGGATACTTTTATAATTTTATAATTTTATAATTTTATTTTACCCCCTTATTGTTTGCGGCATCCACATATTTATATATACATTTTCTTTAAGTTATTTCTTATTAAATATGTTAATCATTTTATAATATTCTTATTTTTTAATTCTGCTTCTATTTTATTTGTTTCTTTGTAGATAACTTTTATGTATAAAATATACATTAAACCTATTATATATAAACTTGCTGGAACATAGAGTCCCTGAATATGATTAATTTTTCCATAAGTAAACATTAGAATTTGTGCTACTAATAATAAAAATAACCATAAAAATGTCAAATGATTTGTTTTTTTTGTTACATGTGTATTGTATACTAAAAAAGAAAATGCTGTTATTGCAAGTATGCCAGATATTAATACTAATTCTTCATGTTGTTTTGTCATTTTATTAGGTATTATACTATTATAACTGAGTATTTTATTTTTTTATTATTTTGTTTTATTTTGCTTTGCTTTGGCATAATTATATTTATAAAAACAATTTAAAGAGATTTTATTACTATTAATTGGACCCGGTTAGCTCAGTTGGTAGAGCGCAGGACTTTTAATCCTGTGGTCCGGGGTTCGAGCCCCCGATCGGGTGTCTTGCTTGTGTAGCTCAGTTGGTTAGAGCATCGGTCTTATGAGCCGAAGGTCTCAGGTTCGAACCCTGGCATAAGCATTATATTTTTAATTATATATTTTATAATTAAAAATAATTAAAAACTTTTATTATTATATTTATTTATATTAGAAAATGGCTTCTATAATTGATTTCCTTATTTATCCATCATTTTATAGTCTAGTAATTACTGGACTACTTATACTTATCATATTTATATTATTTTTTAAAAACTTTCGTAGTATTTTAAATATGGAAAGTAGTAAATTGATATCATTATTGGCTGTTATTGCGATTGCGATTGGTAATCACGGAATTTTACATGGATTATTTGAAACGCGAAGCAAACCTAATTTGGATATAAATACATTTTTTTAATTATATATTATATTATTTTTTATAATATATATAATATAGATGTTTGGACAAGAAACGAATGAAGTAGGACAAGGACTTGTGAAATTTAAACAATTTATTATTGATAACAACATTGTTGGCACATCTGCTGGTGTTTGTGTTGCTTTAGCAGCTAAAGATGGAATTGAAGCGCTTGTTGGAGATATTATTATTCCTATTCTTGTAATGTTATTACACGCATTGCGCATAGATGGACTATCAAAATTTTTACCTGTAAATGGCAGTGCTGCTCTTAATGTAACCGATTTTGTGAAGCAAATGGTAACATTTATTTTGATTATTTTTATATCTTTTATTTTTGTTCAATTTGCTTTTGGATATTTACTTGGTGTAACTACTACTGTTAAAGAAGATAAATCTAATGCTAATGGTAACTCTAATTCTACTGATATAGGATTAAATGCGGATGCGATTAAAGCATCTACTATATCTAATACGGATGGTAAATCTTCATCTAAGGCTGGGTTTGGCAATTTTTTTGATATTAATGATTCTTTGTCGGGATGGTAAAAATTTAAATAACTATGTAAATAATAAATTGATATAAAGAGTATAACAATTTATTATTATAATGACTTCAGAAATAAAATATCAAAATATTGAAGAGTATTTCAGTCAATTTCCGGATGATGTGGAAACAATAGAGGTTTGTTTTAATTCAGATCATCTTCCTTTTAATTCAGATCATCTTCCAGATTTATCACGATTTTATAAATTAAAAAATTTACAATGTCATAATAGTGAAATGACATGTTTGCCTGAACTGCCACCTACTTTGGAAATGTTGTTTCTATTTCAAAATAAAATGACATGTTTGCCTGTATTGCCACCTTCTTTAAAAATGTTGGTTTGTTTTAGCAATCATCAAATGACGTGTTTGTCTGAACTGCCATCTACGTTGGATTACTTAGCTTGTTCTTTTAGTCCACTTACACGTTTACCTGATTTGCCATCTAGTTTAATATCATTATGTTGTGCTCATAACCAACTGACAAGTTTGCCTTCGTTACCATCTAGTTTGAGAACATTGTTTTGTCCTGATAACCAACTGACATCTTTGCCAGATTTACCATCTACATTGAAAGATTTGAATTGTAGTAATAATCAACTTACATCTTTGCCACCATTACCATCTACTTTGACAAGATTAACTTGTGCTTGTAATAAGCTTACATATTTTCCAGATTTACCATCTACTTTGGAATATTTGGTTTGTTTTAGTAATCTATTTTTAGATTGTTATATTAAACATATTGAACATACAAATTATACATCTATGACTGATTATATTACAGATTTTCGGAACCAAATAAATATAATAAATCAGTTCCGAGAATTGTTTTATGCTCTCAAATATAAAAAACAATTTCTAGATTTGTTATGGGTGCGTATTAGAGAACCTAAAATAAGAAACAAATATAAACCAGAGAATTTAATAGCAATGTTAGAAGAAAAAGAAGACATAACATTAGATGAACTAGATGAATTACTTGATAAATGGTAATAATATTATTTTGTGAAATTTGTTTAAGGAGTATTTAAAAAAAATTGATTTTTTTAATCAGCATTTATCAAGCCATATTAATTATTTTAGAAATGAGTTATCAAACTATTGAAGAGTATTTTACCCAGTTTCCAGATGATGTGGAATTAATAGATGTTTGTTTTAAGACAGATCATCTTCCTGATTTGTCACGGTTTTATAAATTAAAAAGATTATGTTGTTATTATAATCAACTTACGTGTTTACCTTTGTTACCATCTACTTTGGAAATATTATGGTGTTCTAATAATAAATTAACGTATTTGCCAGAATTACCATCTATGTTGATAAGATTGGAATGTTATAATAATGAACTTACGTGTTTGCCTTTACTACCACCTACCTTAAATGAATTATGGTGTTCTAATAATAAATTGATCTGTTTGCCATCATTGCCATCTACTTTAACAATATTTATTTGTTTTGGTAATCAACTTACATGTTTACCTTTACTACCATCTTCTTTAAAAAGATTGAGTTGTGATAATAATCAACTGACGTGTTTGCCATTACTGCCATCTAGTTTGAAAATATTGAATTGTTTTAATAATCAAATATTAAGTTTACCTTTACTACCATCTAGTTTAACAATATTATTTTGTAATAATAATCTATTTCTTGATTGTTATATTAAATCAGATAATATGTCTATGACTGAGTATATTATACAACTTCGGAAACAAATTGAAATAATAAATCAGTTTAAAGAATTGTTTTATACTCTAAAATATAAAAAAAAATTTCTAGATTTGTTATGGGTGCGTATAAGAGAACCTAAAATAAGAAACAAATACCATCCTAGTAATTTAATGGCAATGCTAGAAGAAAAAGAAGACATAACATTAGATGAGCTTGATGAATTACTTGAGAAATGGTAACAATGTTATTTTGTGTAGTTTTTAAAAAAAATTGATTTTTTTTAATCAGTATTTATCAAGACACATTAATTATTTCAGCAATGAGTTATCAAAATATTGAAGAGTATTTCACCCAATTTCCTGATGATGTGGAGACAATAGATGTTTGTTTTAAGACAGATCATCTTCCTGATTTGTCACGGTTTTATAAATTAAAAAGATTGTTTTGTAATAGTATTAAACTTTTATATTTACCTTCTCTACCATCTACTTTAAAAGAATTGAGGTGTGGTAATAACAAACTAACATGTTTACCTTTGTTGCCATCATCTTTGGAAATATTATGGTGTGCTATTAATAAACTAACATGTTTGCCAGATTTACCATCAAGTTTAATAGATTTGTATTGTGATAATAATGAACTTATGTATTTGCCTCCGTTGCCATTATCTTTGAAAAATTTGGAATGTAATTATAATGAACTTGTGTGTTTGCCTGATTTGCCATCTACTTTAAAAAGATTGAGTTGTCATTATAATAAACTCATGTATTTGCCTTTGCTACCATCTAATTTGGAATATTTGTATTGCGCTAAAAATCAACTCACGCATTTGCCTTTGCTACCATCTACATTAGAATATTTGTGTTGTGGGTTTAATCAACTTACATATTTGTCTTTACTACCATCTACATTGAAAGTATTCGGTTGTCAGAATAATCAACTGACGTGTTTACCAGATTTACCATCATCTTTGGAGGAACTCCATTGTTGTAATAATCCATTTATAGATTGTTATGTTAAACGTGAAAATTATATATTTATGGTTGATTATATTGTAGAATTTCGGAAACAAATAAAAATAATAAATCAGTTCAAAGAATTGTTTTATACTCTTAAATACAAAAAACAATTTTTAGATTTGTTATGGGTACATATCAGAGAACCTAAAATAAGAAATAAATACCATCCTAGTAATTTAATGACAATGTTAGAAGAAAAAGAAGATATAACATTAGATGAGCTGGATGAATTACTTGAGAAATGGTAATAGTGTTATTTTGTGTAGTTTTTATAAGGTTTATTTAAAAAATTGATTTTTTTAATCAGCATTTATCAAGCCATATTAATTATTTCAGCAATGGATTTTCAAACAATTGAAGAGTTTTTCACCCTGTTTTCAGATGATGCTGAAGAAATAAACTTTGAATTTATTTCCGATCATCTTCCAGATTTGTCACGGTTTTATAAATTAAAAAAATTAAGATGTTATAATAATCAACTTACATATTTGCCTCCATTACCATCTACTTTAATATTATTATCTTGTGATAGGAATCAACTGACAAGTTTGCCTTTACTACCATCTACATTGGAATATTTGTATTGTAGTGATAATCAACTGACAAGTTTGCCTTTACTACCATCTGCATTAAAAAGTTTGTATTTTCATAGTAATCAATTGACGTGTTTGCCTTTACTGCCATCTACTTTAAGAGAATTAGGTTGTAATAATAATCAACTAACATATTTGCCTCCATTACCATCAACTTTAATAGAATTGTGGTGTGATAATAATAATCTAACATATTTGCCTTTACTGCCATCTACAATAAAAATATTGTCTTGCACAAATAATCAACTTACATATTTGCCACCCTTACCATCTAATTTAAAAATAATGTATTGTTATAATAATGAACTGTCGTGTTTGCCTTTACTACCATCTGCCTTAGAAATATTTTATTTTAATAATAATCCAATTCTTGATTATTACATTAAACCAGATGAATCATTATCTATGACTGATTATATTACACAACTTCGGAAACAAATTGAAATAGTAAATCAGTTCAGAGAATTATTTTATACTCTTAAATATAAAAAAAAATTTATAGATTTCTTATGGTTTCATGTTCGAGAACCTAAAATAAAAAATAAATATCATCCTAGTAATTTAATGAAACTATTAGAAGGAAAAGAAGAAAGTACATTGGATGAGTTGGATGAATTATTAGAGAAATGGTAATAGTTATAAAGTTTATAATATCTAAATGAGATTAACATCTAAATGCTAGAGCTAAGAACATTGTAGCAATAATACCTAATACTAATCCAGCATGCCAATAGTATTGCATTGCTTTATACATTGTAAGCCACGCTTTAGTTTGTTCCGGTGAATTAATATGTTCTAACATATAAGTTGACTTTGGACTTAATGAGTAATAAAAATAATTTGTAATAAAGCTAACTGTAATTACAGTACAGACCATTGTTCCATTTGTCATTGGAAAACGATTCTTGGTTTTATAAAAAATAATTATAATAGATAAGATGAGACCTAATGCGTAACCGCAGTAATAAATACGTTGGCGTTCATCAGTTATTTTTTTATATATATTTTGTAAATTTGATGGCAATTGTGACTGATATATTTGGATTGTTTTATTTTTTTGTGTCATATTTGTCATAAAAATAGATGCGATTACAAAGATGGTTGCTAAAGCACAGGATACATAACACGGCATTTCTTATATATATCATTTTTTATTTTTATTTTTATAAAAAGTGGAGCAAACTATAAAAACTTAATAATATATATTTATATATTTATATATTATAATGAGCACTATTTATTTATTGTGTTTAACACACGGAATGTATGAATATTTTCTTTATTGTCAATCTAAATATCCGAATGTTGATGTAACTAAATTACCTACTGACGAAACTACAAGTTGGTGTAAATCGCGTCTTGTACCACCATCTTTTCTAGTATTTCCTGATACAGTAGTGAATTATCAAAAAATAACATTTACTCCATTTAATGAATATAATATAATAAATGAAACCGATAAAACTCGTATTAAACAAAAAGTACTTGAAGTATTAGATAATACATCTCCTATTGGTGATGATTTAACAACTTTAGTTAAAGAAAATATAAATTTTGAAACATTTGAAGATAAATTAAACAAACCACATCAATCTGCTATGATAAAAGAAGATTTACAAAGGTTAATATCAAGAAAAGAAGAATTATATAATTCATATGTATATAATAAAAATAACAGTAGCACACATATTCCTATTTTAAATAAAACATTTACATATGATCCTGAAGATGGTCATATTGATGGAATATTTGTTGTAAAAAATATTGGCGGACCATTAAATGTTGGTGATGATATATTTAAAGAATATGAAAAAATGTCTACACAATATATTATTAATCATATGGCAAAACTTGGTTATACAAATATTATATTAATTGATTATTCTTGCGATATTTGTCGACAAATGTTTGATATACGTCCAAATAAAAAATATATTGGTGATATGATTAAACAAATGCAAGATAGACAAGTTGGAAGAGGATTAACAAACAAAAGTAAAAATAGAAAGAAAAGTAAAAATAGAAAGAAAAGTAAAAATAGAAAGAAAAGTAGAAAAAATTATAAAAAATAGAAAAAATTGGTTATTACTGCAGGAAAATAATTATAATAAAAGTATAGATATAATAATAAACTAAATAAAAATTGAAATATTTTAAAATATTTTATATTGGAATAAAAAATATTTTATATATTGGAATAAAAATAAGAACTAATCTAATCAAATGTCGTGTAATATTTGTTATAATGATTTTAAGAAAAACTGTCCTAATATAGCTTGTATGTATTGTAATTTTGAAGCTTGTAGAACATGTTGTGAAACATATATCTTATCAGAACAAACACCAAAATGTATGAAATTATCTTGTGGCAAAGAATGGTCTAGAAAATTCTTAAGAGAAAAATTTACAAACAGCTTTTTAATAAATAAATTTAAAAAACATATTGAAGGTGTTTTATTTGACAGAGAAAAAGCATTATTGCCAGCTACTCAGCCTTTAGTTCAAGAAAAAATACGCAAAAAAAATATAAGAGAGAGAATAAAGGAAATTGATAATCAAATGAAAGATTTACAAAATCTAAGAAGAGCACTTGATAATGAATATTATCGTAGACAAGTAGTAGATACTCCTTTAGAAAAAGAAAAAGAGAAAGAAAAAGGGCATGGTTTTGTTCGTCAATGTCCTGCTGATGGATGTCGTGGATTTTTAAGCACACAATGGAAATGTGGTCTTTGTGAAAAATGGACTTGTCCCGATTGTCACGAATTAAAAGGTCTTGATCGAAATGGTCCACATACTTGTGATCCTAATTCAGTTGAAACTGCTAAAATTTTGAAAAAGGATTCAAAACCGTGTCCTAAATGTCAATCTTTAATATTTAAAATTTCTGGCTGTGACCAAATGTGGTGTCCTCAATGTAAAACCGCATTTAGTTGGAAAACAGGCAATATTGAAACTGGTCATATTCATAATCCACATTTTTATGACTGGAAATTTAAACAAGGAATTGAGACACACAATGGCGGTGGAGGTGGCGGTGCTGGTGGTGGAGGTGCTCATTTAGATCCTTGTGGATTAAATACTCTTGTTGCTGACAGAATTATGAAATCTGCTTGTAAACTTGGGTTTTGTATTGAGTATAGAAAATTTGAACCAGTAATTAATTTAATTTGTAATATTCATCGTAATAATATTCATAATTCTGAAGTAGAATTACGTCATTATCAAGTTGATTATTTTGAAAAAAATATAGATTTAAGAATGAAATATTTAGAAAATATAATTACTGAAGAAGAGTTAAAAACACTTGTTCAGAGAAATGATAAAAAACATAGAAAAAGTATTGAGATTTCACAGATTATTGAACTGTCTAATGCTACAATAAATGATATTATACTTAGAATTGATGACTATTTAGAAAAATGGGTTAAAAAAGGTTATTATGTTAAAGATGAAATTAATAATGGACTAAAACCATTTTTAAAAGAACTTGAAGCACTGCGAATATATTGTAATGACATTCTAAATGATATAGCATTTACATATAATTCAGTTCAATATGCGTTTAATGATGAGTTCAAATTTGAAAAAGAGAAAGATAAGGCTGATAAAAAGGATGATAATTTAAAAAAAGATGATAATTTAAAAAAAGGTGGATCAGCTTATTAATTTTAATAATTTGTCTTGAATTTTGAAATAAAATTTGGTTCATATCTGAATTCTTTTTCTCTGATTTCTTGGGTTCTGATTTCTTGGTTTTTTATTTGTGGGTTTTGTTGATTAGGTAACTGTGTTGATATTTGATAATTTGCGACGGGTTGTGATAAGATCGTTGCTTGAAATTGTTTTCTACAACTAGAATTTGTACATTGTCTAAATGCGCCTCTATCTTGTTTTTCCATTAATGGCACTGAATTATGGTTTCCACAAAACATACAATGTGAACTATATTTAGCTGTATTTAAACTGCTATATGTATTTGGGTTTATATGATGAAGTTGATATGCTTGGTCTAATGGAGTAAAATTAAAGCTCATATTTTGTTATTTTAATATTTTATAATATTTTTTATAATATTTTTTATCTTATTTATTTGGTATATTTATTTATTAATTATATTTATTTATTGTTTTATAATATAATGAATATTGGCTCACCAATTGATATATTTGTTCTTTTTATTATTTTCATTAAAATTGTCTTTATACTAACATCTATTGGACACGTTATACTAACACATATGACAAGAAAGGGTTCTGGTTCTGATTCTGATTCTGATTTTAATGATAAGAAAAAACAAGAGAAAGATATAAAGTTGATGTATTGGAAGGAGCGCACTGAGTTTATATTTATTGCGTCTATGGCTATTTTACTTATTTATTATTTTAATCCTAGAAGTATGAAGCCACTTACTAAGGAAACATCATTGTTATTTTATTTGTTTGGCTGGGTGCTTCTTATTACTGCTAAATGGGGCATTTTTATTAAGGATGCTAAATGGTATTCACTAGTCTCTTCTATTTCTTCATCTTAAATTTTCTTTCTTTGTTATATTTGTTAGTTCTTCTTCCAAAATAGCCTTCATTTTTAAACATTGTAAATGTTTGGGACAATATTTTTGCTTTTGTATTACAGGTTTTTGTCTTTGTTTTTGGTTTGGTATTTCATATTGTATTGTTTTACATCCACATTTGTATATTTTTAGACTATTTTGACATAATATGTAGCCTTGGTTTTTTTGACTTTTTGTTAGATTTAAACTTGTAGAATAAGATTTCAAATGATTATAGTCTTTTTTATTATTATTATTATTATTATTATTATTATAATAATAATTTTGTAACTGTTTTTTTCGTCTTAGACGGGATATTTGAAGTGTAATTATGTCTCTAATATCTATAAGCTCATCTATTATATTATATATGTCTAGGAGGTCTAAATTTGTTTCTAGAAATATATCATAGTTATTTTCTAATTCTAACAAATATTTTAAGTCTGTTACAATATGAATTTTTGATGGTTCTATTATTGGTGGCACATTTTTAAAATGGATTAGGGCTTTATATGATGCTGAACGCAGTTGAAACATTTTTTATTTTTATAATTTATAAGTTTTTAAAATAAATTTTATTTTTCAATTTTTATGTAATATATTGTTATACTACGCTATTATACATTTACTACGCTATAAAAAAATTGAAAAAGAATAAACCATATTTATATTATTTATAAATTATAATCCTTTTAAACTTTTAAATCTTATATTTTAAAATGTCTACTAGTTCTGTTAAATTTGATACATTTAACCATATTTTCAATACATTTGTATTTATTAATCATATGATTAATAATAAGGAACAATATAATATTTTGAATCTGGAAACAGATTCAAACAAAGTAGATTCAAACGAAGTAGATTCAAACAAAGTAGATTCAAACGAAGTAGATTCAAACGAAGTAGATTCAAACGAAGTAAATAATGAAGTAGATGTCGCGAGCTTAGATAACAACGACATATTTATGTTAATATCTGAATCTAATTTCTGTTCTGATTTAAGTATTGGTATTATTAGTGTTGGTCATATTATGTTGTTATTAGCATTTTGTATTACATCTAATTTTGTCTTCAGTTTTGTATTTTACTATACATCAATGGCTGGTCGTTATGTCTTTAATTTGGTTTGGAATTCATTAGATAAAGGTCAAGAATTGCCTCAGCTTATTACAATTATTATTGGACTTACTATATACACATATATTATGTGTTCCGCTAATAGTTGTGATGAACAATTTAATCTTCATATTAATAAGTTAAAATCTGAAATTGCGGAGAAAAATTATATTATTGCTGAGCTTCAAACAAAGGTTGATCAGTTATTATCGGAGATTTCAGATTATGACGATACTGTGTGGGAGACTGTTTCTGAGTCAAGCAGTGACGATGAAGATTTACAATAAAAAATATATTATATATCTTATTATTAATTAATTAAATAAATATTACACAAATATACTGTTTATTTTTTATTTATTTTTTTAGTTTGGTTTTTATTTAGTTTAGTTTTTAGTTTGTTATAATATGTCTATCTCTGAAATAATTTCTGACATCTTCATCATCTGCTACATTTAATACTGCGCTTAGTGATTGTGTTCCATTTTCTAATACTGCGCTTAATGCTGCGTTTGATGCTACATCTGATGCTACACCTATTACTGCGTCTCTCCTTATAAATATTTGACTATATAATTCATTATAAAATTCAATGTCGCTATTACTATCACTATCACTATCACTATATTCATCTAAGTAATCGGGATGATGAAATCCTCCACCTTCATAAAATACATATCCATCATTTCTAGAATTTATTCGGTTATAATAATCTTCTCCATTTCTTTCATATAAGCGTTCTATCTGTTCTTCTGATAATTGTAAGTTTAAACCTGCGTTTGTAACTGGGTTTAAGTCATCTTCTAAGTTTCCGTCTTCTAAGTTTCCGTCTTCTAAGATTATATCTGTGTTTTCACTTATATCTACATTTATTACTGGTTCTTCATTTATATCTGTGTTTATATCTGCGTTTATATCTGCGTTTATATCTTCATTAGTATATGCGTTTAACACATAATTTTGGTATACATATTCATCTCCAATATCTTCATATTCATGTTCTTCGCCATTAATGAGATTATTAAACATGCGAAATCCTCTTAGTATATCATCTTCATATATTTCTCTATCTTCATCTTCATCTTCAGTAGACCAATTACTTGAATTATCATTATCGCTATTATCATCACTTATTTCTTCAGCCATTCTTGCTCTACAATTTGGACAATTGAATCCATTATGTATTATATTTGTCATTATACAACTACAATGAAATATATGACCACATTCAGTTATTACTTTATTTATATTATTTTCAATTGATTCAAGGCATATAGAGCATTCATATTGTTCGGGTTGAGTTTCAGACATTTTATTTAATTTAATTTAATTTAATTTAATTTATGTGTTTAAATCCTAATACTTTCTTTTTTTTACAGAAAAAATAATTTCAATTTTTTATATTATTTACGAAAAAAAGTATTTAAAGAAAACTTAATATATATAATTGCGGGCGATTAGCTCAATTGGTAGAGCGTAACGTTAGCATCGTTGAGGTATGGGGATCGAAGCCCTAATTGTCCAAATTTTGTTTATAATAAAATACAAAATATTTTATTATAATTGTTTTTAAAATAGATTTAAAGTAGTTATATAATATTAAAGTAAATGAAATCTATTTGTATTATTTGTAAAATAGAATATAATTGTGAAGAAGTTGCTGAGTGTATTAAATGTAAAGGGTCTGTGTGCCAAGAGTGTGTTAATTTTGAAGATTGTAATTATTATTGCGATGAATGTTTGAAAAAATAGTTTTAAAATAGTTTTAAATAGTTGCCCAATAGCCGGCACTGTATCACTGTGCCATCGCAGTCTAATCCGGACGTCTAATCCGGATTCTATACGTGGCGTCAAATATGAGTCCAATTATAAACAAGATGGTGTCCAGTATACACACCATATAGCATCCAAGAAATGAGTGACAAAACAGTAGAAATGAGTAGCAAAAATATATACTGTATATAGTAGCACTATAATAGTGTATATAGTAGTATATATGTCACTATATGTAGTCTGTTAATGTAACTATATGCTTCAGAACTAAAAATACAATAATATGCCAAATATAGGTATTCAAGAAATGAGTGACAAAACAGTAGAAATGAGTAGCAAAAAAAACACTATTTAATTAACAATTAAAACACACAAATTATACAAAATACAAAGTTATATATTATTTATACAGTTTACATACTGTAGTTATCCTCCTCTAACTCCTCTTCATCATCATCAGGAAGAGGCTTGATACTATTAGTAGCTTCATCATACATACCGACTTCCTCTTGGGTCGCAGGATTATACAAAATATTAGCGCTAGATTTCAAATACTCTTGATCACCAATCTTAATTCTCTTAACAGTCACTTTCACAGGAGCTTCTTCAACTTTAGCCTCAACTTTAGTCTCAACCTTTGGCTCTGATTTAGCAGCCTTAGCTTTAGGTGCCTTCTTCTCTGCTTTCTTAGCCTCAGCAGCAGCTTTCTTAGCCTCCTCTTTAGCCAACTTCTCTTGCTCCTTAGCTAACTTCTTAGCCTCAGCAGCTGCCAACTTCTCTTGTTCTTTAGCAGCCTTAGCAGCCAACTTCTCTTCCTCCTTCTTTTTAGCTAACTCTTCCTTAGTAGGCTTTATCTTAGCCAATGCTTTAGCCTCAGCAGCAGCTTTCTTAGCCTCCTCTTTAGCTAACTTCTCTTGCTCCTTAGCTAACTTCTTAGCCTCAGCAGCAGCTAACTTCTCTTCCTCCTTCTTTTTAGCTAACTCTTCCTTAGTAGGCTTTATCTTAGCCAACTCCTTAGCTTTTAATTTCTCCATTTCCTTAACCTTCTTCTCCTTTTCAGCATTCTCCTTCTTTATCTCTTTTAATGCCTGAGCAGCTTGCTTCTTAGCCTCAGCAGCAGCCAACTTCTCTTGCTTCTTAGCCTCAGCAGCTGCTTCTTTTTCTTCAGCAGTCATAACAGTCTTCTTTGTCTTCTTCTTATCAGTAGGCTCAGTAGACTCAGTAGACTCAGTAATATTTAATGACTCAGCTACAGACTTCAATACAATCTCATTTCTTTTATGTAAATCATTTTCTTCATCAACACTCCTAATTGGATTTTTATCCAATGCTTCCTTTACAGCAACATCAAAAGTATCCTCAGCATCATTTACTAACTGCGCAAACAAATCCTCAACTTCTCTTTTAGGCTCAACAACTTTAGCCTTTGATCTAGACTTTTTATTATTCATTGTCAAAATATTAACAGCATCCTCAACAGAGAAATTATATTGAACAGATAACAACTCAATAGCATTCATAACAGACTTATTCATTCTTAAAATTACGTTTGATTTGGGCTTGAATTTGGTTTAAAATTTAAAATTATGTTTATTGGCATAACTAATAATTTAATTTACCAGGCAAAAAATATTTTTCAATTTTTTTGAAAACTTAATAAAAATGAAAAAAACGAGTGTCTATAAAATTGTTATAAATATTGTAATATTTGTTAGTTGGTTCAATTATTTATTTAAAATTAGATCATAAAAATCAAATATACTAACAAATATTTTTCACTTTTTGTTAAATTTTCAAAAAATTGAAAAAATCTTTTTTGCCTGGTAAATTAAATTATTAGTTATGCCAATAAACATAATTTTAAATTTTAAACCAAATTACAAATATTAGCAAAATGAGTGACATTAAGACTTTCTCTTTAACATTTGGTGATGTTGCCGAAAATCATAAGGGTATGCAGAAGATTGGAACATTATCAAATAATGGATTTAATTTGGATGATATAAATAAGATGAAGATATGGTTTGAATCAAAAGGTTGTAAATGTACTATTATAAATTTACATTGGTTATTAGAAGATGAAAAATTACAGCAAGATAATCCGGCATATTTATTAAAGGTAAAAAATGCTGTAAATGCGTTATTAGATGATGAAAATGGTAAAGATGCGTTATTTAAAGAGCAAGATGAATTAGAAAAAGATACAAAAGCGTTTATGTATGGAAGAGTTGTAAATAAGCATGCTAGACATAATTTATGCTTTGGAGAAGCACATCAAGCACCTAATTATGAAGAAGGAATGGGAACAGTATATGCGTTTGATGAAGTGCCACATTTAAAGCAAATTAGATATAAATTAGGCGAAATTATTGGCGAAAAAGGAATAAATTTACAAGCTGAAGGTAATTATTATTATGATGTTAAAAAGTGCGGTATTGGGTTTCATGGTGATACTGAAAGAAAAAAGGTAATTGCGTTTAGATTGGGAGCAACAATTCCATTATGTTATGCCTGGTATCATGATAATAATGTTATAAGTGATATTATGACAATAAATGATTTAGAACATGGAGATATGTATGTTATGTCGGAGAAAACTACAGGATTTGATTGGAAGTCAAAAACAAAGTATACACTAAGACACGCTGCTGGATGTGATAAATATACAACTATTTAAACATATGTAAAAAAATATATAATTTATAATATAATTTTCATTTTTAAGTAATATTAATTTTATTTTTTCTTGTAACAAATATTTTTTGTTTTAATTAAGTTTTCAAAAAAATTGAAATTTATTTTTTCAGAAAAAATCATTTTATTAGTCTAACCAACTTCCCATTAAATTTAAATTAAATAACTAGAAACCCGTTTACGCTTATAATATGTCTTACACCAAGAATACCAATAACACCAATAATAATGCCAAGAAGCCCTTTTGTAAGGTCTGTTTTGATGCCGGAAAGACAGATACTGCTCACTTTGTGAGGCTTAATTCTAACCCCGACTCGCCTGTTACTTGCCCTACTTTGTTGGCTCTTCAATGCCGATATTGCTTTAAATCTGGACACACTGTTAAATATTGCTCGGTTCTCAAACAGAATAATAAGGAAAAAGAAAGAGAAAGAAGAACTACAACTGTTCAGCAGCATGTTATTATTCCAGTTGTTAAAAAGTCAACTAACAAATTTGATGCTCTAATGGATGATAGTGATGATGAAGATAATATTGTTGAAGAGCAATTCCCTACTTTGGCTCCAGTTGTTTCACAGAAAGAGACTACTATTAGTTGGGCATCAAAAGCCGCTGCGGTTGCTCATATACCTCAGCCTGTTTATGAAATTAGTAAGTATGATTTGGAGCCTCCTCAATATGATGATTTAGATGATAGTGATGCTGATGATGAGAACCCTTATGAACATGAATCTGTTCCTGCTCCAGTTGATTACACGGCACAAAATTTAGCTAAGAGAGCTCTTTGGATTGATGAGGAATGGTAAAAAAATAAAAAAAAATTTGTATATTTGTATATTTGTATAATTTTAATTAAATGAGTGTTTTTTTTCTGCGGGCGGTATAATCCGGACTTTTAATCCGGACTTCTCTTTTTTCCATTTTGTTAGTGCAAAACAAAAAATTGAAAATATTTTTTACAAATTATTGAAAGTAGGATAATTATAAACTGCTTCACTTTTTAAAAAGAAATAGAATATTTGATAATGGATAATAATATAATAGACGACAGGATGTCACGCTTTGACAAATATTTGGAATATAGTGGAATGGATAGAAAACAATATCAATATGATGGAGTCAAATGGTGTTTACTTAATGAAATACAACCACCAAATATATATGAATTACAAAAACTAGCACAAATAGAAGCAAAACAGAAGGATCCGGAACAAAAAATAAAAAAAATAACTATCGCATATGACGGTGATGCGTATATTAGAGGCGGATTTTTAGTAGATGAAATGGGACTTGGAAAGACTATTACGATGATTGGTCTTATGTTGTGTAATTATGTTAAAAGAACTCTTATCGTTTTACCTCCAATATTAATTGATCAATGGATTAATCAGATTTACCGGACTACAGGTCATAAACCTCTATTATATCACGGCGCAAATAAAAAAAAAATTACTATTCAGATACTTAATAATTCACCAATTGTTATTACTACTTATGGCGCAATAACTATATCAAAAAAGAAATTAGATTTAATTAAAACTAATTTAGATTTGACTGACAAACTTATAACAGATCTACATAAAATTCATTGGTCGCGCATTATATTTGACGAAGCGCATCATTTGAGAAATAATAATTCACGTTCAAAAAGTGTCAAAATGTTACGCGCTAATATACGCTGGCTTGTTTCTGGAACTCCAATACAAAATAGCAATCGTGATTTTCATAATTTGTGTTCAGTATTAAAAATGCCGATTGGATTCTATAAAAATTTAGTTAATAGACCTATATTAACACAAAAATATATTTTAAAACGTACCAAAAAACAGGTCGGAATTAAAATACCAGATGTATTTTATGACAAACAAATAGTTCCTTGGAAAAATAGTTTTGAAAAGGAATTATCAGAAGAATTTCATTCTTGGCTTAATTTTGAAGGACATCCAGAGTTAAAAGATGATAAATATTTATGTAGTATATTATATTCGGATAAAGGACCTTTACCTATATATGTTCGTTCTCGTCAGATGTGTATTTTACCTAGTATGATGACAAAAGTTATTAAAGAATTGGATTGGTTTTCTAGTTATGTGGGAATGGATAAAAATCGTATATGTTTTGATGCTTATAATGAAGCAGTAAAACATAATAGTAAAATGGATGCGTTTATTGAGAAGATGATAGAAAGAAAAGATAATGGAAATGGCAAAATTGTATTCTGTCATTTTAAAGAAGAAATAGATATAATTCAGAAGAGATTATATGCTATTGGCATTAATAAAATTGCTATATTTGATGGCCGGGTTAGTAATGGAGAACGAAATGAGATTTTGACTCTTAAAAATGAGGTTCTTATATTACAGATACAAACTGGATGTGAAGGCTTAAATCTACAGGAGAATTATAATGAGATATATTTTATTAGTGCCCATTGGAATCCTGCCGTTGAAGAGCAGGCAATTGCTCGTTGTCATCGTATTGGTCAGAAGAAGGAGGTTTTTGTGTTTAGATTTGAAATGGGAGGATTTATTGAGGGCACAAGGAGTCTTGAGAAATATGTAGATACTGTTCAAATTAATAAGAAGGCTATTGCTAATGAAATTATACCATAATTGTATTGTTTAATTTAATTTAATTTAATTTAAGTGGAATTTTTTTTTTATTTTTTATTACATTTGCTTACATTAGCGCCACAATATATATTTTTTCATCATTGGATCTTCTGCTAATTTCTCCATATATGACCACATTTTTTTACGATTATATACTTTAATTCCATTTTCTGGTTGACCTTCAAAAAATTCTAGGGTTGATATGATATCACATTTTCTACATTTTGCTGCTTTTATGTTCTTATCTAGATCATAATATTCGCATATTCTTAACAATTCTTTTACTGTATACATATCATACATTTCTTCATCTACACTTGACTCTATTTCGTCTAAAAATAGATCTAGATTAAACTTTGAATTTTCTTTGTTAGTATCTTCTTTTTCTTCTAACAAAAAAGAAATGTTTTCGTTATTTTGTTTGCTCATTATAAGTATAATATTAAATAGTGTTTATATATTTATTGTAGTCTATGTTTTGCTTCTTTATTTCATTATTTTATTTCATTATTTTATTTCATTATAAAAAATGCGATGAACTAACAAATGTTGTAATCCGGACTTATAATCCGGACACACTGTGTTATACAGTATGTATATACTTGGCTTCTATTTGGAATTTTAATTGTGTATATTTATTTTATTATTTATTTTATTATAAAAAGGCGATGAACTAACAAATGGGGGTATCTTGTTAGTATTCAAGAAATGAGTGATAAAACAGTAGAAATGAGTGACAATATAATATACTGTATAATATAGTATATTGTATAATTTGCTGTCTATTTTGTTTCTTAATTTCATTATAAAAAATGCGATGAACTAACAAATTGTTAGTATATTGACTTAATAATTCATCTAAATACAGCATTCAAGAAATGAGTGACAAAACAGTAGAAATGAGTGACAATATAATATACTATATAATATAGTATATTATATTATATACTTTGCTCTCTATTTTGATTCCAAATTTAGATCCAAAAAAGCCAACGAACTAACAAATGGGCTAATCCGGACTTCTAATCCGGACACACCCTATTAATACCGCACATTCGGAAATTTAAACTTACCATCTAAATTTACACCACTTTCGTCTATATACTGTTTTATAATATTGTAGTTCACACAACCCTCATTGTGCCAATAATATTTATGAAATATTACATCATATGGGTTTATTGAATATCCATAGTTACTATTTTGTCTTGAAGGATGACGATTATAATTTTTATTATGATTTTTTTCATCTGTCCAATCTATATTTTGATATTTTGGCAGCATACAATCAATTGAATATCCATTTTTTAAAATACATTTGCTCATTCCATATTCACTATTTATAACCGTTGACGATTTGTCTGGATTATTACAAAATATTGTTTTCTCGTGTAATAGCAAATCTAGACCTACATAGTCTACCATAAAACAAAAACCTTCTACTTTTGGACCATAACCACCTGCGTCTCTATCTGGTAAGCACACTATTGATGTTCCTACTAGCTTTACCTTGTCGTTTATCTTATTTATAAATGCGTGTTTCCAGTGACTTTTTGTGTAATGTGGAACAATTGGACCTATTACTCCGCTGTTCATAAAAAAATAATAGTCATATATCTTTTTCTTCTTTGCTATATAGTTTAGAGCATAACTGTGACCACCGTAGTCGAAACCTTCGTTCTTTCGCTTTAGCACTTTCACGTTTATCATATCTGGAAACACTATACTTTCGTCGTAATTGTAGCCATTTATTACTATTATGTAGTCTATATTTTCTATATTATTTGACTTTTTGTTTTCCAACAGTTCTTTATTTACGAAAAAATGTAAATTTAGGTTGCTTGTTTCTGATTCGAAGTATGTATAGATTACTACGCTTCTCATATCTTTATTTACCTTTATTATCTTTATTTTACTTTTTATACTTTTATTAATTTTCAAAAAAAATTGAAATTTATTTTTGGATAACAAATTATTTTACTTATACTTAATACACATCCATTTAAATTAATTTTAATATACTACAACTACAACAATATGGCGCA
>JACCDY010310762.1_pt1 | contig 40474 bp, 29 predicted proteins | sample 7446391 | NCBI WGS metagenome assembly JACCDY01 (sample SAMN15323451, study PRJNA562643) | freshwater metagenome | isolation source: river surface water | place: USA:Blue River Watershed | collected 2017-08-18
CGCAGCAGAAAGATCACGCGCTCGACCACCGCGGTGACCGCCACCAGCGAGACCAGCAGGATCGGCCACATGATCCAGCCTCCGTGGACGAACAGTTCCATCGGCGACTGACCCATGACGAAGGCGAGAGGGAGCGTGAGCTGCATAGGCGGAGGAGGCGTTTTTTCTAAAAACGCCCCGCCCATTGCAGACGCCATGCCCGCTCGCGATGCGCGGACGGGTTTTGAATGGGATTGGATGCGCCCGGAGTGGGACAATCGGCGGCCCGGGGCGCGCGGGCGAAGCCGTTGCTCCGTGGCTATCCGGGACGGAGTCCGGGCGCGGCGCCGGGCGGTTCAGGCGGGCAACGGGGAGGCGCCGACGTGGCAGAGGATGCCGTAAAGCTGGGCGACCTCGTTTTCGAGGCGTCGGAGTTCGCGCTGGATGGCGGAAGTCTCGCGCTCGACGGCCATGAAGCCGGTGACGCGGCCGGCGCGGGTGCGCAGCGGGCTGAGCGAGATCGACACCATGTAGGGCGCGCCGTCTTTGCGGTAGTTGAGCAACTCGACGGTGAGGGGCTGGCGCTGACGGACGGCGTGGTGGAGGAGGGCGGCGGACTCCGGATCGGTGTCGGGGCCTTGGAGAAGCGTGCCGGGTTTGCGGCCGCGCATATCGTCGAGGGTGTAGCCGGAGAGGCGGGTGAAGGCGGGGTTCACCCAGGTCACGCGGCCGTTTAGGTCCGCGAGGATGATCGCGTCGGAAAGCTGTTCCGCGACCGGCGCCAAGGAGCGGGGCGTTTTCATGGCACGTCGGGGTTGGGTTGGGGTAGCCGTGCTTGACTCCTAGTCTGCGCGCGGGTGCCGGCGCGGTCAGGCTTTTTTGACTCTATCCGTCCGAACGGACGGAAAATAAGTTCAGGTAATGGCCAGTCGGCGGACGAGGCGGTGGGCGGAGACGGGGCCGCGGTTTTTCAACTCGAGCCGGCCGCAGGGCTGGAGCTCGAAGGTGTCGCCGAGAAGGTCGCGGGTTTCGTCGGAGACGCGGATCTCGCCGGGGCTGCCGTGGGATTCGAGGCGGCTGGCGATGTTCACGGTGTCGCCCCAGACATCGTAGGAGAATTTGTGGGTGCCGATGACGCCGGCGACGAGGGGGCCGCTGTGGAGTCCGACGCGGACGCGCCAGTCGAGGCCGTGGCGGGCGTTGAAGGCGGCGAGATGGTCGATCATCGCGAGGGCGAGATCGGCGCAGCGGACGGCGTGGGCGGGATCGGGCAGGGGAACGCCGCCGGCGACCATGTAGGCGTCGCCGATGGTCTTGATTTTTTCGAGGCCCAGGGCTGCGGCGCTCTGGTCGAACTCGGTGAAGAGGTCGTTGAGGCGCGAGACGAGCTCGGGCGCGGGAAGGATGGCGGCGGTGCGGGTGAAGCCGACGATGTCGGCGAAGAGCACGGTGGCGGCGGGGATGGTGTCGACGATACGTTCCTCGCCGCGTTTGAGGCGTTCGCCGATGGGGGCGGGGAGGACGTTGAGGAGAAGGCGGTCGGACTTGGCGCGCTCGGTCTCGATCTCGGCGAGGTAGGCGCGTTCGCGATCGCGGAAGCGCTTCTTTTGCAGGCCGGCGCCGATGCGGGCGCGGAGCAAGGTGGGGTTGAAGGGTTTGGGGAGAAAGTCCTCGGCGCCGTGTTCGATGCAGCGGACCACGGCGGCGATCTCGTCGAGGGCGGAGATCATGATGACGGGGATGTCGCGCAGGGCGGGGTCGCGCTTGAGCTCGACCAAGGTGGAGAAGCCGTCGAGGACGGGCATCATCTGGTCGAGCAAGACAAGGTCGAAGGCGTCGGCGCGGAGGAGTGCGATGGCGGCGCGGCCGTCGGCGGCGGTGGCGACGGCGTGGCCCTGGCGCTCGAGCTGGCGGGTGAGGAGCTCGCGGTTTGCGGCCTGGTCGTCGACGACGAGGATGCGTCCGGTGATGGCGGCGGTGCGGGCGGCGATCTCGGGGGAGGCGGAGTCGGCGAGCAGCGCGGAGACGGAGGCCGGCGAGTCGGCGAGGACGGACGGAACGGGGGCCTGCGGGCGCGGGTCGGGTGAGAGGGCGGGGTCGGCTGGGGGAGGCGTGGAGCCGGGGGCGGAGGCGAAGGGAAAGGGGGCGGCGGTGGCTGCGCCGCGCCGGACGATCTCGCCGGCGAGGGAGAGCCGCTCGTCGGTGAGGTTGTCGTTGATGAGGTTGAGGAGGGTCTTGGCGGCGCCGCGGATTTTGTGGAGGTCGGGCGCAAGGTGTTCCGCGGAGAGAGGGGTCGAGCGGAGGGCGGCTTCCTGCGTTTCCTCGAGGAGAAGTTCGCTGTAGCCCAGGATCTGGTTGAGCGGTGTGCGCAGGTCGTGCCGAAGGTGGGAAAGCGGGGCGCGCTCGGAGGGTTCGGGGGACGCGGGGGCGGACATGCGAAGAGCCGGAGATGACAGGGAACGCGGCGCGGGGGAAGGGCGGATACGGCTTGCGACCGCGAAGGGGCCGCGGTGGGGTCGCGGCATGAACCACGACGAGTCCAGGCTTCCCGTGACGGTGTGGGTGGAGACGAAGACGACCCACGCGATCGCCCGGGTGGCGGGCAAACTGGATGCGGCGGGCGTGGCGGCGGCGCAGGACGCGGTGGCCCGGGCTGCGGAGGCGGCGCCGGCCGCGCGGCTGGCGCTGGACCTGTCCGGCGTGCCTTACCTGGCCTCGGTGGGGCTGCGTCTGCTGATGGGCACGGCCCGGGCGCTGGAAAAACGCGGCGGCCGGCTGGTGATCGTCAATCCCACCGACGAGGCGGCGATGGTGCTGGCGGTGGCGGGCCTGGAAAAGCCCCTGCGCGTGTGCCGCGGCGAGGCGGCGCTGGCCAAGGCGTTTGGTTGAGAAAAGGGGCGCGGGAGGGCGGAAAGGCGGACGCCTTAAAGGGCGTTTCCTTGGGATCAGGCCGGGGTGCCCGGGCCGGTGAATTTCTCGATCTTGGGGAGGAGTCGATCGAGCTCGATGGGCTTGGTGTCGTAGTCGTCGCAGCCGGCGGCGAGGGCCTGTTCGCGGTCGCCGGCCATGGCGTGGGCGGTGAGGGCGATGACGGGGATATGGCGCGTGGTATCGGATGCCTTGATACGGCGCGTGGCCTCCCAGCCGTCGATGACGGGCAGGCTCATGTCCATGAGCACGAGGTCGGGTCGCTCGGCGGCGGCGAGGTCGACGCCCTGCAGGCCGTCCACCGCGATGATGATCTGATAGCCGCGCCGGGTTAGACGACGGGAGAGCATATCGCGGTTCATCTCGTTGTCTTCGACGAGGAGGATCTTGGGCATGGGCGAAGGGGCGAGTCGGACGAGGTTTACAGGAGGAGACGAAGAGAACGGAGGAAGCGGACGGCAGCCGCGCCGGAAGGCCGGGCGGATGCGTCGGGCTCAGGCTTCCGAGGCGAGGGCGGCGTCGAGGTCGGGGACGAGGTGGAGCACGGTGTGGAGGCCGGCGATCTCGAAGAAGTTGCGCAGGGTGGGCGAAAGGTGGGCGACGAGGAGGCGGCCGCCTTGTTTGCGTTGTTCCTTCTCGGCCTGGAGCAGGACGCGGAAGCCGGAGCTGGTGACGTATTCGACTTTCGCGAAGTCGAGCGCGACGGAGACGGGGCCGGAGGAGAGAAGCGGCAGGAGGACGGCCTTGAGGGTCTCGGAGCCGGCGTTGTCGACCTTGCCGTCGAGGGTGAGGAGGGTCCAGGAGCCGCGGGAGGAGGTGGTGATTTGCATGGGTGCGAACGGGGAGCCGGGAGCAAGGAGCGGAAAGGGGCGGCGCAGAGGCGAGCGCGCGGGCGTTACGTTTGGGTGACGGCGGCGGGGTTGGCGAGCGCTTGCTGCGCGAGGGGGATCGTCAGCCTTGGCCGATACGCGTGTCGGGCGAGCAAGTCGGAAGCTCGTCGGCGGAGTGGTGCGGCGGGGACGGAAAAACGCCCGCGAGCGCCGGGCTGGCGGGCGGCGAGAGGGAGGAGGCCGGGAAGGCTCGAAAAAACGAGCGAAGCCTTACATCCCCATGACGGGGGTGGCGGAGCGGAGCACGCGGGCGAGGGTGTCGATGGCGGCGGCGACCTCGCGGCCGACGAGGTCCATGCGGGCGAGGGTGGCGATGCGTTCGCCGCGGGCGTGGTAGCGGGGTTCGTCGAAGATGCGGGCGAGGAGGTGGCTCGCGGTGAGGAGGCTGATGAGAAGGGCGTCGCGCGGGTCGGGGATCTCGTCGCCGAGGATGAGGGAGGAGAGGCGGGTGCGGACCTCGACGCGCTCGTGGTTGTCGATCGTGGGGTAGCGGCGGACGCCGAAGACCCAGAGGAACTTTTTCTCCTGCTGGCTGAGGATGCCGCGGGCGACGAGGCGTTCGAGGGCGGCGCGCTCGAGGGTGGCGCGTTCGGAGGCGAAGACGCCGAGCCAGTGGGAGACGGACTGGGGCGCGGGCGCGGAGGCGATGTTGCCGAGGGCGCGGTCGAGGAGCGGATCGCCGGTGGGGGCGCGGTCAAGGACGACGAGCTGCCGGGGGTCGGTGTCGACGCGGTTGGCGAAGGCGAGATCGGCGAGGAGCGCGCCGGCCAGGGCGTAGTCGAGGCCCATCACGGGCATGGGGCGGAGGGCTCCGGTGGCGTCGTCGAGCGCGAGGAGGAGGATTTCCTCGACGAAGGGGAGCGGGGCGTGCGGGTGCGTGGCGGCGGCGGGGGGCGGGCTCATGGGTCGAGGAGGAGGAGTCTTGTGGTTAAAGGGCGGAGGCGAGGTCTGCGCGGACGTCGAGGACGCCGAGGAAGCCGGAGAGCTCGAAGACCTCGCGGATGGGGGCGGGCAGCGCGACGAAAGTGGCGCGGCCGCCGGCGGTCTTGAATTTTTTGGCGGCGGTGAGGAAAACGCGGAGGCCGGCGGAACTGACGTAGGCGAGGGCGGAGAGCTCGAGCACGAGGACCTTGGCCCCGGAGGCGAGGGCTGCGTCGACGCGTTGCTCGAGGGCGGGGCTGGCGAGGCCGTCGAGACGGCCGGAAAGGGCGAGGACGGTGGCGGAAGCGTGCGGGGTTGCGGTGATTTCCATGATGGGCGGGAGCAGAAGAGAGCGCGGGGCGGGCGACAAGGCCGGGTTGGTCGCGGGACGAGATACTTTGCAACAAACGCGGGGTTTTGTGGTAGGAAGGGGGGGACGCAATATCGGCGCCGGACGCGTATCCCGCTTTTTCGCGATCCTCGGCTCCCGCGGCCCCTACCCCATGCCAATCGCCTATCCGCTGCTTCATGTCCTGCTTTACTTATCGCTTCTGATGGCGCCGCGAGATGCGAGCCGGGCCACCCTCTCGGGGCCCGGTCACGCGTATGAACTGACTCGTGACGCGAACGCGAGCGACGGCTGGATCGTGTCCGGCGGTGTGTTTTCCCATCCCGTCGGGATAAAAATCCGAGGCGATAAACTCGTGTTCGCCTCCGCTGAAAAGGGGGGGCAGGCGAGCGAGTTCACGGTGGGCGACCAGGTGGGCGCGGTGTTGGCCGAGGACGGATGGTCGGACGGTTCCCGCCAGGCGCTCGATCCCGAGCATATCATCGAAAAAACGCCGGAAGGTTTTCGTTTTGCCGTTCGAGCCGGCCGCGCGGATGAAGCCGAGTATCGCATCGTCTACGGGGCCGTGGGCGCGAAGCACGATGAAGCGGGGCGCGCGGATGCGCTCCGGGCGGTCGAGCACGGAAACGGGATGCGCGCGTTCGCCGAGGCCGCGGTCTCGGTCGGGCCGATGCGGGGTCCGGCACCGGCGCTAAACGTCAATGTCCTCGGCGCGGTGGCCCGGCCCGGCGCCTATTCGTTGCCCGAGGGCGCCACGGCGAGCGAGGCGCTCGGCGCGGCCGGCGATGTCACCGCCCGCGCGGACCTGCCCGGCTCGATCATCCTGCGCGGCGCGGGTGGCGAGTTGCCGCAAGTCATCCCGTTTCATCCCGGCGTGATAAGCCGAGGCGAGGCGGTGGACATTCCCTTGGCGGACCGGGACACGCTTTATGTTCCCCTCCTGCGCAAAGCGTCGCAGGCCGGGCCGCGGACGGTCGGCGCGCCCCCCGTGCCTCCGGCGTCCACCTTGGCGGAGCCGGCGCCGGAGACCGTGCGCTTTGGCGGAACGGACTGGCAGGCGTGGCGGACCGTGTTCGAGGTGCGGGAAGGCGGGCTGGTCTCGTTGCCGCGGGTGCGGCCCGGCTTCGACTACGGTCACTGGGGGCACGGGCGCGGGCCGGAGATCATCACGAACATCGGCAATCCGGAGTGGCGCGATTACCGGATCGACGCCGATCTGCTCGTGCCGGGCGTGGACCCGCAGCTGAATCCGCACGGGCTGGGGCTGGATTTTCACGGGGCGATGATCGCGTTTCACGTCGTCGACCGGAAGGAGAGTTTCAACGAGAGCGGGACGAGCGCGTATGTGCTCGGTTTCGAGGGGCCGGGCGACTGGAGCCTGTCGGCTTATCGCAACAACTACTGCCGACAGTCCAAGGGCTGGGGCAACCCGGGGAGCGACGACGAATACAAACTCGCGGGCGGTTCGGACGTCGCGCTGGATCCGGCGAAGGGGAACCGATTCCGGATCGAAGTGCGCGGGGAGCGCATCCAGGTGTGGATCGACGGGCGGAAGATCGCGGATGTGGTGGACGAGCGGATGGGCGAGGTGATCGGCGGGCGGGCTCTCGACCACGGTGGCGTGGCGTTTTGCGGCGGCTTTGACGCGATGATCCGGCTGCGGAGTTTTGAGATGACGCCGCTGGACGCGACCGCGGCGCGGCTGCGTCCCAGGGCGAATGCTAAATGAGGAGCGCCACGAGCATGGACCCGGAGGCAAAAAACGGGCGTCTGTTTTTCCTGCTCTTCGTCCCGCTGGCGTGGGCGGTTTGCTCGCGAGTGCATTTTCACTTCCCGGGTGACGAGTATGCCATGTGGGTGATCAGCGGCATCGCGGGAACGTGGCCGCTCTTTTTCGTCCGGGTATCGGATATCCACGAGGGGTGGATCCCTTGGCTGGCGGCGGGGACGGGCGCGGCGGTGATGGCGGCGCTGGGCGGACTGTCGGTATGGCTGCGAGTTTCGGCCAGGTGGTGGCTGATCGTATGGGCGGCGGCCGGTTCCGCGCTGTTGATCCACTCGGTGTGCGCCTATCCGAGCGTGGAGCGGATGCTGGCGAAGAACGGTTCGTGGTGGGCGTATATCCTGTCGTCGGCCCTGATCGGGATGTATGCGGCGTCGGCGTCGGTGCTCGCGATCACGCCGCTTTGGCGGGGGTGGAGGCGCCGGCGGGCGCGTCGCGGCGGGGGCGGCGTGGCGGCTTAGGGAACGCGTGGCGGCTCCGGCGGGCGGCGGGCGGTCTGAAAAAGGATGGCATCCTGCGGCGTGGGGGCGCGCGGCGTGGCGGCGTCCTGCTCGATCAGGTTTGTCAGCCATGCCCTGCCGGGGCGTTCAGCGAGACATTCGATGGAATACGAATCGGGAAAAAGGAGATGCGAGAGGGGGACCGTGATCTCGGAATTGATGCCGAGCAGATGCCCCTTCGTGTCCACCAAGGGGCCTCCGCTGTCGCCGCTTTGGATCGGAATATTGTGCCGGATAATCGAAGTGGGCTCGTCGTTCGTTCGCTCGAGCGGGCCCAGGAGGTTTCCGCCCAGGCATTCCTGACCTTGGAAACTGTCGCCGCTGCGTGACAGGCCCACGGCGATGACGGGTGCGTTTTGAGGCGGCATTTCCGCCCAATCGAAAACGTGGTCCAATGACTCGGGGACGTGAATGAGCGCGAGATCGCTTTCGCCGCGTTTCCAGTCGCCGCGCCAGACGACTCTCGCACGCCAGCCGCGCGGGGGTTGCCCCGGCTTGGCGAGGACCAGATAAACGGGCTCGTCATCGACGCAGTGCGACGCGGTGAGGAAATATCCGCGGCGGTCGACCGCCGCGGCGCAGCCAAAATAGCCGGCGAGGCGGACGCGTCCGTTTTTCACCTCCAGCGGCCGGCCCGAGCCGCTCCAAAAGAGCGTGGCGACGCGGGGCAGAAGAAAACTTCGGATATCGGTGGAGCCGACATGCAAGTCGGCATGAGGCGCAAAGGATCGGGTGCGAACGTCGGGCCTCTGCCTGAACTCCCGGGATGCGCACCCCGAGCCGAGGAACACCAGGATAGCGGCAAGGACGACGGATGGCCGCGACTTAAGGAGCGATGGCACAGGGCGAGGGTTTCTGCGGTTGGCGCTACGCCGGGAAAGGCTCTCTCCCCATGCCGCGCGGCTCCGGAGCCCACGAGCAGGGTGGTGAATGGCGGGAGCGTCCCGGCGGGGGCGGCGACGTTTAGGCGGCCGGTCGGCCGGAGCCGCGGTCGAGCGTGAGGATATTGCGGCCGTCGAGGCGGGCGTAGGCGGCGTGGGTCATGAGTTTTTTGACCAAGTGCACGCCGAGGCCGCCGATGGGGCGGTCTTCGAGCGGGAGGGACGTGTCGACCTCGGGGCGGGCGAGGGGATCGTAGGCGGGGGCGTCGTCGGTGATGACGAGCCGGACCGTGGCCGCGGCGGGCGAGCTAAACTCGACGGTGAAAGAGCGGGTGCCGGGGGGCTGGTCGCGATAGCCGTGGTTGATGACGTTGGTGATCGTCTCCTCGAGGGCGAGTTGGAGGGCCATGAGGTCGGGCATCGGGAGCTCGAGCGACTCGGCCCAGGCTTCGAGCTCGGCCGCGGCGCGCGGAATCTCGGCCAGGTCGTTGGCGAGGGTGAGGAGGTGCGGCTGCGGCGCGGGCATGGCGGGCGGGGAGAATGAAGAAAAGGAAACCGCTAAAATACGCTAACGGACGCTAAAGACGGACCGGGAATGCGCGAGTGCGCGGGATGTCTCTTTTGCGTGACGGCGAGCGGGGCGGAAGAAGAGGCGGATATCGGTCAGACGTAGAGTTCCTGGAGGAGGGCGGCGGCGGGTTCGTCGAGTTGCTCGCGGCGGCGGACCTCGTCGAAACGGTCGAGGAGATCTTCGCCGCGCAGGCGTTTTTTCTCGGCGCCCTGGATGTCGTGCAGGACGCGGCCGCGGTGCATCATGATGATGCGGTCGCCGAGGCTGACGGCTTGTTGCATCGAATGCGTGACCATCAGGGTGGTGAGTTTTTCGCGGCGGATGATCTCGTCGCTGAGGGTGATGACCTGGTCGGCGCTCTTGGGGTCGAGGGCGGCGGTGTGCTCGTCGAGGAGGAGGAGCGAGGGGCGCAGCCAGGTCGCCATGAGCAGGGTGAGGGCCTGGCGTTGGCCGCCGGAGAGGGAGCCGATGGCGTTGTCGAGGCGGTTTTCGAGTCCCATGCGGAGGGTGGAGACGCGGGCGCGGAGTTCCTCCATGAGGTCGCCCGAGAGCGCCCAGGTGAGGCCGCGGGCGCGGCCGCGGCGGGCGGCGAGGGCGAAGTTTTCCGCGATGCTCATGTGCGGCGCGGTGCCGCCGAGGGGATTTTGGAAAACGCGGCCGACGAGGCGGGCGCGTGTGTGCTCGGGCCAGCGGGTGACGTCGTGACCGGCGATCTCGATCTTGCCGTGGTCGGGGCGGAAGGTGCCGGCGACGGCGTTGAGCAGGGTGGATTTGCCCGAGCCGTTCATGCCGAGGACGATCACGAACTGGCCGTCGGCGAGCGTCAGGTCGACGCCTTGGAGGGCGCGGACCTCGTTGACGGTGCCGGGGTTGAAGGTTTGGCGGAGGCCGGAGATGGAGAGCATGGGGGAGGGGCTCAGGTGGTGGCGACGGGGGCGCGGCGGAGTTTTTTGACGAAGCCGGGGAGGACGAGGGCGGCGAAGACGAAGAGGGCGGTGATGAGCTTGAGGTCGTTCGGGTCGAGGCCCCAGCGGAGGGCGATGGCGACGAGGAGGCGGAAGAGGACGGAGCCCATGACGGCGCCGATGATCGTGACGCCGAGGCTGCGCGAGCCGGTGAGCGCTTCGCCGATGATGACGCTGGCGAGGCCCCAGACGATCATGCCGATTCCCATCTGGGCGTCGGCGAAGCCCTGGTATTGGGCGAGGAGGGCGCCGGAGAGGGCGACGAGGCCGTTGGAGAGGGCGAGGCCGAGGATGAGGTGGGTCTCGACGTTGGAGCCGAGGGCGCGGATCATCTGGGCGTTGTCGCCGGTGGCGCGCATCGCGGTGCCGAGGTGGGTGCGGAAGAAGAGGAACAGGGCGACGCCGACGACGATGGCGGCGGAGAGGGCGAGGCCGAGGAGGGCGAGGTCGGCGGAGGAGACGCGCCAGCCGGCGAGGTCGAGGTAGTCGGCCTTGAAAAGGCCGTGGCCGAGTTTTTCGCCCCAGGTGGCGAAGGTGGTGTGCTGCATGAGCGGCACGTTGGAGCGGCCCATGACGTTCAAGTTGACCGAGTAGAGGGCGGTCATGACGAGGATGCCGGCGAGGAGGGCGTTGATCTTGAACTTGGTGTGGAGGACGCCGGTGAGGGCGCCGGCGCAGGCTCCCGCTCCGGCGCCGGCGGCGGTGGCGAGGAAGGGGTTGACGTCCTTGGTCAGGAGAACGGCGGCGACGGCGGCGCCGAGGGTGATGGAGCCGTCGGTCGTGATGTCGGGCATCGAGAAGATGCGGAAGGAGATCAGGACGCCCATCGCGAGGAGCGAGAGGATGAGGCCGATGGTGAAGGCGCCGAGGAGGAGGGTCATCGAGGGAGATGAATTTGAGATTTCAGATTTGAAATTTGAGATGCGCGGCCGGGGCGGCGCTCACGCGACGGGGGCGAACCAGAGGGCGCCGCGGTGGAACTCGCTTTCGCCGACGCCGTGGATGTCGCGGTGGTCGGCGAGGAGGTGGAGCAGGGCCTGGGGAGCGGAGTTTTCGAAGAGCTCGGCGATGGTGGCGGGCAGCTCGAGCCGGCCTTTGCGGATCGGGCGGTAGGGGAAGGCGGCGGCGTGGAAGTGGGCGCGGAGCTCCACGCCTTTGGCGAGGGGGCGGAGCCAGGGGGAGAGCTTGTGGCCGGGCCGGGCGACGACGCCGACGACGAGCGAGGTGCTGTCGCGGTGGGCGCGTTCGGAGGTGAAGGAGAGCCAATCGCGGATCTGCGGGAAGGCGAAGCGGTCGGGCGGTGCGGAGTCGAGGGGCTTGCGCAGGGTGGCGCCGACCAGGCCGGCGGTCTCGGCGTAAAGGACGACGGCGACGGCCTCGGCGCCGGAGAGCTCGAGCGCGGTGGCGGCGAGTTCGGAGAGGGGGACGGAGGGGGCTTCGGAGGCGGCGGCGAAACGGGCGAGGCGCGTGAAGCGACCTTCGCCGCGGAGGCCGACGGGGAGGTGTCCCTGGGGCACGAAGCCGGCCTGGCAGAGGGCGAAGTCGGGGCGGGCGGAGCCGTCGGTGGGCTGGAAGACGGCGGCGCCGGAGACGGCGAGAAACTCGCCGAGACGCGAGGCGGCTTCCCTGGCGTCGGGACCGAGGGCGCCGAGGCCGAGGGCGAAGGTGTTCGCGCCGAAGGCGAAGGGCTTATGTAGGGAGGGGATGGATACGGGTATGGACGGGCCGGCGGGATCGCCGAGGGCGGCCAGGGCGAGGGGAGCGACGGGCGGGGCGAGGGTGTGGAGCTCGTAGGTGGCGCGGGGCGAGCGGTTGGTGGCGGGGGCGGAGTCGGCGGGGGCGGTAGCTGAGGGTAGAGAGGCGGCGAGGCGGGACGCCTCGCCGCCCACGGGCGGGACGCCCGTGCCACTTGCGGATTCGGGGGCGAGGAGCATGGCCAGGCCGGCGAGGTCGAGGACGGCTCGGGCTTCGGCGGAGACGGGGCCGAGGGAGAAGGCGCCTTTGATCGCGCGGAGCTGCTTGTAGGAGGCGAGGAGGACGCGGAGGCCGGCGGAGCTGATGTAGGAGACGGCGGCGAGGTCGAGGCGGAGGCGGTGTTCGCCGGCGCGGATGGCGGCGGTGATGGCGTCCTGCACGGGCTGGCACCAGTTGGCGTCGAGGCGGCCGGCGAGGCGGAGGACGACGGTCTGGTCGGCGGCGCGGGCGGAGGTGATTTCCATGGCTGGAGGAGGATGAAGGGGCGGACGGGTCTGGCGGATTAGACGGAGCGGACTGATCGACTACTCGGCGACTTTGCCTTCTTTCAGGAGGGCGGCGGGAAGCTCCATGCCGACGGCGCGGGCGTGGCCCGGGGAGAGGGTCAGTTTCACGGTGGGCGGAAGCAGGAAAGGAATCCGGGCGGGGGGCGTGCCGGCGATCACCTGCTCGATGAGTTTCACGGTGTGTTCCCCGACGGCGAAGTAGTCGCGGCCCATGGAGACGGGGGCGCCGAGCGGGACGGTGGAGCTGTTGAGGCTGAAGAGCGGTTTTTGGGCGCGGCGGGCGGCCTGGGTGATTCCGGTGAAGCCGGCCATGGTGAGATTGTCGGAGATCTGCACGATGGCGTCGATGGGGCGGCCGACGAGCGAGGCGGCGGCGTCGGGGAGTTCGGTGGGGGTGTTGACCGCGGCGGTTTCGAGCACGAGACCGCGGGCCTTGCAGGCGGCGGCGAGGGCGTCCTTCACGTCGACGGAGTTGGCCTCGGCGGGGCAGAAGAGGGTGCCGAGGCGGCGGTATCGCGGAAAGTGCCGCGCGAGGAGGTCGAGCATTTCGTCGATCGGGGCGAGGACGGCGACGCCGGTGACGTTGGGGAGGTGGTCGGTGAAACTTTTGCCCGCGCCGGCGGTGACGGGGTTGGCGATCATGGTGAAGACGACCGGGCGGTCCTTCACGCGGCGGATGGCGGCCTGGAGCGAGGGGGTGGAGATCGGCACGACGATGTCGGCGCCCTCGGTGAGGGCGGCGTCGTAGATGGCGCCGAGCGTGGCGATGTCGCCCTGGGCGGAGCGGAGGCTGATCTCGTAGTCGCGGCCGGGGATGAGCCGGCTCCTGGCCCAGGCGGATTTCATGCCGAGCAAGGTTTCCTCGGCGGGAGCGGTCTCGTTGTAGAGGACGGTGGCGATGCGGACGGGTTTGCGGAGCGCGGCGGGCGTCGTGGTGGCGGCGGACGCGGGAGGGGCCGCCGCGGGATCGGCGGAGGGCTTGGGCGGGGCGGCGTGTTCGACGCCGTTTTCGTCGATGACAAGCGTGGCGGCGGCGCGGAGATCGGAGGGGACGGACCAGGCGCCCTTCAGGTCCGCCAAGGCGCGGAGGTTGAAGATAAGGGTCTCCGGGACGAGGTTGGTGACGGGGTGTTCGGCGGGTTTTTTCGCGCCGGAAAGAACGTCGCCGCCGAGATGTCCGACGAGGCGTCCCACCTCCTGGTAGTTGGCCCCGATGTCGAAAAGGGCGCCTTTCTTCGCGTTGGGCGGAATGACGGTGAACATCGGGACGCGGCCCTTGCGGGCGGCGGCGGCGACGGTGTCGATCGCGCTCATCACGGTGGTGTCGCCGCAGACCCAGACGGCCTCGGCGCCGCGGGCGACGATGGCGTTGGCGGCCTCGGAGACGCCGGCGGAGTTTTCCACCGTGGTCTCGAGCAGGGTGAGCCCGAGTTTTTTGCAGACTTCGCGGGCAAGACGCATCTGGGCCTCGGCGTTCGCCTCGGCGGCGTTGTAGACGGTGCCGACGGTCTTGAGCGATGGGTTCAGCCGAAGGGCGATCTCGAAGGATCGGGCGACGGGTTGCATGGTGCCGTAGCCGGCGAGGTGGGCGGGGTGGTCGAGCGGATCGGAGGCGCCGATGCCGACGCCCGCGCCGGAAGGAAGCGTGACGCCGCCGAAGACGTGCGGGCTGCGTCCGTCGCGGTTGGCGGCGGCGACGGCCTGAAGCGAAGGCGTGCTGATGGAGAGCAGCAGATCGTAGCCTCCGGAGGCCATGCGCTGGGCGATGGTTTTGGCGACGGCCATGTCCCCTTCGGCGTTGAAGTAATCGAGATCGAAATCCCTGTCTTTCGCGAAGCCGCGTTCCGCCATGCCGGCGAGGACGCCTTCGCGGATCTGGTCGAGGACCATCTGCGAGGCGTGTTGGAGGAGGGCGACGCGCGGTTTACGCGCCGGGGGTGGCGAGCCGGGCGCCGGGGTTTCTTTGGCGCGGGAGCCGAGGTCGGAAAACAGCAGGACGGCGGAGGCGGCGGCGATGAGGAACAGCCCGAGCGCGAGGCGGCGAAGGAGGACCAGCATGCCGCAAGGCAACGGCGACCAAGGGGAGCGGTTCAACCGCGAAAGGGAGGCGCGGCGAGGAATCAAACCCAAGGCGGGACGAACCACTGATGGAATGGCTCAATGAGCATTCCTTGGGCGGTGATTCGCGTCCTTTGAGGCCGCGGCGGCGGGTTTCGATGGGCGTCTAATCGCCGCGAGACGGAAGCGGTGGGCCGCGGTCTCAGGGGTAGAGCGGCGTGGCGGTCCAGCCGGAGTGCGTGCGACGGTGGACGACCCGTTCGTGGAGACGGTAGGGCTTTTCCTCCCAGAACTCGATCGTCGAGGGGGCGAGGCGGAAGCCGCTCCAGTGCGGCGGGCGCGGGACCGAGGTGGCGAAACGGAGGGTGAACTCGGCGACGCGGGCGGGCAGGGCGAGCAGGTTGGGCAGGGGGCGAGATTGCTCGGAGGCCCAGGCGCCGACGCGGCTGAGATAGGGACGCGAGGCGAAATAGGCGTCCGCCTCGGTGTCGGAGACGGGGGCGACGGATCCGTGGATACGAACCTGGCGGCCGGGCGGATTCCAGTAGAAGCAGAGCTCGGCTTCGGGGCGGGCGCGGAGGTCGGCGGCCTTGGGGCTTTCGAGGTTGGTGTAGAAGACGAAGCCGGCGGCGTCGGCGTGTTTGAGCAGCACCATGCGCACGGATGGCGCGCCGTCGGCGGAGACGGTGGCGAGGGCCATGGCGGTGGGTTCGGGGAGTTTGCGCGCGCGGGCGTCGGCGAGCCACGCGAGGAAACGCGGGAGCGGATCGTGCGGATCGGCGGCGGCGGATGCGGGCTTAGGTGCTGGAGCGGGCTCGGACATGAGGGAAGTGTAACGCGAGGGCAGGGAGAGGGCTGCGCGGGGATTGGCGAAAGCCCGTCTGAAGGGAGCGGCGCTGTGCGCGCCCGGAGAGGTAGCGAAAGGCGGCGACGGAGCGCCGTCCTCGAGGAATAAAAAAGCCGCGGCTGGCAGGCCGCGGCTTTGGAATGGAAGCGATTGAGCTTTTAGGCTTCGGGTGTCGCGCCTTCGGCGGCGGCGGCGGCTTGCTGTTCCTCGGTCTCGACGACCTTGGCGATGCTGAGGAGCTTGTCGCCGTCGGCGAGGGTGAGGAGCTTCACGCCCTTGCCGCCGCGGTTGACCTCGCGGATGTCGGCGACGCGGGTGCGCACGCTCTGGCCCTTGGCGGTGAGGAGCATGATCTCGTCGCTGTCCTTCACGCTGAGGGCGCCGGCGAGCTTGATGGAGCCGTCCTCGGGTAGGTCGATCGCCCAGACGCCGCTCGCGCCGCGGGCGGTGAGGCGGTAGTCCTCGAAGCGGGTGCGAACGCCGAGGCCGGCTTCGCTGGCGACGAGGAATTTCGAGGCGTGGTCGACGAGCTCGATGACCTCGAGATAGTCGCTCTCGAGCTTGAAGCGCATGCCGGTGACGCCGCCGGTGGCTCGGCCGGTGTCGCGGAAGAGCACTTCGCCGGTTTCGGGATCCTTCTCGCGGAAGCGGACGGCGAGGCCCTGGTGGGAGACGAGCATGATTTCGTTTTCGCCGGTGGTGAGGATGCAGCCGATGACGGCGTCGCCCTCGGCGAGGTTGATGCCGATGAGACCGGACTCGCGGGTGGCGTTGGTGTAGTCGGCGAGGGCGGTCTTTTTGATCGTGCCGGCCTTGGTGGCCATGACGAGGAAGTGCGCGCCGTCGAACTCCTGGAAGCAGAGCATGGCGGCGACTTTTTCGCCTTCGTCGAGGGCGAGGAAGGATTTGACCGACTTGCCCTTGGCGGTGCGGACGCCCTCGGGGATGTCGTAGACCTTCTTCGCGAAGCACTGGCCGTGGCTGGTGACGAACAGGATATAGTCGTGGGTCGAGGCGGTGAAGAGGTGCTCGACGAAGTCGTCGTCGTAGGTCTCGGCGCCGATGACGCCCTTGCCGCCGCGGCGCTGGGAGCGGTAGTCGGCGACGGGGGTGCGCTTGATGAAGCCGAGGTGGGAGATGGTGATGACGCAGCCCTCGTTGGGGATGACGTCCTCCATCCGGAATTCGCCGGCGGCGGCGAGGATCTGGGTTTTGCGCTGGTCGCCGTATTTCTCCTTCATGGCGAGCAGCTCGGTCTTGATGACCTCGCGCAGGCGCCAGTCGTTCTCGAGGATCTCCTTGAGGCTCGCGATGAGCGTCATGAGCTCGGCGTATTCGGCCTCGATCTTGCCGCGCTCCAGGCCGGTGAGCTGGTAGAGGCGGAGCTCGAGGATGGCGTCGGTCTGGCGCTCGGAGAGCGGATACTTGGCCATCAACTTCGTCTTGGCCTCGTCGCGATTTTGGGAGGCGCGGATGATCTTTACGAAGTCGTCGAGGTTATCGAGGGCGATGATGTAGCCTTCGAGGATGTGGGCGCGGTCCTCGGCCTGCTTTAGGCGGAACTTGGTGCGGCGGGTGACGACGTCGCGGCGGTGATCGATGTAGCAATCGATCAGCTCGCGGATGTTCATCTGCTTCGGTCGGCGCTTGTCGAGGGCGAGGAGGGTGACGCCGAAAGAGGACTCGAGGGCGGTCTTCTGGTAGAGCTGGTTGAGGATGGGCGAGGCCTGTTCGCCGCGCTTGAGCTCGATGACGATGCGGGTCTGCTCGTCGGACTCGTCGCGGACGTCGCGGATGCCCTCGAGCTCCTTTTCGCGCACGAGCTCGGCGATGCGGATGACGAGGTTGGCGCGGTTGACGTTGTAGGGGATCTCGGTGATGACGATCTGCTCGCCGCCGCCGGACATCTCCTCGGTCATGGCGCGGCCGCGCATGCGGACGATGCCCTTGCCGGTCTTCAGGTAGGAGAGGATGCCTTCGCGGCCGGAGATGGTGCCGCCGGTGGGGAAGTCGGGGCCCTGGATGAGGCCGCAGAGGTCGTCGATCGTGGTGGTGACGGGCTCGTCGAGGACCTTGACGATGGCGGCGATGAGCTCGTGGAGGTTGTGCGGCGGGATGTTGGTCGCCATGCCGACCGCGATGCCGGTGGATCCGTTGAGCAGCAGGTTGGGTAGTGCCGCGGGCAATACGGTGGGCTCGGTGGTCGACTCCTTGTAGTTGGGGGCGAAGTCGACGGTGTCCTCCTCGATGTCGGCGAGGGGCGCCTCGGAGACGTCGCGGAGGCGGCACTCGGTGTAACGGTAGGCAGCGGGCGGGTCGCCGTCGACGGAGCCGAAGTTGCCCTGGGGGTCGATGAGCGGGTAGCGCATCACCCAGTTCTGGGCGAGGCGGACGAGGGTGTCGTAGACGGAGGAGTCGCCGTGGGGGTGGTAGTTTTTGAGGACCTCGCCGACGACGCCGGCGCACTTGTCGAAGGCGCGGTTGTGGAGGAGGCCTTCACGGAGCATCGCGTAGAGGATGCGGCGTTGGACGGGCTTGAGGCCGTCGCGGGCGTCGGGGAGGGCGCGGGCGACGATCACCGACATCGAATACTCGATGTAGGCCGACTGCATGATGTCGGTGATGTTGGCGGTGGTGAGTTTTTCGTTGGCGGCGAACACGGTGGAAAAAGGAGGTTGCCCGTGCGTTCAGACGCGCGGGCGAAGCTGGGGTTGGGCGGGGCTTAGGCGTCGAGGAACTGGACGTTGAGGGCGTTGTCCTCGATGAACTGGCGGCGGGGAGGCACTTCGTCGCCCATGAGCAGGGTGAACAAGGCGTCGGCCTTGGCGGCGTCGGCGATGTCGACCTTGAGGAGGCGGCGCTTGTCGGGGTCCATGGTGGTCTCGAAGAGCTGCTTCGGGTTCATTTCGCCGAGACCCTTGTAGCGCTGGATGCCGAGGCCCTTGCGGCCGTTGGCGCGGATGTGGGCGACGATCTCGAGGGGGCCGCGGAGCTCGGTCTTGGACTCGGACTTGAGGCCGGCGTTTTCGGTGACGAGGTAGCGGGGCTCCTCGGTCGTGGTGAAGCGGTGGCCGTCGAGGCCGAGCTTGGCGAGGGCGACGAGGCACTTGGTCATCTCGGTGCTCTCGAAGATCTCGTGGAGGGTGACGCGGCGAAGGGATTGCGGGCCGTTGACGGCGGGCTTGGGAATCGGGGAGCCGGTGTCGCCGGTGGCGGCCAGGGGGGCGGCGGCGCCGTCCGCGGCCAGGCCTTCTTTCGCGAGGAAATCGGCGCGGGCGTGCTCGTCGGCGAGGAACACGTGGCTCTCCTTGTTGCCCTCGCGGATGCGGGCGATGTAGCGCGGGAGGGCGCGGGTGTCGGCGACGTGGGCGTCGAGGTAGGCGGGGAGGCTGGCGCCGTAGCGGGTGACGCCGGAGCCGAGTTTCTCGATCAGCGCGAGGTTTTCGACGATCTGCTCGAGCTGTTCGGCGGTGTAGGTATGGCCGTCATGGATACGGGCGAGGATGAGGTCCTCGGCGCCTAGCTCGAGGAGGATGCGGTTGAGCTGGTCGTCGTTGTCGACGTATTGCTCGCGCTTCTTGCGCTTGATCTTATAGAGCGGGGGCTGGGCGATGTAGACGTAGCCGCGCTCGATGAGGCCGCGCATCTGACGATACATGAAGGTCAGGAGGAGGGTTCGGATGTGGGAGCCGTCGACGTCGGCGTCCGTCATGACGACGATCTTGTGGTAGCGGGCCTTGTCGGCGTTGAAGCCGCCGATGGCGTCGCCGCCCTCGCCGATGCCGGCGCCGATGGCGGTGATGAGGGTGCGGATTTCCTCGTTGGAGAGGACCTTGTCGAGGCGGGCCTTCTCGGTGTTGATGAGCTTGCCGCGGAGGGGGAGGATGGCCTGGTAGCGGCGGTCGCGGCCCTGTTTGGCGGAGCCGCCGGCGGAGTCGCCCTCGACGAGGTAGAGTTCGCAGACCTTGGGGTCGCGTTCGGAGCAGTCGGCGAGCTTGCCGGGGAGGCCGCCGCCGGAGAGGGCGCCCTTGCGGATGGTCTCGCGGGCCTTGCGGGCGGCCTCGCGGGCGCGGGCGGCGTTGAGGGCCTTGTCGACGATGCGTTTGCCGACCGCGGGGTTGGTCTCGAAATACTGGTTGAGGCCCTCGTAGCTGAGGGAGCCGACGATGCCCTCGACCTCGGGGGAGAGCAGCTTGACCTTGGTCTGCGACTCGAACTTCGGGTCCGAGTGCTTGATCGAGATGACGGCGGCGAGGCCCTCGCGGACGTCGTCGCCGGTGATCTGGGGGTCCTTGTCCTTGAGGAGGTTGTTGCCCTTGGCGAAGGCGTTGATCGCGCGGGTGAGGGCGGAGCGGAAGCCGGAGAGGTGGGTGCCGCCGTCGGGGTTGTGGATGGTGTTGGTGTAGCACAACACCTGGTCGTTGTAGGAGTCGTTGTATTGGAGGACGACCTCGACGTGGATCTCGATCGGCTTGTCGTCGAGCGTGGTGGTAAGTTGTTTCTGGATACTGACCGGGACGGGGTGGAGGACCTCCTTGCCGGTGTTGAGCTGCTTCACGAACTCGACCACGCCGTCCTTGTAGAAGAAGGTCTCGGGGGCGGCGACGGCGGGGCGCTCGTCGAGGAAGCGGATCTCGAGGCCGGAGTTGAGGAAGGAGAGCTCGCGGAGGCGCTTGGCGATGGTGGCGGCGACGAAGACGGTGGTCTGCTTGAAGATCTCGGCGTCGGGCTTGAAGGTGACGAGGGTGCCGGTGCCGGAGGCCTTGCCGATGACCTCGAGCTTTTTCACGGTCTTGCCGCGCTCGAACTTCATGTGGTGGACCTGGCCGCCCTTCGAGACCTCGACCTCGAACCACTCGGAGACGGCGTTGACGCACTTGGCGCCGACGCCGTGGGTGCCGCCGGAGAACTTGTATCCGCCCTGGCCATACTTGCCGCCGGAGTGGAGGGTGGTGAGCACCATCTCGACGCCGGGGATGCCGTATTGGGGATGGATGTCGACGGGGATGCCGCGGCCGTCGTCGCGGATGGAGATGGAGCCGTCGACGTGGATGGCGACGTCGATTTTTTTGCAGTGGCCGGCGAGGTGTTCGTCGACGGAGTTGTCGAGGACCTCGGAGACGCAGTGGTGGAGGGCGCGTTCGTCGGTGCCGCCGATATACATGCCCGGCTTTTTCCGGACGGCCTCGAGGCCCTCGAGTTTGCCGAGCTTGGACGCGTCGTATTCGGAGGCGCTGGCGGCGGCCGGGAGCGGGTTATACTCGTGCGGAACGGACGGCGGGACCGGGTCTTGGGCGTCGGGCATGTGAGGGCGAAAAGGGGCGGGTTACGCGGAGGTTAAATCGAAAGAAAAAGGGCATCGGAAAAGGGGGGGCTGGCCAAGGGTTTTCTGCGCGGATTTTGGCGATGGTTAATCCGAACGTGGATAAAGGGTTGCGAGCTGCCAAAGGAACGCAAAAAGCCCGCCTGCGAAAGGAGGCGGACGGGCGAGGAACGTCGGCCATGAAAGGCCGGGCTGAAGGGGGGCGCGGTCAGTCGAGGCGGGAGTAGTCGAGGATGGCGCGGACGCGTTCGGCGGGGAGGCCGGCGTGGGTGGCGGCGGTTTGGAGGGCGGCGGGGTCGAGTTGGCGGGCGCGGAAATGCGCGACGGGATCGGTGATGCGATAGCGAAGGCTGAAGCGACCTTGGACGACGTTTCAGTCGCCGGTGAGGGTGTATCCGTCGGCGACGGGATCGAGGGAATCGCCGACGGGGGCGACCTAGATGGGGAGGGATTGGTTGCCGATCTGGCCTATGCCGGCGGCTTTCTCGGTGGCGGTGGCTTCGCGCATGTGGCGGCCTTGCTCGAGGCGCGGGCCGCGCGAGGCCCTGTCGTCGAGGCCGAGGGTGTGGAGGCGGGTTTGCATGGCGCGAGCGAGGTCGGCGGGTGGTCGCGAAAACGGTTCGCCATCCACCCAGAGAAATCGCGCGGGGGTGGCGCAATGCGGGCATTGCAAAGCTTTCGGGGCGAATGCGACGGGCGCGTGGCGCAAGCGACGGAGCGGAAAAGGCCCGGTGACGATGTCACCGGACGGAGACGCGGGCGTGACCTTCGTGAGCGACGAGTTAGCCGGACGGGGCGGGGCCGTCGTCCTGCGAAGTGTTTCTTGGCCGATGTGGAAAACATAGTGGGCATGGGCGCATGGCCCCGAAAAGTCCGCGCGCATATCGAGGCGGAGTTGGCGATCTTGAACGTGTTGTGGCGTCGCGGTCCCTCGATCGTGCGCGAAGGGTGTAACGAGCCCGGGCAGAAGTTTGGCTAAGCCGCGGTGCTGACGTTTCTCCAGATCATGTTCGAAAGCGGATGGTGAGGCGCGACGAGCGGGTGGAGGTGGTAGTAAAAATGCGCGCGGTCCTGAACGCGGAGTTGGCGGCGCCGGGCTGGTCGTTGCCGCACGCGCTGTGGCAGGGGGCGTGAAGGATGCCGGAGGCGGTCCTGGCGTGGCCGGGATTTGAGTGGCTGGAGGGCGGCATCGTGTGGCGGCCCATGTCGGTGGACCGCGTGGTGCGGCCGGCGTGGTTTGTTTTTGGCGCGGCGCGGACACGCGCGTAGGGGGGGCAAGGGCGGTCGGGTTTCCGCGGTTGCAGGTCAAGGGCGGCGTGACGAAGGAATTCGTGAGCGTGGTGCGATAGCCGCCCACGCCCGGGCTTGCGGAGGGGCGGGCGGGGCGCCACGGTGCGGACGCTTTCCCCGCCTGTTCCCACGTGAAACTCTCCGTCAAAGTCGATTACGCCTGCCGTGTCCTCGTCCAGCTAGCCCGTTTGCACGGGCGCGAGGAGCTCGCGCATATCGAGGAACTGGCGAAGATCGAGGCGGTGCCGGCGACCTACCTCGTCCAGATCCTCGGCGAGCTGCGCAACGGCGGTCTCGTGAGCAGCCGGCGCGGCAAGCAGGGCGGCTACGCGTTGGCGCGCTCCCCGGCGGAAATCACCCTTTTCGACATCGTGGCCCTCATCGAGGGCGACGTGCTCGAGCTCGGCTCGGCCGTCGAGGGCCAGTCGGGCAAACGCGTGGCGCAGGCCTGGCGCGAGGTGCGCGGCGTGCTCGAGGCGAAGTGCCGCGAGATCACCTTGGAAAAACTCGCCGCGAAATCGGGCGGCGAGATGTATTACATCTGAGCGCAGACAGCTGGGCGCGGCGCAGACGTCCGGGCTCGGGCGACGCGTTCGGGCCGGAGAGCGGGCGCCGGCCGCGAAGGGGGCGGGCTTGGGGCGGGGCGCAATCGGGCGTTGAAACGGCGTGGCCGCGCGGCATGCAGAAGCCCATGCCGCACGCCGTATTGACCCAGTTGCTCGTGGTGCAGGATCGCGACGCCCGTCGTCGCCAGCTCGAGCAGCAGCTCGCCGCCGTCCCCGGCGACCGGGCTCGGGTGGAGAAGGAAATCGCCGCCGAGAAGGCCGCGATCGAGGCCGCGAAACAGGAACTGCGCGAACTCGAGACGAAGAAAAAGCTCCTCGAGACCGAGATCGGATCGGCCGAGACGAAGCTCGCGAAGTATCGCACGCAGCAGCTCTCGGTGAAGAAGAACGACGAGTATCAGGCGCTCGGGAAGGAAATCGACACGACGGTCGCCGCGGTCGGCGCGCTCGAGGAGCAGGAGCTCGGGGTGATGTTCCAGATCGACGAGGCGAAGAAGCGTTTCGCCGCGGCCGAGGCGGCGCTTAAGACCAACATCTCCCATCACGAGGCTCGCCTGGCGACCCTGGCGGAGCGGGACAAGAATCTCGCGGCCGAGCTGGCCGAGGCGAAGGCGGCGGCGACGGCTTCGCGCTCGGGCGTGCCGGAGCTGTCGATGCGCGTCTACGAGCGGGTGGCGACGCGCCAGTGGCCGGTCGTGGTGCCGCTGCGCGGCGGCAAGTGCGGAGGCTGCCACCTCAAGGTTTCCAGCGAGGCGGAGTCGGGATCGCGCAGCGCGGATCCGCTCAAGCTCGGCACCTGCGACCAGTGCGGGCGCGTGCTGTATTGGGATTCGAACTGAAGCGGCGCATGTCCGGAGATTTTAACCGCGAATGAACGCGAAGGGACGCGAATAGATTTCATGGAGGCCGATGACACGCCTTCGGATCTGGGCGCGGCTTTGGCGGGGGCGGGGCTGGCGGAGTTTTTCGCCGGCTGCACGGCGTCGCACAGGCGCGAGTATTTGAAGTGGATCGGCGAGGCGAAGAAGCCGGAGACGCGGGCGGCGCGGATCGAGAATACCGTGGCGATGCTCGCGGGGCGACGGGCGAAGGAAGCGGGTTCTTAACCGCGAATAGACGCGAAGGGACGCGAATAGAATACCGAGGGGCCGGCTCCTGTAAGGTTTTTGAATTCGCGTTTATTCGCGTCCATTCGCGGTTCGCGCCGGATCGGTGAATTGGCGGTTGTGCGGCGGCGCGAGGGGCGATTGGGTGGCGGGCTGATCCCGGGGCGGATGGTCGCTCCGATGTTCTTTCGCATCCCACGGCGCCGCGGAAACGCGGCGCCAGGCAGAGACTCGGTCGGAGAGGAAAGTCCGGACACCGCAGGGCAGGACGCTGGACAAGGCGCGCGAGCGCCAAGTCCAGGCGGCGCGTTTCAATGCGCGTCGACGGACAGTGCCACAGAGAAGATACCGCCCGAGGGGAAACCCATGGGTAAGGGTGAAAAGGTGGGGTAAGAGCCCACCGCGCCGGCCGCGAGGTCGGCGGCAGGGTAAACCCCGTCCGGTGCAAGGCAAAATAGGCGACTGGGCGGCTCGTCCATTAGTCGCGGGTATGCCGCATTCCAGAGGTCGCGTGCGTCGGGCAACCGGCGGGCGCGGCACCGAGGAACCCGTTCGTCGCGAGACGGGCGTGGAGAGAAATGACCGTCGATCCGGCGTCGCAAGGCGCCGGGGGACATAATCCGGCTTACAGCCCCGGGATCAGATATTTTTTGGCCGGTCGTCCGCGCTTTCGCCCGTGCGGTCAGACGCGGCGACGGCGGCGCAGGGCGGACCAGGCGGCGAGGCCGCCGAGGGCGAGCGCGCCGTAGGTCGCGGGTTCGGGGACGGGGGTGACTTCGCCCGCGCCGGATTTCCAGCGGGTGTTGTCGCCGGAGAAGGTGGCGAAGACGATCTGGTTCATCGGCGCCTGGCCGGTGGTGTCGCGGGTGGCGCCGAGGAAATTCGAGACGAGGAAGAAATCGGAGACCTCCTGCCAGCTGGTGACGGAAAGCGTTTGTCCCGCGCCGAGCTCGAGGACGAGCTGGCCGACGGTGAGGGTGGAGGAGCCGGAAAAATCGAGGACGGAGGCGGCGGTGACGCGCAAGGTGGCCACGCCGAGGTCGGCGTCGACGAGGGAGAGCGTGCCGCCGCCGAGTGTGATCTCGCCGGAGAACGTCTGGTCGGCGGTGAAGGCGAGGGTGCCGGAGCCGCTCTTGGCGAGAGCGGTCGCGTCGGAGATCGTCGAGGCGATGACGAGATCGCCGGCGCCGTCGACGGCGAGGGCGTTGCCGCCGGCGGCGATCGTGCCGGTGAGGCTGAGCGAGCCGGCCGCGGAGGTGATCGTGGCGTCGCCGGCGAGGGTGATGGCGCCGGCGTAGGAGTTGGCGCCGGAGACGTTGCGCAGGGCGCCGAGGCCGCCCGCGCCGGAGCCGGATAGGGAAAGGGATTCGGCCCCGATGGCGACGCCGCCGGAGAGGGCGAGGGTGCCGCCGCTGTTGACCACGGTGCCGGCGGCGGTGGAGCCGAGGGCGGAGGCGTGCGAGGCCAGGAGGGTGCCGGCGGAGACGGTGGTCGTGCCGGAGTAGGTGTTGGCGCCGGAGAGGGCGAGGGTGCCCGCGCCGTTTTTGACGAGGGCGGCGGAGCCGGTGCCGGAGACGACGGCGGAGATGGAGGTGTTGGCGGCGCCGGTGACGGTGAGGGTATTGGTCCCGAGCAGGAGGGTGGCGCCGGTGAGGGAGAGGGCGCCGTTGGCGGCGGTCCAGGTCTGGCTGGCTCCGAGGGCGACGGGGACGTTGAGCGTCTGGGTGGCGGTGGAGTCGTTGTAGACGCCGCCGCCGCGGAGGGTGAGGGTGTCTCCGGTGGAGGATGTGGTGACGAAGGCGCCGGCGCTGGAATCGTAGCGGATGCTGCGCACGATGTAGGCGCCGTTCATGTCGTTGGCCAGGTCGACGGAGCCGCCGAAGACGAGGGCCTTGTCGGCGCCGACGCCGGGCGCGATGCCGCCGGACCAGTTGTCGCCCTTGCTCCATCCGTTGACCGGGGACGAGCCGCCGGAGTTGCCGCCGACCCAGGAGAAGGTGGCGATGGGGCGGATCTCGTAGAAGCTTCCGTATCCGGATACCGATACGAGGGAACCGATCTCGGCGCCGATGCCGACGCCGATGCCGTCGAAGAAGATGTTGTCGAGGAAGGACTGGGCGACGGCGTTGGTGGCGACGCCGAAGGTGTCGGAGCCGGAGGTCCAGTTGCGGACGGTGAGCGTTCCGGACGACGCGGCGTCGTCGGCGAAGAGCAGATGGTTGGCGGAGCCGACCGCGCCCAGGTCGACGACGGAGCCGTCGGTATAGGAGAGATTGCCGACGCGCTCGGAGTAAATGCCGCCGAGGGCGAGGGTGCCGCCGGCGAGGGCGAGGGCGGAGCTGTCGGAGATGCGGTTCGAGGCGCCGAGGGCGAGGGTGCCTGAGGAGACGGAGGTGTTGCCTGAGTAGGAGTTGGAGCCGGAGAGGGTGAAAGTGCCGGAGCCCAGTTTGGAGAGGCCGCCGGAGCCGGAGATGATGCCGGCGAAGGTGGAGGAGGAGTTGTCGGAGCCGGTGGAGAGGGTGGCGGAGCCGAGGGAGACGGAGGAGGCGGGGTTGGAGGAGGAGAGGGAGCCGAGGGTCTCGTGGTTGTTGGCGAGGTTGAAAACGGGGGTGCCGCCGGAGGAGAGAGTGACGCGGGAGGAGTCGGCGATCTGGTCGGAGGAGGAGAGGGTGAGGTTGGCGGAGCCGGAACCGGAGCCGACGGTGATGTTGCCGGAGACGGCGGTGACGCCGGCGGATTTGCCGAGGACGAGGGTGCCGGCGGAGACGGTGGTGTCGCCGGAGTAGGTGTTGGCGGAGGCGCCGGAGAGGGTGAGCTGGCCGCCGGAAACGACGAGACCGCCCGAGCCGGAGATGGCGCCGGCGTAGCTGTTGTTGCCGGAGGCTTGGCGGAGGGTGCCGGAGAGGGCGAGGGCTTCGGAGCCGACGGCGATGTTGTTCTCCAGCTGAAGCGTGGCGCCGGAGGCGACGCTGGTGCCGCCGGTGGTGGCGCCGAGAGCGGCGGAATTTTGGAGGACGACGGTGCCGGCGTTGATCGTGGTGGTGCCTGAGTAGGAGTTGGAGCCGGAGAGGGTGAAGGTGCCGGAGCCCAGTTTGGAGAGGCCGCCGGAGCCGGAGATGACGCCGGAGAAGGTGGAGGAGGAGTTGTCGGAGCCGGTGGAGAGGGTGGCGGAGCCGAGGGAGACGGAGGAAGCGGGGTTGGAGGAGGAGAGGGAGCCGAGGGTCTCGTGGTTGTTGGCGAGGTTGAAAACGGGGGTGCCGCCGGGGGAGAGGGTGAGGCGGGAGGAGTCGGCGATCTGGTTTGAGGAGGAGAGGGTGAGGTTGGCGGAGCCGGAACCGGAGCCGACGGTGATGTTGCCGGAGACGGCGGTGACGCCGGCGGATTTGCCGAGGACGAGGGTGCCGGCGGAGACGATGGTGTCGCCGGAGTAGGTGTTGGCGGAGGCGCCGGAGAGAGTGAGCTGGCCGCCGGAAACGACGAGACCGCCCGAGCCGGAGATGGCGCCGGCGTAGCTGTTGTTGCCGGAGGCCTGGCGGAGGGTGCCGGAGAGGGCGAGGGCTTCGGAGCCGACGGCGACGTTGTTCTCGAGGCGCAAGGTGGCTCCGGAGGCGACGCTGGTGCCGGAGGAAACGTCACCGAGAGCGGCGGAGTTTTGGAGGACGACGGTGCCGGCGTTGATCGCGGTGTTGCCTGAGTAGGTGTTGGCGCCGGACAGCACGACCTCGCCGGCGCCGGACCCGAGCACGGTGAAGCCGCCCGTGCCGGAGACGACGCCGGAGAGGACCAGATTTCCGGCTCCGCCGATCTCGACGAAGGTATTTTTCGTGAGGGCGACGGGCACGGCGACCGTCTGCGCGGAGCCGGAGGCCTGGATGAGGCTCGGGACGGAGCCGGCGAAGGTGAGGGTCTTGCCGCTGTTGGTGGCCAGGGTGAAGGAGGCGCCCGCGCCGGAGTCGAATTTGAGGCTGTTGAGCGTGAGGTCGGAGGTGAGGTTCGGCGTGACGCGGGTGGAGCCGGAGAACGCGATCTTGGTGGTGGCGCCGGAGACGGGGGCGGAGCCGTCGCTCCAGTTGGCGTTGGCGCCCAGGTTGTCGTTGGCTCCGGCGCCGTTCCAGGTGTCGAAAGTGGCGGAGGAGGCGACGATGGTGTCCCAGGTCCCGGTGTATCCGGATACGGATACGCCGGTGGCGCCGCGGACGCCGGAGCCGACGCCGGAGAAGTAGATGTTTTCGATGAACTCGTCCGCGACGGAGGCTCCCGAGGCGAAGGCGAAAGTGTCGGAGCCGGAGGTCCAGTTCAGGACGGTGAGGGTGCCGGAGGCGGAGCCGGCGGAGCCGAAAAGAAAGGCGTTGGCGGTGCCGCTCGTGCCGAAGTCGAGGGTGGCGTCGGCGTAGCCGAGCGACGCGACGCGCGCGGAGTAGGCGCCGCCGAGCGAGAGGGTGGTGCCGGAGGCGAGGGCGAGGGCGCTGGACGCGGAGAGGGCGTTGTTCGCGCCGAGGGCGAGACCGCCACCGGAGACCGTGGTGGAGCCGGATAAGGTGTTGGAGCCGGAGAGGGTGACGACGCCGGAGCCGGATTTGGTCAAGGAGCCGGAGCCGGAGAGGACGCCGGAGAAGGTGCCGCTGGAGGACTGGTCGAAGACGAGGGAAGAGCCGGAGGAGGTGGAGATGTTGCCCTGAAGCGAGGCGGTGGAGCCCTGGAGGGTGCCTGCGGAAACGGTGGTGCCGCCGGAGTAGGAGTTGGAGCCGGTGAGCGTGAGGGAGCCGGAGCCGGTCTTGGTGAGGGAGCCGGAGCCGGAGATGACGCCGGCAAAGGTGGTGGAGGTGTTGGAAGAGCCGACGGAGAGGGCGCCGCCGGAACCGAGGGTGACGTTGCCGCCGTTGGAGCCGCCGCCGGAGAGGGAGCCGATGGTTTCGGAGGAGCCGGCGAGATCGAGGGTGGCGCCGGAGACGTCGGCGAGGACGACGGCGCCGGTGTCGGAAAGGGCGGAGCCGCCGGAAAGGCGAAGCGTGCCGGCGGAGATGATGGCGCCGCCGGAGAAGGTGTTGGAGCCGGAGAGGGTGACGACGCCGGAGCCGGATTTGGTCAAGGAGCCCGAGCCGGAGAGGACGCCGGAGAAGGTGCCGTTGGAGGACTGGTCGAAGACGAGGGAAGAGCCGGAGGCGGTGGAGATGTTGCCCTGGAGGGAGGACGTGGAGCCTTTGAGGATGCCGGAGGAAACGGTGGTGCCGCCGGAGTAGGTGTTGGCGCCGGAGAGGATGAGGGTGCCGGCGCCGGTCTTGGTGAGAGAGCCGGAGCCGGAGATCGCGCCGGAGATCGTGGTGTGGGCGACGCCTGCGACGGTGAGCGCGTAATTATTGGCGACGGCGCCGGAGATGAGGAGCGAGCCGGCGTTGGCGCTCCAGGTCTGGCTGGCGCCGGTGATCAAGGGCGCGGAAATCGTCTGCGTGTCGGCGTCGACGTTGGCGATCGCGGCGGCGACGGCGTTGCCTTGGATCATGAGGCTGAAGCCGCCGTTCAGGTTGAATGCGCCCGCGAGGTAATTAAACGTGATCGAGTTTACCGACCAGGCGGTGTCCACGATCGGGTTGAGCCGCACCGCGCCGGTGAAAACCAGATCGGCCGTGCCGTCGTTGGGCGGGGCGCCGTTGGGGTTCCAGTTTTGGTTGTCGGACAGACGTTCTTGCGCGGGGTGGCCGCCGTCCCAGACGAAGGTGGCGGCGGAGAGCGGAGGGATCTGCCCCAGCGCGGCGAGGAGCAGCAAAGCCCCCGCCGAGGGACCGGGGAAAGCGCCCAAAACGACGCCTGCGCGCGGCCGGGGGGGCGGGGGAACGACGAGCCGCGATTTTTTATCGGACGAGGGAACTCTTCGTTTCGCGTATATGATTTATCACTGTATCAGGTATTAAGGTGTTCACAACGAAGGTATGTTTCTCAGTATGAATAGGCCTATTCCGGCGCGGCCAGTCTTGGTGGCGTCAACCCGTGTGGGGCTATGCGCGGTGGAGCGACTGGGTATATCCACGTGCCGAACTTTGGCCCGAGAAACACCGCTTGCATGCTCGGTGGAGAGGAGAAAACTCGGCCCCCTGTTCAGTTTTCAGAGCGTTAAATAACTTCGTCCCTATTGTCCCGTGTCCGATAATTCAGTTCGTCCTTCAGTGTTCCGCCGCCTTCAGACCGCCGTCGTGCAGTGGGTGGATTCCGATTACTGCCCGGAAGGTGCAGAGAAAATGCGCAACGAGCCCGACAGGGTCGACTGGGTGCGCGTCATGCCCTTCGTGATCCTGCATCTGGGTTGCTTCGGCATCCTTTGGGTGGGCGTCAGCGCCTTTGCCGCGTGGTCGGCGGTCGCCCTCTACTTCCTCCGCATGTTCGCGGTGACGGGCATCTATCACCGCTACTTCTCGCACAAGACCTACTCCACCTCGCGCTTCGGCCAGTTCCTGCTCGCGCTTTGGGGCGGCACCACGGTCCAGCGCGGCGGCCTCTGGTGGGCCTACCATCACCGCCACCACCACCAGCACTCGGACGATCCGGAGGACGCGCACTCCCCGCACGTGCATGGTTTCCTCTGGTCGCACATCGGCTGGATCACCTCGCGCCGCAACTTCCCCACCGACTACTCGAAGGTGAAGGATTTGGCCAAGTTCCCCGAGCTCGTCTGGCTCAACCGCTTCGACCTCGTGGTGCCGATCCTCTACGCGTTCGCGATGTTCGGTCTCGGCGCGGCGCTCGAGCGCTGGGCGCCCGGCCTCGGCACCAACGGCTGGCAGATGCTGGTCTGGGGCTTCTTCGTGAGCACCACCGCGCTCTTCCACGGCACCGCTTGCATCAACTCGATGGCGCACCTCATGGGCAAACGCCGCTTCAAGACCGAGGACGATTCGCGCAACAGTTTTATCCTCGCGATCATCTGCCTCGGCGAGGGCTGGCATAACAATCACCACCGCTACCAAAGCTGCACGCGCAACGGCTTCTACTGGTGGGAAATCGACCCGACCTACTACGGCCTCAAGCTGCTCTCCTACACCGGCCTCATCTGGGGTTTGAAGGATGTGCCGCAGTCGATCCTCGAGGAGGGCATGCATGCCGATCACCACAAGTCCATCGCCGCCGCGGAGCGTTCCGCCGAGCGCGCCGCCGAGGAGGTCGCCGCCGCGTCCCCGTTGCGCACCGTTCTGCCCGCGGCCGCCGCCATCGCCGTGGCCACCGCGACCGCCGCGCACAGCGAGCTGCCCAAGAAGGCCGAGGGCCCGGCCATCCATCGCGACCTCAGCGGCGAGATGGTGAAGCCCAACGCCGACACCGCGTCCAAGCCCGCCACGCAGGGCGGTCAGACCGGCGAGACGGTGATCTGACCGTCGTTTCCCCGGGCGGAGCGTCCGCGAAAACAAGCCCGCTTTCCCGTGATCGGGGAGCGGGCTTTTTCGCGGCCGTTCGCGACGGCCGGCGCTGGATGACGGTGAGGGCGGATTTTTGTGCGATTCGGGCGTTGGGCGGGTGTAAGCCTGTGAACCCGCCCGCCATGGACGACCGAACTCTGCTCCGCCGTTATGTTTTGAACCGCGATCAAGCGGCGTTCTCGGACCTGGTGCGCCGCCACGCGGATCTGGTCTACTCCGCGGCGCTGCGCCAGGTCGGCGACCATCATCGGGCGCAGGAGGTGACGCAGAGCGTTTTCCTCGCGCTCGCCCGAAAGGCCGGGGCGCTGGCGGATCACCCGGCGCTGGCGGCCTGGCTTTTCCGCAGCACGCGGCTCTCGTCGGCCAAACTGCGCGAGGCGGATTTTCGGCGCCGTGCGAGGGAGGATCGTCTGGCGCGCGTCGCGGAGGCGGACGAGGCCGCGGCGGGACCGGCCGGGGACGAGTGGGCGCGCGTCTCGCCGTGTCTCGACCAAGCCTTGGCCGCGTTGCGGGAGCGGGACCGGATCGCGGTGGTCTTGCGTTTCTTTCAGCAACGCGGCTACGCGGAGGTCGGCCTCGCCCTGGGCGTGGGCGAAAACGCCGCGCGCATGCGCACCGAGCGCGCCTTGGAAAAGCTTCGCGCCGTGCTTTCGCGACGAGGGGTGCGTTCGACCGCCGAGGCGTTGGGCGTGGCGCTCGGCGCGCATGGCGTGGCGGCCGCGCCTTCCGGCGTGCCTTCGGCGGTGCTCGCGGGCGTGACCGCGGCGGGCGCCGCCGCGCACGGCGGTTTCCTGTCCGGGCTGTTTTTTATGACCAACCTCAAAACCGTCGCCCTGCCTCTGGTCGTCGCCGGTCTGGCCGGGCTCGCGACCTATCAGCTGATGCGGTCGGACGAGCCGGAAAAGGCGGCGAGCCCGAGCGTGCCGGCGGCCGCGCCGATCATCGCGGCGGAGCCGGCGCGCGAGGCCGGGACGGCCGCCTTGCGGGCGGAGAACGCGGAGCTGCGCGATCGTCTGGCCAAGGCCGAGGCCGATTTGGAGACGCGCGCAAAGGAGCTGGAGAAAGCCGCGCGGCGTTTGGCCGACCTCCGCCGGCCCATGATGCCGCACAAGCTCGACGCGGTGAGTTCACGGCTGCGCGCCGAGACCAAGCCGGGCGAGGTGATCGTGACCGGCGGCTCGCTCACCAAAGACGGGAAGCGTTTGTTCGCGTTTGTGACGCCGGAGAATCTCGGGCCCACGCAAAAGGGACCGCATCAGCTCGACTATAAATCGAAGCTGGTCGCCCTGCCGGAAGAGGCGGTGGCGGAGCTGGGGCTCGATCATCTCGTTTCGGGCGCGGCCCACACGCTCCAGCATGGCGAGGTCTGGGCGCCGAGCGAAGTGGAGCGCGTCCTGAGTCGCCTGTCCTCGATGAAGGGGACGGATGTTTTATCCGCGCCCCGCGTCACGGTCCTATCCGGCACGGAGGCCACCGTGTCGATCGGCGAGGCTAACCAGGACGGCGAGTTCGTCGGCGTCAGCGTCGGCCTGCTTCCGGAGGCGCCGGCGGCCGATGGCACGCTCAACACCGAGGTGAGCGTGGAGCTTGCCGAAGAGCCGGCGCGGTGAGCGCCCGCGGCTCTCCGGCGGGGGCGGCGGCTACTGCGGCTTTTTCTCCTCCGACTTCACCCCGCCGAAGGCGAAGCGGCTGATGAGCGACTCCAGGTCGACCGCGCTCTCGGTGTCGGTGATGAGCTCGCCGGGCTGGAGGAGCGCGTCGTCCGCGCCGGGGTTCAACGCGACAAACTTGTCGCCGATCAGGCCGCTGCTGCGGATCGCGGCCATGGTGTCGGAGGGCAGTTTCAGGTCCTTGCGGACCCGGAGCGTGGCGATGGCGGCGTAGCGTTCGTCGAGTTCGACCTTCTCCACCTTGCCGACCGCAACGCCGGAAACCATCACGCTCGCGCCGGGGGCGAGGCCGCCGAGATTGGCGAAGCGCGCGCGCACCGTGGTGGTGTCACGGCCCACGAAGGCGCCGCCGCCGATCTTGAGCGCGAGCCAGGCGAGCGCGACGAGTCCGGCGAGGACGAAGGAGCCGACCGCGAGGTCGAGGCGGGTGTATTTGACGGGGGCGGGCTGCATGGCGGCGGGCGGATCGGACGTTTGCGGTTTTGAAAGGCGGTCGGTCGACCTCAGCCGAGGTCGGTGTCGGTTTCCAGGGGGCCTCCCGCGCGAAGCTGCGCGACGGAGCGGGCGAGGGCCTCGGTGCTGTCGCGGAACGCCGCGACTACGGGATCGGTGGTGGCCTCGAAATCGGCCGGCGTGCCGGAAAAGTGGATACGCCCTTGGTCGAGGAACGCGAGCTGGTCGCAGGCCGCGAGCGCCTCGGGCAGGTCGTGGGTGACGACGACGGCGGTGAAGCCGAACTCGCGCCGCGCGTGGGCGATGAGCGTGAAGACGGCGTTGCGGCGCAGCGGGTCGAGACCGGCGGTCGGCTCGTCGAAGAGCACGAGCTCGGGGCGCGTCACGAGGGCGCGGGCCAGGGCGAGGCGTTTTTGCATGCCGCCGGAAAGCTGCGAGGGGTAGCGGCGGGCGTCGCTCTCCAGCTCGAGGCGGCGGAGCGCGTCGGCCACGCGGACGCGGATCTCGGGCTTGGGGAGCAGGGTGGTTTGCTCGAGCGGCAGCGCGACGTTTTCCCAGGCGGTGAGCGAGTCGAGGAGGGCGTTGCCCTGAAACAGGTAGGAGCAGCGTTTGCGGAAGGCGGCGAGGGCCGCGTCGTCGTCGCGGGAGAGCGGCTGGCCGTCGAAAAGCACCGAGCCGTCGTCCGGCGGGAGGACGCCCGCGAGGCACTTGAGCAGCACGGATTTGCCGGTGCCGGATTTGCCCACGATGGCGAGCACGCGGCCTCGCGGGACCTCGAACGTGACGTCGGCGAGCACGACGCGTTCGCCGAAACGCTTTTGCAGCGAACGGGTGGCGAGCAGCGGGGCGGAGGAATCGGTCAGGGCGGACATCGTGGCGCGTGGGCTCGGGGGGCGAAGCGGGGCTCAGACCAGCAGCGAGGTGATCAGGTAGTCCGCGGCGAGCACGCCGATGCTGGAGAACACGACCGCGCGGGTGGTGGAGGCGGAGACGGCGCGCGCGCCTGTGGAGCCGGAACGGCGGTGGGCGTTGAAGCCGTTGTGGCAGCAGAGCGCGACCGTGAGCGCCCCGAAGACGAGCGCCTTCACCAGCGATTGGCCCACGTCACCGAGGTCGATCGAACGATCCACCGAGGCCCAGTAGACGCCGGAGGGCAGGGGAAGCAGCACCGAGCCGGACAACCAGCCTCCGACGAGCCCGACCAGCGCGAAGAACGCCGTCATGATCGGGTAGACGATCAGCGCGCCGAGCAGGCGGGGCGCGACGAGGAAACCGTAGGGGTCGATGCCCATCGTCTCGAGCGCGTCGATCTGCTCGGAGTTGCGCTGGATGCCGAGTTCGGCGACGAGCGCGGAGCCGGCCTGGCCGACAAGCATCAGCGCGGCGAGGACCGGCGCGAGTTCGCGGACGAGGCTGTTGGCGACGAGCGGCCCGAGCATGGCCGCCGCGCTGAAATCACGCAGCGTGTGGTAGCCCTGAAGGCCGAGGACCAACCCGGTGAACAGACCCACGATCAGGATCACGGGCAGGCATCGCACCCCTTGCTCGTAGACGGAGCGAACCAGGCGGCGGCCAAGACGGCGGGAGCCCACGGCCGAGGCGAAGCCCCGCGCGGTGAAGCGGGCGAAGTCGCCGGTTTCGGCGATGCTGCGGAGAGTGGCTTGGCCAAGGGCGGAGAGCACGGCGGACGGAAAACGCGTAATGACGGCGGCGAAAGGGCTGAAAGCGAACGGAAAAGCGCCAGTGACGTTTGTGCCGTTTTCGTCACATTTTTCCCCGTTTTCATCCCTGAGGGGTGGAGGCGGCGTCGCGACCGGGGCCAGAAAACGGCCTTCCAGCCATGCCTACCCCGCTGTTTTTGCGCCGTATTGCGGTGCCCGCCCTGTTGTCCGCCGTCGCCTTCGCCGCCGCGGGCTCCGCGTCCGCCGCCCCGGTGATCAACGAGATCATGTATCGCCCGGGCACCGGTTACCCCGAGGACACTTCGCTCGAGTTCATCGAGATCCACAACCCCGACGCCACCGCCGTCGACCTCTCCGGTTGGGCGCTCCGGACCGGCGTCGATTACGTTTTACCCTCCGGCACGACGCTCGCCGCCGGCGGCTACCTCGTCGTGGCGGCCAACCCCACCGCCCTCGTCGCCGCGCATTCCGGGCTCTCCTCCTCGCTCGTCGTCGGCCCTTGGGAAACCGGCGACAAGCTCTCGAACAACGGCGAGGACGTGACGCTCTCCTCGCCCGACGGCGCCGGTGGCTTCGACCGCGTGGACCGCGTCACCTACGCCGACGAGGGCGACTGGGCCACCCGCACGCGCGACTCCCTCGGCGGCTGGTCCTGGATCACCCAGTCCAATGGCGGCGGCTGCTCGCTCGAACGTCGCAATCCCCTCCTCGCCGTCGATTCCGGCCAGAACTGGGGCGCCTCCACCGCCGTCGGCGGCACGCCCGGCGCGGCTAACACCCTCCGCGTCTCCAATGTCGCCCCGCTCATCTCCTCGGTGAAGCACTCGCCCGCCGTGCCGAAGAGCACCGAGGTCGTCACCATCTCCTGCCAGCTCGCCGACGAGTCAGCCGTCTCCTCGCTTTCCGCCACGCTCTGGTGGCGCGACGCCACCTCGACCTCGCCCGGCGCCTTCCAATCCGTCGCGATGACCAACGAGGGCACCGGCCGCTTCTCCGCCACCCTCGCCGCCAAGACCGCCCTCGCCATCGTCGAGTTCTACGTCTCCGCGAGCGACGGCTCGCTCACCCGCACCTGGCCCGCGCCCAACTCCGAGGGCCAGACCACCAACTGCGCCTACCAGGTGGACAACGAGGTCATCACCGGCACCGCGCCCGCGTATCGGCTTATCCTTACCGCCGCCGAAAACGCCGCCTTCACCTCGGCCAGCACCTCCAGCGACCGCACCTTCGCGCTCACCCTTGTCGCCACCCACGGCGACGACACGACGATCCGCTACCGCTCCGAGATGCGCATGCGCGGCAACTCCTCGCGCAACTACACCATCAAGCCCCTGCGCGTGAACATGCCGCACGACGACCGCTGGGACGGCGTCTCCTCCTTCCTCATCGGCCCGCGCGGCGCCCCGCTCCAGTTCCTCGCCCACAAGCTCCAGCGCGCCGCCGGCCTCGTCGCCGCCGACGCCATGCCGATCGAGGTCCGCCGCCAGGGTGTGGAATACGCGGTCACCTCCGGCTCCACCGCCGACTACGGCCGCCTCTGCCGCGTCGAGGATTTCAACTCCGACTACGCCAGCAACCACTTCCCCGAGGCCGTCTCCGCGCAGATCTACCGCAAGATCTCCATCACCAACTGGTCCTCGCTCTACACCGCGCCCACCACGCCAGACGGCACCTACTCCGGCTGGGACAAACAAACCGACTCCGCCGCCAACGACTGGTCCGACGTCGTCAACTTCACCACCGTCTGGCAAAACCTCAGCGCCTCGCACTTCACCGGCGCCACCGCCGGCAACGTCGCCTCCGGCACGTGGAACGGCGTGGCCTTCACCGACGCCGAGCTCGCCACGCTCTCCACCGTCGTGGACCTCGACTACCTCGCCCGCTGGCTCGCGGTCATGACGATCATGCCCAACGCCGAGGAAAACATCTCCAACGGCGAGGACGACGACTACGCCGCCGTCTTCGTCAACAACGGCACGAACACGAGGATGTATCTGGTTCCCCATGACATGGACACCACCTTCGGCTCCGGCGAGTCCACCAAGGCCTACAACTTCATCACCCTCTACGACGCCTCCGAGGCCGGTTCCGCCGGCATGACCGGCGCCGTGGCCATGGAGCCCCTCCAGCCCCTCCTCGGCACCACCTCGCAGGCCGGCAACGCCGCCTTCCGCGCCAAATACCTCACCGCCATCCGCGAGCTCTTCGGCTCCTTCTGCGACGCCGACACCAGCTCCAACAGCTACCCGCCCTTCTACCAGTTCGTGGACAACCACCTCGCCGACTGGATGCCCGCGACCAACTCCACCGCGCTCGCCGCCCGCACCGCGATCAAGACCTTCATGACCAACCGCCAGGCCTACCTCCTCGGCCTCATCGGTTCCGCGAAGATCACGCCCACCGCCGCCACCACCGGCGCGGGCACGCTCACCTCGGCGCCCTCCGGCACCGTTCGCCTCAACGAGATCCTCGCGCTCAACACCAGCGCCTACGCCGTCAGCTCCGCCTACCCCGACCTCGTCGAGCTCTACAACTCCGGCGCCACCGCCGTCTCGCTCGCCGGCTACACCCTCTACGACGGCGAGGCGCACACCTACACCTTCCCCTCCGGCACCACGCTCGCCGCCGGCGCCTACCTCCTCCTCACCTCCGACACCCTCGGCTTTGCCCTCGATACCGACGGGGACACCGTCACCCTCGCCGACGCCTCGGCTGCCGTGCTCGACACCGTGACCTTCGGCCCGCAGCTCGCCGACAAATCCATCTCGCGCCTCTCCACCTCGGCCAACACCTGGGGCCTCACCACGCCCACGCCCGCCGCCGCCAACGGCGCCGCCCTCACTCTCGGCACCAGCACCACCTACGCCTCCGCGCTCCGTCTCAACGAGTGGGCCGGCAACATCGATTTCCGCCTCACCGCCGACTTCGTCGAGATCTACAATCCCTCCGCCGTCATCGTCCCGCTCGGCGGCCTCGTCATCACCGACAACATCGCGACCTACCCGACGCGCTACACCTTCCCCGCGCTCAGCTACATCGCCGCCTCCGGCTTTACCGCCGTCGAGTCGGATCTCCTCGGCTTCGGGCTCAACGCCTACTCCGACGACCTCTGGCTCGTCGGCGCCAACGCCGCCGTCATCGATCGCGCCGACATCTCCGCCCAGTTCGCCGACTACTCCACCGGCCGCGCCACCGATGGCGGCACCACCTGGGCCAACTTCGCCCTGCCCACCCCCGGCCTTTCCAACGCCACCGCCGCGCCCACGGCCTACACCAACCTCCGCGACTACCTCCGCATCACCGAGGTCATGTATGCGCCCACCGGCGGCGGCGACTACGAGTATGTCGAGCTCCAGAACATCAGCTCGACCGTCACGCTCGATCTCTCCGGCGTCCGCTTCACCTCCGGCATCGACTACACTTTCGCGAGCGGCGCCACCCTCGCGCCCGGCGCCTACGTCGTCGTCTGCAAAAAACGCTCCACCTACCTCGCGCGCTACACCTCCACCGCCGCGGTCAACGCCCTCGCCGCCGGCTCCTTCTCCGGCGCGCTCGACAACTCCGGCGAGGAGATCGCCCTCACGCTGCCGTTTCCGTATCTGATCAACGTCCTTCGCTTCACCTACTCGCCCGACTGGTATCCCACCACCGCGAGCGCGAGCACCGGCTACTCGCTCACCATCCGCGACGCCGTCACAACCGCCGCCCGCTCCTGGGGCGACAGCGTCAACTGGGCGCCCTCCGCCGTCCAATACGGTTCCCCCGGCGCGGGAGACCCGCCCTCGATCACCTCCGCCCTCGCCGCCACCGGCATCGTCGGCGACGCGTTCTCCTACAAGATCGTCGCGACCAAATCCCCCACGAGCTACTCCGCCGCCGGCCTGCCCGCAGGCCTCTTGATCGACACCGCCACCGGCCTCATCTCCGGCACGCCCACCGCCGCCGGCACGAGCTCCGTGACCATCGGCGCGGCCAACGCCACCGCGTCCTCCACCGCCACGCTGACCCTCACCGTCGCCGCCCACGGTTCGCTCGACCACTTCACCTGGGAATACCTCCCCGCCTCGGCCTACGCCGGGAAAAATTTCCCCGTCCTCGTCTCCGCCCGCGACGCCGGCGGCCGCCTCGTGCAGACCTTCGCCGGCACCTCCGCCATCTCCGCCGCGCGTGTAAACTCCGCCGTCTCGCCCATCCTGATCACCGAGCTCACCGACGAGGGCGAAGACCAGTTCGAGCTGCAAAACGTCTCCGGCTCCACGGTCAACACCACCGGCTGGTTCGCCATCATCGGGGACAGCACCACGGCCGTCGCCTCGCGCAACACCGCCACCTACTCGCTCCCCGCCAGCATGGCTTCCGGCGCGCTCCTCCGCGTCTCCGAATCCGCCAGCACCGGCCGCGTCTACTTCGGCAACGCCATCGCCTGGACCAACACCACCCCGCGCGGCTGGGTCATGCTTTTCGACTCCACCAACACCCTGCGCGACTTCGTCGCCTTCGGCTGGACCGCCACCGAGCTCGCCTCGCTCTCCCTCACGGTCAACTCCACCACCGTCGCCCCGCTCTCGCTCGGCCAGTGGTCCGGCGCAGGCCTCGTTGCCGGCACGCGCGGCACGGTCGCCAACACGCCCGACTCCTGGCGCCGCACCGGCGCGAGCGATGGCAACACCTCCGCCAACTGGACCTGGTCCTACAACGCCGCCTCCTTCGGCACCGCCAACACCGGCCTCACGCTGCCCTTCGCCACCTCCGTCGCGCTCACCACCACGCCGACCACCGCGTCTTTCGCCGCCGGAGAATTCCTCGGCTACCTCGCCGTCGCCACCGCGGCCGACGACGCCATCCTGACCTCGACCTACGCGACCACCTACGTCGGCAACTCCGCCGCGATCGACATCCTGAGCGCGACCGACACCGACGCCGACGGCATCCCCGACGCCTGGGAAACCGCCCACGGTCTCACGGTCGGCTCTTCGACCAACGACGCCACGCTCGACAGCGACGGCGACGGCCAGAGCAACCAGGCCGAGTTCCTCGCCGGCACCGATCCGCAGAGCAGCGCCTCCGTCTTCGCCATCACCACGACCGCGCTTTCCACCGCCTCCGGTTCGCCCGCGCTCACCGTCGCGTGGTCCGGCGTCGCCGGCCATTACTACGAGGTTCGCACCAGTCCCGATCTCGTCACCTGGACCACCGCCACCTACGTCCTTGCCACCGCCGACGGCGCGAAATCCGTCGAGCTTCCCACCGCCGGCGCCGAGCGCTTATTCGCCCGCGTCGTCCTCGTTCCCTGAAGCCGTCCGGGCCGAGCCATGTTCAACGACCGCCTCCAGACCCGCCGCTTCGAGCTGAAGTATCACGTCGACGAGCGCGCCGCGCACGCCATCCGCCGCGTGCTGCGCATGCATCTCGAACCCGACGATCATGGCGCCAGCCCCGAGCTCCCGGTCTATCCGGTGCACAGCCTGTATCTGGACTCGTCCGACTACGCGCTCTGTCGCGCCACGCTCCACGGCGAGCGCAATCGCTTCAAACTGCGCGTCCGCTACTACGACGACAGTCCGCTCGCGCCCGTCTCCCTCGAGATCAAACGCCGCGAGGACCGCTGCATCCGCAAGCGCCGCGCCTTCGTCCGTCGCGACGCCGTCGCCGCTTTGCTTTCGGGCGAGCACCCGCGGTCGGATCACCTCGCCAGCCCCTCGCCCCGCGCGCTCGACGATCTCGTCGCGTTCTGCGAGCTTGCGCGCCGCCTCGCCGCCCGGCCCGCCGCGCATATCGCCTACGAGCGCGAGGCCTGGATCAACGCGGGCGACGACTCGCTGCGCGTCACCTTCGATCGCGCGATTCGCTGCGAACCCGTTTCCAGCGCCCGGCTCCAGACCGCGTTTCGCGACGCCGCCCGGGTTTTTCCGGAGACCGTGGTCCTCGAGATCAAATTCACCGACCGGTTTCCCGGCTGGATGCACGACCTCGTCGGCCGTTTTTCCCTGCGGCAGGAAAGCGCCGCCAAATACGCCGACGGCCTCGCGTTGAGCGGCGCGGTTC
>JACCDY010385419.1_pt1 | contig 40393 bp, 44 predicted proteins | sample 7446391 | NCBI WGS metagenome assembly JACCDY01 (sample SAMN15323451, study PRJNA562643) | freshwater metagenome | isolation source: river surface water | place: USA:Blue River Watershed | collected 2017-08-18
CGATTTCCTCCGTTTTTTTCTTTTGGTTCCAAGAAATAAATGAAACAGATAAAACGAGTGTAAAAAATATCTTCTTAAGCATAATGAAAATTTAAGTGGTAAATATACGCAGTAAAAAGGGAAAGAAAAAAATAAGATGCACTTGTATTATCAGCGATTAAACTCAATAAAATGCCTCCTCTTTATTACAATTTATTGAAAATATTGGTGTCGCTTTATTACAAAAAACAGAATAAATTGGTGTCGCTTTATTACAAACATTTAAATATATTACCCCCTCTTTATTACATAAAATAGAATAAATTAGTGTCTCTTTATTACAAAATTATTAAAAAATTAGTCCCTCTTTATTACAAATAATATGTATATTTTCTTATGATTGAAATAAAATCAGGAAAACAAGGAACCTTGCGATCTCTTCATCAGTTCGTAGAACGATCAAATCACCCTTATGCAATCAGAATGTATGCCGGAAAATTCAGTATAGAACATCATATAACACCTAGTGGAAAACCATATAAGTTGATGAATTTACCTTACTTTTTGGTTAGCAAGATTGAAGATTATTTACCCCTCCTTTGCCAAGAATGATCTTTCCTATTCGTTTATAAAAAGAAAAAAGTAATTTTGATATCACCTATGAGAACATTCCTCTTTATCGTTTTATTGCCGGCCTATTTTTTTGGGCAAGAATTTCCGTACGGTTGGACAGGAACATACCACGGTGAAATGCATATTACTTCAGGCAACAAAAAAACTTCAGTTTCGGTTGCGTTAGAAATTCGTGAAAAAGTAAAAGATTCGAGTTGGACTTATAAAATGACCTATCAAGCACCAACTGGAGAAGTAGTTAAAGATTATCAAATCATCAAAAAAAACGATATTGAATTTATCATGGATGAGGGAGCCATAAAAATAGGCATGAGATACGTCGATAATACTTTTTTTGATTATTACCAGGTAGATAGCACCTTTTATACTTCAACGCTCCGAAAAACAGGGAAAAACACTTTGCATTTTGATATTTACGGTGGATCAATTGGTGAGAAGAATAAATTAACCACCAACGAAGAATCGTTTTTTGTTCATTCGTATCTACCCACTTTTGTTCAGTCTGTTCGATTGAAACGGAAGAAAAAATGAAAACCATTCTTCTAATTTTTTTATCCTTGTTTCAATTAATTTTTAACGGTTGGCGGCTACCCTAAGGTGGCGGATATACCAACAATTATTTCGGAGTGCTACATTTCCAATATACTAAAATCATTTAATCAGAGTACGGTTCCACCACTTTTGGGTAGTTGCTCTTGGGCGTAGTTATTTCTTTTCAGTCTTATGAACCTGCAAAAGGAGTTCCAAATATACCGACTGCAAGTTCTGCCCATACCAGAAATATCATAAATAAAATAGCACAACAAATAATAATTCTGGATTTGACGCATTTTTCTTTTCTCATTACGAATTCACATGCTAAACCAGTTCCAAATAATAGAATTCCCATAACTATGAAATCGGTAGCGGTCCAATTAAATTCATTGGTGAACTGCATTGCAATGAATGGGCATGATAACAATAAAACGGCTATAGCCAGAATAATGAATAATCTTATGCTTTTCATGATACTTTTTTAAATTGTTTGCATTTTTTATTTTGAAATGAATGTAAATAAAAACTGTAATTCCATTTAATGTAATTACTAATGGAAGCAGATCTCGTTCACTTTCTATTTTAACCATAAATACAATTATTGAAATACCCAAAAGAGTAATTAATGCCCAAAAGGTTCGCTAACGGTTTCGGGCTTGGCGAAGGCAGGGATTTATAGCACAAATTTTCAATAGAAGCACAAAAGTTGAATTTTGCACTTCAGCCCGTGTGACTCAAAACCCTTGTTAGCGTTAGTTTTCTGTCCTATATATTTCGTTGAATTTGTTAGTGTCATTTCGTTATTAAATTTTATTCATCATTTATACCTTAATCTAAGAGTCATTTGATCACATGTTAGAGACATTACTTCAAAATAGGTATTCTGATTATTACTTTTTCCGAAAATCTCCTGATTTAGAGAATAATCGAGTAGACCAAAGTAGGGGAAATAACCAAAATTGTAAGAATCGTAAAAAAGTAAAAAATCACATTTTGAATTCATTGAATATGAACTGGAAGTGAAAATAATCCTATGTTCATTTGTTAAAGTTAAACATGCCGAATCTGTTTTATTCGGTTTTGAACGAAATGATACGATTAAATTATCTACTGGATCAGTAAACACGGCTGGGTTAAAATACCATTTGCGAAAAAATTTCTTATCGAAATCTGTTCTAAACTCTTCTCGTTTCCTAATAAGACTTTCTATTTCTTTGGAAAATATCTTTTGAAAAATGGGATAAAAAGAAAGTTCTTTACAGTCGTTTTCGGGAAAATTTCTATTGTATTCTGGGTTAATTTCCCATGACAATTTTCCATACCAAATTGATTCGTTATCAGGTTCAAAGGTTGGAGATGTCATGTCAAAAGGACATTTTATAAGTATAGAAAGAAACTTATCTATTAACATTAAGTCTTGCTTACTCAATTCCTTTTCCCAATCTGGTAACTTATCTGGTCCTAAACAAAAAGAATGTTCACATTTTATGATGTATTTATCACGTTCTCTTCTAATACTCAGTTGAATTGGTAAACCCTCAAAACTCATTCCCACTTTATTATTTGTGTATGATTCTGATTTAAAAATGGAAAATCCCTTCCAAGAAGGATGGATTACAACTCTCAAATCTCCATAGCTCCAACTAGTATCTCTAATTGAATTATTTAAAGTTGCTTTTAAACTCAAGTTCTCCTCTCCGTATGTCAGAATAACAGAAAGAAGTAAAAATGATGTGAGGATTAATTTTCTTGATTCTTTCATAAAATTACAGATAACGTTTTGCAGCTACCCGAAGGGCGGGACTTTTGCCACAAAACTTGATTTGAAAAACTAATGTTTGTTTAACCACAAATGCGTCTGCGGAGCACTGAACCGCCACTTTTGCCAAACGCCTGTTAGCGGTTCGTTGTTTTTCTGCCATGTGCTTTTCCATTGTAATTTTTGTCTAAAAAACCGTCTACAATTTGAGAAACTAATGAATGGCTTGAACTCCATGAATGATATACTTCGTACGCCCATTTTTTTATTAGTTCAACACATTCGTCCGCTGTTGCCACCATAGTCAGATCTTTTGCTGTCTTTTTTCCTCTGTCTAAAGGTTTCGGGACGGCAAGAAATTCATTCGGTCTATTTAGTTTATAAGTATTTAAATAGTCGCTTAGCAAAGGAGATTTTTTGTAGTCCCAAGTTTGCTTTTTATCAAGTATCAAATTCAACCTTGTCAAATGAAAATGATTGCTCCATCGTCCGTGAATTTCTGGATGTTGCAAAGCATGAGCGTCAACACTTAAAAATCTTGAAATGTGATGTTCCGAATTATTAAAGTCCAAAAGCTGAAGTCCATTGTTATAATTGTCCATACAGTCAAAGATGCCCTTTTGATAGTCCGCACCACAAAACTGACACCTTCCTTTGTCTAGGAGTATTACACCATTTTTATTTGCCTGGTCTATAAAGTCTTGCATTATTTTATTTCTTTAATTGTAATTTGCGAGAGTCGTGTATCGTCCTACAATGACCGCTAACGCTCCGCGGCTTTACGCAGCGCGGGTCTTTTACCCAAATGTATCAATTGAATCTTGCTTTTCCAAGCTTCCGTGAACTTTATATAGACCTTTGATACCCCCGCTTTTGCAAAACGGCTGTTAGCGGTTCGGCTTTCTTGTCTAAGGTGCTTCGTCATTTTATTTTTCTATAGTGTCTTATTGCGATAACGGATATACATAAAAATGGAATTGTTGAGAAAATAATTTTAAAGTTTAAACTCATTAGTCCTATCACAAACATAAATGCCAATAAAATTCCTAAACTTCCTATGCTTATATATGTCAAGGTTTTGCCTGGTGTCTTTTGAAATAAAGTAACTATTAATATTATTTGTCCGATTAAAGGTAATATTGTAAATGGGTGAAGGGTTGAAATAGGGTCTGTAAATAATTTTGAAAGAATTTCGGCTTCTGCTTGAAAAAGAAATGAATGACTATTTCCACTCCATTCTAAATATCCTAAAAGCGAAGTGATAATTAATAGTGAATTTAAAATCTTGCTTTTCATTTTGTCTGTCTATTAATGTTTAATAGGTCTTTTTAAGCTGACCGCTAACGGAAAACGGCTTGGCGATGTGGCGGTTTTCCAAGCACTTACTTTCAATTTATTTCTAAAGTTCATTTGAAGCACAAAGGCCCAAGTTTACACGTCAGCCCGCCAGACGCAAAGCCCCTGTTAGTGGCTGGTGTTAATTTTCATTAGTTGTAATATTTCTTTCGCTTGTTCTAAATGTCTTTGTTCGTGTGAAACTATAATATCAAATGCTATTTCCAATTTGTAAACAATGTTCTTGTTTGCTGGTGAAGAAATAACAATTCCTTTCTCAACAAGTTCTTTTGCACCTTCTATTTTTTGTATAAGTTCAATTTGATGAATTTGAAATCTATTTAGAATGTCGCTTATCACATTGCTTGTAGTTGGCTCCCAAACTGGAAACGTCTTCATCTTCTTTTTTCTGTCCGGTCGTACTGCATTTAATACTGTTTTCTCAAAAAACGAAACCATAAATCCTATTTTTGAAATGAATGGGGTTTTATATGTTCCTGTTTTTATTGATGTTATAATTGGGAAATAGGTTTCGTTTACAACGATTAAGTGCTCTAAATTCTGCGCAATGCTCCAAGAAACTGAATTGGGTTTATAATTTAATTGATTTTCAGTAAGTAAACTAAATTCTTTCTTAACTTGGTTGGTAATTTCCTCTAAACTAGTTGTCCATTTTTCCATTTTAAAATGTTTTTAGTCAAACTCAATATACACTTGCTTGTAACGGTTTCGGGCTTGGCGAAGGTGGCGATTTTAACCACAAAACTTTATACGAAGCACCAAAGTTCAAATTTAGTAAAACTGTCATACGAAGCATTGAACCCCTGCTTGTGTATAGGTGATGTTAGCTGTTCGCCCTTCTTTTCTGTCTGTTTAGGTTGTCTATTTGCAACCAAATTATACTACTTTTTTAATTGCCATTTTTCCGCCAAGCCAAGCCGCAGGAAGTGTTAATATTATAAGCGAAATAGGATACCAACGTGGTGGAATGTCCCAAGCAACGACAAGTACGACAACCGTTAATACAACACCAATTACTCCAAGAATAATAGCGTGTTTCATTGGTTTTGTGGGTGCAAGTCGTGCTGTTAAACAACAACCGAACGTGTTGAAAATCGTCCTATACAGAATAATTATTGCAATCAGCCAAACAGGGTTTTCAACAAATGGGTCGGTTTTCATAATCCCTGCTTTTTCCAAAATACTGTCCGTAATTACTGATAAAATTACCAATGCGAAAAAGCCTGCAACGACAGCTCCGATACTTTTCAATGTCTCTTTTTTCATTTGAATAGTTCGTCAAGTTGGTTAAAACTAACTTCAATACCTTCTTTAAAGCCCATTTCAATTACAGCTTGAATATCTTCAAAGCTATTGTGTTTTGAAATCATTGTAACAGTCGTTTTTCCGTCAGTTTCGTTAAACTGATTTTCAAAATTTCCTGCTGGAAATTCTGGATTTACTTTTCCATTTTCATCACAAAAAACATCTGTTCCCGAAAAACTTTTGTGCAATACAATTTTTTCGAAATTTTGTTTTCCATAATTCCTTTGGTCTGTCTCTTCACCTGTAAGAGATGGAGGAATAACCATACAATATAGCCAATGTCCGCCCTCACGAAAATCCATAGATTTTGTTTCTGCTTTGCAAGGTTCTGGACCCCACCATTGGTCTAATAGTTCTGCGGTTGTCCAAGCCTTCCAAACCAATTCAAGGTTTGCAGCAAATTCACGCCTTACAACAATCGTGTTGTTTTCTTTGTTGACTTCAAAGTCAAATTTTAAGTTACTGTTCATTTTTTCTGTTTTTTAATTGTTTCTAATAAATTATCAAGTTGATTAAATCTTGTTTCCCAAATTTTGCGGAACTGTTCAAGCCATTTATCTATTTCTTTCATTTTGTCAATTTCAAGTTGGTAGTAGATTTCTCTGCCTTGTTGGTTTTGTGTTACCAATTCGCACTCAGTCAAAATTTGTAAGTGTTTGGACACTGCTTGTCGTGAAGTGTCAAAATGTTCGGCAATGGCGTTTGGTGTCATTGCCTGTAATGCAATAAGTGTAATAATCGCCCGTCTTGTCGGGTCGGCTATTGCCTGAAAAATATCTCGCCTTGATTCCATTGTGCAATTATTTGATTGCAAATATATATGCAATTATTTAGTTGCGCAAATTTTTTGAAAAAAAAATTCTGGTCGCTAAAATTTGGGGTGGTGGGTGGGCTTGGTTTTTAGTTTTTTTGTCCGCCAGTTGAAGTTTGCACGGTCGTTCATAGGGTGACAGCTAACGGTCTAGGGCTTGCCGAAGGTGGGGAATTTGAAGTACTAAAGTTCAAATTTAGCACAATGTTCATTAGTATTCCAAAAGCTCAATTCAGCACTAAAGTCCCACTTTTGGCAAACCCATGTTAGCGGTTCGTTGTTTTTATTTCAAAATGTATTTATTTGTCATATCATTTTTGCTTACTATTTTAGGAATTTTTCCAATGTATTCAATTTTAAATTCATTAATTAAATCTTCGTTTTTTAATTCAAAATCTAATCCATTTATGATATGTTTTTGAAAAAAATAGGTTATATCCTTTTCAAGATATTTTTGTGCTATTTCTAAAAATAGTTCATCAGTAAATTTTCTATTTTCTGTTGTGCAAATTTTCAATAAATCTCGCAATAAGTCGTTTAAAGATTTTGTATAATTACTTTTCTTTAAAATTTGATTGTCTAACCAAAAAGCAAAAATTACTCCTCTTCTGTAAGGTATTTTCTCAACATTTTGGTTCTTCCAAAAATCGTCTTTAATTACATAATTTGGTTTATTTTTTTCTGGATTTTCCCAATGTGCTTTTATAACTTCTATATTAAAACTTTCAAGCCATTCGTTAAAAGTAATGTCGTTACTACGTAATCTATTTTTATAAGTGTAATAATCGGTAAACCCTTCACTAAACCAATAATTCAACTCTTCATTCCGCATTGAAATTTTTCCACCAATCCAATCGTGCATCATTTCGTGATTGAAGACATATTTCATTGTTGAAAAATCATTGAAAGGATTGTTCGAAGATTGAATTAAAAATCCATTCTTTACTCCCGAACCTGTAATGCTTTGTCCTTCATAAATACTATCATATTGCGTTATGGTGGGTGTGATGATCACTGTATAATAGTCAAAATTGTTGTCTTTCCAAAACTCTCTTTGGGTTGGAATTGTCTTTTGCAAAGCTTCTCATATTTCAGGAGGTAAGTCAAATGTCAACCTTCCATTTTGATTACAGTGTATTATATGCCTTTTATCCTATTGAAATGTTTAGATGCTTCCCTAAACCAAGTTCAATTAATTTGTAATAAGTAGAAATTTGGATATCGCTTAAGCCACGTTCAATTCTTGAAATGTAACTTTTTTTCGTTCCCGTTTTTTCCGCAAGTTCCTCTTGAGTTAAGTTGGCTTCAACGCGTGCTTCTTTAAGCATAACGCCTAATCTAAAAGCAAGAGAATCCGCATCAAACTGATCTCTATCTGCGTTTCCTTTTTTTCCGTATTTCTCGTCAAGGAGTTGATCAAATGTTTTAACGTTTTTCATCTTCTTTCTGTTTTAAATATTCTGTTTTTAAATTCTCAGCGAGTTTGATTTCATTTTTCGGAGTCTTTTGCGTTTTCTTAACAAACGCGTTAGTCAAGACAACCAATGTTCCTTCATCCTGAAAGCATAGTATTCGAATGCTCTTTTGAGATGTAATTACTCTCACTTCATAAATCCCATTTGTGCTTTCTAGTTTCTTAAAGAACTTAATTGGAACTTGTCGTTCAAAGCGAACTAGATCTAATACATATTCAATTTTCAACTGAACTTTTGAATCCTGAGATTTATAAAAGTCAATTACATTATCCCCGAAAAAAATGATTTCTCTTGCCAATGAAACAAAGTTAACTAATTAGTTTACTTTATCCAAATTTATTCGATGTTTTTTTGGGTTGTTCATTGTCCATAACCGTCTTTTCGTCTTTAGATGGATCGGATTCCTAAACACTTTATTATCTACCAGCATTGATCTTGATACGAAGAACAAATATTAAATAAAGCACAACAGTACCAATTAAATTAAACTCGATGTCTAGGACTGTTTATTTAATAACAAGGTGTTAAACGAAATCCATCACCATGCGGGTTGACAGAATCATCTAAATTGATTGTAAAATTGAACTTTTTACCGAATTAAATTGAAAAATCCATGTTTATGAATCAGACCACTTCCTTCTTTGTTATAACTTAGCTTGTAGAAATATATACCTTCCGTACATTTCTTTCCTAATTGATCATTCCCATCCCATCCACTATTTGATTCGTCTATTACAGCAACTACAATACCCCAACGATTTAGAATTTTAATTTCAAATTTTTCACTATTTAAAGAAGAAAAATTAAAGAAATCATTTACCCCATCTCCATTCGGGGAAAATACATTTGTGTTCGATGAACTTTCAATTTGGTTATCACACCACTGAGGTAAATTTTCTGGTGTAATCTTAGTAAAGACATTCCTAGGTTCTTCTTCAAGGTTCAGCCATATACGACCTGATCCAATACCCCATAAGCTTCCATCTGACTTAACAATGTAGGAAAACTCTTCGCTTGCCATAATATCAATGACATCAGTTGCAACAAGTTGTATATTATCATGACCAATTAACCAGAAGGAAGAATTAGGAACTCCACATTGATTCATTTCATTATTGCCCCAACCAAAACAATTTTTATCCTTATCTAAAGCTAAAAAATGCCTGCCATCTTCGCAGGCTGATATTGCTATTATATTAGATAGTTGTTCTAACTTGTATGGGCTAAAAATTACGGAATCACCGGATTCAACATATCCCCAAAAATATACGTCACCATTTTCTGTTAGAGCAATTGTTCCATAATAATGAGATTTAATATCGACTACTTTAGGTATATCAATTATTGGTAATGGAGAATATGTTGAGAGAATGTCTGGGCCTAAACCAATTATAGATTCTCCAGACACAACTAGTGTGCTGTCTTCAAGAAGAACACTGGTAGAACAACGATTACTTGAAACTCTTACTGCAGTATTAACATTATTCATTTGAATTAGCGTACTATCAAAGTTGTTATTAACCATTCCATTGCCAAATTTACCGCAGAGATTTGTTCCCACACTCCAAACAGTACCATCATACTTTACAAATGAAACAGACCAAATAGAGGCATTTACAAATTTGGCGTTTGAAATTATTTCAAATGGTTCTTCAGAAAACCCGATTGATGATCCTAATCCATTATTGCCAGTAATTCCCCAAACCCAGCCAGATTTATCATATTTAATTGCTCCCATCATGTAACCAGAACTGAAGTATTCAACATTATTCATATTTGGTATATCTATAGGAACTATCGAACTTTGTACAATATTACCTGTGCCAAATTGATTATGGTAGTTAAATCCCCATGCAATTAATTGGTTTTTCTCCACTCCTTCGCATTTATAGAAAGCAGTATATGAACCAACACCAAATTTTGTTGGTTTATACCAGAGACGACCACCAAATCCATCACCAATCAAGCTATTTTGTGAAAAATAATTAAAATTGAAAAGGTTTAATAGAACGAATAAGTAAATCTTGTTCATAAAATTATATTAGTTACAAAATTGGTATCTTTAACCTTGGTTTTTTAGAGCAAAACAGGATAGGTCTGTTCATTTATCTCCTAAATAATTGTAATTAAAATCTGAAATTATCCCAATTAAATTCGGCACAATATATCATTTTTTTCATTCAAATATAAACTTTTTGAATGAAATCGTCAAATAAACTTTCATTTCCTCAATAATTTTAGTGCCTTTTAGTTTCAAAAGTTTAGTTTTAGTAGAATAATATCACTAATATTTCCCCGTAACCTCCAGAATTAATATATTCGTACACTCAGAATGGAATGGAGATCATTTTCGCTTTATTCGCATTAAGAATTTGAAGGTATTGTTATAATGAGGTAATAAAACATACTAGTTCGCAGCAAAAAGGAAGGATTGTTTTGGGTCATTAAATCTATTTCTCTGTAGAATTAATTTCAACTGTTTTTTTGTCTCAAATAATTTCTTAAAATCAAGTTTTTGATAATTCAATCGGGTTGATCAAAGAAAAGTTCGATTCGTTTAAAATTTTTATCCCATTTATCGTAGAGTGGTCTGTAAAAGAAAATTTTTGTGTCGAGAATGGTAATTTTATCAATTTCATTTAGTTTATAAATCCGCCATCTATCTCCTTCTTTTTCATCCACTTTTTGAGAGGTTTCACCGTTTAAAAACCATGCTCTTAGTGCCCATTCCCCCTCCAATAAATGATTTTTGAATTTATCGTATAATTCACCAATTAAGTAAGGTTCTACAATTTTCAATTCATTTTGGTAAATAAAAGTCACTGCGTTATTTTTATTCATTGCTTCCTTTAATTTATCTACATTTTCCTTTTCTTTTTGTGTCATATTTTGATCTAATTTCGAAGTTTATTTAGTTGGCTATAGCACTACAAATTAAAATATAAGCATTTTATTGTCTATTTAGTTTGAAGCATTTACAGTTTTAACCAGAAGGATATTTTACCTCCTTTTTGTCAAAAATAGTAAAGCAATGTTGATAAACAAAGAAAAGAAAATATTCATTTACGTAAAGAATAAATGAATTTTGAATTTTCATTAAGTTAGCAAAAGGTTAATAAAGTGTGTGAAAATTTGAAAAATACAACTGGAATCTTCTATGATTCTCAAGAATGACAATCAAATATTTCCCCGAACTCACCAAAATTGATATATTCGTATTCGCAGAATGGAAAAAATCAACTTTTAGTTTTGTCAGTATTAAAAATTTAATTGCATGTTCGCCTAATTATCTCCTTATGAAATATTCCTTACACATCCTTTTCTCTTTTCTTTTTACGAGCTCTATGGTTTGTGCCCAATCATTCACACCAGAAAAGTATTTAGGATATAAAATCGGTACTCGGTTTACGCCACAACATACAGTGGTCAACTATTTCAGGGCACTTGAGGCTAATTTTCCAAAACAAATTAAAATTGAAATGTATGGAAAAACCAATGAAAACCGTGATTTAATGCTCGCTTACATTGGTACACCCGAAAATATTGCTCAATTAGACCAAATCAAAGCAACGCATAAAAAAGGAAGTAGTGATGAAAAAATATCCATCCTTTGGTTGAGCTATAACGTGCATGGAAATGAGGCTTCCGGCACAGAAGCAGCGATGCAAACAGCCTTTGAATTACTGACAAAACATGCTGCAGATTTAACCCATACGGTTGTGATCATAGATCCGTGTTTAAATCCAGATGGTAGAGATCGTTATGTGAATTGGTATTATCAATATAAAACAGCATTAGCCAATCCAAATCCGTCAGCCGCTGAACACCAAGAACCATGGCCAGGTGGTAGACCCAATCACTATTTATTTGATTTAAATCGGGACTGGGCCTGGTTGACGCAAGTTGAATCTCAACAACGTATAAAAAAATACAATGAATGGTTGCCCCACGTGCACGTAGATTTCCATGAACAAGGAATAAACGAACCTTATTATTTTGCACCCGCAGCAGAACCTTATCATGAAGTGATTACGGATTGGCAACGTGAATTTCAAAATGGAATGGGGAAAAATAACGCCAAGTATTTTGATGAAAAAGGATGGCAATATTTCACATCCAAAGAATTTGATTTACTCTATCCAAGCTATGGTGACACCTACCCTACCTTTTGTGGGGCAATTGGAATGACCTATGAACAAGCAGGTAATGGACGAGCGGGCACTGCCATTTTAACCAATGACGGGGACACACTTACCATCGAAGAACGTGTTGAACACCATGTAATTACAGGACTTTCCACCGTTGAATATGGTTCAAAGATGACTAGTCGTTTGATTTCAGAACAGCAAAAATTCACCAAAGAAAAGAAGTTTCCATACATGTCTTATGTCTTAGAAGGTAAATTCGAACAAGTAGAAAATTTAGCCGCGTTGCTCAACAAACATGAAATTCAATACTCCTATTTGCCTTATGGTCAAAAAATCAAAGGGTTTAATTATGAAACGCAGAAAATTGAATCCATCGTAACGGACAAAATCAGTTTACTTGTCAACCTCAATCAACCCAAAGGTACGCTGGCACACGTATTACTTGAACCAAAAACCAAAGTTGCCGATTCGTTAACCTACGATATTACCTCTTGGTCTTTGCCCTATGCGTATGGATTGAAAGCAATTGCTAGTGAGCACCTTATCCCGGTTCAAGATTTTGCACCTACCCGCGCACCCAAAGAAGAATTATCTGCTACAAGTTATGCATTCATCATCCCATGGGAAGGAATGAATACGGCTCGTTTTTTAACCCACGCTTTAAACAAAGGAATTGCCATACGAAAACATGCAAAAGGGTTTGAGCAACTGGGACAAAAATATGCAGCAGGAACCTTGCTTATTCTAAGTTCAGAAAATAAAACAAGTTTAGCATCCGATTTAATGGGTTGGTCAACTGAATATAAACTTCAGATTACTCAAACTAGGACAGGGATGGTTGAAAAAGGAAGTGATTTTGGGTATTCCGACGTGAAACTCATTGAAAAACCATCGGTAGCCCTTCTTATTGGAGAAAATACAAGTTCTTTGAATGTTGGAGAAATTTGGCATTTTTTAGAGAATAATCTATCGATTCCGGTTACTTTGATGCAAGAATCAGATTTAACGTATTCCAGTTTGGATGAATACACAACCATTTTTGTTCCAGAAGGATCTTACAACCAGTCAGCCAATTTAACGGAATGGATTACAAACGGCGGTAAAGTGATAGCTTTTGGCGATTCATATGAACGAATTGGAGGAACCATTGGATTAAATGAAATTTCTGCGGAGGAGTTAGAAACAGGAGATGTGGACGAATCCAAAACAGGAAAAAAGAAGAAAAGTTCCACGGAAGAAACAATTGCCTATTCCAATGCAGAAAGAAATGAATTGTCAAACAATGTAATTGGCGCGATTTACAATTGTAAATTAGACAAATCACACCCGATCAACTTTGGAATTGAAAATTACTACACCTTGCGAATGAGTTCTGATTCATGGAAGTCATTGGAAAACGGTTTTAGTCCGGTAACCATTGAAAAAATGGATGATCATAGAAATGGATTTGTAGGTCACAAAGCCGCCCCTTTACAAGCCAAATCACTGGTAGTTGGAATTCAGGAACAAGGACAAGGAAAGGTGATTTTGTTCATAGACAATCCTTTGTTTAGAGGATTTTGGGAAAATGGAAAAATGTTGGTAACCAATGCTCTTTTTCAAGTGGATTAATCACTTCATTCCTCTTCTCTTCTTAATCGCTTCATAGGCTTCCTGAATGTTCTGGAATTTTTCTTTAGCCCCTTTTTGATATTCTTCTCCCATGCTTGCTACTTTATCCGGGTGAAACGTAACAGCCATTTTGCGATACGCTTTTTTTACCTCTTCATCAGTAGCAGATGCTTCAATTCCTAGTATTTTGTAATCGGAATCAACGTTACGGTAGAACATATTTTTAACGCTTTCAAATTCCATGGATGGAACACCAAGCATAGCAGCAATTTGCTCAATTTGTTGCATTTCAGACGTAGATACATCACCATCAGCTTTGGCAATTCCAAATAAATAATGCACGAGTTGTATGCGTACTTCTGGTTGCATTTTTGTTCGAATATCTGAGCAAATTTGATTCAATGGAATAGAGGGTGCATCCAAAAATTGTTTCAACGTTTGAAGTTGATTTTTTTGAAATTGGCTGCCAAATTGATTCGCAAAAAAAGCTTTCACGTAATCTAATTCCGCTTTCAACACCTTTCCATCGGCTTTCATTACCGCAGCAGAAAGCGCCATCAGCATGGTTTGAATTTCGTTTACCCCAGATGAACGTTGCTGATAGTAGTTGAATACCTCATCGGCATTCATGTTGCCAAAGCGTTTACCACCAGATCCGGCTTTGTTTCGTTCGTTCATATCAAATAATGAACCGACAATAAAACCAAGTATTACCGCATTCCAGCTGCGGAAAAAAATGAGTGCGCCTAGCGCAAAAATGAACTTATACAAATGAATGAATTTAAAAAAGCGGAGACTATGCTCCGCTCAAAATTAAAAATATTAACCTTAACTCAATCCGAAGAATTGTATTTTTAATTTAAATTCTTTAAAGATTTTTCGATAAAGGCATCCAACGCTTCTCCTTTCAACATTCCTTGAGAAAGCATCGCTAAATCTGCTAAATACTTCGCATTTTCAGTTTGATTAGCGGATTCTTTAGTCAAAATAGCCTCCATTGTTGGATGGTTGGCATTCACCACCAAATTATACATTTCCGGAAAAGCCCCATAAAAGCCACCGCCACCCATCTTTTGCTGCTCCATCATACGACGAATGAACTCAGGTTGGGTAATTAAAATAGGTGACTCATCCGAAGACATGCTTTCCAGTTGAACCGTAAATTTATCTTTGCTCACTACTCCTTCGAAAATGCCTTTCAATTTCTCCTCTTCCTCTTTCGATAATTTAGAAGGAATTTCATCCGACTTGCTAATTAACTTATCCAATGTATCAGCATCTACGCGTGCAAAGGAAATATTTTCCATCGCTTGTTCCATTTTGGAAATCCAATGTGGAACTAATGGCCCATTCATTTCCAACACTTCGTATCCACGTTCCTTAGCCTTTTTTACAAACGTAAAATGTTCTTCAACACTAGGCGTATACAAGAAAACCACTTTGTTGTTTTTATCGGTTTGAACCGGAGCCACTTTTTCTTTTAATTCTTCTAAGGTGTAGTATTTTCCTTCTGAAGTTTTAACAAGAGTAAATGCTTTTGCTTTTTCAGCGAATTTTTCATCGGTTAATGTTCCATATTGAACAAAAACTTGAAGATCATCCCATTTTGCTTCAAAATCAGCTCGATCGTTTTTGAACATCTCTGCTAATTTATCAGACACTTTTTTAGTGATGTGAGATGATATTTTTTTCACGTTACCATCACTTTGTAAATACGAACGAGAAACATTTAACGGAATATCTGGAGAATCAATTACCCCATGTAATAAGGTTAAAAATTCAGGTACGATTTCAGCAACGCTGTCTGTGATAAAAACTTGATTGGAATACAAGTTGATTTTATTTCGTTGAACCTCAACATTTTCTTTGATTTTCGGAAAATATAAGATACCAGTTAGGTTAAACGGATAATCTACATTTAAATGAATATGAAACAATGGTTGCTCGAATGTCATTGGATACAATTCACGGTAAAATGAATCGTAATCCTCTTGTTTTAAATCAACCGGAGCCTTTGTCCAAGCAGGTTCAGGATTGTTCACCTGATTTTCTACTTCAATAGCAACTCGTTTAATTTTATCATTTTCATCCTTTTCGCCTTCTGGAGAATCAATGTATTCTGTTTTAGTACCGAACACGATTGGAATTGGTAAAAATTTACAGTATTTCGTAAGAATTTCTTCAATTCTATTTTTTTCTAAAAACTCAGCAGATTCTTCATTGATGAATAAAACGATATCTGTTCCACGCTCTGCTTTCTCAATAGGAATGATTGAATATTCTGGAGAACCATTACTTTCCCATTGTACGGCTTCAGCACCTTCGTATCTAGCCAACGTGCGAATTTGAACTTTTTCAGAAACCATGAAAGCGGAATAGAAACCTAATCCAAAGTGACCAATGATTTGTTCAACACCTTCTGTTCCTTTGTATTTTTCTACAAACTCCTCTGCACCAGAAAAAGCAATTTGGTTGATGTATTTGTCAATTTCTTCAGAAGTCATACCAATACCTCTATCGCGAATTGTAAGTGTTTTTGCTTCTTTATCTACAATTACCTCTACTTTTAATTCGCCAATTTCGCCCGTATGCTCTCCAGTTTTAGCAAAAAACTTCAACTTTTGACTCGCATCCACTGCATTCGAAACCAATTCTCTCAAGAAAATTTCATGGTCCGAATAAAGGAATTTTTTAATAATTGGAAAAATGTTTTCCGTTTGAACATGAATTTGACCTGTTTTCATAAATTGTATTTTTTTAAGACGTCTGAAGTTTGTCAACCATTATGCCATCCAATCAATACTGACAATCTGTCTCAAACAAATTGAAAAAGTGACAGAAAATCCAAAAACAATCCATACATTTATGTCAATGTACACAGATTTACTCCTTCCTGAATTCTCGAACGAAGTGTTTGTTTTAAACACACAGAAACAATTGGCGAAAGATTTCAATCAAAACGGATTTTATTTTAGTCAAGAATTTAGCGAGATTGCATTAACAAGAGAGGAAATTGAGCAAGCTGTTGCCGAACAATTAATGGAAATAATGCGTTTGGGCGAGACCAAATTACTGCAGTTGCTTTATACAATTGACTTACCGGAAAAGGAATTTTTATCCATCTTGAATACACCTAATTTCTTGCAAGCACTGGCAGCAAAAGTGGTATTCAAAGAAGCATACAAAGTGTATTTGAGAAACCGATTTAGTTGATAATTCGATTAAAATTCCATTCTCCACTTTTCCTTTCTGGAAATAAATAACCACTATTATTCTCATATTTTTATAGATAATCCTTGGCTTGGGATAGGATGCGGAGAATAATTGTGTTAATCTATGCAAAAAATGCGGAGAATAATTTAAAACCCATAAAAAAACAGTACATTTGTTGCAAGAAATGCGGAGAATAAATGGCGAAGTACCTATATCAATACTCAAATTGGCCTAATTTCACTTGGGAAAGTGAGCAACTATTGCCTTTGCTATCGCTTGTCCGCAACAAACAAGGGAGATTAATCGGAAAAATGGCTGCACTTGGCTTTAATCTCCGCAACGAGGCAAATCTTGAAATCTTAACCGAAGAAATTCTAAAATCTACTGAAATAGAAGGCGAAATACTCGAAAAAGAACAAGTAAGATCTTCCATAGCCAAAAGACTCGGCTTGGATGTTTCTGGGCTCGTACACTCCAACCATAATGTGGATGGAATAGTGGACTTAATGCTAGATGCCATCGGTTTTTTTGATCAAGAACTCACAAAAAAAAGGCTTTTAAGCTGGCACACGTCCTTGTTTCCGGGAGGGCAAAGTGGCATGTTTCCGATCATAACAGGAAATTGGCGAGATGATTCTTTGGGTCCCATGCAGGTTGTTTCGGGAGCGATGGGAAAAGAACGGGTACTTTTTCAAGCCCCGCCTGCACACCTTCTAGAGGATGAAATGCACCAGTTTTTTGAATGGTTTAATAAGGAAAATGAAATTGATTCGGTATTGAAAGCCGGAGTGGCTCATCTTTGGTTTTTGACATTGCATCCTTTTGAAGATGGAAACGGAAGAATAGCTCGCGCATTAACAGATATGTTGCTCGCCCGATCAGATGAACAATCCTACCGATTTTATAGTATGTCGGTTCAAATACGCAAAGAACGAAACGCCTATTACCTTCATTTGGAAAAAAGCCAAAAAGGAGAGTTGGATATAACAGCTTGGCTTGAGTGGTTTTTAACGTGTTTGTTACATGCCATCACCCACTCCTATGAACTGCTTGAAAAAATAATCGTGAAACACTTTTTTTGGCTTGAACATGCACGAACTGTTCTCAACGAAAGACAGCACAACATATTAAACAAACTCTTGGACAGGTTTGAAGGCGTTTTGAATACCACGAAATGGGCAAAAATGGGTAAATGCTCTCAAGACACCGCGCTGCGCGATATACAAGACTTGATAGAAAAAGGAGTTTTAATCAAAAGTCCGCAAGGTGGTAGAAGTACCAATTATATGTTGAAGTTAACGGAAGAATTGTAAACTAGAGCACACCACGGCTTCATGTAAAACAACGGAACTTCATGTAATCCATAATTTAATCTAATTATATACGTTGTTTACTTACATCAAGATTGAAATTTAAAACATGACAAAAAAAAAGAAGATTTTACACTTGAATCTGCCACTCATGTTGCTGTTGCATCTTCTACTTTGTGGAAATCTATTTTCTCAATCCTGGAATCAAGCGACTTCCTTTCCCGGAACTCCACGCGATGATGCCTCCTATTTTAAAATTGGAACCAAACATTTTATTGGAACGGGACGCGAAGTAGGTTTTGGATGCACGCGCAATTTTTATTTTTTCGATGAAGCGACACAAAGTTGGGGTAACTCCTCTCCCCTGCCTGCAGGAAAAGAACGACAGTATGCCAGTGCAACTTCCTACAATGGCAAAGGATATCTTTTTGGAGGAATTGATTGCGCTGGAAATTACCAAAACGATTTTTGGACCTACGATCCTGTAACCGATAGTTGGACTGAACTAAGTCCATTTCCTGCTGCCGGAAGAGCCGGAATGGTAGCGTTTTTGTTGAATAATATATGGTTTGTTGTTGGTGGAAAAAATACAAACGGAACGCTGAATGAGGTCTGGACATACAATTTCACCACCCAAACTTGGGTTCAGAAAAACAATATTCCCACAGATGGTATTTGGAGAGGAATCGCTTTTACGTTTCAAAATAATGCCTTCATTGGCTTGGGACGGAACAATTTGAACAACCAAACGGGGCACAATGCAGAAATTTTGAGCTACTTGCCAAGTAATGATTCATGGGCAGTTGTTCCAACTCTCGATTGGGGAAAAAGGTCGTATGTGGGTTGCACACAAACCGATAGTTTATTGTTTTTATTTGGTGGTTTAGATTCTACGGGACAAATCCTAACTTCCACAGAACGCATTCATTTAAATGATTTTACCACCGATTTTTTGCCCGATTTTCCTTCCGTAGCACGCAAAGGCGGTGTGGCTTTTTTGGTTCAACATGATTTGTATTACACAACGGGTGTTTCAACAGATACGCGCTTCAATGAAACGTGGCGCCTTGATAATGTGGCTGTCTTGGATGAAGTTTCATCGTTTGAATTTCAGGTTTTTCCGAATCCAAGTTCATCTGAAATCACGATAAAAGCAAATGAACCGATTGTTTCCATTGAATTACTTGATGAATTGGGAAGATTGCAATTCGCTGAAAAAATCAATGCTACGCATTTTGAATTCAGTGCAAATTTTCTGGAAGCCGGAAATTATTTGGTTAAGATTACAACTGAAAACGGTGAATGGATAGAAAAGTTTGTGGTTGTCGTTAAATGATTCATACTTATTTTTTATATTTACATTTTATATTTATAAATCAAAAACATGTCAACTTTCACGAGTTCGTTGCCGGATGATCTTTTAGAACAACTTGCCAACAAAGCCAAGGAACTTTCCGTACCTAAAAATACGCTTATTGAACGAGCGCTACGCATTTATTTAGAGCAGTTGAATCGTGCATCGTATATCAAATCCTACAAACGGATGGCAGAAGATGCTGATATCAAACAAATTGCAGAAGAAGGAATGGCGGATTATTTGAGTCAATTGGACGAAGAATGAAACAAGGCGAAATTTGGTATACCAACTTGAATCCTGTTGAAGAAAGTGAACAAGCTGGTTTCAGACCTGTAGTAATTATTAGTGGAAACTTACTTAACCAATATGCCAATGTAGTGATTTGTGCCCCACTAACAACCCAGATCAAAAACTACCACGGAAATCTTATTTTAAACCCAACTTCTGCGAATGGCTTAGCATCAACCTCAGAGGTTTTGACATTGCACGTTCGATCGATATCAAAAAGTAGATTAAAATCGCGTGTTGGAACGATTTCAAAATTGGAGCTGAAACAAATTCAAAAATGCCTCCAAGAGATTCTGATATACTAAAGAACAAGTAAACAAATTACGCATTCTGAATAACGCAATTTGCGTAGTAATTTAGGAGATAGCAATTCACTGAAAAAATCAATGCTACTCATTTTCAATTCAGTGTAAATATTCTAGAAACCGGAAATTATTTTGTTAAGATTACAACCGAAAATGGTGAACATATGGAAAAGATAATCATAAATTAATCTTTATTTTCTTGTTTATATTGGCAACATGGTGCAACATTCAAGTATCAGATTTCGAGTTATTTTGTAGCCTTCAACTCAGCAATACATCTGAATCCTAGCCATTTTTCAGATGAAACGTAGGATTTAATATTTTGTATATTATTTACAAAATTTCCTCCTAAAGCTTTTCCGACTTCGTCGGTCATCTCAGAAACATTAGTTGAAAGATTTACTGGGCCATCGTTCTTGTTTTTCGTTTTAACATGGTACAAATGGTACTTTGTATCAAAATGCTTGTAGTTAACTTCCTTTTCTAATTTCAGCGCATCATTAAACTCAGATTCAGTAGGCAATCTATATTCTATCACAAAGTGGCTTTTATATTTTTTATTCACCAACTTAGTTCGCCAATTACAATATTCTACGGCTTGCTCGTAATTAATGCCAATAATCGGAAAATCTAATTTGTCATTTTTAATTGTCTTTGTTGTGAAATCAGTCTGATAAACTTCTTTCCAAACGGCATTATCAGGTATCGTGAATTTGTATTCGTTTGAATATACGCCAAATTCTTGTTTAACGTGTATCATATATTCGATCCATGCCCGATTGGTAATTTCAGTTCGGTCAATATACTTATCCGAATCAAGTTTTACAGTTCCTGGAGGGTTATCAATTGGTTTCGACATAAAAATCATAGCAATTAACCCAAGACTTAATAAATTTCCCATAATTAACTAGTTATCAATTTAATAATGAATAAAACTAATATAAAACTTTTATCATCTGGCAATTACCACCTTGTTTATACAATCTCCAACTTTTACAAAATAAATACCTTCGGGAATATCTGAGAGGTTTATTTCTGTTTCGATTCCTGTCAATTTAAATTGCTTCACTTCTTTTCCCGTATTATCAGAAAAGATGCAGTCTGTTACACAAAGGTTTTCAGGTAATAAAATTGTGATTGATTCTGACGCAGGGTTTGGGTAGATATTTATTCTACTTTCTTCTATCTCTGAAATACCAGCTAACGAAAAAATATCACATTCAAATACATAACGTGCTGTCGTTGAACCAATACCTAATTGTCCTTCGTAATTAGCACCAACAGAACAAATAGTTAAACTATCAGCGGAAATTGCAACTGCGTGATGTCCATATAATGTTGTACCGTCGTCTGATCCTTTTGCTAATGCAATAGTTTTGTACTGTTCGCTTGTTGAAATTGCTATTGGATAGCTTTGTTGTTGAGTTGTTCCAATTGACAATTGCCCAAACCCATTAAAACCCCAAGACCAGACAGATTGATCCGTCCAAGATGCATAAACAAAGCTTGAGCCTGCGTAAATTTTTTCCCAGTCAAAGCCTGCGCCAAGTTGCGTTGGAGTTGAACGACTTTGTGTATCACCCAATCCTAATTGAGCATTACCATTAAATCCCCATGACCAAGCTGAACCATCTGTTTTTATTCCACAAGAGAATAGATAACCTGCTGAAATTGACTTCCAAAATTCATTTCCAATTTTTGCAGGAACAATGGTATCGGAAGTTGTATTATATCCAAGTTGTCCACTACCATTATACCCCCATCCATATAAACTTCCATCAGCTTTCAGTCCAAGTGTATGAGCTCCTCCCAAAGAAAGTTGATTCCAATCGGTGTCTGTTCCAATTTGAACAGGAGCATTAGAAGCTGTTGTTGTCCCATTTCCTAATTGTCCAAAAAAATTATTTCCCCACGCCCAAAGTGAACCATCCGTTTTTATTGCTGCACTGTGACCAAGTCCAGCTTCAATCTTACTCCAATTAGTTTCGTTACCAACTTGTACCGGTGAATTTTGACTGGTATTGTTTGAAATACCAAGTTGACCATTATTATTTAATCCCCAAGCCCATAACGTACCATCAGTTTTTAGCGCCAACACATGAAAACTTCCACATGCAATATCCGACCAATCGGTTGAAGTACCAACTTGAACAGGAACATCGAATGCCGTATTGTTACCTGTACCCAATTGTCCATTTCCATTAAAGCCCCAAGACCACAGCGTCCCATCAGATTTTAAGGCTATATTATATTCAGAACCTGCACTTAATTTTTTCCAATAGAGTTGAGCATTAGAAATAAAAGTGAACATTAAAAGAGTAAATAATACTATTTGTTTTTTCATGATTTTTTGATTAAATTTATTTACTAAAGGAAAGATATAAAATTCAATTTATTTTTTTTCAATTAAAAATTAAGGGTTTACCTTAAATCATTAGGGGTAAATTGGAGTGTTTTTTAATCAATATTCTGGATAAGTGGATTTTCGGATTTAGCTAAATTCATAATTCCATACAATTTCTGCTAAATTGTTATTCAATAATTATTTTTTCTGTCGATTCTCCGATTTGTAGTAAATAAATTCCTTTCCTTAATTGAGAAACTTCGACTTTTTGGTTCAGTTCATTTAAAAGAAATTCCATCACAATTTTACCACTTAGGTCTTTGAGTGTTGCTTTTTCACCGATTATAGTAGTGGAAATACCTGAAATTGTAAATGACATGGTTGCTGGATTTGGAAATAGGTTGAATGGGTTTGTTTTTTCGTAATCACTTAACCCTAGCCAAGTTGGACTATTCGGAGTAAGGAACGTGTGTAAATAGTTTAAATCTGCTACCCAAAGGTTACCAAGTGTATCTATTTCTAAGCCATAAAAGTTGGAAAAATCAATCGGGGAATTGGAATTATCAAAGCGATTGGTCCAAGTGTTACCTTCTAATTTAGCAAGGGCAAAAGGCGTATCATTTACATCACCAAAAACGGCCCACAAACTGTCTTTATGATCAAATTCTATCTCCAATACATTTGGACTTGGCATGTTGATGGTGTTGTTTGGGGTGATAGTGTCAAGTATATCATAATTGTAGGCGCGCATTAGTCCTTTTTTTGTAGCTGCAAAAATTGAATCTGTATGTCGTTGAAATTTTTTATCATGAATCGGAGCTAATAAATAGTGTGGGTCATTCAAAAGCATGACATTTGAGTAATTTACATTGTGACCAATTACACCGTTATCAGAATATAAAAATTCATTTTTAGAAATTATATCACTTGCATTAAAATACGTATCTATTGCGTTTCCATCAAAATACTTTAAAATACTTCCAGATTTTATAATGAAGACAGTATCAGCATTTGGAGTAATATCAAGAATTTCTGATTCCACTATACTTGGAGTACTGACGTAATCTGTAAAATTAAATAACCCAAAAGTTCTTTTCATGTAGAATACACTATCCGAAGTAAAAATAAATCGTAAATGATCACCGGTCCATAACTCACCAAAATCAACACTACCAAATGGTTGGATGAATCCTGAATTTTCAATTAACGCGACTTTATTATCATTTACTAGCCATATATCATTAGTGTATTGATTAATCGTAAACTGTCCTATTGGAATAGTATTGTTAAATTGAGAATAATTAATTGATTGCCAAGATTGACCTAACAATTGAAATTGGTGAAAACAAGAACAAATAATACTAGACAAAAAAATTAACTTCAAAGCTTTATAAATTTTGATTATCATAATTAATCATTTGACCGATAGCAAAAAAGTTGCTGATTACTTTCTGATTTCGAATGTTCCTTTGACTTCGTAGAATTGAAGATTGGGATTACCTTGCCCACCACTATTAGTGCCGTAAGAATACGTGCCTTTAATAGAATATTTGCCATTTTTACGTTGAATTTCCCCGATACAACTCTTTCCTTCGATTACACCCCCTATGTAACATTTATCTCTTTTGGTATACGGTCCAAAAGTAGGATCACCCGAACTATTAATAACCCATGTAATGTCATCTATCTTGATAATTCGCAAAGGAATATACTGAGGTGTTGAACCACTATCCGTAAACCAACCTTCATAGAGTCCATCAGGCATATCGCTGCATACCTGTTCTTTTTTACACCCGCTCAATAGAATAAGCATGGCAAAAAAAATGGAATAAAGAATGGACTTTTTCATACTATTTAAGGAAATAAAAAAAAGCTTGCTTGTTGTCTTCATAGATGGTTTGTTTAATTAGTATTTATTTTGATTTAATTTCGAATGTTCCATTAATAATGAAACCAGAATAATCGCTTCCGCGATAGGTGCCTGTTATGTAGTATTTTCCTTTTTTCTTATCACATTCTCCTTCAATTTCTACCCATGCCAGATTTCCAATACCTCCTGTTTCACCCCAAACTTTTTTTCCGCATTTATTAATTTTTGATAATCCGATATAAAAAGATTCCTCAGTTGTTTCTTGAATTATTGTACTCTCTACTTCATTTGATAAGGCACCACCAATTTCGTATGTCCCGGTAAAACGCGCTTCATAAATTCCTGGTTTGGGATAATTTTTATAGCAGCTAATAAGTACAAAGGAAAGAGAAAATAGTGTGATAATTTTTTTCATTTTATTTGATTTTAAATGATTGAATTAGTTGGACTTTATTTCAAATGTACCATTGATATATAACCCGGTAATATAGGTTGCTCGATATGTCCCCGTTAAGTAATACTTGCCTTTTTTCTTTTCACAAATGCCATCAATTTCAATCAAAGGTAGATTAGGAAGTAGTGTAACCAAATTTCCCTTAATTTTTTTACCACACTTATGAATCTTTGACGTACCAATATAAAAATGGTCTTTAGTGGTCTCAGTGATAGTTGCATTTCCGGTCTCTAAAGACGCTGCACCAGTCATTTCGTATGTTCCTGTAAAAGTCATTTGATATACGCCCGGTTTAGGAGCATTTTTAGAACAACTTACGAGAAAAATGGATAGAAATAAAAGATTTATAATAGACTTCATAGATGGTTTGATTGGTTATTACCTATTTAATTCAACTTTCGGCAAACAATATACGAAAAAAATGAATGTGTTTTATTACACAAAACACCAAAAACGTATTAAAATTGTGCGATAAAATGCAAAACACTTGATGTAGCGTGGCTTTCACGCAACTCATCCATCTACCAAAAAGGAGAAAAAAATAGTATAAATACTATTAAATTTAGTATTTATACTATTAGAAATAAGCACTAAAGCTTCTTATCGCTCCTACCCACCTGCTTAACTCAAAACACAAATTGCGTGTTAAAAAATCATTCATAGTCAGAAGTTAACACCTCATCATTTCTCAAACACGTAATAATACGTATATACATGGTGCAGCAAACCAAAAAGGAACATTTTACTACCCAACTTGGATTGAAAAACTCAGTTTGATAAAATTGTTTTTGGAACACTAACTCATTTTTTTTTTGTAGAACTATTTATTACCACCCTTCATTGGGAAATTATTGTTTTAATATCTTTCCAATCGATATTTTTTTGTCGGCAAAAACCTGGATAATATATAAACCAGTATTCAAATTGGTTAAATCGATTTGAGTTTTTCCAGATACGCAATGTTGTTCAATTACACATTTTCCTGTTTGGTCAACTATTTTTATTAAGTGGTTTTCATTCGTTAGTTCTAACGTCAACATATCATTCGTTGGATTTGGAAAAAGTTGTAACTGAAAGCTATTATCAAAGCTGCTGGTAGGCAAACCAGTTATTAAATTATCGATAAGCATATAGGTCCAAACAGGAATAAAAACTGGTACTCCAGCTACTTTAGGAGTTTTATTATCCTGGATGGTACTGGCGTGCTCATCTCCCACAACAACCGAGTAGGAAGTTATTAATTGTCTTGTAGTATTATACGGCGTAGAATTAAAGTCAACGTTTACTGGTAAACCATAATTATCAATACCCAGGCTATCCCAAATTTCGAGTTGTCTAGTTTGTTCGTCTAGTGTATGATTAAAACAATAAATATTGCTTGGACTAGTTTCCCAAGAACCGTTTGACAGCCAATTTGGTGGACTATTAAAGAAATTACTCCAATCTTTCGGAGATGAAAAGCAAACAGCTCTTTTTATTGGATAATACTTAGCAATTAGTGCAGCATGTCCTCCTCCTTGTGAATGCCCTGAGAAGATAATTTTACTGAAATCAATATTATTATTTCCATCTAAAAATTGCCCCCAATTTTCTGTTGGGAAATTATTATCAAGGTAAACAATCAATTTTTTTACTCTATTTAAAATACTTTCATTCGAATTGATCGTGATGCTTGGCGAAAAGTCAATGCCTTCAATAATTTCCCTTCGGACATCTTCAAAACAATTTGCATCTAAAGAGCTTGTGCAAAAGCTTCCAACAGTAGGTACATTTGGATACATCAGACCTATACTATGAAAACCAAGGTCAGCGGCTAATGTACCGAAAAGTGTAGCTCTTTTGGGTTCTCCATAACTACCCGGCAAATGAACTACAAGCAAGTTCTTTTCTGCAACAGATGCATTCAAGTAAATATAATTAGAGTCTGTATCAAAAGTTGTAATTAATGGGTCAGTGTCGCTCGGCTTTACTTTTTTCAAAACGGTCTGTCCGAATGTACTTACACTTACTAACATGCAAGTTACAAAAAGAGTGATTATATTATTCATACCTTTTTTCTTTGTTTTCAAAAAATGTCACAAGTTTAATTCATTCCCGTGATGAATATACCTATGACCTAATGCAAGTCATTTTGTTACAGCTTCGCTCAATAAAAATAAAAAAAGGCGTCCCAATGGAACGCCTTTAAACTATAAAACTAAATGGTATTAAGCCATAATATTCATTCCATCCAACACATCCATCACCCCTTTCACTGCATCAGCTGATTCGTTTAACAATGCTTTTTCATCATCATTCAAATCTAGTTCAATGATGCGCTCGATTCCATTTTTACCAAGCACAACCGGTACACCTAAGTAGATGTCTTTCAGTCCATATTCACCTTGTAACCAAGCGCAAACTGGGAAAATACGTTTTTGATCACGGATAACTGCCTCTACCATTTGAGCAGCAGCCGCTCCTGGTGCATACCATGCAGATGTACCCAATAATTTAACCATTTCACCTCCACCAAATTTGGCTCTTTCGATAATGGCATCCAATTTATCTTTTTCAATCAATTCAGTAACCGGAATTCCCGCTACAGTTGTATAACGAGGAAGTGGAACCATTGTGTCTCCATGTCCACCCATCAACACTGCTTGAATATCTTTCGGAGAAACATTTAATTCAGTTGCCAAAAATGCGCGGTATCTTGCTGTATCTAACACACCTGCCATACCAAATACTTTTTTAGAATCCACTTTTGCTGTTAAATACGAGCAATAAGTCATTACATCCAATGGATTGGAAACAATGATTAAAATAGCATCTGGAGAGTGTTTAATTACGTTTTCCGTAACGGTCTTAACGATACCTGCATTGGTCGCGATAAGGTCGTCACGAGACATTCCCGGTTTTCTTGGTAAACCAGAAGTAATAACAACTACATCAGAATTTGCTGTTTTTGAATAATCATTAGTAGATCCAATTGTTCTTGAATCATACATATTGATAGGTGACGTTTGCCAAATATCCAATGCTTTCCCTTCTGCAAATCCTTCTTTGATGTCTAATAAGACAATTTCATTCGCAATTTCGCGATGAGCTAAAACATCTGCACATGTTGCACCTACGTTTCCTGCTCCAACTACTGTAACTTTCATTGTTGTTTGATTTAAGTGTAATTTTTTAAATTAGATAGCACGAATTTACTACTTTTCAGAAAATATCACTTATTTTGACGAAAAATATACGTGGTAGGCAACCACACACTTTTCATTGCGTTTAATAACCGATAACTTGGAGAAAATTGAGGAACTCAGACATATCGTAGAAGGATGCATCAGAAATGATCGTCGCGCACAAGAACAGTTGTTCAAAATGTATTACGGAAAAATGTTAGCGGTTTGCAAACGATACATGAGCGATCATGATTCGGCTCAAGAAGTTCTTCAAGAAGGATTTATAAAGGTCTTTGACAAAATTGGAATATTTGATTTTAAAGGATCACTTGAGGGATGGATTCGAAGGGTGGTAGCAAACACTGCTATTGATGCCATACGTAAAGCGAAACGAAATCCTTTTCTATCTGATAATGATGGGATGTTTAAGCAGGATGCTGTTGACGAGATGATGAATACCGAAGAATGGGAACTCACTGAACTCAAAGCAGAAGCGGCAGTTGAAGCCATACAACAATTGTCTCCTGCCTACCGCACTGTTTTTAATTTGTACGTAATTGAAAATTATTCGCACAAAGAAATTGCAGATTTACTAGGAATAAACGAAGGAACGTCCAAATCCAATTTAGCAAAGGCAAAAATGAATTTGCAGAAATTATTGAAAAAGAAATACAGTTCGCACTTTTAATATGAAAGATAAACTAGAACATACGTTGAAAAACTTGCTTGAGAACCAAGAATTGCCCTATGATTCGGCAGCTTGGGACAGCATGAAGCAAGCATTGGATGCAAAATTGCCCGTTCAACAACCTACGAATTGGTACAAATGGTTCTTGGGTGGTGCTGCCATTACGGTTATAGCAGTTAGCTCGTATTTTTTCATTCAAAAAGACAAATCAATACCAAGGCAAACTGCAACTGAAACTACAACTAAAATTGAAAAACCATCTCAAACTGCTCAACAGCAGAAAGTAAACACACCTCAAAACACTTGGGAAAATAGTAATTTGAGCTGCGTAACATCTGAATTACCTGAAAAATTTAATTCAATCCTATCAGATAATAAGATCACAGTACCATCGAATGATGATGTTACCAAAATAACATCAATATTGGAGCAAAATATTATAGTTGAAGAAGCCATTATCGATCAAACGGATCTAGAGCCAAGTTCAGAAAAAAAAGAAATAACAGATATTATTCAAACTAATCAAAAAGAAGAATTAACAACAATTTCTACATTGATTACTGCGGTAAATATGTGTTTGGGCGAGCGTCAATTATTAGAGAATACCAATGATTTCGCTGTATCTATTTACAAACAAAACGCATCTCAGCCGATTGCTACTATTGAAGCTAAAAAATCGTTGTATTTTGAAGCAAAAGAACAAGGAACATTCCTTTTAGTTGATAAAACAAAAAAAATAACAGAAAACACACCTTCTTTTGAAGTTAAAAACAGTCCAAAACCAACCTTGGAAATTGAATCAGAAATCCGTTACGAAAAAGGAGTACCCACTCTGAAAGCTAGCACGGATGCTTCCAATTCAGTTCAATGGACAATAAACAACGAGGAAGTAAGTAGTACCAAAAACGAACTTGATTTCAATCCATTTAAGGCTGGTAATTACACACTAACTGTAAAAACACTAGCTGAAGGATGCCAAGTTAGTCAAACAGCTAAAATAAACGTGGATGAAGATTATAATTTGCTTGCAGTAAATGCATTCAATCCTAATTCGTTGGAACCACGTAATCAAACTTTTATACCTTTTGCACTAACTCAGCGAGATGTAAAATTCACCTTATTAATTTTGGATCCAAAAGATGGTGGTATCATGTATCAAACCGAAGACGCATCGCAGCCATGGAATGGAATAGACAAAAGAACAGGTCAACTAGCCCCTTCCAGTCAAGCATATATTTGGAAAGTTCGCCTTTCAAATCCATTGCCTGGAGAACCAACTGAATACAAAGGAACAATTACGAAACTGTAGCTGTTCAAACTATAAACAAGAAAGCCCGTTTCCCTCGATTCGGGCTTTTTTATTGTTCCTCTTTTTGCGACTTAAATTGAATATCTTTGCACCATGAGAATTGATATTTTAACCGTTTTACCCCAATTGCTGGATAGTCCTTTTTCAGCATCTATTATGCAACGAGCTCAGGACAAAGGTCATGTCGAAATTCATATACATAATATTCGGGATTATTCAACAGATAAACATAAAAATGTAGACGATTATCAATACGGAGGCGGCGCAGGCATGGTTCTTTCTATTGAACCCATATCTGCTGTAATTGAAAAGCTGAAAAACGAACGCACCTACGATGAAATCATATACATGACACCTGATGGGAAAGTACTGGAACAAAGCGACTGTAACTCTATGTCATTGACTGAAAACTTAATGATACTTTGCGGTCATTACAAAGGAGTAGACGAGCGCATTAGAGAACATTACATTACAAAAGAAATTTCCATTGGTTCGTATGTATTATCTGGTGGTGAATTGGCAGCTGCAGTAGTAGTGGATACTGTGGTGCGATTAATCCCTGGAGTATTGAACGATGAAACATCAGCGCTTACAGACAGTTTTCAAGATAATTTACTTTCTCCCCCTGTTTATACGCGCCCTCCAGAATTCAATGGATGGAAAGTGCCAGAAATTTTACTATCCGGAAATTTGCCTGCCATCGAAAAATGGCGCGAAGAACAAGCGTTGCAGCGCACGCAAGATAGAAGACCCGATTTATTAGATTAACACACATGGATTCACTTACGCAAATTGTTTTAGGCGCAGCGGTTGCAGAAGCTGTTGGAGGAAAGAAACTTGGAAATAAAGCACCACTTTGGGGAGCAATTGCCGGCACTATCCCTGATTTAGATGTACTACTACGCTTCATTTATCACCCAATTGATGCAGCTTTGGTTCATCGAGGCTTCTCCCATTCCATACTTTTTGCCGTATTGTTCAGTCCGCTCTTCGCATATGTTGTCCACCGTATTTACAAGCAAAAATTCCTTTATAAAACGTGGTTCTGGCTTTTCTTTCTCGGAATCATAACACACCCTATGTTGGACATGTTCACCAACTACGGAACTCAATTTCTTTGGCCATTGGATTACCGCATAACCTTCAATACGGTTTTTGTCATCGACCCCTTGTATACGATTCCCTTTGGAATATGTTTAACAATACTATTGTTTATGAAACCAAGCAATCGGTGGAGATCAAGAATCAATTGGTTTGGGATTTACTATTCTAGCGCCTATTTAATTTGGGGAGTAATTGTGAAATTAATCATCTTATCTAATTCAACTAATTATTTCAGAAAAGCTAATTATACAACTAAAAATGAAATGGTTACCCCAATGCCATTAACAAGTTTTTATTGGATGATTTTGGGAGAAGATGAAAGCAATTATTATGTAGGCTATAAATCTATTTTCAAACCTTTCAACCCGAAGGAGGTAGATGTAATACCGAAAAATCAGAAAAAACTTGATTCGTTAACATGGAACGGAAAAGATTATTCAGACCAGTTAAAATTCATTTCAAACGGCTATTACAATTTAGCAATCAAAAAAGACACAGTCATTTTCCAAGACCTTCGATTTGGTACATTGAGTCAACTCACGAATAGAAAAGTTAAATCACCCATAATGGGCTTCCAACTAGTACATAAAGAAAATAAAGTGACTCAAGTTGAAATGAGCCGAGGAAAAGACCTATTCAAATTCGTAGATTTTAAGGCATATTGGAATAAGATTTTTTAAATAAAAACAAAGTCTTCCCTTGTTTGAAATACCACCTGCTATTGGATTACAGAATAAATTGTAATTTAGTATCACAAAAATAAGCTACATGATACAACAATGGATTTCTGAATTCAACCCAGCCAGTGAAGCAGCGTGGAAAGCACAGCTTTTAAAAGAGCTCAAAGGAAATGAATCCAACTTATTGATTCACAATAAAATTGAAGAAATCACCTATTCCACGTATCATTACCCTGATTCTGTAACACCAAAACAAGAAGACTCAACCCGTCTTCCAATTCAACGCGGTTTTAAAACCCTGTCCAATCAATGGAAAAATGGAATTGAAATAAACACTTCCAACGCTATTGAAGCGAATAAAAAAGCGCTACACGCATTAATGTCCGGTTGTGACTATATTCATTTTGTTGCGGCAGAAAACACCAACTGGAAGCATGTATTAAATGAAATTGAGTTAACCTATATTCATACGACTTTCACCTTCACAAACCCCTCCGATTTTATTACTTTAATTCAATTTATACCTAAAGATCTTTTACCTCAATGTTCGTTTAATCTTCCTAACAATAGTATTGAAAATAATGAAATAAAAGATTTAATAAAATCAATTCAAGTTCCTATTTTTCAGATAGATGGATTTTCAATTAATCAATGTGGCGCAAACGCCATTCAAGAATTAGGATTTGTTATTGAACAAGCGCATGAAGCACTCGTAAAACTACTAGACCTGGGGCTATCTATAGACCAAGCGAGTGCATGTATTCATTTTCGAATGGGAATTGGAAATAACTACCTCGTTGAGATTGCCAAATTTAGAGGGTTAAAAATCCTTTGGAGCAACCTCATCAAGCATTACCAACCCGAACATACCTGTTCATACAATTGTCAAATTACTGCTGAGGTTGGCTGGGTGAATAAGTCGTTAAAAGACCCACATACAAATCTTTTAAGGCAAACCACAGAAGCGATGAGCGCAATTATTGGCGGAATTGATCGATTAATCATTCATCCACACGATGAACAATCTATACAAGGAGCATCAGAACTCGCTCAACGCATGGCGCTTAATATCTCCAACCTTCTTCAAGACGAAAGTTATTTAGCCACGGTTAATGACCCCTTAGGAGGAAGTTATGCACTTGAAAAACTGACGCAAGATCTTTTAGAAAAGAGCTGGGAACTATTTAAAACAATGGATCAACTACCCACAACTCAAAAAGAAACAGAATGGCAAAGGCTCGTACAAGATAAAGCTAAGCAACGGATCGAAATGATCAAAAATTCAGAAATCGTTTTACTTGGCATTAACAAATTTCCCAACCCTCAACCAACGAACAATCAATGGCTACCCGCCAAGCAGTTTAACAACCTTTCTTTTTTGCGCCTAGAAACTGAAATTCAATGAAAAAAATAGACTTTACACATATCAATATTGATTCAAGTATTACTTCAAGTAAATCAGATCAAACTAATTCATTTTCAACGGCTGAGAATATTGAATTAAAATCAATTTACACACCAAAAGACAACCTTGAATTGGCCCATTTGAATTTCGTTTCCGGTATAGCTCCAAACGTTCGCGGACCCTATGCATCCATGTACACTGTGAAGCCTTGGACCATTCGTCAATACGCAGGATTTTCGACCGCAGAGGAATCCAATGCTTTTTACCGAAAAAATTTAGCTGCTGGACAAAAAGGACTTTCGGTAGCTTTTGATTTGGCCACACATCGTGGTTATGACTCTGATCATGAGCGTGTCATAGGTGACGTTGGAAAAGCCGGTGTTGCAATTGACTCAGTGGAGGACATGAAGATTTTATTCGACCAAATCCCATTGAATGAAATGTCCGTTTCAATGACCATGAATGGGGCGGTTATACCTATCATGGCATTTTATATTGTAGCTGCAGAAGAACAAGGGGTGCAGCCTCAAGAACTTTCCGGCACCATTCAAAATGATATTCTAAAGGAATTCATGGTGCGCAATACCTATATCTACCCACCGAGCCCTAGCATGCGAATCATCGCCGATATTTTCAGTTATACATCGCGCCACATGCCCAAATTTAATTCCATTTCCATTTCAGGATATCACATGCAAGAGGCTGGAGCAACAGCCGCCATTGAATTAGCATATACCTTAGCTGATGGATTGGAATATTTACGCGCAGGAATCAAGGCAGGAATGAAAATTGATGATTTTGCACCGCGTTTAAGCTTCTTTTGGGCGATTGGCATGCATCATCATATGGAAATAGCTAAAATGCGCGCAGGACGTTTAATTTGGGCCAAACTGGTAAAAGATTTCAATCCAACAAATGAAAAGTCGCTTGCCTTACGAACGCATTGTCAAACTTCCGGTTGGTCCTTAACTGAGCAAGATCCATTTAACAACGTAGCAAGGACATGTATTGAAGCTCTAGCAGCAGCATTAGGCGGAACCCAATCGCTACACACGAATGCGTTGGATGAAGCGATAGCTCTACCAACAGACTTTTCTGCACGAATTGCACGAAACACTCAAATATACTTGCAAGAAGAAACAGGGATCACTTCGGTTATTGATCCATACGGAGGAAGTTATTTCATCGAAAACTTGACCAATGAACTCGTTAATGAAGCTTGGAAATTAATTGAAGAAGTAGAAGAATTAGGTGGAATGGCAAAAGCAATTGAAACCGGAATTCCTAAAATGCGCATTGAAGAGGCCGCCGCAAAAAAACAAGCACGAATTGATTCAGGCAGGGATATCATTGTAGGGGTTAATCGCTATCAAATTGATGAAGAATCTACCATTGAAATTCGAGAGGTAGACAATACCAGGGTGCGCGAATCACAAGTCAATCGATTACTATCCGTTCGTAAAAATAGAAACAATGATTGTGTTGTAGAATTATTGACTGAGCTTGAAAATGCAGCGAAAAACCAGGACGGAAATTTACTAGAAATTGCCATTCGATGCGCGAGAGAACGTTGCACATTGGGTGAGATTTCAGATGCTATGGAACGTGCCTTTGGACGATTCCAAGCTACTATTCGCTCCATCAGTGGAGTTTATTCAAATGAAGCTATGAAAGATGAAGATTTTATTACGGCTCGAAAATTAACCGATGAATTTTTGAAATTAGAAGGTAGAAGACCCCGTATCATGGTTGCAAAAATGGGGCAAGATGGTCATGACCGCGGAGCCAAGGTAATTGCCACTGCCTTTGCTGATATTGGTTTTGATGTGGACATAGGTCCTTTGTTTCAAACACCAGCCGAAGCGGCAAGACAAGCGGTTGAAAATGACGTACATATTTTAGGGGTTTCATCGCTCGCAGCAGGACATAAAACATTGGTTCCAGCTGTAATTGAAGAGTTGAAAAAACTCAAGCGCGAGGACATTATGGTGGTAGCCGGTGGAGTAATCCCTCAGCAAGATTATGACTACTTATACAAAACTGGCGTTTTTGGAATATATGGTCCAGGAACAAAAATTTCTACTGCTGCCATTGAAATTCTGGAGTTATTGATAAAGAGTAATGAGGAGTGAAAATTGGAAATGGAGAATGAAGAATTGAAATTGTAACGACTAATTCTTTTTTAAATCTTCGATAAATAATTTAGTGGAATTAATTTGTTCCTCCGTTAACTCCTCGCCCGTTTTTAGTGATTTTTCAGCTACCTCTAACGCTTCTTTTTTTCTATGTAATTTGAACAAAACATGGGCATAGGTATCCAAATTATTCCAAACTTCTCCACCTTCAGTACGAATAACTTCTTTCATCCATTGTTCTGCCTTTTGGAGGTATGTTTCGTTCGTGGAATTTTCAGTAATTAAATAACTGTATCGGTTTTTATTCTCTGCATCTAATACTTCGTCTCCATTACTTAGTAAATAGGTAAATAATCCCTCCCAATCACCTTTCCGTTCAAACCCATAAATCTCAAGCATAGGTGAAAGGGACTTAATTTCGTTTATAGTCGATACTTTAGATGAATTAACTAAAAGATTATATTTCATCTCTTGAAAGTCAGGTTCGTTGAGTAAATCAAAAGCCGTTTGACGAAGCGAATTGAATAAATACACCCCTACCTCATCGCCATATTTCTCTTGGAACTTTGCAGGATTCTTTGCAATGTACTGTGCTACTTTATGATTGTAATCCGAAAGATGATCGTGAATTATTTTCCAATTGGTTTCTTTCAAATAATCTACTTCATTCAAACGAAAGAAAAAATTATCTAATTCTTTTTGATAATCTAAACAAGTGTTGGAAACCAATTCAAGGTATTCTGTTAAATATGCTGTATTTGTGGGTTCCTTTTGATATCTCTCCTCCACTCCTGCAAAACATTTTTTTGGGTCTTTGGCTGTCTCACCTAGCGTGATGTAATAGTGCGGATCTTTTTCAGCGCCAGCAGTTCGGTGAATTAATTTTCCATCTGCATCAATAAACAATAAATTCGGGTAACACATCACTTGATACGAAGAACCAATGCGGGTTCCTTCCCCTTGGTCTTCCATGTCAAACTTCGCATTGATAAAATTCTTGTTGTAATAATCAGCCACTTTGGGGTCTGTGAAAATATTCGCAGAAATCCATTTACAAGGGCCACACCAGGTGGTATATGCATCAATGAAAATTAATTTCTTTTCTTTCTTCGCCCTAGCTTTCAAGGCTTGAATCGTAGCGTTTTTTTCGAAGTTAATTTCAGTTTGAGCCATCAACGGCAACACCGCAAAACAACTAATAAACAAGATTATTTTCATCATATTATTATTCAATTAAAACACAAGTAACGTGTTGATTGGATAAAGATACAGGATTGGGAGAAATTTACTTGATTCTGTCTGGAAAATCCGTTATGATTCCATCTACTTTTTTTCGCAACAAGTTCTTTTGGACTTTTGGTGAATTAACCGTCCAAGCGAAAAGTTTCATGTTGTTTTCATGTAAAAAACGAGCATGCCTTTTGGTAATAGTCCGGTAAAACATACCCAACCCATGAGGAGTAAACGAAAGTTGGCTAACAAATGATTTGGCACTTTTATAAGGTAAATATGTCAAGAAAATAAATCTATTTTGAGGAAAAAGCTTGTGAAGTTCATCGAGTATCTGCTTATCAAAAGACATAAAAATGAGCTTGCTTGTATGAGGGAAATTTACTGTTTCAGAAAAAATAATTTGAGCAAAATCAAACGGATAAGGCTGGGACTTACCGTATTCACTCGGGATAGATTTCACCTCAAAAAGAATGGTTGTTTGTGCTAGGTCAATTGCATCAAATAATTCTTGAAGCAAAGGCTTTGTTGATTTTTGTTTGATTTGTTCACTGAAACGGGGATGTATTTTCGAACCGCAATCAAATTGCCTTATTTCCTCTTGAGTCATTTCATATATATTCCATTGTTTTTCATTTGTAATGGTATTTCCTTTAGAATCCCAGCAAAAAGTACTTTGAAAATAGGGCTCATGAGAAATTACTAGCTGCTTTTCTTTGTTTACCACCACGTCTAATTCTATACCATCTGCGCCTAAATCTATGGCTTTCTGAAAGGATACAATCGTATTTTCCGGCAGCAGCCCTCTACAACCCCTATGTCCAAAATACTGGACATCAACAGCTTGTGCAAAATAAAATCCAGGAATAAAAAACCACAAGAACAAGCGATGCATAACTAATATTTCCCTCAAAAATACAGGATATCGTTTAGTTTCACAGCAAATAAGAATTAAGTTTTTGTAAACAAATTAGAAGGATATCCTTTGCGATTGATTTGTTTTCTGTAATTTTGGTCAGCAAAAATTGAAGATATGAATTATGATATAATAGTTGTCGGTAGTGGACCTGGTGGGTACGTTACGGCTATTCGCGCATCTCAACTTGGTTTCAAAACGGCTATCGTGGAGCGTGAATCATTAGGTGGAATTTGTTTGAACTGGGGTTGTATCCCAACAAAAGCGCTTTTGAAAAGTGCAAACGTATTTGAATACCTTACACATGCGAGTGATTATGGTATTACAGTGAAGGAAGCAACTGCTGATTTTTCTGCAATGATTGATCGCAGTAGAGGGGTTGCTAACGGAATGAGTGCTGGAATTCAATTTTTGATGAAAAAAAATAAAATTGATGTTCTCAAAGGTAATGGTGTAATCAAAGCAGGAAAAAAAGTAAGTGTTACGGATGAAGCTGGTGCAACTACAGAATATACTGCTGACAAAGCATTAATAATAGCCACAGGGGCACGTTCACGTGAATTGCCTAATTTACCTCAAGATGGTGAAAAAATCATCGGATACCGTCAAGCAATGACTTTAAAATCACAACCTAAAAAATTGGTAGTGGTTGGTTCAGGTGCAATTGGTGTTGAGTTTGCTTATTTTTACAACGCTATTGGAACGGAAGTAACTATCGTTGAATATTTACCAAACATTGTTCCTGTGGAGGATGAAGATGTTTCAAAACAACTCGAAAAATCATTCAAGAAAGCAGGTATCAACATCATGACCAAAGCGTCTGTAGAATCAGTTGACACTAAAGGAAAAGGATGTGTTGTTACTGTTAAAACAGAGAAAGGAGAAGAAAAAATCGAATGTGATGTTGTTCTTTCTGCTGTTGGAATTCAAGCGAATATTGAAAATATTGGGTTAGAGGAAGTTGGAATTATCGTTGATAAAGGTCGAATTTTGACTAACGAATATTACCAAACAAACATACCTGGATATTACGCAATTGGTGATGTTATTCCTGGTCCAGCGTTAGCGCACGTTGCTTCTGCCGAAGGAATTATTTGTGTGGAACAATTGGCAGGTCATCATCCACAACCGTTAGATTACGGAAATATTCCAGGATGTACCTATTGTTCTCCTGAAGTAGCCTCTGTTGGTATGACTGAAAAAGCAGCCAAAGAATCAGGATTAGATATAAAAATTGGTAAATTCCCATTCTCTGCATCAGGAAAAGCAAGTGCAGCCGGAGCAAAAGATGGTTTTGTTAAATTGATTTTTGATGCTAAATATGGTGAATTATTAGGTGCGCACATGATTGGTGCAAACGTTACCGAAATGATTGCGGAAATTGTTGCTATACGTAAATTGGAAACGACCGGTGAGGAATTAATAAAAACCGTTCACCCACATCCAACGATGTCTGAGGCAATCATGGAAGCAGCAGCTGCGGCATACGGCGAAGTGATTCACTTGTAATTAAACAATAATACTCATTGAGCCATCCATTCGGGTGGCTTTTTTTATACTTAACGAATGGATTATATAGAATTATCAATTAACTGTGAACCCAGAGATCCTTGGGCTGATATTGCGGTTGCCTTATTGGCAGACTTGCCTTTTGACAGTTTTGTAGATACCGAAACAGGAGTATTGGCCTATATTCCTGCAAGTTCTTTCAACAAGGACGAAGTAGAAAATTTGCTTCATACTAATTTTCCAAAGGAAGAAGTTCACTATTCAATTCAAGATCGTTTTATCGAACAAGAAAACTGGAATGCCAAATGGGAATCTGATTTTGAACCCGTTCATGTAGGCGATGAACTTTCAATATTGGCGCCCTTTCATGACCAATCATTGGCCAAAAAACGTGTTATTGAAATCATGCCAAAAATGTCATTTGGTACGGGACATCACCAAACAACACGCTTAATGTGTTCTTTTTTACTAGAAGAAGAGGTGCACGGTAAAAAAGTATTGGACATGGGAACCGGAACCGGGATTTTGGCTATACTAGCAGAACAATTAGGTGCCGATTCAATTTTAGCCGTAGATATTGAAGATTGGTCGGTAGAAAACACGATTGAAAATGCTGAACGCAATGCATGTACTAAAATTGAAGGACGATGCGGAGACATGGACTGTATCTCTGAAAATGAATTTGATATCATTTTGGCGAACATTAATCGTAACATCTTGTTGCGCCACCTCCCCTCCTATTCAGATAAGTTAAAACCAAACGGAATTTTATTTCTAAGTGGATTTTTCAATTCGGATGCAGAAGATTTAAAACAAGCTGCTGGAGAAGTAGGACTGACTTTTATTTCCCAAAAATCAGAAGAGAATTGGTGTGCATTGAAGTTTGAAAGAAAATAAAACACCCAATATTATGGAATTTTGAACGTTTTCACATCTAACATGTATTCTGAAAAATATAATTCGGAACCACTTTTAATTTTAACTCTTTATGAACTATTTCTTATCGGCTTCTTTTATCTTGATTATCAGTGGTTTATTCGCTCAAAAAGAAAAAGAAGTTCCTCTACCCTCAGACCTTAAAAAAGTAACTGTATTTTTCTTAGGAGCTCAAGTAGAACATCAGGCGAACACCCAACTCAAAAAAGGGAAACAAGAGGTGGTATTTACCAAATTGACAGACTTCTTAGACCCCAATACCGTTCAAGTGAAAGCCAATGGAGACTTAACCATACTTTCTGTTCGTACACGAAAAAATTTCGAGGATATTCGCATTTCAAATGATAAAATGGATGCACTGAATGCGCAACGATTGGTACTGGAGAAAAAAGAAATTGCCCTGCGTGACGAATACGAAATCCTTGAGCTTGACAAAGGACTTTTGATGCGTAACCGCGATTTGAAAGGTCAAGACAAGGGAATCAGTATGATTGAACTCAAAGAAGCCTATGCCTTCATGCACCAAAAAATGAATGAAATCACGGTACGTGAAAGTGCTATCTAC
>JACCDY011055752.1_pt1 | contig 40389 bp, 21 predicted proteins | sample 7446391 | NCBI WGS metagenome assembly JACCDY01 (sample SAMN15323451, study PRJNA562643) | freshwater metagenome | isolation source: river surface water | place: USA:Blue River Watershed | collected 2017-08-18
AACAACAAGTGTTAATGGATGTGATTCTACAGTAACATTGAATTTAACTGTTAATCAACCAGATTCTAGTACGCAAACTCAAGTAGCTTGTGATTCTTACACTTGGAATGGTCAGACTTATACACAATCTGGTACGTATGTATTTAATACCACTACTGCGGCTGGATGTGATTCCACTGCAACATTGGTCTTGACAGTTAACGCGTCTTCAACAAGTTCAACTACTCAAACAGCTTGTGGTTCATATACATGGAATGGTCAGACATATACTCAATCTGGTACATATACTTATGTAACTCCAAATTCAGTAGGATGTGATTCAACAGCAACTTTGAACTTAACAATCAATTCTATTCCAGCTGCAACTGTTACGAATAATGGAGATGGAACAGGTACTGCTTCTGTAGGAGCTACTTACCAATGGATCGATTGTGCTACTAACACTGCAATAGCAGGAGCAACTGCTCAAACATTTGCACCAACAATTACTGGAAGCTATAGTGTTGTAGTTACCAATGCAGGTGGTTGTTCAGATACATCAGCATGTGTTACTATCGATGTAATTGGTTTAGAAGAGAACAAAGAAACGTTAGTGCAAGTTCAACCAAATCCATCTTTAGGAGTGTTCAATATCATATTGGGTAAAAACTCAAATGGTTCACTTGTTATTACAGATGCAACAGGAAGAATTATAGCTACTGAAACAATTAATGGTTCTACCAAAACGATTGATTTAACATCAGCTGTAACAGGTATCTATTACTTTACAATACAAATTGATAACCTTGAAAAAGTTATCCGAGTAATTAAAAACTAATTATTTTTAATTGATCGAGAGCCGCCCATTGTGGCGGCTCTTTTTTTCGTTAAATTATTTTTTATGAATAAAAACTTTATACTAACTCTTTTACTAATAGTTGTTTCTTTTTTTGGATTACGAGCGCAATCCGTTACAATTGGAACAAGTGTGACAGCTAACTATTTTTATGGACCATATTACAGAAGTAGTGCTGCATCAGCCATTAACTATTCAAAATATGCTTATTTGTATACGGCAGATGAATTGTCAATGATTCCTGTTGGATCAACAATAACGAAAATAGAATGGGAAAAATCAGCAGGAACAATTACAGCACCGAATAATTTTCAAATTTACCTAGAAAATAATATTGCAACCGCATTAACATCAGGTACAACTTGGGGTGCATTTACAGCAACAGCGACTAATGTTTATGCAAATGCGAATCAAGGATTTACGGTAACTGGTCCAGGTTGGGAAGGGTTTAATTTGACGACCGGATTTGTTTATACTGGAGGGTCTCTTCAAGTACTAACAGATTTTGTAAAGCAAGGAACGGCGAGTGGTGCAAATAATTTTTATTATACTAATACACCAGGAAAAGCACTAGGATGGGCATCTAACTTAGTTGGTTCAACAGCAACTGCTTTATCTACAACAACCTATGGAAATAACCGTCCAAATATTCGGATAACATTTACTCCTCCTCCTACTTGTACGGGCATTCCCGATGGAGGTATTTCTAGTTCATCAATCTCATCTATTTGTCCTTCAATAAATTTTGTAACTCAATTAACAAATGCTTCTCAAGGGGATGGAATAACTTATCAATGGCAATCATCAACGGACGGAACTAATTACTCCTCAATTTCTGGCGCTACAAATGCAAGCTTAACAGCAAGTCAAACGGCAAATACTTATTATCAATGTGTTGTAACGTGTGGTCCATCAGGTCAGTCTGGAACCTCCACTCCATTGTTTGTCACTACAGAGCCTTTTTCAAATTGTTATTGTACAAGTTCTGCAACTACAACTTTTAATGAGGAAATTTTAAATGTTTCATTAGGAACTTTGAATAACTCGTCTACCTGCTCATCAGTTGGTGGAGTAGGATCAGTTCAAAGTCAATATTCTAATTATACTGCCTTAAGTGCGCCAAATTTGGCAGCTACGGCTACTTATAATTTAAGCGTTTCCATTGGAACATGTGGAACTAATAACAACAACATGATGAAGGTCTTTATTGACTATAATCAAAATGGTTTGTTTACGGATGCTGGCGAAACCGTATATGCAACTGCAAGCCCTTCAATTGGTGCTAATATACAAAATGCATCAATTGTTATTCCAGCCAATGCTTTAATAGGTCAAACGAGAATGCGTGTAGTAACCGTTCAAACCACATCTGCAAGTAATGTAAATTCATGTGGCACATATTCTTGGGGAGAAACTGAGGATTATCTTGTAAATATTACCCCTGCACCAACCTGTCCCCAACCAACAAATTTTGCATTAGTTGATGCTAATAGTACTTCTGCAATTTTTCAATGGACCAATGGAGGTAGCGAATCTCAATGGCAGATAGAATACGGAGTTCAAGGATTTACACCAGGAACCGGTACAACAGTGCTAGTAAATTCTAATCCGGGTACAATTAATGGATTAACACCGAACACATTTTATGAAGCTTACATCAGAGCAATATGTTCTCCAACGGATAATTCATTTTATACTGGTCCGATTTCTTTTAATACGTATAATCAAGGAGCCTTTGTGGAGTGGGATAATTCATGTCCTTCTACTGGATTTATTGATATTTCATCAACAGGAAGTCTTTTAACGTTAAATGACGAAGATGAAGCACCACTTACTTTTCAATTTCCCGTGTTTTATCAAGCTACACCTTATTCCAATGCAACAATAGGAAATAACGGAGGAATTGTTTTTGGCTCAACCACCGCTCAAATTGATTTGAATAATACATCAACGACTATATCTGCAGCTGGATTATATCCTTTTTGGGATGATTTAGCGTCTACAGGTGCTGGAATATGGACTCAAACTATTGGTTCTGCACCAAATCGTAAACAAATTATTATGTGGCAGAAGGATAGAGTTGGGGCAATAGGGAATAGTGTTAAATTCGAATTAATAATAGAAGAATCAACACAAGAAATTTATTTTGTTTATGAAGATGTGGTTACCTCTTCAGTTACCTATGATTATGGTGCCTCTGCAACAATTGGAATTGCAGGTAATAATCAGGATATTGATGTTTCGTTGAACTCGCCAACGTATTTGACTACTAACTCATGTATTCATTTTCAATATACGGATTGTCCAAAACCAACCAATTTAATTACAACCAATGTTCTATCAGATGGGGCTTCATTTTCTTGGTCTGCAGGACTTGCGAATGAAACAGCTTGGACAATTATTTATGGTCCACAAGGTTTTAATCCATTAACTGGTGGTACAACACTTACATCAACAACAGCTTCAATAGTACTATCCGGGTTATCTCAACTTACGCAATATGATATATATGTTTACTCAGATTGTGGTGTTGGATTACAAAGTGTTGGATTGTTTGGAACATTTTTTACACCTCCATTTTGTGCTAATCCAACAGGAATGGTAAACACCACAGCTCCAGATGCCATTTTGGCAACGTGGTCTTGGACGGCATCATCTGTTAATTATCCGGCTACTGGTTTTAATGTTCAATATGGACCTCTAGGTTTTGATTTATATACGGGGACTACCGCAACATTTGATAATAACTTGAATGATATTATTTCTTCTCCAAGTTTGATGGCAGGAGGTGTGTATGATTTATATGTACAGGCGACTTGTGGAACAGATACTTCCGTTTTTGTTGGTCCTTTTTCAGTAGTAATGCCGCTAACGAATGATAGTATTTGTGGTGCAGAATTAATACCGGTAAATGGAACGGCATTTACTTTTAATAATGTTGGAGCAACAGTTACATCTGCTGAAACTGCTTTAGCTCCACCAGCAACAGGATTTAATACTACGACAGGTTGGTTTAATTCAACATTAAATCTTACCACCTGGTTTAAATTCGTTGCACCAAGTTCAGGGAATGTTAGAATTAACTGTACAGCAATTGCGTTCAATGGACAAGTTGCGGTATATAATGCAACTAGTTGCTCATCGGTTTTGCTCAGTGGTTTGATGGGAGCAAATGATAATGAAATTGGAGGTTCTAGTGTGGCACCAAATTTCACATTGTGTGGGTTAATTCCCAATCAAACATATTATCTTTTGCATGATGCTTTTTCATTTACTGGTGGGAATTATTCGCTTTCGATTTCAGAAATAAATTTAAATGCGGGAAATACAAGTAATCAATTGAATGTGTGTTTTGGTGATACTGCGAATTTATTTGATGGTATTTCAAACTACAATAGTGGTGGTGTTTGGACTCAACAAATACCTACATTGGGTTTACAGGATAGCCTGTTTATCACAACTGGTTTGGCAAGCATAGTCTTTAATTTTACTTATACGTTATCAGAGGGGTGTGCATTGGATAATTCTACAGCTTCGGTTAAAGTCTATAGTCCTTCAAGTGCTGGTAATGACGGAGTATTAACAGTATGTAAAAAAGAACCATTCATTTTATTAGCTGCTCTTTCAGGTAATGTAGATGTTGGTGGTACGTGGTATGATCCATTAAATCAACCATTAGCAAGTAATCTTGATACGGCTGGAAATTTTCCGGGACAATTTAATTATGATTACATTGTAGGAAATGGTGTATGTCCGGATGATACAGCCAACGTTCTAATAATTGTTGATCCAACTTGTACTTATGTAGGGGTAGAGGAAAATTTATTTGCCGAAATTCAAGTGTATCCTAATCCAACCTCAGGTATAATTCACTTGATTAATCCAACCAATTTGTTGTTAAATATTGAAATAACGGATATTCAATCCAAGTTGATTCTAAGTTCTAAATTGGATTCTACAAGTAAAGAAATAAATTTAGACACTTGTTTACCAGGTGTTTACTTTGTGAAATTAGAAGATGCGAAAAATCAGAAGGTATATCGCGTTATAAAAAATTAATATGATAAAGATGAAAAAAATAAATCTAATCGTTTTTCTGTTCGTTGGTCTTTTTGGACATACCATTTTTAGTCAATGCAACAATGCTAATGCTTATGCAACAGCGACAGCACCAACTTCCGGTTCGGTGACAATTTCAACTTGTTCATTTCAGACAGAATATTCAACAATAAATGGTGTAGCAGCTGCAACAATTTATCAGTGTACTATTTCTGATGGAAGTTATATTACAATTAGGCAAGGTACTCCAGGTGGTCCTGTAATAGCTTCTGGTTTGAGCCCGTTGACGTGGAATTCAACCGTTGCAGGCACCTATTATGCCCATTGGAATACCAACGCAGCATGTGGAACAGCATCCAATTGTATGACTACTACCATATCATACATTAGTCCAGCAACACCTTGTGCTAATCCTGTTTTAGCTGGTACAGCTGTTTCTTCTCCTGCCAATGCGTGTCCAGCTCAGAATATCAGTTTATCGTTAAATGGAGCAACCGTAGGAACAGGTCTTACATATCAATGGGAATCTTCAACGGACAATGTGAATTTCACCCCTATTTCTGGAGCAACGAGTGCAACTTATTCAACTACTCAAAGTACTACAGTATATTATAGATGTATTGTTACATGTAATGCCGGTTCAACCGCTACTTCATCTAGCGTTCAAGTCAACATGAATCCATTTTTTAATTGTTATTGCACGCCAACCAATTCGGGAGGATCTTGCATTACAAATGTGAATTTCAATTTATTGAATAATACAACACCGGGTTGTTCGGGTGGAACCAATTACAGCCAACAAACAGCTACAACTAATTTATCATTAGGGGTAACTTATAATTTTAGCGTAACGTGTGATGCATCTGCTATCACATCAGTTTGGTTTGACTGGAATCAGAACGGTATTTATGAAACGTCAGAATGGGTCCAACCATATACTACAGGAACCACGGGTATTGTTCAAGTTACGGTGCCTATAACAGCTTTACAAGGACAAACGGGTATGAGGGTTCGTTCTAGGGCAGTTGGAAATACAAACGGAGCAACAGATCCATGTACGGTTTTTGGTTCAGGAGAAACAGAAGATTATACTATTTCTGTCGGACCTCCACCTACCTGCCCACAACCTACAAATTTTGGAGTTATTCAATCAAATTTAAACAGTGCTCAAATTGATTGGGTTGCCGGAGGTGCAGAAACAACATGGCAAATACAATATGGATCTCAAGGATTTGCATTGGGAACAGGTACCATTGTTACTACTACAAATAATCCTTATACTGTTGCTGGATTGAATCCTTATTCGTTTTATCAAGCTTATGTTAGAGCCATTTGCGGTCCTGGAGACACATCCTTTTGGGCGCCGCCTATTTCATGGAACACCTATAATCAAGGGCAGTTTTTGGAATGGGATAATCAGTGTCCAACTTCTGGGTTCATAGATATTAGTTCCACCGGTGTTAATTTGAATTTAACAGATGATACTGAAGCAGCGGTAACGCTTCCTTTTCCTGTTTTATATCAAGGTTCGTTATTTACAAATATCACAGTAGGTAATAATGGAGGAATTGTATTAGGAACAGCTGCTGCTCAAGTTGGATATACAATGGTCGCAGGAAACGGCTTGTATCCATATGTTCAAGATTTAAATACAGCATTAGCTGGTGGTGGAGTATTTCATGCAGTTATTGGTACTGCTCCAAATAGGAAATTTATTGTTTCGTGGAATAATTTACCTCATTTTGGTGGAGGAACGGATGGAGCTACGTTTCAGTTAATAATTGAAGAAGCTACGATGGAAATATATTATGTTTACCAAGATGTTCAAATGTCAAATGTTGCATGGACAAACGGCGCAGATGCTGAAATTGGTTTAAGAGGGAATGTTCAAAATATTGATGTTTCCATGAATAATGCAAACTATTTAACAGCTAATTCTTGTGTCCATTTTAATTATACGAATTGTCCGAAACCAACAAATTTAACGGTAACTAATTTATTGCCTACCACTGCCACAGTATCATGGACTCCTGGATTGGCCAATGAAAATTCGTGGACGGTTATTTATGGTCCTGCTGGTTTTAATCCATTAACAAGTGGAACAACTCAGGTAGTAACCTCGCCAACAACGCAAATTAATGGATTGGTGCAACTAACCGAATATGATATTTATATTTATTCAGAATGCGGATCAGGATTGGTAAGTAACGGCCTTTTAGGCACTATTTATACTCCACCATATTGTTCAAATCCTACCATGATGTTCAATTCAACCGCAATTGACTCAATTTTAACAACATGGACATGGTCAGCTAGTTCTGTAAATTATCCATCCACTAGTTTTAATTTGCAATATGGACCAGCTGGATTTGAATTATACACAAGTGGGACAGTAGTTTCCGCAGATAATAATTTGAATGAAACAATTCAAAATTCAAATTTGCTTTCTGGTGGAGTGTATGATGTTTATGTACAAGCAGTTTGTGCTACTGATACTTCCCAATTTGTAGGTCCTTTCAGTGTTACAATGCCTTTAACCAATGATTCAATTTGTTATGCAGAAACGTTGCCAGTAGATGGTGTAGCCTATGTATTTGATAATACGGGTGCAACAGTAGATGCGCAAGATGTTGATATCGCTCCTCCAGTAACAGGTGCTAATACAACAACTGGATGGGTGAATAATTTCATGAATAATACAACTTGGTTCAAATTTATAGCGCCAGCTTCAGGGGATGTAAGAATTAATGGAACAGCAGTTAATTTTAATGGTCAAATAGCAGTTTATAGTCCAAACACCTGTACCTCTATTATTGCGAATGATTTAGAAGGAGCAAATGATGATGCTATAGGTGGAACGAGTCTTGCACCAAATTTTACAATCTGTGGGTTGATCCCTGGACAAATGTATTATTTGATGCATGATGGGTTTAGTTCTCCAGGAATATATTCTATTTCTATTTCTGAAATAATACTAAATGCTGGTAGTTCAACGGGTATTTTAAATGTATGTTACGGAGATACTGCTGCGCTTTTCAATGGGTTAACAAACTATTCTACTGGAGGTGTCTGGACGCAACAAATTCCTACTTTAGGACTTCAAGATAGTTTATTTAATACAATTGGGTTGGCAAGTTCCATATATCCTTTTGCATACACCTTGACAGATGGATGTGCCATTGACTCAGAAATTGTTGATGTCCAAATTTACAGTCCATCGCGTGCTGGTGATAATGGAATAATTACAGTTTGTTTGAATGAACCGTTTAATTTATTGGCTGGATTAGTGGGTAATGTTGATTTTGGTGGATATTGGCTTAACCCTCAAAATATCCAATTGCCAGGAAGTTTGGATACTGCTGGTGCAATAGGCGGTCAGTTCAATTATGAATATGTTGTTACAAACGGAGTATGTCCAGAAGACACAGCTTTAATATTGGTGAATGTTGATCCAAGTTGTGATTATAATCTTGGATTAAATGAATTAAGTTTAAATGTGTCGATTTATCCAAATCCATCTACTGGTGTGTTTCAAATTCAATTGAGCGATATAGATGTTAACATGGATGTAGATATTGAAGATATGAATGGACGAGTTATTCAACGAAATAATAACCTTATAAAAGGTGATGGAAATTATCTGATAGACATTTCTCAGGTTGAAACCGGAATATACTTCATTAAATTAAAAACGAACGGGAATCAATTGATTTATAAGGTTCAAAAACAATAATTAAGAAAAAGAGGTCAAAAGGCCTCTTTTTTTATGTAAATTTTATTTGAGTCAATACTTTACTATTTTATACTAGCTTTGTAACAAATTATTAATTATGAAATATTTTGCGCTTCTTAGTTTTTTGGTTTTTGGATATATTTCCTCGTTCGCACAATGTAATTACACCTTAGTTCTTGCTGATAGTTATGGAGATAGTTGGAATGGGGGACAAATGATTATGGTTCAAAATGGCGATACCATTGCATTTTTGAATGGTCCTGGCTTCAATCCTAGTACGGGAGCCAATGACACAACCGTAATAGTACCTGTTACTCCTGGGTTGCCAGTCGATTTAATTTGGAATATAGCGGGCAATTGGCCTTCTGAAATGTCTGTTACTTTATTTGATGAAAATGGCACACAGGCGTTTTCAATGCCAAATAATTCAGGTTCTTTGGCATTAACTACACTATTTACTTCTATTCCAACCTGCGCACCTTGTAATGGAAATCCAACTCCTGGAAACACCTTATCAAGTAATGGTTTTGCATTATGCCCTAACGCTACCACCCTGCTTTCACTTCAAACTCCAACTCTAGGGGCTGGTGTAACATACCAATGGTTTTATTCAACGGATGGTGTTAATTTCACGCCAATAGCAGGTGCAACTTCCTCTTCTTATGCAATCACTGCCACAGTTGATGAATTTTATTATTGTGCTGTAACATGTTCCGGATTTACAACTACCAATTCTACAACAGGGCATATTACATTAAATCAACCAACGCAATGTTATTGTGTACCTATTTATTTTAACGGCACTCAAGCTGGGGATTTAATTTCGAATGTGGAAATTATAGGAACAACTCTAGCAAATAATACAGGTTATGTAGCAGGTGGGCCATCCTATACTTTCTTTACCGGCCAACCCAATTACACTACAACGTTAATTCCTTCATCATCTTATAGCCTTTCTATTGCGACAGGAGAATATGGAAGTCAAGGCTATGCGGCATGGATTGATTATAATGACGATGGTGTCTTTACCATAAATGAGAGAATAGGTTATACCAATGGTACAATCGGTACTGGATTCACCATGGGTCAAGTAAATGATTCGTCTACCTTTGTGATTAGTCTAACGTGTAATCCTCCAGCAGGGGTTCATCGATTAAGAATTAGAGGTGCTTATTTTACTGATGGAGATCAAATTGATCCATGTTCTAGCTATGGGTACGGTGAAACAGAGGATTATGAAATTACGATTGCACCTCCACCGGCTTGTCCTTCTGCAGGGTTGGTTGTTTCTACTACTACCACACAAACTTCAGCAACTGTTGGATGGCTGTTGAATTGTTCTTCGTCACAAATATATGATCTAGAATATGGGCCAGTTGGATTTGTACCAGGAACGGGAACATTCTTGAATAATCAAACGATTACTTTGGTTGGTGATACTGCATTTTTCACATTTAATGGATTGACACCTAACACGGAATATTCATTTTATTACAGAGCAAATTGTGGTTCAGATTCTAGCCTATGGTCCGCTGCCAATGATTTTAGAACATTGTGTAGCTCGATTACAGCACTTGGTTGGTGTGAAGGTTTTGATTCAGATTCTCAAACAGAACAGTGTTGGACAATCTTGAATGCTAACAATGATTTTTCTGCCTGGGATACTAATACAGATTTTAATCAATTAAACGGTGATAATTGTGCGTCAATTTCCACAGACTTTAATGCAGGAGCTAACGATGATTGGTTAATTACGCCGCAGTTAACATTAACGGGTACCGAAATCTTATCATTTAACTACCGAGTAATCAGTGAATTTGAACCGAATGATTTGAAAGTTAAAATTTCAACTACGGGGAATAATCCTGCTGATTTTACACAAACATTAATGTCTTTGGATTCAATAGGGAATATTATTTATCAAGACACATCAATAAATCTAACTTCTTTTACTGGTAACGTATACATTGCTTTCCATATACCAGCAGGCGGATTGGATGGGTGGGTTCTTTACCTTGATCAAATTTGTGTTGAGGCGTGTGTACCATCATCAATTTCTAGCGATAGCATTGATATTTGTCAAACCGCTGATTCACTTGATTTAACAACCGTATTGAATATTGGACAAAGCGCAGGGGTATGGTCTTTGACTCAAAATCCAACGGCTTTAACTGGTTCTATTTTGGATTTAAATTTATTGTCTACAGGAAATTACATGGTTAATTATTTAGTCAATAATGCGTGCCAATCTACTTCTGCGTATGCGATGGTAAATATGTACGAGCCTTCTAATGCTGGTATTGATAGTGCTGTTATTTTGTGTAAAGGTCAGCCATTTGATTTGTTTGATGCGCTAACTGGCACTTTCCAGACAAGCGGAACGTGGTATAGTCCTTCAAACCAGCCGTTACCTGGATCTTTTATTGTTACAGGTAATTTCCCTGGACAATTTAATTATGATTATATTATGACAAATGGAGTTTGTCCGAGTGATACATCCAATGCATTATTAATTGTAAATGATTGTATTTATGTTGGGTTGGACGAATTAAATAATGAGAAAGTTACTGTTTATCCAAATCCTACTAGTGATATATTGAATATAAAGGCTGCTGGTATTAGCGGAAATTCTAATCTTTACATTCAAGATTTGAATGGGCGAGTTGTTTACAAAGAAGTGGTAACAGGTGAATCGTTGATGAAACATACAATGGATGTATCTAAATTAAGTACAGGCTTATATCACTTGATTGTGGTTAATAGGGATGAAAAGCACGTAATTTCCTTTTCTAAAAATTAATCGCTCAAATCAGATATTTTGAAAGGAGGCCTTTGGGTCTCCTTTTTCGTTTTAACTTTGTAAATAAAAACGAATGTCAGAGCAACGAACAGAAATTAGTAGTCTTGGGGAATTTGGGTTAATAAACCATTTGGCTAGTAAAATTGAAATAGGGAATACATCAACGCTAAAAGGGATAGGCGATGATGCTGCAGTTATTGATATCGGCAATGAAATGGTACAACTAATCTCTACGGATATGTTAGTAGAAGGGGTACATTTTGACTTAACCTATCTTCCGTTAAAATATTTAGGGTATAAAGCCGTGGCTGTTAATGTTTCGGATATTTGTGCCATGAACGGCATTGCAGAGCAAATTACTGTTTCGATTGCATTTTCAAATCGTTTTCCAGTTGAGGCCATTGATGAATTATACTTGGGAATGCGTGAAGCTTGTGAAAAGTATAAGGTAGATTTAGTTGGCGGTGACACTACATCCTCTTTATCGGGCCTGATAATCAGTATAACGGCAATTGGCAAAGCAAAAAAAGAACAGGTAGTTTATCGCTCTGCTGCCAATGAGCATGATTTAATCGTGGTATCCGGCGATCTTGGCGGCGCATATATGGGCTTGCAAATTTTAGAAAGAGAAAAACAAATTTTTAACGAAAATCCATCTGTTCAGCCTGATTTAGATGGAAACGATTATATACTTCAACGTCAGATGAAACCGGAAGCACGGGTTGATGTGATTCAATATTTAAAAGAATTAGACGTAGTTCCAACTGCTATGATTGACATTTCAGATGGGCTTGCTTCTGAGTTATTTCATATATGCAAAGCAAGTAATAAGGGATGTAATATTTATGACGAGAAAATCCCAATTGACGCTCAAACTTCTATGGCTGCAATCGATTTTGAAATAGACCCAAGTACTTGTGCGTTGAATGGAGGAGAAGATTACGAATTATTATTTACCATAAAACAAGCAGATTTCGATAAAATAAAAGGAAATCCACATATGACGATCATTGGTCATATTACCGATGCTAACGAGGGCTTGTACTTTATTGATAAACAAGGTAGTGCTATACAGTTACAAGCGCAAGGCTGGCAACATTTCAATTCGTGACATAAATCAATTTTTTAGCCATTTTAGGTCATTTTTTCCAGGGAGATTAGCTTGTAATTTAGCACTTTAGATGTTAAATTAAATACTAATCAAATGGCAAACACAACAGTTTCACAATCAGATTTATTAAAGAATTTGGAATTTAATCGTTTTGGTTTAATTGCAATTATATTAACAATTGTAGGTTGCTTAGGGGGACTAACGGTTGGATTAGGAGCAATTGAAAATACAGCAGCGCTAGTTGTTGTGGTGATTCCAACTATGATTACGCTTAGTTTTCTATTGGCAGTCTCTCCGATGAAATGGATTATTTCAGCTGCAACTATTAGTATATCAATCGATTTAATATTGATTGCCTATTACTTGTTTTTCTGAAACTAAAGTAAGACAGATTCCGTATAGATTGTTTGCAAGTTTGAATGGATTTTATATCTTTGACTAACTCTATATGAATATGAAAGCAATCTTATCGTTTTTCTTAATCGGTTTTTTATTTACTTCTTGTTACAAATATGAAGAAGGCCCTCGAATTTCTTTACTAAGCCGTAAGGCAAGATTATGTAATGAATGGAGATTGAGCACCTATTTAGATAACGGGACAGACAAGACTAACCCAGAAGAAACCATAACGTTGACTATCGAAAAAGATGGAACGTATTCGGTGTCCACTGTTAAAAACGCTATGGGTCAACTACAATCTACTTTTTCTCATGGAACGTGGGTTTTCCAAGATGGACAAGGTCAAATAGTAATGACGGGAAGTCAAACAGGTGCTACTCCTGTAACTTACGACATCTTGGAACTAAGAAATTCTCAATTACAATTGCGTAAAAAAGTAGTTGGAATTTACTATACGTACATGTATCAAGGAAAATAATTAATTTATTTTTCGGGAAAGATTAATTCCTTTGCCTCTTTCAATAAATCTCTTGTGTCTGATGCAAATTCTTTGATTTGAATTTGTTCTGTGGATGTTAAATTGTATTTAGTAGGATTCTTTTCCCAACTGCTTACAGGTATTACATAATATCCTTTGGGAATTCCACCTAATTGAACCCAAAAAGGATAATATCCCCAGTCGTTCCAAGTTATTTTTCCTGCTACAATTTCTAAGTTTAATTCAACTCCAATTCCCCCATTTTTATATCGATCACGTTGGTTACTGACAAAATTCCCTAAACTGAATGCAACTGGCACATTTTTTTTAGGGTTGCTTTTAGGGTGAATGATCTTCATAGGTTGAACAACATGTGGATGCATGCCAATGATGGCATCAACCCCTAAATCTGCCATCCATTGTGCTAATTTATCCTGGTAACTATTTTCTTTTCTCTGATATTCATCTCCCCAATGAATGGTCATAATAATAAATTCAGCACCTTTTTCTTTTGCCTTTTTAATATCTTTTCGCATCACTGCGGTATCGATTAGGTTGACAATATTTGGTGGAGTTACAGCAATTCCATTTGTTCCATAAGAATAATTTAAAAAAGCGATTTGTGCACCATTAGTTTCCCAGATATAGGGGTAAAGTTTATCGCGCTCCGCTTTGTTTTTAAACGTTCCTGTATGCATAAATTTTAAACTGTCGATCACATCTAATGTTCGTTCTAGCCCTTTTTTTCCTTTATCTTGAGAATGATTATTGGCTGTGATTAAGAACTTAAATCCAGTTTCTAAAATAGCTTGGGCATATGAATCAGGCGAACAAAATAACGGGTAACCTGAATATGGTGGGCCTGCTAACGTAACTTCAAGGTTTGCAATGGCCAAATCATAGGATGATATATGTTCTTTAATATACTGAAACCAATGAGTATATTCATACTTTTCAGTTGAACCTTGTTTCGCCGCATCAATCATAGGTTTATGTCCCATCATGTCTCCGACAAAAAACAAGGATATTTTTTTCGGTACAGTGTCTAATGTTGTTGTTGGTTTTGGTTGTTGTTTATCAGAACCACCGCTATTTTTTACAACAATAAAAGTGCCTAATACACCAAGTAAGGCAATAGAAAACCCAAGAACATAAGTCTTTTTTTGTCCCAATAAGTGCATTAAATTTTTGATTAACATACGTTCAAATTTATTCATTACGCTAAAAGTTTAACAGCTGATAAAACAGAAGTCATTGAATCAACCAAAACAAATTTACCATTTTTAAAGTTAGTTGATGAACTGTTTAAAAATTCAACTGTTGTTACTATCAATAAATAAGCTTTCTACAGTATATTTGCATACATAACCTGAAAATAAATACCATGAACTCTTTTTCAAAAAGACATATCGGACCGAATGCAGCGGAGCGAAAAGAAATGTTAGATACAATCGGCGTTTCAACATTAAGTGAGTTAATTGATAAAACAATTCCAGCTCCGATTCGTTTGAATCGAGAATTGAATATCGATGAAGCTATGTCCGAACATGAGTATCTTAATCATATTCAAGAACTTGGTGGTAAGAATAAGGTTTTCAAGTCATTTATTGGGTTAGGGTATAATGAAACAATTGTTCCTCCAGTAATTTTGAGAAATGTTTTAGAAAATCCGGGATGGTATACTGCTTACACGCCATATCAGGCAGAAATTGCCCAAGGTAGATTAGAAGCATTATTGAATTTTCAGACAATGATAATTGATTTGACTGGATTGGAAATGGCAAATGCTTCGTTGCTAGATGAAGCTACTGCAGCTGCTGAAGCAATGATAATGTTCTATAATTCACGATCTAGAACGGATGTGAAAGAAGGAAAAAATAAGTTTTTTATTGCTGAAAATGCATTTGCTCAAACCATAGAAGTGGTACAAGGAAGAGCAAAAAATTTAGGAATAGATTTAATTATAGGAAATCCTGAAACGCAGGATCTGTCTGTTGGATTTTTTGGTTCATTAGTTCAATATCCTGATACAAATGGTCATGTGTTGGATTTACAATCTTTTATAAATTCAGCAAAAGAAAATGGAATTCAAGTGGCGGTAGCTGCAGATATTCTTTCATTAGTGATCTTGAAATCTCCTGGATCTATGGGCGCTGATGTAGTTTTAGGCAATTCTCAACGATTTGGTGTTCCAATGGGATATGGTGGACCACATGCAGCCTTTTTTGCAGCTAAAGATGAATATAAGCGAAATATGCCGGGTCGTATTATTGGAGTTTCTAAAGATGCCGATGATAATGTTGCACTAAGAATGGCACTTCAAACCAGAGAACAGCATATTAAAAGGGATAAAGCGACTTCAAATATTTGCACCGCCCAAGCACTTTTGGCTGTAATGGCGAGTATGTATGCAGTGTATCATGGTCCAGATGGATTGAAAGAAATTTCCTTGCATGTGCATGATTTAGCTAAAAAAGCAGCCAATGAACTTAAAAATTCAGGAATTACTTTGGGTAGCGAAAGTTTCTTCGATACGATTTGGATTAAAAATGTTCCTGCCAAACAAATACAAGCTATTCTTGAATCCAATTCAATGAATGTAAATTGTGTTAATGAATCTGAAATTACGATGAGCTTTGGGGAGCCACATACTTCTAGTGATGTTGATCAATTAGTTTCATTAATTACAAAGGTTGTAAATGCACAGGCCGTTAACTCTTCTCAGGAGATTTTTAATGGGGTGACGTTACGCTCCGATGCTATTTTAACCCATCCCGTTTTTAATTCTCATCATTCGGAATCTCAAATGATGCGTTATTTGAAACGATTAGAAAATAAAGATTTGTCATTGGTTCATAGCATGATTGCATTAGGTTCTTGTACGATGAAACTGAATGCCGCGGCAGAATTAATGCCAATTACGAATCCTCTTTTTGCTAATATGCATCCATTTGCTCCGTTGGATCAGGCTGAAGGATATCATGCAATGTTTCGTCAACTTGAAAAAGACTTATGTGAATGTACGGGATTTGCGGCTGTTTCTTTGCAACCCAATTCTGGTGCACAAGGTGAATACGCAGGCTTAATGGTAATTAAAGCGTATCATGAATCACGTGGTGATGTTCATCGAAACAAAATGATTATTCCATCCTCTGCGCACGGAACGAATCCTGCATCTGCTGTTATGGCTGGATTCGAGGTTGTTGTAACAGGATGTGATGAAAATGGAAATATTAATATTGATGAACTTAGAACCGTTGCGTTAGAATTGAAAGACTCTCTCGCTGGTTTAATGGTAACATACCCTTCCACTCATGGTGTTTATGAAGAGGGAATTCGTGAAATAACAGCAATTATTCACGAAAATGGGGGACAAGTTTATATGGATGGGGCAAATATGAATGCTCAAGTGGGATTAACTAATCCCGGAAATATTGGTGCAGATGTTTGCCATTTAAATTTGCATAAAACATTTGCTATTCCTCATGGTGGAGGAGGACCAGGGATGGGACCAATTGGGGTTGCATCACATTTGGCAGCATTTCTACCTAGCAATCCATTTGTAAAAACTGGGGGAGAACAGCCAATTAAAGCTATTTCAGCAGCACCTTATGGTAGCGCATTGATTTTATTGATTTCTTATGGATACATAAAAATGCTTGGAGCTAAAGGATTGAGGGAATCTACTGAAATAGCAATCTTAAATGCGAATTATATTGCAGCAAAACTTAAAAGCCACTATGCCATTTTGTATACGGGTAAAAATGGAACTGTAGCGCATGAAATGATATTAGATTGCCGAGACTTTAAGAAAACCTCAGAAGTCGAAGTTGCTGATATGGCGAAACGATTAATTGATTTTGGATTCCATGCTCCTACCGTATCTTTTCCTGTCGCCGGTACATTAATGATTGAACCTACGGAGTCAGAGGATAAAGCTGAATTGGATCGTTTTATCGAAGCGATGATAAAAATCCGTGAAGAAATTAAAGAAATTGAAAATGGACACGCCGATAAAGAAAACAATTTATTAAAAAATGCTCCACATACTGCGGATAGTATAATCAATAAAAATTGGAATTATCCCTATACACCGCAAGAGGCTGTATATCCTGTTTCTTATTTGAAGGAGTTTAAATATTGGGTTCCAGTTCGCAGGGTAGATAATGCATATGGTGATAGGAATTTAATTTGCTCTTGTCCAAGTATTGAAAGTTACGCTTAACCCATGAATTTAGATATTCTTGCATTTGGAGCTCATCCTGATGATGTTGAAATTTCAATGGGTGGCACCGTTTTACACTATGTTGATCAAGGAAAAAAGGTAGGTATTGTAGATATAACAGAAGGTGAACTAGGAACACGAGGTACGGTGGAAACACGTTATGCTGAATCCAAAGAGTCAAGTGAGCTTCTTGGTATCCATTTTCGCCATAATCTTCAAATGAAAGATGGATTTTTTCAACATACAGAAGAGAACCTAATTTCGATTATTCAACAAATTAGAAGATTTAGGCCAGAAATTGTTTTCGCTAATTCTGTTTTAGATAGACATCCAGATCATGCACGTGCTGCCAAGTTAGTTGCTGAAGCGACTTTTTTATCTGGTTTAACTAAAATTCAAACGCACTGGGAGGGAGAGGTTCAACCTGCCTATCGTCCAAGGTTAATACTACATTATATACAAGATTATTTGATACAGCCCACGGTATTGTTTGATGTTACGCCCTATTTATCAAAAAAACTGGAGTCGATTAAATGTTATAAAACACAATTTTACGACCCTAATTCAGTGGAGCCATCAACTCCTATATCTGGTAAAGAATTTTTTGATTTTCTAACAGGTCGAATGCGCGAATTTGGTCGGCCAATCGGAGTTGATTTTGCTGAAGGGTTTACTTCTACCAAATTGATAGGTGTTTCAGACCTATTTGACCTAAAATAAAAAAGCCGTCTCATTGAGACGACTTTTTACTTTCATATAGTGTAGTGAATTAATGATGCCCTTTGTCTTTTGAACAACATTCCTTTTTCTCAGATTTACATTGATTAGCATCTCCACCAATCCATTTTCCATCTTTACCATAATGTGACATACAAATTGCTTTTTCTTCTGGTGAACAACCTTTCTCGTCACACATTTTAGCACATTCTTCTTTGCTCATTTTAGCACATTTGGACATATCACATTTCATCTTCATTTCTTTTCCGTGACATGCTTTTGCCTCTTTATCTTTGCAACATGCTTTATCCTTTCCATGACAAGCTTCCATTTTCGTTCCGCAAGCAGGATTAACTTTTTTCTCTGAATCGTGACCCGAACCTAAAATTGGAGCGATAACCAATCCAATTAAACATGTCAATTTAATAAGAATATTCATAGATGGCCCTGATGTATCTTTAAACGGATCACCAACTGTATCTCCAGTAACCGCCGCTTTGTGCGCGTCAGAACCTTTATATGTCATTTCGCCATTTATTTCAACACCTGCTTCGAAAGATTTTTTTGCATTATCCCATGCGCCACCAGCATTGTTTTGGAAAACAGCCCAAAGAACACCTGAAACAGTAACTCCAGCCATATAACCACCTAACATTTCAGCGATTAATTGATTGTCATAACCCAACAACATTGGTAAAGTTGCAATAACAATAGGGAAACCGATAGTAAGTATTCCTGGTAACATCATTTCACGCAATGCCGCTTTTGTAGAAATCTCAACACATTTACCATATTCTGGTTTACCTGTTCCTTCCATTATACCTGGAATTTCTCTAAATTGGCGACGTACCTCATAAACCATATCCATGGCAGCTTTACCTACAGAATTCATTGCTAATGCAGAGAAAACTACCGGAATCATACCCCCAACAAATAACATGGCTAAAACAGGCGCTTTGAAAATATTGATTCCATCAATTCCAGTAAAAGTTACATAGGCTGCAAACAATGCTAAAGAAGTCAATGCAGCTGAAGCAATAGCAAATCCTTTTCCTGTTGCTGCGGTTGTGTTACCTACTGAATCAAGAATGTCAGTACGTTGACGAACTTCTTTTGGTAATTCACTCATTTCAGCGATACCTCCAGCATTATCTGAAATAGGACCAAAAGCATCAATAGCTAATTGCATAGCTGTAGTTGCCATCATGGCAGAAGCCGCTAATGCCACACCATAAAACCCAGCTAAAGCATAAGAACCCCAAATTGCACCAGCAAATAATAACACAGTTGGGAAAGTTGAAATCATTCCTGTAGCTAAACCAGCTATAACATTGGTACCAGCACCTGTAGCAGATTTTTGTACAATTTTTAATACTGGGGGCGTTCCTAGACCTGTATAATATTCAGTAACAGAAGAAATAACGCCACCAACTACCAATCCAACAATTGCCGCGAAGAATACGCGTAAAGAAGAGATTTCTTTAATGCCCTCTCCAAAGAAGTCCATTTTCATTGTTTCTGGTAACATCCAAGTTACTAAACCATAACAAGCAATTGCCGTTAATCCAATAGAAACCCAGTTCCCTAAATTTAAAGCTCCTTGAACTTGTTTTTCTTTAGCATCATTGCTAGAAATTTTAACAAGCATTGTTCCAATAATGGAGAATAAAATACCAAACCCAGCGATTGCCATTGGTAATAAAATTGGACCAATTCCACCAAAAGCATCACTGATTGAACCACCCATATCTTTGATTACATAGTTTCCTAGAACCATGGCCGCTAAAACGGTTGCAACGTAAGAACCGAATAAATCAGCTCCCATACCTGCAACATCACCCACATTATCACCTACATTATCGGCTATTGTTGCCGGGTTTCTTGGATCATCCTCCGGAATTCCTGCTTCTACTTTACCTACAAGGTCAGCGCCAACGTCCGCTGCTTTCGTATAAATACCACCTCCAACACGCGCAAATAAGGCAATTGATTCAGCTCCTAAAGAGAAACCTGCTAAAGTTTCTAAAACAACAGTCATATCTTCAGTAGTTGTCCATTTACCACCCATAAAGAAATGAAAGAAAAAGATGAAAAATGCAGTTAACCCAAGTACAGCCAAACCTGCAACACCTAATCCCATTACTGTACCACCACCAAACGATACTTTTAAAGCTTGAGGTAAACTTGTTCGAGCAGCTTGTGTAGTACGTACGTTTGTTTTGGTTGCGATTTTCATACCCATATTTCCAGCTAACGCAGAGAAAATAGCCCCAAAAATGAATGCAACAATTATTAATAAATGTGTTTTAACGCCTGGTACAAATGTAATTCCTGCTAAAACAACACTAGCAATTATAACAAAAACAGCTAAAAGTCGGTATTCGGCTTTTAAAAAAGCAAGCGCGCCTTCATAGATATAATCAGAAATTTCTTTCATTTTACCATCCCCAGCATCTTGCTTCAACACCCAAGCTCTTTTCATTGCCATAAAAAGCAAACCGATAACTGCCATTATAATAGGCACATAAATCATCATTGATTCCATATTTAACATTTAATTTGTTTAAATTAATTTAGCGGGCGCAAAAGTACATTTTTCTACCCAACTATGCAAGTACGAGCTATTTAAAAAAGTGTTACGAAACTATTAAGAAATAATTTTTGATTGAATTTTGTAATTCCTTTTCAATTTTATATATTTGCACTCCAATTAGGCTGGTACCTTAGCTCAGTTGGTAGAGCAAAGGACTGAAAATCCTTGTGTCCCTGGTTCGATTCCTGGAGGTACCACAAAAAATCCCGAGTAGAAATATTCGGGATTTTTTATTTCTACATTGTTTTATTCTTTTTCGTGTTATTTAAACATGAAATAATCTAGCCCATTTTTATAGACAAGTTATATTTAACTCATAACGTAAAAAAACTGAAAAACAATTAGTAACATTCATATTCATATTATCATAATTAGTTTAGCGTTTTAATCAAAATAGTTCTTAAAAATTCGTTTGAAAAAAGTAATTTCGCAAAGAATTATCTGAATAATCCCATGAGCGATCCAATTAAACATGAATGTGGAATAGCCTTATTAAGGTTAAAAAAACCATTACAATTTTATCTTGATAAATACGGATCTGCCTTTTACGGCATTAATAAATTGCATTTGTTAATGGAAAAGCAACATAATCGCGGTCAAGATGGAGCGGGTGTTGCTAACATTAAATTTGATATGGAACCCGGTGACAGGTATATTTCACGTACTCGGTCTATCAAAAGCAGCCCAATTCAAGATATTTTTGATCAAATTAATGGCCGTTTTAAGACAATTGCAGATGAAAATCCTGCTTTTTTAAAGGATGTAGATTACTTGAAAAAAAATGCTGGTTTTACTGGAGAGTTGTTTTTGGGTCACCTAAGGTATGGTACTTTTGGCCGTAATTCAATTGAAAGTTGTCATCCTTTTTTAAGACAAAATAACTGGATTACACGAAATTTAGTGGTAGCTGGAAATTTTAATCTGACAAATGTCGATGATTTGTTTGAAGTTCTCGTGCGACTAGGTCAACATCCCAAGGAAAAATCTGATACCGTAACGGTTATGGAAAAAATCGGTCATTTCTTGGATGTGGAAAATGACGAATTGTTTAAATATTATAAGGCTCAAGGTTTACCAAATAAGGATATTTATACGCGTATCGCTGAAGAAATTGATATGGTGAAAATATTGAAAAAGGCTTCCAATGATTGGGATGGTGGATATGCTATGGCTGGATTATTAGGTCATGGAGACGCTTTTGTTTTGAGGGATCCAAATGGCATTCGTCCTGCTTTTTGGTTTGAAAATGAAGAGATTTGTGTGGTGGCATCTGAACGTCCTGTAATACAAACGGCATTCAATTTAAAGGCTGACGAAATAAAAGAACTAACGCCAGGCCACGCTTTGATTATTAAGAAATCGGGTGAGGTTCAGGAAACGGAAATTAATGTGCCACGCACGAAGTTAGCTTGTTCGTTTGAACGGATATATTTCTCGCGGGGTTCTGACAGGGATATTTATTCTGAGAGAAAAAATCTAGGGCGACTTGTTGTTCCTCAAATACTTGAGTCGATTAATTTTGATTTAAAAAACAGTGTTTTTTCCTTTATACCAAACACGGCCGAAGTTTCCTTTTATGGAATGATCAAAGGATTGGAAGACCATTTAAATTTGGTAAAAATTGATCAAATAAAAGCCTTGGGTGCAAATCCAGCTGCAGCGGATATCGAACATATTTTGTTACAGCGTGCTCGAATTGAAAAAATTGCAATTAAGGATGCCAAACTTAGAACCTTTATTACGCAAGATGATTCACGTGATGATTTGGTGGCGCACGTTTATGATATAACGTACGGAAGCGTTAAAGAGCAACAGGATAATTTAGTAATTATTGATGACAGCATTGTTCGAGGAACAACATTAAAACAAAGTGTTTTACGAATTTTAGATCGATTAGGCCCTAAAAAAATAGTTGTTGTTTCTTCTGCTCCTCAAATTAGGTATCCAGATTGCTACGGTATAGACATGGCAAAAATGGGAGATTTTATTGCTTTCGAAGCAGCTATATCCTTATTACATGAAACGGGACAGTCTGAAATTATTGATTCTGTTTATGCAAAATGTTTAGCTCAGCAACAGCTGCCTAAGGAAGAAGTAAAAAATGTAGTTCAAGAAATATATGCTCCTTTTAGTGATGATCAAATTTCAAAGAAAGTGGCTGAATTGTTAACTCCTCCAAATATCAATGCCGAAGTAGAAATAATTTTTCAACGTGTTGAAAATCTCCATAAAGCCTGTCCTAATCATTTAGGTGACTGGTATTTTACAGGTAATTATCCAACTCAAGGAGGAAATAGGGTGGTTAATAAGGCTTTTATGAATTGGAAAGAAAAAAAGAACGAAAGAGCTTATTAACGAATTGAACCGCCTGCCGCAAATGCTTTTTCAGGTGTCATAAAACTTAATTCTCCCTGTTCATTCTCTGCCATTAAAATCATTCCCTGAGATTCTATTCCTCTGATTTTTCTGGGTGCTAAATTTAATAATACAGCTACCGTTTTTCCTATAATTTCTTCAGGTTTGTAATGTTCAGCTATGCCAGAAACGATAGTTCGCTCGTCTAATCCAGTTTTTACGGTTAATTGAAGTAATTTATCTGCCTTTTCTACCTTTTGTGCAGAAATGATCGTACCTAAGCGAATGTCCATTTTTGAAAAGTCATCAAAAGCAACTGCTTCTTTTTGAGGTTCAAAGGCATTTGGTGCATGTGTATCCTTCAATTTGTTAACTTCAAATTCAACCATACTATCGTCTATTTTCGTAAATAATATTTCTGGTTCATGAATATAAGCGTTTTCTTGCATAATTGATGTATCACCTCCAATTTGCCAATCTGTTAATTCAATTCCAAGCATTTGTTGAAGTTTCTTACCCGTTTTAGGTAAAAATGGTAATAGTAACAAACTTAAATTAGCTGTAAGTTGAAGCGACAAATTAATGATTGTTTCAACTCTATTTGGGTCTGTTTTAATAATCTTCCAAGGTTCTTGATCTGCCAAGTATTTATTGCCTAGCCTGGCTAAATTCATCACCTCTGATTGTGCCTCCCTAAACTTGTAAGCATAAATTAAATCAGCTATTTTCTTTGGATAATAGTTAATTTCTTGAATAAGATTTACATCAACTTCTTTCAGTTCTCCAAGTTTTGGAATTTTTCCTTCGTAATATTTATGAGTCAATACAAGTGTCCTATTTACGAAATTACCTAGAATATCTGCAAGTTCATTGTTGACTTTTGCTTGATATTCTTTCCAAGTGAATTCTGAATCTTTGGATTCTGGTGCTATAGAAGTTAATACATACTTTAACTCATCTTCTCTATCTGGATATGATGTTAAGTACTCGTGAAGCCAAACTGCCCAATTTCTAGAAGTTGAAAATTTATCTCCCTCTAAATTCAAAAATTCAGAAGCAGGTACGTTGTCAGGTAAGATAAAGTCTCCATGATCTTTTAGTAATATGGGAAAAATAATAGCATGAAAAACGATATTATCTTTACCAATAAAATGGATTAATTTCCGATCATTTTCTTCTTTTTTAATCCAATATTCTTTCCAATCTTTATTGTTTTTCTCGGCCCACGCTTTAGTAGCTGATATATATCCAATTGGAGCATCAAGCCATACATATAGTACTTTGCCATCCGCATTGGGTAATGGAACTTTTACGCCCCAATCCAAATCTCTTGTCATGGCTCTTGGTCTTAATCCACCATTAATCCATGACATGCATTGACCAGTTACTTGATTTCTCCATTTTTTTGGATCATGGTGTTTCTTACCATCAATTACTCCTTCTTGAATATACTCTCTCAGCCAAGTCTCGTGCTGATCCATCGGCAGGTACCAGTGAGAGGTGGTTTTTAGTATTGGGCTCTTTCCACTTAAGGTTGATTTAGGATTAATTAAATCGAGAGGGCTTAAATCGGATCCGCACTTTTCACATTGGTCACCGTATGCGTTTAAGGACTCACATTTTGGACAAGTCCCGGTAATGTATCGATCGGCTAAAAATTGGTTATATTCCTCATCGAAATATTGTTCAGTTGTTTCTTCGGTGAATTTATTTGAGTTATATAATTTGAGAAAAAACTCTTGAGAAGTTTTATGATGAAGTTCATCGGATGTTCTATGAAAAATATCAAAAGAAATATCAAAATTTTTGAATGAACTCGATATAATAGAATGATATTTATCTACAATTTCTTTAGGTGTTACGCCTTCTTTTTTTGCTCTAAGAGTAATTGCTGCGCCATGTTCATCACTACCACAAATAAATACTACATCGTCTCCATTTAGCCTTAAAAACCGCGTAAAAATATCAGCAGGAAGATAAACACCAGCAACATGACCTAAATGTAAAGGCCCATTAGCATATGGAAGCGCTGCGGTAACTGTATATTTTCCACCCGCCATTCAATAATAAATTTTTGAAATTAATCTTTCGCTTTCACTGCATAAGCTATTGCATATGCTTGAACGTCTTGTAGTTCTTTTCTGATTTTAAAGATCATCCCTGAAGGTGCATTTTTATCAGCTTTAACACAAGTAACAATAGTTGCTAATGGAGCAGACTCTTTCGTGCGAGGTGGTTTTTGATTATATTTATCTAATTTCCATCTTCCAACAACATTAGAAGTATACAATCCATCGTCTTTAGCTCCTTGTAATACGTTATCTAATGATAAAACATATCCCATAGACTCTCTACTTTTATTACGCGGTTTTCCTAAGTAAATAAAATCTACTTCTGAACGTTGTTTATAGGGTGTTAAATCTCTAGATTTTTGCCCTGGAGTATAATCAACTTTAACAGTTGGGTCGACCTCTTTACTGGTTGTCGCAACCATGAAGAAGAATAACAACATAAATACGATATCTGGTAAAGAAGAAGTATTTACCGCTGGTGCAGCACCTCTACCACCTTTTTTAAATTTTGACATTTTAAATTAATTTTTAGGTGCGACTTCTATAATTCGTTGCGGATATAAAAATTCTAGTAAAAATACTTTATAACCCAATTCTTTATTACCTTTTTCTTGTTCGGCTTTTCTACTCAAAGCACCATAACCTTCATCAAACAATTTCTTAGATTCTTCATCACGTAAAATGAATAAAGCTTCTTCAATTTCGGCTTGTATTTTAGCAAACGTACTGTAGGGAGTAGATTCTTTAACCTCAATACGAATATGTGCTTCTCCAGAAATTGTTGGAACAGGAGCTCCATAAAGTTTTAAACCATAAAAAGTCTTTTCAGCTTTGGAAAAAATTTCATTAGTCATATCAAACTTTGGGCCGCTAGTAACACCAGCATTTTTCAACTTATTTAGTCGTTCCATCGACTTATTGAAATCTGCTTCTGCTTCAGCAATGTTTGTGTAAAAATACAATGGGAATTCCGAATTGTATATTTCACCTACACGATTGCGATTGAATTGATAGAACTTAATAATGTAATCTGAAATCAAATCCGGGTTTTCAAAAATTTTCCCACGAATGAAAAACTGATCATTATTTGCTTTAATCAATAATACATTTTTCTTTTCTAGTTCAATGGGCTTATCGACTTTTATTTTTTGAGGAATAGTTCGTAAATAAGCTGTATCCTTATCCATTGTGGTTGTCACAAGGAAGAAAATTAGCAAAAGAAAGGCAATATCTGCCATTGATCCTGCATTCACTTCTGGAACTTCTCTCTTAGCCATTCTTATTTTTTGAAACGGTTATAAATAGGAAGAAATATGATTACCAATACAGCTACTGCCAAGGCTACAAAAGTTGTATACAGCCCTGCTGTGGTTGTTAAAACAACACCATCTGACACTTCATTTTTCAACAATAAACTTTTACTTGTATCACTTGTACCAGCGACATAGAAAACCATGTAAACAACAAAGGAAACTAAAATCCCCATAATTGATAATGCTGTTTTTTTAGGCTGACTGATAAAGTGAATAGCAAAGAAAGCAATGATCATTGCAACACATGCAATAATAACGGCAATTGTGAATAACATAGCGAAAGACATTTCGAATCCATCTCTAAATTCTTCAACCACTTGACTTCCCGCGTTCGTATTTGGTCCATTAATGACCAATATACATGCTAATACACCAACACCAGAAAGTACAAACTTTATAATGTTAAGTAGTAGCGCTGTTTTTTTTGCATCCATGATTTTTGAAATTTAATAGAATTACTTAACTACTTTATTTTTCAAAAGGATATCAATTAACGAAATTGATGCGTTCTCCATTTCATTCACTAAATCATCAATTTTTGCTGTGATATAGTTATAAAATACTTGAAGGAACATCGCAGAAATCAAACCAAATACAGTTGTTAAAAGGGCAACTTTAATACCATCCGCAACCGTTGTTGGAGAAACCTGACCATCTTTTACGATTTTATCAAATGCTTGGATCATCCCGATTACCGTACCTAAGAATCCTAACATTGGTGATAATGCAATAAATAATTGTAACCAAGACAATCCTTTTTCCATTAATCCCATTTGAACTCCACCGTAAGAAACTACTGATTTTTCAACCATGTCAATTCCTTCTTCTGAACGATCTAATCCTTGGTAAAAGATAGAAGCGATTGGTCCACGTGTATTTCTACAAACTTCTTTTGCAGCATCAACACCACCATTTTGTAATGCTTTCTCTACGTCGTTTAAGAATTTTTCAGTATTAATTGTAGAAAGATTTAAATAAATAATTCTTTCGATTGATAAAGCAATTCCAATAATCATACAAATCAATACGGGTGTCATCCACAATGGATCTCCCTCAATATATTTTTGTTTTAAGGTTTGAATAAAATCTAACTGTGGCTCTTCAGCTTCTGCTTTTTTATCTTCTTTCCCAGCTTTTGCAGCATCTGCAACTCCTGTATTAGCTGAAGCGTTTTCTGAAGCAATTTCGGTTTTCGTTTCATTTTCAGTACTTGCCGTAGCAGTTTTCGCGAACGACGAAACAGCAATTCCAAAAACTACTGCAAGAGTTAAAATCAATGATTTAGTTACGTTTTTCATACAATTAACTTTATTTTCTAACTTATTTATTTTACAAATTTACACATTAAATTATATTTAAAAAATCCTTCTTTAAATATAGATATTCTTTTCAATTTTAAATCCAATTTTCGACACCAAGTAAACTCCTTTTTCTCTTCGTTGCGGAGAGAGAGGGATTTGCTTCGCAGGTCTTCATTTCACTCCGGCACGAACCCACGTGTTCTCATCCACTCCTCCTTAACTTTGTTGCGGAGAGAGAGGGATTCGAACCCTCGATACACTTTTGGCGTATACACACTTTCCAGGCGTGCTCCTTCAACCACTCGGACACCTCTCCTTTCGCTTCAAAGAGCGGCTAAATTACAACATTTTTTATTTGAATATTCAAATATGAAGTAATTTATTTAATTCTTAATAATTCTTTGAGTTGAAGAAGTACTAATTCCTTTACATACAATAGAATATGATCCTTGAGCTAAACCAGAAATATTCAAATTATACAATTTTATATTATCATTTATCTTTTCAGAATGTAATACTCGACCTGTAACATCAACTAATTGAATTTCAGTTAATTTCTCTTGAACATTATTTAAATCAACTGTAACCATCTCATGCGCAGGGTTCGGATAAACAACCACATTGTTTATAGTTGACTCATCTAAACCAACACCTCCACCTGCAGTTATGTTAATTGTGTAATCTTCCACCTCACCATACGTTGAAACAGCACATGGATCGATAGCGCCATCAACAGAATACGAAATTCTAACTCGCATTCTTACAGCTCCAGTGATTGCCGAGGTTGGAACTGTAAACGTGAATTGATTACTCCATCCGGCAGCTACAATAACATAACCAACTCTTTCGGTAGAACTAAATGTAAAATCATTATTATAATCAATCCATACAGCGATTTCATCATCTGTATAGGCTTGACCAATTGTTGCTCCAACAGCTGGTGTTACTGTAACAGTGTATTGAGTACCTTTAGCTAAGGAGGTACTAGTAGAGGCATAACTAATATATCCACCTGCTGTACATGCAGTAGTATTATTAATTGTGTTTAATGAAACATTCTGAATATATTCATCACAAGTACCAGAAACTGACGGGGTACAAGGACCAGTAGCAGCTGCTACAATAATGTAGTTCGTTTTAACTTCTGCATCAGAACCTTGCGCGTTAGTCGCAGTTAAGGTTACTGTATATTGACCTATAGTATTAAAAGTCACTTGAGGATTTTGTGATGTCGCCGTTGTTCCACCCGCATAAGTCCAACCAGTAGCAGGAGAAATTGCCCAAGCCCAAGAGGTAGGAACGCCTGTACTTTGATCTGTAAAACTTACCGTTGTTGCAGGAGTTACGTTTGTCTGATTTGCAACGAAATTTGCAACAGGTGCAACTGGAGTAGTAGGTGTACATGGGTTAGCAGATCCAGCTAATGTTAAAACACCACTATTTGTTGGGTCTAACCATGGTTTCAATTGTTTCGCTTGAGTAGTACCATTTGATGTCCAGTGATAAGACATTTTACCATATTGGTCAGGTGAGTTTAATGCGGTACAAAATGAACCTCCACCCGTTAAGGTACCAATAATATATCCTTGACTGTTATTAAATAACGGTGATCCAGATGACCCCCCCTCAGTAACACCATGACCATTTGCGTTTGCAGTCCATGTTACTCTCCAATGTGAACCGGTAGCTGTTCCCCATTGTGTACTTACTGTATTACCTGAGAATGTTGATATTTTTTTAATGTCTCCTGCTGGATGATGTATACCAGTACCACCTGTTGTTGCAGTTGTGTTAGCATTCCAACCATTCCAATAAGCATTAAAATTAGCTGATTTTAGCGTTGTAATAGTAGCGGCTTCGTTTGCTGCTGAACCTAATTGAACTAACAAAAAGTCTGACCCAGAATCACCACCGTTATCTGCAGAATCTGCTTTACGAACACATCCTGTAATGAAATAGTCGTCTAGGGTACCAGCAGTTGAAGGGTTGGTGCAGTTAGGCGATTCGTATCTAAAGTAAAATTTCCATTGTGTCATATTTGCTGCACTGGTAGAAACACCACAATGAAGAGCTGTTAAAAAATAAGGTTTACAGTCTTGAGCTGTATTATTCACTAATGAACCAGTACACCAACCAGCGCTGCCTGTTTCAACAACATATATACGAGCAACACCTCTTTTTTCATCTTGCCATGTATCTCCAACAGGAGTACAATTGATATTTACCTCACAAGTTTCTGACTCATTTATTTTTTCTTTTTTTGCATATCCAGTTGAACGATAGTTATGCATGACACGATCAATAAGAATTTCAGATGGTTGTGTAAACGCAGGTTCATGTAGTATTAGCACCAAGTCATCACCACCACACAATGCTGCATTTTGACGAAAATGATCTTCTACATCCGATGATGTTAGAGTATTGTGAACGTTTTTACCATTTAAATCGGTTATTTTTAATGTAGTACCGCCATAAATTTTGAATGTTTCAAACAAGAAGCTAAGTGCTTCAGCATCTGGGGAATTGACACGTAACTTCCAAGTTCTACTACCATCTGTATTATTGGTCCATACTCCTGAATTTTCAGTTGTAATGTTCGTGAACTGAGCTACACCAATGCGATAAAGAAGTCCTTGTTTATCTCTTGTGATATCCTCTGCTTGAATTTGAGATAAATTTAATTTGGGAAGTTTTAATGCTGGAATATCATTATATGAAATTACTGAAGATGTTTGTGCAGTAATAGCTGTTATAGCAAAAACGCAAATAGCAAGTAATAGTTTTTTCATGTTTTAGAAATTAGTTTAGGTAACAAATATAAAAATTTATTGTTGTTGAGAAAAATTCTAAATAAAAAAAGAGGTTTTCCAAAAGAAAACCTCTTTTTCAATGAAATCTTAAAAATAAAATTCTACCCAGAACACATCTCACAAGCATCTGGATTATCTAATGAGCAAGCAATAGCAGCTTGTTGATCTTCTAACGATTTAGCAGTTAAAGCTTGAGCTGCTGTTTCTTCAACAACACTTTTATCAACCGTAAATTTAATAGCATCAGTAGCAGCTTTCGTTCTAAGGTAATACATCCCTGTTTTTAATCCTTTTTCCCAACCATAAAAATGCATGGAAGTTAATTTACCAAAATTGGCATTTTCCATAAAAATATTCAACGATTGAGACTGACAGATGTATGCACCTCTATCTGCTGCTTGATCAATAATAGCTTTTTGAGATATTTCCCAAGCTGTTTTATATAGATCTTTTAAATGTTGAGGAATTTCAGAAATATTTTGAATTGAACCGTTAGACGCCATAATTTTTTGACGCATATCTTTATTCCAAAGGCCCGCTTTAACTAGATCTTTTAATAAATGTTTGTTTACAATAATAAACTCACCTGAAAGTACACGACGGGTGTAAATATTAGAAGTATATGGCTCAAAACATTCGTTATTCCCAAGTATTTGAGCGGTTGATGCTGTTGGCATCGGAGCTAATAAAAGAGAATTTCGTACACCATATGTTTTAACTTCTTCTTTTAAGACATCCCATTCCCAACGAGAGCTTGGTGTAACATTCCACATATCAAATTGGAAAACTCCTTTTGATACAGGAGACCCCTCAAAAGTTTCATAGGCACCGTTTACTTTTGCCAGGTCTTTCGATGCTGTCATGGAAGCATAATAAATGGTTTCGAAGATTTCAGCATTTAATTTACGGGCTTCGTCAGATTCAAACGGATATTTCAATAAAATAAATGCATCAGCCAAACCTTGAACACCTAATCCAATAGGTCGATGTCTTAAATTCGAATTTTTAGCTTCTTCAACTGGATAATAATTCTCGTCAATGATTTTATTTAAATTGACAGTAGCTTGATACGTTACTTCAAATAATTTGTTGTGGTCGAAAGTACCTTCTTCTGTAATGTATTTAGGAAGAGCAAGTGATGCCAAGTTACAAACAGCGATTTCATCAGGAGCCGTATACTCAATAATCTCGGTGCACAAGTTGGAAGACTTAATTGTACCTAAATTTTGTTGGTTTGATTTTGAATTTGCTGCATCTTTATATAGCATATAAGGAGTACCTGTTTCAATTTGAGATTCTAGGATTTTAAACCAAAGATCTTGTGCTTTGATTGTTTTTCTTCCTTTTCCTTCATTTTCATAACGCGTGTAAAGTGCTTCAAATTCTTGGCTATGTGTATCAGATAAACCTGGGCACTCATGCGGACACATCAATGTCCAGTCTCCATTTTCTTTAACACGTTTCATGAATAAATCTGGAATCCACAAAGCATAGAATAAATCTCTTGCTCTTTGTTCTTCCTTACCATGATTCTTTTTTAGGTCCAGAAAATCAAAAACATCAGCATGCCAAGGTTCTATATAAATTGCAAATGAACCTTTACGTTTACCACCACCTTGATCTACATAACGAGCAGTGTCATTAAAAACACGTAGCATTGGAACGATTCCATTAGATGTTCCATTTGTACCTTTAATGTATGATCCTGTAGCACGAATGTCATGAATAGCTAACCCTATACCTCCTGCAGACTGAGATATTTGAGCAGATGATTTCAGTGTGTCGTATATTCCTGAAATACTATCGCTTTTCATTGTTAATAAAAAGCATGAAGACATTTGAGGTTTTGGTGTGCCTGAATTGAATAGGGTAGGTGTAGCATGTGTAAACCAACCTTCAGACATCAAATTATACGTTTTAATTGCCTCTTGAATGTCATTTTTATGAATTCCTAAAGAAACACGCATTAACATTTGTTGTGGTCGTTCTGCAATTTCGCCATTCAATTTCATTAAATAAGAACGAGTAAGCGTTTTGAAACCAAAATAATCATAACGGAAATCACGGTCATAGATTATACTAGAATCTAATACATCTCTATTGTTCATTACAATTTCATAGACGTCATCAGCTAACAATGATGCTTGTTGTCCTGTTTTTGGATCTATATAATTATGTAAATCCTCCATTACTTCGGAGAAAGTTTTCTTTGTTTCCTTGTGTAAGTTGGAAACAGCAATTCTAGATGCCAATAAGGCGTAATCTGGATGATCAATCGTTTTTGCAGCCGCAACTTCAGCCGCTAGATTATCTAAATCCGTCGTTGAAACTCCATCATAAATCCCTTCAATTACCTTCATCGCCACCGCTTCTGGTGAAACTAACGGGTCTAATCCGTAACACAATTTTATTATTCTCGCTGTAATTTTATCAAACTTTACAGCCTCCTTTCTCCCATCTCTTTTTACTACGTACATGTAATTCTATATAAAATCGTTATTAAAAATCTTCGTCCATTGAAAAGGTATGATTGTCGGTACCACCAGACAATACACCTGCTTTTTGATATTCACCTACTCTTTTTTCGAAAAAGTTTGTTTTCCCTTGAATGGAAATCATATCCATAAAATCAAAAGGATTAGCAACATTGTATACTTTTTCATTTCCTAACTCAACCAGTAGTCGATCAGCAACAAACTCGATGTATTGACCCATTAAATCGCTATTCATTCCAATCAAGCGTACGGGCAATGCATCTGTTACAAATTCTTTCTCAATTTCTACTGCATCAGTGATAATTTGTTTAACTGCCTCTTTGGATAGTTTATTTTCCAAGTGGTTGTTGTATAATAAACAAGCAAAATCACAATGTAATCCCTCATCGCGTGAAATTAATTCATTCGAAAACGTAAGGCCAGGCATTAATCCTCGTTTCTTTAACCAAAAAATGGAGCAAAAAGAACCAGAAAAAAAGATTCCTTCTACCGCTGCGAATGCAACCAATCGTTCAGCAAAATTACCCTTATCTATCCATCGCAACGCCCATTCAGCTTTTCTTTTTACGCAATCCAATGTGTCCATTGCATTGAATAAATGATTTTTTTCTTTTGTGTCTTTGATGTAGGTATCTATCAACAAAGAATATGTTTCAGAGTGAATATTTTCGATAGCAACTTGGAAGCCATAGAAAAATTTCGCTTCTGTGTATTGTACTTCTGAAAGAAAGTTTTCTGCTAAATTTTCATTCACAATACCATCTGATGCGGCAAAAAATGCTAATACATGTTTCACAAAATGACGTTCATCATCGGTTAGTTTATTTTCCCAATCGATTAAGTCAGGAGATAAATCAATTTCTTCAGCCGTCCAGAAGCTAGCTTCCGCTCTTTTGTAGAAACTCCAAATATCATTGTGTTGGATAGGGAACAGAACAAATCGGTTCTTATTCTCAGCTAAAATTGGTTCAATGTGTGCCATTTTAAAATTTCGTTTTTTTCTGTTTTCCTATCAAGCAGTGAAAAAAAAGGACTTAAATGTATGTTTCAATACATCATCCGTTTGTTTTTCAGTAAGTTAAATGTTTCCCTTTCTCGTTAAAGACTGTTCATATTGGAACAGTTTGTTACATTGATGAGGGCATACAAAATTTGTCAAAATTCTGACGTTTCGCAATTAAAAAAATTAACAATTTTCCAATGTTATTAACAACTCAAAACGCAAACGTAGAAAGAGCTTAGGATTGTGCGTTTATTAACATAAAATGGAAAGATATTCACACAAAAACTTCTGATAAACACGATAATTTTTTTTTCCTTTTCAACTGCTTGATTTTACGTTTAAAACCTATTGAATTGTCATCTAAATTAAGTAAGTTTGAAAAATTAAGCAATCTTTTTTTAAGTAGTTTATAAACAAGAAAATGTTCAAAGAACCATGAATCTTTAACAGTAAAAGGAATAATGATTAAGAAATTTTTTTACTCGATTTTTGCGGATATCACCCATTTAATTTTCCCAGAAAAATGCCTTCATTGTTCAACTGAATTAGTTAAACTTGAAAATCATATTTGCGATTTTTGTCGAAGTGATATTTCCTATACATTTTTTGAGAATTTTAAGGAGCCAAATGAAATGGATAAGTTATTTTGGGGAAGAATTCCTGTTGAATCTACTTATGCCTTATTTTATTATAAAGAAAGGACCATTTCTCAAACATTATTACACGCTTTAAAGTATCAAAACAATCATAAAATTGGAGCCTTCTATGGTGAATTAATCGGACGCAAGATCAAAGAAAATCCAATGTATTCATTTGATGCCTTAGTTCCAGTTCCAATTCATCCAAAAAAGAAATTTACAAGGGGATACAATCAAGCAGAAATAATAGCACAAGGCATTTCTTCCCAATTAGATATTCCTGTTCTTACTGATTTTACAACAAAATTGAAACACACGGAAAGCCAAACTAGAAAGTCGATGATGGAACGTTGGCTGAATAGCACAGAGGTTTTTACTACCAATAAAACCCTTGAATCGATAAATCACATTGCTATTGTGGATGATGTACTCACGACAGGGGCAACCTTGGAACACCTCTCTAATTCTATTCGGAAAACTAATCCTGATGTAAAAATTAGTTTTATTACTTTAGCTCTAACAAAATGAAAATACTAATAGTTGGTGGGGGAATAGCGGGTATAAGTGTCAGTTTACAATTGATAAATCGCGGTATTAATGTGAGTGTAATAGATAACGGAATAAATCAATCGACAAGTGTGGCAGCTGGATTGATTAACCCTATTGTTTTTCGGAGAACAACTAAATCTTGGCGCGCAGATGAATTTATTCCTTATTTGGAAGCGTTTTACCAAGAATTAGAACGTATGTCAAATTCAACGTTTTTTTTCCCTTTGAAAATTAGACGAGTTTTTTCTTCAGATCAAGAACAAAATGATTGGAAAAAGAAAGAGGAACGAGCAGATTATCAGCATTTTTTGAAAAAAATCACCAAACAAGACAATGAATATAATTTGGTTCCTTGTCCATATGGTACAGCTCGCGTCGATAAATGCTTCTGGGTAAATTCACTAGAATTTATGGAAGCAGGAAAACGCGTAATTGAAAAACAGGGACTCTGGATAAATCAGCCCTTTGATTATTCTAAATTTGATGCCAAAGACAAAAAATATGAGGATATCGCATATGATTCAGTTGTTTTTTGTGAGGGATATCAGGTGAGAAATAATCCCTTATTTAATTTATTGGCTATTAGTCCAACGAAAGGACAAGTATTGACGGTGTCTGCTCAAACTTTGCCAGAGGATGAATCATTAAATAGAAAGTGTTTTGTTCTACCATTGGGAGAAAATCGATTTAAAATAGGTTCAACTTATGAGTGGGATTCAACCAACGTAACTATAACCGATGAAGGAAAGCAACATATATTAGAGAATTTAAGCGTATTAGTGGATGAATCTCCTGTTATTTTAGAACAAGAAGCTGGAATTAGACCTACCACCATTGATAGAAGGCCATTTATTGGAGAACATTCAATTTATAAAGGAAATTATATTTTTAATGGATTAGGAACAAAAGGATATATGATTGCACCACTTTTATCAAAAGAATTCACTGATTTTTTATTAGATGGTATTGAGTTAAACCCAGAAGTTTTCGTTTATAGAAGGGAGAAGTAGCTTTTTTTATTGCAATTTTTATAAGAAATATAATTATTCGACTTATTTTTTTGTTACTTTTGCCTCCTAACTGAAATGTGGTCTCGTGGCCGAGCGGTTAGGCACCGGTCTGCAAAACCGTCTACTCCGGTTCGAATCCGGACGAGACCTCAAAAAACCCTTGATCTTCAAGGGTTTTTTATTTTAACAAAGAATATTTATTTAATTAGGCTTACGTGTCCGACAATTTGTCTACGATCATCCAATTGAGGGGTTTTGAATGAAATTTTATAAGTATAAACGCCTGATTGAACATCAAGACCTTGATTTCCATAGGAACCATCCCATCCAATTTGCGGATCTTGGGTTTCAAAAACAATTTCACCCCATCTATTAAAAATGGTCATTTCAAAGGTGTGAGAATCAATACCAGTGGTAAATACAGGAGTAAACATATTGTTAAATTCATCACCATCAGGTGTAAATGAATTTGGAATATAGAATATTATATCTTGCATAAAAGGAATACTTATAGATGTACTATCTATACATCCTAAGTCAGAAATAGCAGTCAGCAAGATGGTATACCCATTTCCAGTATTGCTAAATAGATGTGATAAATCCTCTGTAGTGTAAGTGTTTCCATCCCCTGTATTCCATATGTATTGTGTCGCCCCAATAGAATTATTAGAGAAAGAAACATTTTGGGATGGCTGTGTAAATGCGTTCACATCGGTCGTGAAATTTGCCGAAGGGATTCCCTCAACACAAACAAAGTCTGAATAATTTTGAGAACCTGTACAACCATTCAAAGTCATTTCAAGAGTTATATCATAGCAACCAGCATTTCCAAAAGGTAAGGATATGGTATCACCAATTGCGGTTGGATTACCATCTACGTACCATTGTGTTAAAGTAGATTGACTTGCATTGATTGAATTATTCCACAGAGTTGTTGAAAGAGGAGCGCAGCCTAGTAAATTATTTCCTGTAATTGAAACAACAGGAATAGGATTTACAGTAACCAATCCAGAAACCGAATTACTAGGGCAACCATTTAATGTGTAAATTGCTGAGTAACTCGTTGAGCTTGAAGGATTCACATTAATTGTTGAGGTTGTTTCTCCATTTGGTGACCATTGAATTGTACCGCCAATCAAATCAGGAGTTGCTGTTAAGGTTGTTGCATCACCCTCACAAATTGTAACGTTATTTATGGTGATTTGTGGGACTGGGTTAACAGTAACTGTGGCCGATGTTTGTGGACTAGAACAGCCATTCAATGTATAGACTACAGAATAAGTTGTATTAACCAATGGTGAAACTGATATACTTGGGGTGGTTTCACCAGAAGACCAAAGTAATGTGCCACCCGCAGGTTGTAGAGATGAAGTGGTTAATGAAGCAGATTGACCTTCACAAATAGTTACATTGGCTACAGACACTGTTGGAATAGGATTAACAACAACAGAAACAGTTAATTGAGCCAAACATCCGCTATAATTATAAAGCACGGCATAAGGAGTGGTGACTATTGGTGAAACGGTTATCGACGAATTTGATGTTCCATTGCCCCATAGGAATGTTCCACCAACTGGTGTTGCACTTGCGCTTAATGTGGTGGATTGACCTGTACAAATTGTATCGCCGACCAAAGTAATTACTGGTAAAATATTACCGGCAAGAATTGTAATAGTTAGAGTTGATGTGCAGTTATTTGCATCCGTAATATTGGCTGTATAATTACCAGCTGCCAGGTTGTTAAAAGTATAAGTTCCTCCTGAAATCGAAATTTCATTTCCACTCGGATTTAATGTAACATTTCCCGTTAATGAAATATTATAAGGTGCTATTCCTCCTGAAACCGTTATTTGAGTCGTTCCATCCGTTGAGTTTTGGCATAATGTCGTAGTTTCGACACTAGTTGCTTGAATTAATGTTGGTTCAATTATTACTACACTTGAACTATCAAAACATCCATTTTGATCTGTTACTGTTAGCTGATAACTACCCGCTGTCAGCGCTGGAATGGTAAAAGATCCTCCACTAACATTTATTTCTGTGCCGCTAGGATTACCTATTACTGGTCCGTTCCAAGAAACGTCATAACCAGGAGTTCCATTGGAAGCAGTTATCAAAATGGAACCATTTCCTCCATTACATAAAATAGCTGAGGGAGTTGCTGTAAATGTTAGAGAGGGTGGAGGTACCAAGGTACTTATTATTGAATCTAGGCATCCATTCTGATCTGTAGCAGTAATGGTATATGTACCTGCGCTCAAATTAGTTATTGAAAAACTCCCTCCATCAACATTAATTTCTAAACCTATAGGATTATCAGAGACTGGTCCAGTCCACGATAAATCATAACCTGCCGTTCCACCTGTTGAACTAATTGAAATAGAACCATTTGTTGCCCCGTTGCAAAGTGGAGGTGTTAAAATTGCACTTAACGTTATTCCCAAAGGTTGCGTTAAATTAGTTGTTGCTGTTGCCGTACATCCATTAGCATCCGTCATGGTGAGAGTATAGGCACCAGCCGGCGCACCATTTACTGTGTAAGAACCACCATCTGTATTTATTTCAGTTCCAGCTGGGTTACCAAAATTAGGTCCTGTCCAACTCATATCATACGGAGCAGTTCCTCCAGTTGCTGTTCCAGTTACGGTTCCATCCGAACTTCCATTGCAAAGGGTAGAAGTATTTATGGCAGCAGCAGATAATGAACTTGGTTCAATGATAGTTGTTGTTGCGGTTGCTGTACACCCATTAGCATCTGTCATAGTTAAAGTATAACTTCCAGCTGGTGCATTATTAACAGAGAACGTTCCACCTGAAGTTAAAATTTCTGTTCCAGCAGGGTCTCCAGTTAATGGACCTGTCCAGCTCATGTTATATGGAGCTGTTCCATCCGTTGCAGTTCCAGAAACACTACCCGTAGCTCCCCCGTTACAAAGAACAGAAGTATTTAATGCAGAGGCAGTTAAAGCAACCGGTTCAATAATAGTGGAAGTAGTAGTTGCGGTACAACCATTTAAATCGGTTACTGTAATTGTGTACGTGCCTGCAGATGCTCCTGAAATGGTATAATTTCCGCCACTTAAAGAAATTTCAGATCCAGCCGGGTCATCCGAAACGGGCCCTGTCCAACTCACGTTGTAAGAAGGAGTTCCATCATTTGCCGTAACCGTAATTGTTCCATCCGCACTACCATTGCAAAGCGCAGCCGTATTTGTTGAAGAAGCAGTTAAAGAAACAGGTTGGGTAATGGTTGAAGATGTGGTCGTAATGCATCCATTTAAATCGGTAACGGTAATTGTATAGGTACCGGGATTTAAATTATTTATTGTAAAAGTGGCACCACTGATACTAATTTCCGTTCCTAAAGGGTCATCATTAGATGGTCCCGTCCAAGAAACATTATAGCCAGCTGTTCCATCCGTTGCGGTTACGGTAATTGTTCCATCCGCACTACCGTTACAAAGCGCAGGTGTGTTGGTGTTCGTTGCGTTCAATGGCAATGGCTCTAACAAGGTTGTTGTTGCTGTTGCCATACATCCATTAGCATCCGTCATGGTGAGTGTATAGGCACCAGCGGGCGCACCATTTACTGTATAAGAACCACCATCTGTATTTATTTCAGTTCCAGCAGGGTTACCAGTATTAGGTCCCGTCCAACTCATATCATACGGAGCAGTTCCTCCAATTGCTGTTCCAGTTACGGTTCCATCTGAACTTCCATTGCAAAGGGTAGAAGTATTTAGGGCAGCAGCAGATAACGATGTTGGTTCAATGATTGTTGTTGTTGCGGTTGCTGTACACCCATTAGCATCTGTCATAGTTAAAGTATAACTTCCAGCTGGTGCATTATTAACAGAGAACGTTCCACCTGAAGTTAAAATTTCTGTTCCAGC